>Ga0187874_10001061_pt1 | contig 27667 bp, 24 predicted proteins | sample June2016WEW_16_1_3_FD_132993 | JGI IMG/M metagenome (GOLD analysis project Ga0187874, IMG submission 132993) | Peatland microbial communities from SPRUCE experiment site at the Marcell Experimental Forest, Minnesota, USA - June2016WEW_16_150 | ecosystem: Environmental > Terrestrial > Soil >... | reverse complement strand
CGTTCGCGGCCCTCTTGTGTCGTGCTCACCAGCGCGAAAAGGGGCAAAGGAACATCAACCTCCCCCAAAAAATCCCGATTTTAACGTGATTTTCAGGAGATTTTAATGTTCAGGGCGTACGCTTCATTGTGATACGGATCGTCAGGGCAGCAGGCAAGATCCGTGGCTTTGAACTCAAGATCGTATGAAATGGAATCTCGAAGGCACGTGTCCGATTTGCGGCAAATCCTTTCCCTGCGCCCAACTTCACGCTCACATCGTCGCCGAGAGGCCGGCGAGTCGTCATCAGATCATGCGCTCCATTCAAGCCTGCCATCCACAATGGATCCACGAGCACGGCATCTGTCAAAGTTGCTGGGACTCCTACCGCCAATCGCCGCAAGGCGCCGATGCCCTCTGACTCTTGGCAGCCTCGACCGGGGGGCACGCGTGCAGGAAAGTCAGCAGCGTGACGGCCACACTGACGTGTCTAATGGCCGATTCCTTCTTCTCACACAGGCACGCATCGGTCATTGAAAACCGACTTCGTTTCCGGCGCCGGCGCGCCATCCCACAAAACTGCCGGCGGGCATGCTGACCAATTCATCTCTCCGCGCGCTGGCGGGAGGTTTCCAATAACCGTCAAGGTGAATTCTGCTTATTCGTCCACGCTCAATTTTCACCGGCACCCTGACCCGCAAGGCCCCTTCCGCTTCGGCTGCCACGATGTATCTGCCGGGTGGCAGGGTGACAATGAGAGGCGCCGTTGCGTAATGCCCGACTGTGTTGCCCACGTGTTTGACCCGCTTGCCGTGCAAGTTGTAAATAACGTAGTCAGCGTGTTGTGGCCAGCCGGAAGTGCCATCGCCGCCTTGATTCTGATCATCACTCCGCTCAACCACTCTGGAGAAGACCTGCAGCGCACCCATGGAAGCCACGCTCTCGCGGCCGACAGGATTCGGCCCGACGGGCGCAAGAACGACCGGAGAGGTCGCACAACCGGCAAGCCCCAAAAACATCGCAGCCACCGAAAAGAACCGGATAATTTTCATAATCTCTTCCCTTCATTTTCAGGAGAGGTCGTGGGCGAACGGCGCCTTTCGGCAGGCGCACGCGTATCTGGCATCAGGCATTCGAACAACAGAAGTTGAACCGCGGCTCGTTCCGTCGTTCCGGAGCCTCCGCCCCTCGCCTTCTTCCATGATAACCTTACGCTGCGAACATTAACGGCTGATGAAAATTACATTAAAAAGATCATGCTGGCGGCCTTGGTCCGGACTTCATCCGCACGGTCACCTTGGAGGCCGAGAATGACGGCCTTCATCGCGCCGACGAACCAGTCGCGCGTGCCGAAATCGGTGGTCAACGTGATCGTGCGCATGAAGGAACTCCATCCGGATCAAGGTCCACCACGTGTGCGGCCGGCACTTGGGCGGCGATCACTTGGCGGGCCAGGTTAAACCAGGTTTGGCAGCGGTCCAGAATCACGTGGTCCGAACTGGACACGACCTGGTCTGTGACGGAAAGAACCCGGTCGGGATTTATCACCATCTCAACCTCCCAAGGCCAGCCTGTCCTGGCGGCCACTTCCTGGATGATTCCCTTGAGGCGGCCGCTGTTGTTGACGGGGCTGTCCAGCAGCCAGTGGCACTGGCTGACCGCCCATTGAGCCGCCTTTTGGCCGATCGCGTGGAGCGCCGGCAGGGTCTCCTCCACTTTGTGGTACCGAGCATAAACCCCGGCCACGTCCCGGCAGCAATCGTCCCTGCCGATGAGGATCACTCCGCCACCCAAGGCCGTTTCAACCGCCGTCAAGACGTTAAAACCGTCCAGCCAAAGCTCCCGGCCGCGCAACTGGTCCGGCCCGATACAATGGGCCTGACGCCGCTCCTTGGCGGCCTTGGAACAGGCGCATCGGGCGATGGCAATGCGCTGCCGGCGGGCCAAATGATGGCGATCTCCCACCAGTTCTGTGGCGCAGCCGATGCCGTAACCGTGGTCCAACAACCAGCACAAATCACTGGTTGCCTGGCGCAAGGCGGCCAGGCGACCGGCGCCGAACAAACGCTCATCCTCCGGGTCCGCGCCCCTATGCCGGTGGAGTTTTGGCACGGTTTTGAACTCCTTTCAGAGACTGCTCGGCTTTCTTCCGCGTGGCCGGCCGCGAATTCTTGATTTGCTCTCGCACGAACAAGCGTTCATGGCGCGAGGTTACTCCGCGCCGTGCGGAGGGTCAAATGCGCGCGATTGCGGGGCCGGCTCGCCGCAGCACAGGCCGCGGATGGTTGCATTCCCGCGAAGAAGATTGTAGATGTTGGTCATGCCACTATTAAAACTCGAAACTACAGTTGTTCTCTCTGAGGAGAAGCGGCAAGCCCTGCTGGCCTCTCTGTCCAAAACGGTCTCCGAAACCATTGGCAAACCGCAGCAATACGTCATGGTGGCCGCCAGCCAGGCCGCCATGCAGATGTCCGGCAGTCCGGGTGACGCGGCCTTTGTGGACGTGCGGAGCATTGGCGGGCTGACCAGCGACGTGAACCGCAAGCTCTCGCAGAAAGTCTGCCAGTTGCTGCACGATTCTCTCGGAATTCCGCCAAATCGCATTTACCTCAGCTTCACCGAGGTCGAAGCGAGCCACTGGGGTTGGAACGGGAGCACGTTTGGTTGATGGCGATGGACCTGCCCGAGGCCAAAGGAACTTACGTGCTGGTTGCCTTCGTGGCCCAGATGAAACGCCTGGAGATCGGAGGCTTGGGCGCTTGCGACATCGTGCCTGGCTATTACGCCTACGTCGGCAGCGCCTTTGGCGCTGGGGGACTCCGCGCGCGCATCGGCCACCACCTGGAATCCACGGCCACCCCGCACTGGCACATTGATTATTTGCTGGGAGTGGCTGAACCTGTCGAGGTCTGGTACACGAGAGCCGATCAAAAGCTGGAGCATCACTGGGCGGAACTGCTGGAAACGGCGCCGCGATTTCGTGTGCCGATTCGCCGATTCGGTTCGTCGGATTACCACCGAAGCCGGTCGAGCCACCTGTTCTTCTCGAAGAGGAGGCCCTCTTTCCAATGGTTCCGGCAGAAGGTCGCGGAACAGTTCGACGGCGTTGAGGCCGAACTGCATTTATTCGCGACGCCTGGCACTAACCAAACACAAACGGCGCTTGCCGCCAAGGGCAAAGACTGGCTCAATGAGGCGGTCGATTCGGCGTATGGACACTGAATGCATCACGCGCCCTGTGCCAAGGGTTTTGCCGCCCTTGGACCCGTCCTTCCGGCCGGCGGCGCTGGCCCACCGCCTCTTGGCGGCGCGCGTGGCCGCCTCGCCGGAGGCCCTCCCCCTGCGGCTGGCGCTGGAACAGGCCGACGGCTCGGTCTTTCATTTCACGCTGAAACTTGTTCCCCCGCCCGAACCGGAATCCCGCGCCAATTTCTTCTTCCTCGAACGGTTTGTAAAATTCCTGCTCTGGTCGCGCGGCGGATTCCGCGTCTATGTGGACGGCCCGGACGAATTGGGGGCGCGGATGCAACGGCACTTCCAGGAAACAGCCACCGGCCGCTTTGACGCGAACATCATGGGCGAACGCATTTACGAGCATCCCTTTGAAGTCCTCGCCACCCGGGACCTCCCGCCGCCGCGGGCCAATACAAAGCCGCTGGGCCGGCATTGGAACGGGTGCCGCATCGGCTTCGACCTCGGCGCCAGCGACCGGAAAGTGGCGGCGGTGATCGACGGCCAGGCGGTGTTTTCCGAGGAAGCCGTCTGGAACCCCGTGCCGCAATCCGACCCGCAATGGCACTTCGACCAAATCATGCATTCGCTGCGACGGGCCGCCAGGCACTTGCCCCGCGTCGATGCCATCGGCGGCAGTTCGGCGGGCGTCTATGTCAACAATCGCGTGCGGGTCGCCTCGCTTTTTCGCGGCGTGCCGGCGGATTTGTTCCAGCGGCGGGTGCGCAACTTGTTTGTCGAGTTGAAGGAGGCCTGGGGCGGAATCCCCTTTGAAGTGGTCAATGACGGCGAGGTCACGGCGCTGGCGGGGGCGATGGCCCTTGGGAAGAACGCGGTCCTGGGCATCGCTTTGGGTTCCAGCCAGGCCGGCGGATTTGTCACCCCGGAGGGCAATATCACCTCTTGGCTCAATGAATTGGCGTTTGCGCCCATTGACTACAACCCCGCCGCGCCGCTCGATGAATGGTCGGGTGATCGCGGTTGCGGGGTGCAATACTTTTCGCAGCAATGCGTGGCCCGCTTGCTGCCCGCGGCCGGCATCAACGCGCCGGACGGCCTGCCGTTGCCGGAAAAACTGAAACTGGCGCAGCAGTTGATGGAAGCGGGGGACGCCCGCGCCCGTAAAATCTATGAAACCATCGGCGTTTACCTCGGCTACGGCATCGCGCACTACGCGGATTTTTATGACTGCCAACACGTCCTGGTGCTGGGGCGCGTCACCAGCGGCCCGGGCGGGGAAATTATTGTGCGACAGGCCGGAGAGGTGTTAAGGACCGAGTTTCCGGAATTGTCCGGGAAAATCACGTTGCACGTCCCCGATGAAAAAGAGAAACGCCACGGGCAGGCCATCGCCGCCGCCAGTCTTCCGGAGGTCTGACCGCGCCCCGGATCATCCCCTCACATCGTTATGAATCCCTACTTGAATCTGGTCTCCGAGTTCTCCCGCATCGTCACCGAGGGCAGGTCGCTGCCATTGGGCGGAATGCCGCCCGCCTCGCGGCCCGTCCCGGCTCCCGACGCCCTGACCGCGCTGTTTTTCGCGCCGCATCCCGATGACGAAACCATTGCCGGCGGACTGGCGTTGCGCTTGTTGCGCGAGAGCCGATGGCGCGTCATCGACGTTGCGGTCACGCTCGGCAGCCTGCCGAAACGGAAGGGCGGCCGCTGGCAGGAATTGCAAACCGCCTGCAACTTTCTCGGCTTCGGTCTCGAACTCACCGTGCCCGGCGGATTGGACGCTGTTGGCCCCATCACTCGCGCCAAGGACCCCCGGGCGTGGTCGGAAAAAGTCGGGGTGATCGCCGCTCTCTTGAAGAAACACCGGCCAAGAACGATTTTTTTCCCGCATGAACTGGATTGGAACAGCACGCACATCGGCACGCATTTCCTGGTGATGGACGCCTTGCGGGCGGCGGACGCCGGGAGTTGTTATCTGGTCGAAACCGAATTCTGGGGCCAGATGACTTCGCCCAATGTGTTGGTCGAATACACGGACCGGGACGCGGCCGACTTGGTGGCGGCGACTTCCTTCCACGTCGGGGAAGTCAAGCGCAACCCGTATCACCTGCTCATTCCGGCGTGGATGCAGGACAACGTGCGGCGCGGGGCGGAACTGGTTGGCGGCCAGGGAAAGGCCGCCCCGCCGTTTATGTTCGCCCAACTTTACCGGCTGCGCCGCTGGAACGGCAGTCAAGTCGAGGATTGTTTCGCCGGCGGGCGCTTTCTCCCCGCGTCGGAGGACGCGGCGACGCTCTTTGAACCGTCGTTATAATTCACGGCCGTGAGGTCGCCCCCCGTCCCGTAGGTATAGGTTGTATTCGTGCCCTGCGCCCACGTCCTCGACGCCAGCCGTCCCGCCGCCGTGTAGCTGTACGACGGCCCATTGCCGTTCACGTCAACCCAATTGTTGAATGTATGAAGTTGACCCCAATGCTTGCTACCAATGCTTGCTACAGGTCGGCGAGAAGGACACCAGGACTTGCGACAATTGCAAACAGCCGCTATGAATGGGGACTCGGCTTTCGCACTGCCTTAACAAGGTAAAATAGCACTATGCCATAAAAGCCGCAACACAATACATGAATCACTCCACCCATGATCAAAGGGCCGTGGCGAATCATGGTGATGACAACAATTAGCGCCGCTGTCGCGGCATTAGCTAAAAAAACAATCCTCGGTCGCTTCAGCTTAAATGCAAACACTAAGGCGAGAATTACCCAAGCTATCAACATTACCGATTCGAGCGCGTACTTGCCCATAGTCATCATTGGCAACCGATCTTTCCCACTTCAAGTCGTGGAAATGAACGAATTGGGGTCAACTTCATACATTCAACATTTTGCCGATTTTGTTCAGCCGAGCGATGCAGCGTTCCGCGCGTTTTGCTTCAAGAGCATCGGTTTCCACTATGGGAATCGAAATTTGTGGTCAAATCTAAGCATTCTACTGTTTGCTCGTCGTCATCCGCGTCGCGTCGCTTTGCTGGAAGACAATCTGCCCCACCAGCGGCGAATTGGCAAGATACGAATACGCCGCCGAGTTGGCAGGGAAATTCGGGACGTAGTTAAACATTTAAGGGAAATTGGGGACGTAGTTAAACATTTAACAATTGTAGTTTGTCTCGGCTTTGCTTCAGAGCAGCGGAGAGCGCCGGGTCATTCGTTGCCCTCTTGGCGATTCGTCTTGCAGCCATGCTGACGGCAACGTCGTCCACCCCGCCGGCCGCCGCGCCCAGTTCTCGCAGCTTCAAAGCCCAGTCTTTGCGTCCGAGGTGGAACACCACGTCACGGCCCCAATCTCCATGCCGGTCTCGAAAGCTTTCCCATTTCTCCCCTTTCACCGCTTCCACCACGCTGATGATTTGCGCCACCGTTGGCCTGGCCAGCCTTCCCGCCTTGGCCGTTTCTCCTTTCCCAAGGCCGATCCCCCGTGCCAGTTGGCGCGCGAAGTCCACCCCTCCCAGCAGCGTTCGGTCGCGCAGTGCCTGCCACGGGTTGACCGCCAGCCCTTGCCGGACCGCTTCCTCGACGTGCTGGCGATAGCGGACGGCGGCCTCTTGCCCGCGGCCTCCGCCCAACTGGAGAATCCTCTCCCGTTCCAGCCAGAGGGGCGGCGAGGCCAAGCCGATATACGCACGGTACGAACTCCACCGGTAGCCGCGCAATTCAGCCAGGCGGCCTTTGACCGCCTGAGCCGTCGGTTTGGCGCCCCCTCCCGCCCGGTCCGCTTGCCGGTCCGATTTGCTCAACCCATGCCTTCCCACCCGCACCGGGTTCAAATGGATGTAGCGGCTCAACTCCAAGCCCCACCCGGAAGGATCGACCACAATGGATTTGAAGCGTCCCTGCAGCAAGTGTCCCGCCCGCTGATGCCGGCGGTTAAACCAAACACTATAACTGGTGTTAAGCCACTGCATGCCCCGACCGAGATTCGGCTCCGGCGTCTCCACCAGCAGGTGAAAATGATTGTCCATTAAAACGTAAACGTGCAGCCGCCACTGGAAAAGCTCCACCACCTGGCCGAGCAGGTCGCAGAAATGCCGCCGGTCCCGATCATCACGATAAATCGCACGCCGTTCATTGCCGCGGGCGGTGACATGATGCCACGCTCCCGCCCGCTCGATTCGGGGAATCCGCGCCATTTCCAGCCATCTTGATCCCCGCCCGCAACCCGCGTCAAGCGGAATGTTAAATGTTTAACTACGTCCCCAATGTCTTCCAATGTCTGCCTCAATTGTTGAATGTATGAAGTTGACCCCAATGCTTGTTTTGCCCCAATGCTTGTTTTGACCAATGCTTGTTTTTCCAATGCTTGTTTTTGCGGGATTTGGCCAGTCGCTACATTTTAAATTTTAGTTTGATGCCGCAGCAAACGGTGGCGGCGGCGCGTTTGGCCTTTGAAGGCATTTTTCGAAAATATGGACTCCCTCTGGTCATCCGGGCCGATAACGGGTCTCCCTTTGGCTCCATCGGTGCCTTGGGCCTGACGCGGTTGAGCGCTTGGTGGGTCAAATTAGGCATCGGCGTTGAGTTTATCGAGCCAGGCCACCCGGAACAGAACGGAGCCCATGAACAAATGCATCGGGTTTACAAAGCAGAGACTTTGCATCCGGCGGCCCAGCATCTGCGGGGTCAGAAACGAAGGACGCGGCAATGGTGCCGGGAGTATAATTATAAGCGCCCGCACGAAGCTTTGGGCATGGGCCTGCCGGGGGACCATTACCGAAAAAGCAAGCGTCGGCAGCCGGGGCGTTTGAAGCCCTGGGTCTACCCGGCAGAATGGAAAAGCCGGCTCGTCAAAAACAACGGCATGATTTTTCTGCAAGGCCGGAGCCGATTTGTCGGACATGCTTTTGGCCGAGAGCGGATCGGATTAAAACGGATCCAGCCAGCCAAGTGGGAAGTGTATTTTGGACCGTGCCTGGCGGGAGAGCTTCACGATGCGGACGGCGGAGGTATTCGCGCCATCGTTTACCGCACAAAAACGAAGGAATAAGACGCCGTCGCCCGACTCCGCTGCGCGGCTGCGCTACGGCTCGCTACGCTCGCCTCCGCTCCGCCGCGCAGCGGGGCACCTTCCTCAAAGTGTCACCTATGCGGTGAGGACATTCCGACGGTCGCGCTACCGTTATTCAACTACATGGATACGGCTAAGGGCCTGGGCGCAACTTATCGAGGGCCTGGCGGCAGGCGGCGTTGGCCGGGTCCAGGCGGAGCGCGGCCTGGAAATGGGAAAGCGCCTCCGCTTTTCCCCCCGGTTCGCCTGCCAGCAATCGGCCCAGATAGAAATGGGCTTGCGCCTCCATCGCCGGGGGCGGTGGGAGCGCCAGCAACATCCGGAATTGCCGGATGGCCTCGGCCGGATGATGGAGATTGGCCCAGGCGCAGCCCACATTGAAATGCAGCGCCGGTTCGCCTGGGTCCAGCCCCAGCGCCGCCCGGCCGGCTTCGAGTGCCTCCTGGTTCTTCCCCAGGTCCATCGCCAGATCGCAGGCCTGCCGGGCAGCCTGGACATTCTCCGGCTCGAGCGCAAAGGCGCGTTCGGCCAGGGCCAGCGCCTCGTTGGTTTGGCCCAGGTCGCGCATGTACGGCGCGAGGTATTTCGTGATTTCGCCGCTGCACGGGTCTGGTCGCAAAGCCCGCCGCAAACGCTCCGCCGCCGCCCCAGGGCCGTCCCGCCGGCCATGGAGGACGGCATCAATGATCAACCCGGTTTCATTGGCCGGGTCCGTGCGCAACACCCGGTCCACCGCCCGCCGGGTTGCCTGGTCATCATCCCCGTAAGAGAATTCGGCGGCGGCGGCGGACAATTCGGTTTGCAGGGACCCCGGACGGATCCAAAAGGAGGCATAGACGTTGCAGAGCCACAGCAAAAGCGCCACACCCAAAACAGCGCGCGCCCCCCGGCCGCGCCGCCCCCAAGAATCCAGTCCCAGAACGCCGCAAACACAAAGCGGAAGCAACGCCGGCAATCCGTAAAAACATTTGCTTTGGGAATAGAACGCCAATTTCAGGCTCATGAAGAGAATGGCAAAGAGGGCGGAGCCGGCCGCGCCCACCAGCACGAGGAACGCCAGGTCCGGCTCCCGCAAGCATCGCCCCACGGCGGCGGCCAGCCCTGTCAACACCAACGCCGAGGGCACGAGAGCCAGGAGAAAACCGGCCTCCATCAAGGGATAATTCCACGGCGGCAGACTCGCCGTTGTCACCCGGCCCCCAGCCAGGCCGTCCCCCCAGAGAGTGGTGTAGAAGCAATCCCAAAAACTGTGAAACCCGCTGAACAGAGGCGCGGTCAGCGCCTGGCCAAAGGAGAAAAAATAGCCGGCGGTGTGATAGCCCGGCGGCTGCCACCACGGAGAAACGACGCGCGCGTCCCAATTGCCGGCGAGCGGGTTGCCAAAATCCCGCCACACCTCCGCATAGCGCCAGCCCGCCACCAGCAGCAGGCACAAGCCGGCCAGGCCGGCGCTCCGCACCCAGAGGCCCGGAGCGGTCTGGCGCTCCAGAATCAGCTTTACCGCCAGCGCCGCAAAAATAGCCGGCAGGAAAACGACCGCCGAGGCCTTGGCCAGCAGCGCCAGGCCGAGGAGGCAGCCCAATCCGGCATGAAGAGCCGCCGAGGGCGGCGGACGGCGCAGAATGCGCAAACAAAGATAAAACGCCGCGCTCATCAGCGTCGCCGCAAGCGTCTCGTTGGTGGTGTAATGCAGAAGGCAAATTTGCGCCGGCAAAAATGCCGCCAGCAGCGTCCCGGCCATCTGTTTCTTCCATTGCCCGGGAAAGATCAGCCGCAGGCTGGCGAAAATCAGCGCGACATTGACGGCGCCGACGAGCGCGCTCATCCCGCGCAGGAGCAGGATTCCCGCCGGCTGTGAAGCCGGCCAATGGCAAACGCCGAGCAGACAGGCGGACAACACATAATAGAGCGGGGCTTGAAACATTTCCCATCCCTGTTTCGGCGAGGGCAGCGCCCTGTGCTCTTGAATATAGGTGATGTATTTGAGGTGGTCGGAAGCGTCGAAGCCGCTGCGACGCGCCAGCAGGGGCGCGTTGTGCAGGAACAACAGCACCCAGACCGCCGCCAGACCAAGGGCAAGCCCGCGCCAAAAACAGAGTTCGGAGGCGCCCGCGGCCCGTCCCAACCCATACTCCAGACCGGCTGCCAGCAGAATGGCGACAAGAAGAAAGAGACAGAGCCGGGGCCAGCTTTCACGCAGGGCGGGGCCGGTTTCTTCCAGACCGTGAAGCTGGTTGCCCTCGCCAAACTTCGCGGTGGCCGAGGCCAGCCGGGCCGGATGCCACAGAGAGCCTGCCACGGAAACGCTCCAACCTTCGTCCGTTTCCACCGGCGCGCCATCGATCTCCAGGCGGAGGCTTAAAGCGGGAGGGCCGTTGTCGTTCCAGACCGTCGCGGCAACAGTATTGGTTCCGGCGCGGAGATACGGGGCCGCATTGATCCGGGAAACGTCTTTCCAATTCCCGCCCGGTTGCGCGGTCTGCGGCAGGGCGACCCCATTGATGGAAAGCCCGGATCGGCGGAAGGCCCGCCACGAAAGTCCGGCCCGCGCGGGCGGGGCGGCCAGGACGAATTGACGCACGAAATCAGCCGGCACCTCGCGGCACGGATTGATCCCGGCCTGGGGCGGGGACGGATAGACAATCCAAGCGGCCGGACCCCGGGGCAGCAAAGGAATCGCCGGGTCCCGCGCGCCCTTCCAGCAAAGCCAGGCCATCGCCCCGAGCAGGCACAGAGCCAATAGCAGGCGGGAATACTCCCGCCAGCCAAAGGACCGGAGATCAAACGACGCCGGAAACAATCGCATTAACGGTCCTGCAAACTGTGGACCCACTGGATGGCGTGTTGGAGCAATTGGGTGCCGTCCTCCAGCTTGAGTTTTTCTTTGATGCGGGCGCGATAGGATTCGACCGTTTTAATGCCCAGATGCAACTCCGCCGCAATGCGCCGGGTGCCCTGGCCGCGGCCAATGAGTTGAAAGACCTCCAGTTCCCGGTCCGTCAGGCGCTCGATGGGAGACTTCTGGTCCTCGGCGCGGCCCAGGACCATTTTATGCACCATGCGCGAGGCCATCTTCTCGCTGATGTAGATTTGGCCGGCGATGACCTGGCGAATGGCCATGAGAATCTTCTTGGTCGCCTCCTGCTTGGTAATGTAACCCTTGGCCCCCGCGCGCAAGACGCGCTCGGCGTAAAGGGATTCATCGTGCATCGAGAGCACCAGCACCGGCAGGGCCGGATGCCGCGCCTGCAAGTCTTTGACCAACTCCAGTCCATGCGTGCTCTTGAGGGAAATATCCGCAATGACAATGTCCGGCTTGCTTTCTTCTATCCCTTCCAGCGCGTCCTGCGTGTCCTCCGCTTCCCCGCAGACAGTCAAGTCACTTTCGCGCTGGATCAACTGCGTCAGCCATTCGCGCACCAGGGGATGATCATCGACCAGGAAGACTTTGTGCTTTGCCGGTTCAGCTTTAACGTGCGCGGACATGTTTTCTATTTACCAAGTGGCGGCCAATAATGGAACAAATTAATTGCCGTTCAGGAAGCCGAACCCAGCAACGTCGGTTTCGGCGCGGGCAGGGGTTCCGCCCGGGGCGCCGGGCCGGCTCCTTTGCCCGGCACGCGCTCATTATGAAAGGAACAAAGCACGATGGTTCCGCCGCCCGCTCCGCGGCGAATGTCCAGCGACGCGCCGATCATCTTGGCCCGGTAGTTCATGATATGGAGGCCCATGCCGGTGCTGGATTCCGGCACGCCCGCGAACCCCACCCCGTCGTCTTTGACCGTCAGGATCACTTCATCGTCCACCGCGCCCAACCCCACGGAGATGTTGCGGCAATGCCCGTGTTTGATCGCGTTGTTGATGGCTTCCTGCGCGATGCGGTACAAGTTGTTCCCCGCCACTTCGTCGTAAATAAGAACCTGCTCCTCGCCGGAGAAATGGCAGGCGACATTGCCGCGGGCCTGGACCGTTTCGGCCAGTTCCTCCAACGCGGAGGCCAGGCCGTCCAGTTCCAGCCGCACCGGATAAAGCCCGCGGGCCAGATGGCGGGCCTGGGAAATGCCTTCGTTGACCATTTCGGCGATGACTTCCGCCTGGGCCGCCTCGGGCATTTTGTGGCGCTCCAGCTTCTCGCGCAACAATTCCGCCGCAAAGCCGATGCTGACCAGGTGCTGGCAGAGGCTGTCATGCAAATCCTGCCCGATGCGGCGCTGTTCCCGGTCGCTGATCTCCGCCACTTGCTTCTCCATCAGCTTGCGCGTGCTCATGTCCGTATAGACCACCACCCCGCCCTGGATGCGCCCGTGCTCATCGACCAGGGGACGGCCCGTCGCGCTCAACCACAACCCTTCCGAGGAATCCGAGCGCCGCAAAAAGATTTCCGCCCCGTCAATGACCTCGCCGCGGATGGCCCGCACCAACGGGTGTTCGTAGGTCGGATACGTCCTCAGGGTGTCGGGCAAATAAGTCTGGAAACGGTCGCTGGTTTCGCCCGGAGCCGTCGTTCCCAGCCCCGCCTGAATGAGCCGCCCGGCGGCGGGATTGAACAGGAGGATTTTCCCTTGGGCGTCGGCCACGATCACGCCGTCACCCATGCTGTTCAAAATGGATTGGAGAATGCTGGTCTGCTGCCGCAACGCGGCCTCGGAGCGGGCCAGTTCTTGCGCGCGCTGCTCGGCGGCGGCGCTGCGCTCGGCCACCCGCTGCTCCAGGGTGTCGTTGAGCAGCCGCGATTGCATTTGCGCCTCGGTGCGTTCCAGCACCTCTTTCTGCAACGTTTCGTTGGCGCGCGCCAGTTCCTGGGTGCGCTCGCGCACGCGCAGTTCCAGACCCTCCTGCGCCCGCCGCAAGGCCTGCTCCACCCGCTTGCGCTCGGCCACTTCGGTGGTCAGGACCGCCGAAAGGGCAAACGCCCCCAGCCGTTGCACCGTATTCCAGAGCAGCAGCGGATGGTTGTCAATTGATCCGGGATCCAGGTATTTGGCCCCGAACCAGATGGCGGCGGCCACCAGGGCGATGAAGAGGCCGGGCCGGCGTCCCGCGAACCAGGCGACAAAGCAAATCGGGATGAGATAAAACACCATCAACGCGACCATCGGCCCCGACACGTAATCCAACTCGCCGATATAGACCACCAGCACCAGGCCGATTAAAACCAGTGTGGTGCGGGACCTTTGATTGAGATACTCAATGATCTTCACGGCATTCGCCTCAAGGCGAGGCACAGCATAAAGCCAATTCATGCCGCAACGCAAGCCCATCCCCTCCGCCCCGTGCGTCTGCGCGTCCGGCAGGCCCGTTGATTTTGCGCCAACGCCGGCGTCCTGCCTCGTGACGATTTCCGGCGGATTGCGCTTCTAAAGCGGCGTTGGACAGGACATACTGCCCGCCTTGCCCGGCAAGAATGAAGAGAACTATTTATATCGTTGACGATCAGCCGGAGGTGCTGGAAACCGCCGTCCTGGTGGTGCGCTCGCTGGCGCCGGGGGCGGAGGTGACCGGCTTCACCCATCCCCGCCCGGCCCTGGCCGCGGTCAAGGCCCGCCCGCCGGATTTGATCCTGTCCGACCATCTCATGCCGGACATGCAGGGCGGCGAATTGCTCGAAGAGGTGCGCCGGGCCGCGCCGGGCACGCTGCGCATCATCATGTCCGGCTTTGTCGCGCTGGACAAACTGACGGTGATCACCTCCGCCCACCAGTACGTGGCCAAGCCATTTGACGCGATAAAACTCAAAGAGTTGTTGCGGCGGACCTTTGCCGCCCAGGAGCGGATGGCCGACAGCGGATTGAAAACGGTCGTGACGGCGCTCCGCTCGCTGCCCTCGCTGCCGCAGGTGCTTCATTCCTTGCTGGCGGAGCTGGAGGACAGCCGCGGCGCCAGCGCGGCCATTGGCCAGATGGTGGCCCAGGACGCCGGCCTCTCGGCCAAAGTGCTGCAATTGGCCAATTCGCCTCTCTTTGGGCGCGATTATCTGGTGACCAGTCCGGCGGAGGCGGTGCTCTGCCTGGGCACCAGCATGATCGCCGCCGTGGTCCTGGCCCAAACGCTCTTCAAACACTTCGACTCCAACACCCATCCGGCCCTGGACCTGCCGCGCCTCTGGAACCATTGCTGGGAAACGGCCGGGCTGGCGCAGGCTTATTGCCGCGAACAAGGGCTGCCGCGCGCCACCGGCGATGAGGCCTTCCTGGCCGGCCTGCTGCACGAGACGGGCCGCCTGATTCTTATTGACAACTTCCCGGACCAATTCCAGGCCGCCTGCGACGCCGCCTGCCGGGCCGAATCGCCCCTGACTCCCTGCCTGCGCCAGGCCTTCCAGGCGACTCCGGCGCAAATCGGCGCCTACCTGCTGGACTTGTGGGGAATGCCCGACAACGTGGTCGCCGCCGTGTCTTTTCTGGATCAGCCGGAAAAGGAAGGCGCGACGGGCTTTTCGCTTGCCTCCGCCCTTTATATTGCCGACCACATCGCCACCCGCAAATGTCCGCCCGACCCGTGTCCGCCGCCGGACTGGAACGGCGCCTATGTGCGCTCGCTGGGCTGCGCCGACGACCTCAAGTTTTGGGAACGGGACGAGCATAGCCAGTTGGGAAATCGGTGAACTATGTGTCGGTGAAACATGTTGCGTTGGCGGGCCAAAGTGGTAAAAGCGTATCAATAAAATCTCTATGGATGCCGAACCCAATCCTCCCCCGCCGCCCGAGGGCGCCCCGTCCGAGCCTTCGTCGCTCACGGACCGGCTCACCAACGTCATCGCCGCGCCCGGCGAAGTCTTTGAGGAAATCAAGAACGCGCCCGTGCGCGCCTCCAACTGGCTGGTGCCGTTGATCCTGGCCTGCATCGCCACGGCTGTCTATATCAGCGTCGCGTTCTCGCAGCCGGCCATTTTGCTCGGCATGCAGGAGCAACGGGCAAAGGCGGTGCAGAAACAAGTTGCGGCGGGCAAACTAACCCAGGCGCAAGCAGACCAGGCTGCGGCCATGACCGAGCGGTTCATGACACCGACGATCATGAAAATCTTCGGGACCGGCGGGGCCATCCTGGGATCCGTGGCCGGCCTTTTTCTGATGGGTTTGGGGATTTGGCTGGCGCTGAAGGCTTGCACGGGGGCCTGGCTTGATTACATGAAAGTGATCGAAGTCTGCGGATTGGCGCTGGTGATTGATGTTCCGCAAAAAATCCTCCGCATCTGGCTCGTCTTGTGGAAAGAGAACCTGCTGGCCACCGCCAGCCCGACCCTCTTTCTCGCCAATCCCAGCACGACCAACAAGGCGCATCTCTTTTTGTCCATGATTGACGTGGTCGATTTTTGGTGGCTGGCCGTGTTGAGCTTCGGCATAAGCAAGGTCGCGTCCATTCGCTATCGGACCGCGGCGTTCATCACTTTTGGCATCTGGTACGGCTTCCGCATTCTTTTCACCGTACTATTCACTCCGTCGCAATCTTAGCGGGACTTTGCCAATTAGAGGCCAGAAAGCGGCTGTATTCCGCCAAGGATGTGAGCGGAGCTTCGCTCATCCTCAGTAGGCTGGTTGCACACGCAGAGTTTCCGCCAAACCCCGCTCCTGGAGTTGTCGCGCATAGGCTTCCTTGCGCCGCAGCCACGTCTCGTAAATTCCCTTCCAACGGCTGAAGTCTGTGCGACTTTCATCGAAAGCATCGTAGCTGGCCAACTGGCCGCCCATGAGGGCAGCGTAGAAATCAGCGCTCAACACCCCGTACTTCTCCTCGTAAAGGGTCAAGCGGCGTTCCAGCAGCTTCATTTCGATGACGAGTTCGTGAATGTCCACGTCTCATGTTTGCCCCAGGTCAGCGGCTTGTCAATCCCACGGGGGCTTGGCCCGCCTGCCCGCCAGCGCCCAGTGTAGGGGTTCCCCTTACAGTTTCAGGCCGACAATAAAAGGTTGCCAAGACCATCAAGACCCCTTAGATTTGGCCCAGTGAAGGTTCGTTCCATCTTCAGGTGCTTGGCTTTGGGGTCGGTCATTGTGTTGATCGGCGCCGGGTGCGCGGGCATCTCCACGTCCCAAAGTATCTCGCCCTTGATGTTCCTCCTGCCGGGTTTCGCTGAAACCAAAACAATTTCCCCTCAACCCATTCAACCGCCGCCGGTTGCGTTCGACCGGGAATTGGCTCTATTAGACTGAAATTATTATGCGATTTCCACTCGCGCTGACGGCGAAGATCGCCGCCCATATTGTTAAACACAAGGTGTTGTTGCGCACGCCGAAGTTTGCCTTGGTGCTCCAACTGGAGCCGCTCCACACCTGCAACCTCACTTGCACCGGCTGCGGGCGCATCCGCGAATACTCCACCAGCCTCAAAGACATGATGCCGCTGGAGGATTGCCTGGGCGCGGCCGAGGAGTGCGACGCGCCGATGGTGTCCGTTTGCGGCGGCGAGCCGTTGATTTATCCCAAGATCGAGGAGTTGACGGCCGGTTTGCTCAAGCAGGGCCGCATTGTCTATATCTGCACCAACGGGATGTTCATGCGCAGAAAAATGCGGGATTATCTGGCCGCCATTTACAACCGGAAACAGGAGCCGGTGCTGAAGCGGTTGCTGGACGAGAAACTGGTCACGGAAAAGGAGGCGGAAACCATCCGCAAAGGCAAATCGGACGCCCGCCCGGTCATTGGCCCCTCGCGCTGGATGTATTGGAATGTCCATATCGACGGGCTGGAATACACCCACGACTTGATCGTGGAACGGGAAGGGGTGTTCAAGGAATGCGTCGAAGCGGTCAAAATGGCGAAAATCCTCGGCTACCAGGTGGCGACCAACACGACGGTCTACAAGGAAACGCAAGTCAAGGAAATCGAGGAGATGTTCGAGTTTTTCTCGTCCCTGGAAGTGGACGCGCACACCATTTCGCCGGGATATGAATATGACGCGGCCAAGAAAGACATGATGAAACGGCTGGGCAAAAAGCCGGAGGATTTCTTCCTGACACGGAAGATGACGACGGAGAAATTCAAGGACATGGAGAAATGGGGCGACCGTTTCACGATCATCGGCACGCGGGTTTACCAGGAATTTCTGGCGGGCAAACGCGAGTTGACCTGCACGGCCTGGGCCATCCCCACGCGCAATGTCCGCGGCTGGAAAGCGCCCTGCTACCTGATGACCGACGGCCATTATCCGCGTTACCAGGAGATGCTGGAGAAGGTGGATTGGAACAAATACGGCGTGGTGGACGGGGTGGCGCGCGACCCGCGCTGCGAGAGTTGCATGGTGCATTGCGGCTACGATCCCAGCGGCGCCCTGAGCAGCAGCCCGCGGGACAATTGGAAGAACATGGCCTACAATTTCAGCGCCAAGCCCAAGCCCTATTACGAAGGCCGCTCGGTCAACGCCTTCAACGGCTTCTCCATCGGCAAGGGCCACCTGGCGGAAGCCAAAGCGGCGATTAACGCCAAGGCCGGCGGCTGCGGCGCGGGCGACAGCGCGCAACGGGATGAATTGCTGACGAAGATAGCCCAGAAGAAAACGCCTTGAGAACCTTATTCCTATCTCCACCGAGTTTCGATGGTTTTGACGGCGGGGCCGGCTCGCGCTACCAGGCGCGGCGCGAGGTCACCTCCTATTGGTACCCGACCTGGCTGGCGCAACCCGCTGCCCTGGTGCCCAACAGCAGGTTGCTCGATTGCCCGCCCCATGACATCGGCGTCAAGCAATGCCTGGAAATCGCGCGCGATTTCGAGCACGTCATCATCAATACCTCGACCCCCTCGCTCAAAAACGACTGCAAAGTAGCCGAGGCGATCAAGAAACAAAATCCGGCCACGACCATCGGGTTTGTCGGCGCCCACGCGGCCGTGCTGCCGGCCGAGACCCTTAAGGCCTCCCCGTCCATCGATTGGGTCGGGCGCAAGGAGTTTGATTTCACCTGCAAGGAAGTCGCCGAAGGACGCCCTTTGTCGAAAATCGACGGCCTTTCCTACCGCGCTCCGGATGGCAAGATCATCCACAATCGCGAGCGCGAGATGATTTCCAACATGGATGTCCTCCCGTGGGTCGTCGATACCTACAAGCGCGATTTGCAGATTGAACGCTATTTCATCGGCTACTTACTGCACCCGTACCTGAGCCTCTACACCGGGCGCGGTTGCCCGGCGCAATGCACCTTCTGTCTCTGGCCGCAGACCATCGGCGGCCACAAATACCGCGTCCGCTCCCCGGAAAACGTGGCCGCCGAAATGGCCTACGCCCGGAAGCTGTTCCCGCAGGTGCGCGAGTTTTTCTTTGACGACGACACCTTCACCGCCAATTTGCCGCGCGCGCGCGAAATCGCCAGGAAGCTCGCCCCGCTCGGCCTGACATGGTCGTGCAACAGCCGGGCCAATCTGGATTACGACACGATTAAATCGTTCAAGGATTCCGGCCTGCGGCTGTTGCTGGTCGGCTACGAAAGCGGGAACCAGGAAATCCTGAACCGGATCAAAAAAGGTATTCAATTGGACGAAGCGCGGCGTTTCACCAAAGCCTGTCACGAAGCGGGCGTCGTCATCCACGGTACTTTCATTCTCGGCTTGCCGGTGGAAACGGCCCAGACCATCGAGGAGACCATTCGGTTCGCCATGGAGCTGGATGTTTTCAGCATCCAGGTTTCCCTGGCCGCTCCGTATCCGGGCACCGAACTATTTGAAATGGCCCGGCAAAACGGCTGGTTTGCCAAAAAGGACAAGACCGACATCGTGCATGACGACGGCTTCCAGCAAAGCTCGTTGGAGTACCCGAACCTGGGGAAGGACGAGATTTTCGCGGCGGTGGACCGCTTCTACCGCGCCTATTATCTGCGCCCCAAGCCGATTCTGCGCATCATCAAGACGATGCTCGAGGACAAGGACGTGTTTGTCCGCCGTTGCCGCGAAGGCTACGAATTCTTCAGAAGCCTGCGCCAGCGGAAAGTCGATCTGGCGGCTTCGCGCGCCGTTTCGTCGGCGTCTCCCGTGGCCGCCTAGAAGAGGCGCCGTCCCCTGCCTGCAAGCTTAAGCAATTCAAAGCAACGACGGGCCGCCGTGGCATCATGGCTCGTCTGGGGAAGCAAGGCGCGGGCTTCGGCGGCTATCTTGGCGGAGGCGGGCGGCCGCGTCCCCGGATTGGCTTCATCTCCAATTTCGGCCAGCCAGCGCGACAGGGTCCAATAAGGACGAAGACGCAAGCGCACGCGCAACAGCAGTTCGCGCGCGGTCACTGGCTTTACTTGCGGTCCGAGTCGAGCGACCGCCCACACTACGGGTTCGTATGCGCGCGCGGTGTCTGGAGCTGCCTTGTCTTGCGCCACGCCCGTTTCTTCGGCGTCGAGGGGCGCCTCCTTTCCGGCACGGCGAAAACGCGACCAGGCATGCGCGATCACCCACGAGAAGGAATCATCGGTTGCCTTTTCACCGGCCGTGGGCAGCCGATTCAGGTGCGCGGCAACGGCGGCGGGGGTTGTGTCGCGAGGCCGTCCGGTTTGCGCCCAGATCGTCAGCCGGCAGGAGACGATTGGGACTTCGTCGCCCCCGACACCTTTGACCCAACGGATGGCACCTTGGCCCGCCGAATAGGGATAATACTGGAACGCGAGAATACCGAGCAGTCCGGGTAACTTTGACGCGAAAATTTCACAGGCTGCATGCGCCGCGGCCCCGTCCCAGTCCTGGAAGTTAAACGCGATAATGCGAATGTTGGTCAGGTCCATGTAAGCGCGCAGGCGCTCGGCGTGAAGCTCAAGCGCACGGGTTGTGCCGCGCGCTTGCCCATACATGTCAGGATAGAAGTAACCGCCGGCGTGGAACTGTACGAAGTCGTCGTTCGCCGTTGCTTTGGCCAGGATTTCAGCCAGTGTGCGCGGCGACAGTTGATAGAGCGACGGCACCGGAAGGCCCCACGTGAAAGGAATGCTGCCCCGTTTCGGGTTCCCGTAGTAGCTGGGCGCTTCGTTGCCGCCGGTGAAGTTGCCCATGATCCACTGGACGTTGTCGCCGTCGCTCAACGTGAAGTTCACGTGATGAAAGCCATCGCCCCAGTCGAGGGTTGACCAGGGCGGAGCAAATCGGACGCGCAACTGGTCCGCGGGAATGGATTTGTCCACGACATCACTGGCGAACACTGGAAGATTGTGGCACCAGTTCGTCGCCGTCTGAAAGAGTCCCCAGCGCGAGGACGACAGGGTCTGCCGGTCTTCCGCGTCACACCCCCAGCCCAGCACCGGCACATCCTCCTCACAGCGGGCGAGTCCTTTTTGATACGCGTCGCCCGTGCCGGAGCAGACGAAGGCGTTGAGCGCGATCATGAGCGAGCGGGCCTGGCGCGTTTTCGGGTCGGCGGTTCCCAGCACGCTGCGGGAGAATTCCTGTTGCGACAGGCACCACAGTTCGCTGCGTTCGCGCACGTCGAGCAATCGTTTAAGGCCGAGCTTTTCGACATGCCCGGCCAAGCGCTCGGAAACCGCCAAGGACTTCCAAGCTGAAACCAGCGAGGTCGCCACGTTGGCGCTTTGGTCAAGTTTGCCCGCCGAATGCAAGGGTCTGTCGGATTGCTCGAACCGGAACAAAATGTAGCCCCGCACGACCCCCGCAAGCAGCAAGCGCGCGACGGCCTCGTCGAGACTCATCCGCGTCAGTTTCGGCGAATTTGCGCCGCAATAGGCCGCAAACCATCGCTGGTAACCGTCATTCTGCACGTCTTCGAAAATCAAGGTGTCACCGTGGCCCTGCAAAACTCCGAGCGCGGTCAGGCCGGCGATGGATTCCAGAATCATCCCCTCCTCGGCGTCGCCGGCATAGGGCACGATCCAAAGCTGGCGGGGAGCGGGGAATTGCGGAAACCAACGATGAAAACCGAAGGCCGCAGGCTCTTCCGCTTCAGCCGAGGCGGGCCAACCGAACACGGGCGCCGCCCCAGCCGCGAGGGCGGTCGATTGCAGGAAGCGCCTCCGGCTGATGGTCACGGCGGTTTGGTGTGGCGCGCTCATCCGCCACTGTCGTTACACAATTGCCAAAGAAGCGTCAAATACAAAAGAGGAAACCCCTGAAAAACCAGGGGTTTCAAAAAATTGGCGGAAGGGGTCCTTTCTGCGCCCCTTTTGCCATCTGTTGATCAAGGCCATAAGACAGGATTCGCCCCCTTTCGATAGTCAGCAAGGGCCACTGAGCAAGTTGCTGCTGGATAAGCGATTGGCTGTCGGTGCGACGCAAAAAGTGGTTGCAGCGAGGTTTGACGTCAGCGCGAGAACGCTCAAAAACTGGGAACACGACCGCAACAAGCCCGCCAAGTCTCTCTGGCCTCAAATCCATCAATTTCTCGGAGGCGCATGATCGGGTTCCGCCCGAATCATCCGGCTTGATCGAGTCGAATCTTTCCAAGCCTGAGACGAGGGTTCGATTCCCTTCACCCGCTCCAACATAACTCAGTACGTTGATATTCAATTACTTACGCAATTCACACATTCCCAAATCTCACAGAATGAGAATAAAAGTGAGAATAACAGCCACGGAATTCATGGGGTAATGTGCATTGAAACCCTTTGTTTTCAGTAGGTTCCAGTGTTTGTCTTGACCAATGAAGGTGAGAATAAGAGGCTCGGTTGCACCGGGATGAATGTGGAGCGCGGATTTCCGCGAGAGTCTGGTCCTTGCGGACCGCACGTCGTGTGGCCACGCAAAGAATGCGCGTCAACGCTCGCGTTCTTGGAGAGCAGAATTGGCTTGTGCAATGAGCACAATTTGTGATACCGGGTAGTTATCGCGCGAAGCCAAGCGCACATTGGCGAGGTGGACTTGCCTTTTCAAGAACGTCTGTGGACGTTCCCAAGATCGACGTGTGGGATGATTGGAGCCAGACTGGCACGTGAATATGAGCGACACGAATTTCTGGAAACGCAAGCTCGCCGCCTACCTGCATGACCCGCCCAGCAAAGCGCTGGACATCAAAACCCATGGGGAACGGTCCGACACTGCTTTTCACCGCGCGGGGTTCATTGACACCGAAATCGGAGATTACTTCAAACTGGCTGACCACACCGGTGCTGCTGCTGACCGGCTGCCGTTTCCGGCATCTCAGGCCAGTGGCCTTCACTGCGCGTTTGACGGAATTCGCAATGGATTTCTTCATCCGCTTGACGGCATCAAACTGCCTTTCCATGCGGAATTCAAATCCGCCGAGCAAGGCATCGAAGGCGAGGAATCCGTCCAGCCGCTGCTCACCGCCGAATCGCTCGCCAGCCTGCCGGAGGAGAGTCTTCGATGGCGTGCGCGGTTCTTTGCCCACTGGCGTCTCTGGTCGAAGCACGCCGTGGAAAAGGACTATCGCCTCGCTTGGTTGCCAGCAGACACCCGTATCCCTGATCACTCCATCTGGACACACATGCAGGTGGTTTCGGCGCTTGATGGATGCGGCGATGACAAAGTCTGGCGTCCGGCCTTTCTCAAGTTCCAGATCGGCCCTGTACAGGACTTCATCGCCGCTGCCCGAAGTATTCGTGACCTTTGGAGCGGCAGCTACCTCCTCTCGTGGCTCATGGCCGCTGGAATTAAGGCGCTTGCCGCCGAAGTCGGTCCCGATGCGGTGATCTTTCCGAACCTGCGCGGACAACCGCTCTTCGACCTCCAGTGGCGCGACGAGCTTTGGAGTAAGGTGAAAATCGGCGATGAGACCGTATGGGAGTCGCTCAACTGGCAGCCCCGTGATCTGCTCACGCCCAACCTTCCGCATGTTTTCCTCGCCGTGGTGTCGGCAGAACGTGCAGCCGAACTTGGTGAGACGGTTAAGAAGGCCATCGAGGATGAATGGAAGCGCATCGCCGGAGCCGTTTGGTCCGCCTGCCAGGAGGCCGGTCTGACTAATGACGAAATTGGCATCACCGCGCTTGACCGCAAGGCCCGCTTCGACGCCCAGATCGCCCGGTTCCTCTCGCTCACCTGGCAGGCTACGCCCTGGCCGAACTCCTTGGAAGATGCCTTGAAACTCGCCGATGGCTTCGATCCCGATATGCCGATTCAAAAGGCTCGCGACCGTGTTCAGACCATTGTGGACATGGCGACTCGGCAGATGCCAGTCGAACATCGGGATGGACGTTACTACGTTGGCGGTAAAGACGGCCCCAAGGACAAGCTCAACAACATCGGCCTTGCCTGGTCCGTCATTCTTGCCTTCAACAGTTGGGCGCTCGATGCTGTTCGACAAACGCGCCACTTCGGCGCCGCGAGTACAGGCGGTTGGCAAACCGGCACGTTCAACAACAAAGACGCCCTGACCGGACGGGATGAAACCGTGGGTGGCGGACAGGTTTGGACGAAGCGTGCCGAGGATCACGCCAGGACTCATCGTGGCCCCTGGAAGTCTTTTTTCAAGCACGACGATTGGCTGGGCGCAGCCACGTTGGTGAAGCGATTGTGGCACTTCGCCTATCTCGCCAAGTATCCATGGAGTTTGGAGACCGGCTCCGACCACTTCCCGATGCCGAACACCCGCAGTTTGGCGGCACACGATCCGTTTGGCAGAGATGATGATGCCGAGAACGAGCTGGCAGAAGAAATGGACTCGTCGGAAAAATATTTTGCCGTGCTTACCTGCGATGGCGATGAGATTGGCAAGTGGGTGAGCGGCGAGAAGACACCACCGTTTGCGAGCCAATTGGCAGATTATCACGACGGGTCCCACACCCAGCGATTTGGATCGAAGCCCTATTTTGAGAAATCTGAATTCGGGAACTTCCTCAATGCCCCTCGTCCGCTTTCGCCCAGCTACCACCTCCAATTCAGCGAAGCCCTGAGCAACTTTGCGTTGCTCTGCGCCCGGCCCATTGTCGAAGCCTTCGACGGACGCCTTATCTACGCCGGCGGAGATGATGTGGTTGCGCTCCTGCCTGCCGACAACGCGTTGGCGTGTTCAGAGGCTTTGAGGTTGGCTTTCACCGGACGCAAGGTGAAGGCAATGAAAGGGGAAGCGCTGTTCCTTAGCCCACAACCAGGATTCCTCTCATCAGACCGGTGGCGGGATGATCATGGCCGTGGACGATCCATTCCCTTCCTTGTCCCCGGCCCAGCAGCGGATTGTTCCGTCGGCATTGCCATCGCGCACTTCAAGGCACCGCTACAGGACGTCGTCCGCGCCGCTCATGCCGCCGAGAAACGCGGGAAGAAGCAACTTGGTCGCAGCGCCTTGGCGGCTACCCTTTTCAAACGCTCAGGCGAGACCATCGAGTGGGGTTGCAAATGGGATAGCGGGGGATTGGACCTCTATCGTGCCATCGCCGCAGCGCTGGCATTGGATCAACTCAGCAGCAAGTTTCCGTATCGCGTAATTGAGTTGCTCGACCCTTATTTGACGCAGCATACAGGTCTGGCGACAACGACGCCGACGCCCGAATTTGAAGCTGTCTCGGACGTAATCATCCAGCGGGAATTTGCTGTTGTCTGCGGTCGCCAGCGTGGCCCGGCCTGGTCGCATGAAGTGACGGACCAACTGCTCAGCCTGTTAGCTGATTACGTCGGCCGACTGGATAAAGCGGAGAAGAAACTCCGTGATGTCATCGGCCTCTGCCAGACCGTTGCCTTCGCCCATCGCACCCGCGACACCGATTCTCAATCCGCGTCAGTCGCAGTCACGCCTGCCGCTGCAAAGCAAACCCAGCCATGAACACCATTCTGCTTCAACCCACAGACATAATGTTCTTCCGCGATGGCCGGCCCATGACAGGCTCGCTCGCCGGCCACGGCGCCGCCTGGCCGATGCCCAATGTCATCAACGGTGCGTTCCATGCCGCGTTGCACCGGGCAAAACTTGATGCAGATGGTTCCAATAAGCTCCACGCCCATCGTCGCGGCGCACATGGCGTTTACGCTGAAGACGCGCACCGCGACCGCAAGTTCGGCTCGCTCATCACTGCTGGTCCCTTTCCGGTGAAGAACGGCGCAACCTGGTTTTTCCCCCGCCCCCACGACCTTCAAGACGCGACACTCCAACCGGCGCTCCTGCCTACGGATTCATTTGACCCCGTTCAATCCAGTCTTCCCGACCCGCTCGAATACGCCGTTGCGAACCGCCTGCCGCCCGACAAGGAATCTCCCGCGAAACCCTGGTTGTCGAGGGAGGCATTCCAAACTTATCTCGGCGCCGCCAACTCCAGCGTGACATCCACACAGATGGCCGAACACGCTGTCGCCGACGACGACCTCTTCGACTGCGAGCATACCATCGGCATCGCAATTGATCCTGACACCGGCACTGCGGGCCAGCGCGAAGCGACCGGCAAAATTTACTCGGCCCATTATCTCCGTCTCCGTGAAGCCTGGCAACTCGGCGTTTGCGCTTCTGCGGAGGACAAGGAATTCAGACATCCGCAGCATGGGAGCGACCTCGTCAAAACCCTTCTCAACGGCGGCCATCACCAGATCATTGTTGGCGGTCAGCAACGAATCTGCTCTGCATTGCGAATGCCGGACTCAGCACCACCCCTGCCACGCGGACTAGTCGATGGCTTCCAACGACGAGACGGCAAATCTTCTGTGAAGTGGGTTCTCCTGAGTCCCGCAGTGTGGCCAGCAATCGAAGCAGATGCGACGCGCCACATCACCGCTCATCCCGGAGGTTGGTTGCCCAACTGGATTTGCCCTCAAACTGGTGAAGTTCTTCTTAAGTTTGGAGATGCTGCACGCGAAAAAAGGGAGGGGCGAGAGACTTGGCGGCGGCGCGTCCGTCAACAAAAGAGCATTTCCGCCAAGCTCGTCGCCGCCATCATTCCGAAACCTCTCGTCGTTACCGGTTGGGCGTTGCCCGATGAAGCCGCGGGCGAGTCGGGCGGCGCACAGAGCACCCATGTCGCCGTTCCTGCCGGCGCGGTTTACTATTTCGAGGCCGACTCGGCTGATGAAGCTCGCAAACTCGCCGCTGTTCTCAACTGGCACGGCTGTGAGTCGAACCCCACCGCCATCAAAAACCGTCGCAGTACGCTTCTGGGTGAAAAAGGCTTCGGCCTCGGCGTTTGCGGCACTTGGCAATTTTACAAGAACGTCGCCGGACGTTTGGGGAAGTGACTTTGAACAATGAACAATTCATAAAGGAATCATGAGCAAATCAAAAATTCTATATCTGTTCACCCGTACGCCGCTCCATGTTGGCGCGGGGGCAAGCGTGGGTGCCATTGATCAACCCATCGTCCGCGAACGTCACACGGGCTTCCCAATTATTCCAGGGACCAGCCTAAAGGGCGTGCTCCGCGATGCGGCTTCACGCGATAATGAAACCAAACAGCATGTCAATGATATGTTCGGCGAAGGCTTCGGAAGCGGGTCGGACAACTTTAGCGCCGGCAAGATCTCCTTTGGCGAGGCGAAACTGCTTGCATTTCCGGTTCGTTCCGCGAAGGGAAGCTTCGCGTTTGCCACGTGCCCTTTGGCCCGTGTTGATTGCCGGGCCCGAAGCGGGTTGGTGAGACAGTATGAGTCCGCTCCGATTTTGGGCGATTTGCACAAGCCGCCGGTGCCTTCGACCCGCCCTGAGCAGAAGGCTTGAAGGGCATGAGCGGGGCACACGAACAATTCTCCGAACAATTTTACAAATGGGAGCGGCGCGGTCGTGGCTGGCAGGTCTTCGACGAACCGATCTGCCCGGAGCCGCCCTTCCGCCCATTTTACGGCCATCACCTGTCCGACACCCCCGCTGTGGACGACGGTCGCAAGCCGACGCTTCTCAGTTCCTTCGTTCAGAAATTGAGCCGAAAGCTCTCAACCGCGCCGCCGGAACCTGCACTGGCGCCGGCCGAGGAGGAGGAACCCGAACCGGAACCGCTCTACCGTGACCCGCTCATCGAACTTCAAACCTCCCTGCCCGCCAAGCTCGACGTCTCCAAGGAGACATTCGAGCAGTTCCTTTTGAATCTGTCGCTCTGCCGTGAGCCGATTGCCTTTGAATTGCTCGGTATTCCCAACCGTGTCGTCGCCCAATTCGCGGCCCATGAGGATGATGCTCCGCTCGTGCGGCGGCAATTGCAGGCATACTTCCCCGAAGTCCTGTTTCAACAGCGCCAGGGCACGCTGGAGAACGCGTGGCGCCATTTTGAAGGGCCGGCAGAATTCGCTGCTGAATTCGGCTTGGAGCATGAATTCATGCTTCCGCTGGCCAGCGGCAAAATTGACCCATTCATCGGCATCATCGGCGCATTGAGCGAATTACGGATGGGCGAGCTTGCCTTGTTCCAGGTTCTCTTTCAACCAGCGCACAATCCCTGGGCGGAAAGTATCACCAATTCCGTGACGGGTGCAGACGGAAGGCCATTCTTTGTCGATGTGCCCGAACTGGCCGACGCGGCCAAAACCAAAGTCGCCCGTCCGTTGTTCGCCGCCGTTGTGCGTATCGCGATCAAGACCCAACGGCGTGAACGAATGCTTCAACTGGGGCGCGACCTTGCGGGCTCATTGCGGGTGTTCACCCATCCGCAGGGCAATGCGCT
>Ga0187874_10001055_pt1 | contig 27810 bp, 33 predicted proteins | sample June2016WEW_16_1_3_FD_132993 | JGI IMG/M metagenome (GOLD analysis project Ga0187874, IMG submission 132993) | Peatland microbial communities from SPRUCE experiment site at the Marcell Experimental Forest, Minnesota, USA - June2016WEW_16_150 | ecosystem: Environmental > Terrestrial > Soil >... | reverse complement strand
GGACTTGACCGGCCAGCCCGATATCGAGATTGCGGAAAAATGCCGACACTACCTTGGTGACACAGGTGAAATTGTCCTCTCCTTTGCGCCCGGCAACCGAGAGGATGAGCCCTTTCTGACCCGTCCCCCCTCCGTAAAGCGCCCGCTCCGCATGGTAGGCCTGCATGCGGTCGATGACCAGTTTGAGCCCGCCGGTCACGGTATTGGTATAGACCGGTGAACATGCAATGATAAGCGATGCGCCACGGATTGCAGTGATAATTCCCATCATGTCGTCGTCAAAGACGCACGAGCCGGTATTGTAGCACTGGTAGCAGCCTATGCAGCAGTGGATGTCTAGGTCGTGAGGGTAGATGACCTGCGCCGTTCTGCCGGCATCTTGGGCGGCCTCAACGGCCCAGCTTGCAAGGATGCCGCAGTTTCCGTCCGCCCGGGGGCTCCCCTGGATGACAACAAGATCGGCAGCGGATGGTGTGGTCCGGTATTCTGCTTGGTCCGGGGGGTAGTTCCGGAATAACCCGGACGGGTCGTTACGGAGTTCGTTCTCCCATTCATCGGCGGTCTGCACAGCCGTAGTTTCTGCGGTGGGGGGATCCAGCGGGGAATACTCGTACGTATTGGTACGGAATATAGCGAGCGGTACATCCCCAGACATCACGGCAAGGACATACCTCACCATCCCGGGGTAGAGTGCAGAAAAATCCTCGCGGTGAAGGGTGAGCAGGTAGCGTTCCGTTCCGGCACCGGCTGTCACGCTGCGCACCAGTTCCCGTACAGGCTCCATCACGATACTATCCTGCTGTGAACAGTAAAATAGTATATGATACGGAGTCTAGACACTTTAATTGTAAAGAAAAAACCTATTCCACCTTCTTTTCCTTCCCCTTCTTCATCGCCACAATAATACTGGCAACAACCGAGACGAGCGCCACCATCGAGACCCCGATGATCGCATACGTGATGAGCGTAAAGTTTTCCTGCACGATCGGGAGGTTGCCGACAAAGTACCCGACCAACAAAAAAAGGCTTGACCACAGCACGCCGCCAAGGATGTTGTAGCCCAAAAACCACGAATAGCGCATCCGGCCGATACCGGCAAGGAACGGGGCAAAGGTACGGATAAATGGCATGAACCGTGCGATGACGATGGTGAACCCGCCGTATTTTTCAAAATATTTCTGCGTTTCTTCAAGATGCTCTTTTTTCACGAGACAATATTTCCATTCGAGTATCTTCATCTCGAAGGTATAGCCGATCCAGTAGTTGGCCGTATCTCCGAGCACCGCGGCGAGGATCATTGTCACGAGCAGGATCCAGATGTTGAGCATGCCAGCCGCTGCAAGGGCTCCTGCGATAAAGAGGAGCGAGTCGCCCGGGAGATACGGCGTAACCACGAGACCGGTCTCACAAAAGATGATGAGAAAGAGGATGACATACGTCCACATCCCGTACTGCTGGAGGATCACCGGAAGGTACTTGTCAAAATGCAGTACCACATCGAGAATATTGAACGGGAGCACCATTGCTTCAGATTATTGATCCGGATACGATAAATGGGTTGGGGGAGACTCCGGAAACACGGTCACGATAACTGTCCCGGGACCGCCTCCCGAAAAAACCGGGAGATCAAAAGGCCAGCGGGAAAAACGTGGAGGGGGATTCTTCATTCCCCTTTGAGCTGGTGGATTTTAATGAGGCCGGAGCAGGATTTGCAGGTATAACACTCATCCTTCCAGCAGGCCTCGCACGCCCAGCGCCCGCAGAGCACGCACTGGCGGAGCTCTGATACCGGGTGGGGCGTGCTGCAGAGATCGCACATGTACTGCGCGAAGCTGTGGGGGTCCTTTCCGGGCGGCTCCCCCTGCTTTCGCATCACCACGATCTCTTTTTTGATCTCACGAAGGACAGGAGAGTCCTTACTTTTTGGCGCTGCCTTTCCGGGCCAGTTCTTTTTCCAGAGTGTCAAGTCGCGCCTCCAGCGACGCAAGGGTGGTCTGCATGCCGGATTCGTAGTTCTTCAGGTCAGCAAGACGTGCTTCCTCCTGTTCGATTGCCGGTGTCTGCTGCTCTTTGAACTTCTGAAGTTTAGGGCGGGAGACCAGCTGCCACTCCTCCACCATGCTCTGGAACCTGCGGTCAAGGTACTCGTCCACCCGGCTCTCCACCGGGCGGGTAAGTGAGATGTCACCTTTTGCGCCCCGGAAAAAATAATACACGAGAAACAGGACGACACAGAGAATGAGAACGAGGATGATAAACGTGAGGAGGTCCATGTCAGATCCTCCCTTTGAGTTGCCCCGCACGGTTTTCAAGCTCGGTCAGTTTGTCCGCTGCGGTATGGTCAAAGGCTTTCAGCCGGGGGATCTCCTGCTCCAGTGCCGCGAGGCGGGTGGTGAAATCCGAGAGATCAGCCTTTGTTGCGAGGTCCCATTCGTCAACGATGGCGTCCATCCGGCGGTCCACGTAGGCATTGAGGTACGAGTTCATACCGATCATAACGATTTCTCCAAGTGTGAGATCAGTTCATCCAGCCGCTGTGCCCGTGCTTCGATGGCCACTTTTTCTGCGTAGAGACGGGTAATTTCATCGCTCACGTGCGCCAGCCGGTTTTCAAGCCGGTCGAGATCGGTCCCGGTCACTAGGTCCCATTCCTCGATGATGGCGGCAAAGTGCTGGTCGAAATAGGCGTCGAGCGATTTATCGAACGTCGGAACACGGGATTCGATCGTCCCGGGGATATGCGAGAACTGGTCCCAGAACGAATCCCCGGTCGCATTCAGGTCCGGATTCTGGTTGATAACCGGGTACATGAATTACTTCACCTTCTTTTCCTGTTCCTCGACATTAATGAGGAGGTTATCCAGTTTTCTGGTCTTCACGATATTTTCGAGCCGGGTCAACCGCTTCTCGAGGAGGTTCTCCTTTGCGAAGTTATTCGTCTCGATGGCCATGTTCTCATCCTCAACCTGTCTGATCGCAGCCGTCTGATCGGGCGAGAACCGGGTAAACGGGAACATCTTTGATGCTTCGTGCTGCTGGAGGAGTTTGAGTTTATCCCTTTCAAGATCCAGTTCAATCGTGCGATTGGCCGTCTTCATGATCCGTATCTCGCGGATGATGAGGTACACGATCACCAGAGCGAGAACGATGAGGATACCTACAAGAACGGTGTCGGTGATACCTGCTGCTGCCGGTACCACAACCGCATCTGCTGCCATCGCTACTCCCCCTGGCCACGGGTTTTGCTGCCCCGTCCTGCACAACAACAGACCATGTTACAGATCATCCCCTGTGCCTGTTGCCTTCTTCACCGTTTTTTTCACCTTTTTTGCGGTCTTTGCCGCTGCCTTCCCGATGCCGGCTGATGCCTTCTTGGTCTCCTTTTTCACCGTATCTGCGGTTTTTGCCGCCCCGGTCTTTACCTCACCGGCAGTTTTTTTAACCGCGTTATCAAGTCTGCCAACACCCTTTGAAATCGAGGTATTGGCTTCTGCAGCGGCCTTCGAGAGTTTTTCCTGGAGGTGGAGAGATCTTCTGACAAGAACTTCATCGTCATCGTTGAGACCAAGCATCTTAAGATCCTCTTCGCTTATGCGGATCTGCCCTTCCCGTACCATGGTATCAGCGATCACGGAGGTTGTAACGGTTTTTTTGGAGGTTTCATTGATGAGATCAACGTTTTCCCCTTCATGGATTCCCAGATCGGGCAGGTGTGCGACATTGAGACGCACCCGTCCCTGGCTTGGAAATGCCCGTTTCCTGATGGTTAACCGCACGTCCTGCATAGTCGATAAACCATCCTGAAAGGGTAAATATCTTTCTGATACCGGTGCAGATTCCCTGAAACACAGTTATCAGCCTTCAGCGCCAATACCCTTCCAGCATACGGGGAAGGAACAGCGATGATACATCAATGCGATGAACCGGTCACCCAGATGCACCTGAAACCGGCCATGACGGTCGGCGAACTGGTTGATGCAATGGGTAAGGCCGGGGCATACAACGGCGGCTCGCTCTGCCATGCGGCAGATATCTACGAGCAGATGCTGCGCGATAAAGATGCAACAAAATTCTTCGGGCTCGCCGGCGCAATGGTGCCAGCCGGCATGGGAGGGATCGTTTCCGATCTTATCAGGGACGGCCACATCGACATCCTCGTCTCGACCGGCGCAAATCTCACACACGATATCATCGAGGCTATAGGCTGCCACCACTTCCACGGCACCGCGTTCTGCAACGACATCGAGCTCAGACACGACGAGATCAACCGGATCTATGATGTCTATCTCCCGAACATTGCCTTCGAGCACTTCGAGACGTTCATGCAGAGCGTGTACGGCGAACTCGAACCCAAAAGCACCATCTCCATCTCCGGGCTTCTGCGCCACATCGGTATGCACTTAAAGACCGGTATCCTTGCAACCGCCGCACAGAAAGGGATCCCGGTCTACTGCCCGGCCGTACAGGACTCGATGGTCGGCCTCCAGTACTGGCTCTTCTCGCAGACGAACAAGGTGACCGTGGACGCATTTGCCGACATGCCGGCGCTCCTTGACATCTGCTTTGCGACAAAGAAGGCCGGCGCCCTGCTCGTAGGTGGGGGGGTACCGAAAAATTTCATCCTCCAGAGCATGCTCATGACCCCGAATGGTTTTGACTACGCGATCCAGCTCACCGGCGACCGGCCGGACCTTGGCGGGCTCTCCGGGGCGACGCTCGATGAAGCCCGATCGTGGGGCAAGATCACCGAAGAGGCAAAGGCCGTGACCGTGTACGCCGATGCGACCATCACGCTACCGGTCCTCGTCGCGGCCGTGATGGAGCGGCTCAGCCATGCCTGAACTGATCCTCGCGCTGGACGTAACCGAGAGGAAAAAGGCACGCGCGGTAGCACACGCCTGCGCCCCGTACCTTGACGCGATCAAGATCGGGTACCCGCTCGTGCTCTCGGCCGGCCTTTCCATCGCCGGTGAGCTCTCCCGGGAAGGCCTGCCGCTCATCGCCGACTTCAAGGTCGCGGATATCCCCAACACCGACCAGCTCATCTGCGACCAGGTGTTTGCCGCCGGGTTCTCCGGGGTTATCTGCCATGGCTTTACCGGCATGGACTCGGTGAAGGCCTGCGTGGCCTCCTCCCATGCGCACAAGGGGGAATGTTATGTGGTCGCAGAGATGAGCCACCCGGGCGGAAAGGAATTTTTCTCCGGGGGGATCGCGGAGCAGATCGCATCGAATGCGATCATCGCGGGCGCTGACGGGATCATCGCGCCGGCCACCCGGCCGGACCGGGTCAGGGTTCTGCGGGGATTTGTCGGCGACAAGAAGATCCTCTCCCCTGGGATCGGGGCGCAGGGGGGGGATGCGGACGCGGTCGCCGGGCTCGTTGACGGTATTATCATGGGCCGGTCGATCTACGAAGCACCGGATCCTGCGGCAGCAGCGCGGTCCTACGCACACATCCGCAGGCACAAAAAAGCCTGAACAAATCCTGTTTTGAGACCCGATCCTTTGGAGCGCACCTGTACGTACCGCGAATGCGATATTACGTTCAGGACACGGTCTAAATATTTATTAAGGACTTGTGCAATGTAGTAGTATGGATTGGAGCACAGAACAACAGAAAATTTCAGAAAAATACAAGAAACTTGAGAATATCCCTGAATCCGAGCGCAAATATAAGTGCCACACCTGCCACCTTATCGTTGACCAGAACCCATGCCCGAACTGCGGGGAGACGAAGTTAGAGATCATGTGCCCACTCGACAACTGCCACTGTATGCACGAGATGATTGCCGGGATCGAGTACTGCCCGCTCTGCGGAAAGGCAGTCTGCCCCGAATGCGGCTCCCATGATGTCGTCCAGATCAGCCGGGTGACCGGGTACCTTCAGGATGTCTCCGGGTGGAATTCGGGCAAGCAGCAGGAGCTCAAGGATCGTAGGCGGTACTCAGTTGCATAAGGTAGCATGGATTTTTCCGAAGGCTCATAACAATAACGTAAGATAATTACCCGATGGCACCTGTGGCACATCCGGGAAACAAGAAAAGGGTTACGTGCTGCACAACAGCGCGGATAACTCCGTAAAAGGAAGTACCTCTGCTTCGTACCTGAATCTTTTTTAAGATCATCGCGAGCTTGAACCGTGCTTCCATATGCTGCGGGTTGAGTTCAAGGACTTTCTCGTATTTTCTTGCCGCCTCGTCGTACCGTCCCATCTCATCCAGGCAGTTCCCCAGCGCATTGTACGCGTTGCAGAAATGGGGCGCGATGAAAACTGCCTGTTTTAAGTATTTCAGGGCGTCCTCTTTTTTCCCGTTGTTTTTTGTGTCCAGCGCCTAGAGTGTTCCGGACAAGGATCCACATGACCGGACCGGCAAAGAACAGGTCGCGGAAATGAGCAGCCTTATCAGGAACGTACCCCGGTACTTCCGCACAAAAAAAGTGCCGACCGCTTTCGAGGACGGGAGCCAGGGGTTTACGTTTATCATCGAGGATATCACCACCCAGAAGACGTACCGTCAGATGCTCGAGATCAGCGAGGCGCGGTACCGGGGACTCGTCATGTCATCTGGCGAGGCTATTATCGGGAGCGCTCCTGACGCCCTGATCACCAGCTGGAACCCCGCGGCCGAGCGGCTTTTCGGGTATGCGGAGGCAGAGATCCTCCAGCATCCCTTCAGCCAGATAATGCCCCGGAAGACGTACGGAGACCTTGACCTGCTCTTCAACGATATCCGGCATGGCGATTGTATCCAGCGGCGCGATATGCAGATGATGCGCCGGGACGGTTCTGTGATCGAAGCCCTCCTCACGATCTGCCCTATCAGAGATGAAAACGGGGTCATCACCGGCACATCATCGATTGTCCGGGACATTACCTATGAGAAACTTGACGAGCGTGCACGGGAATATGAAGACCGGTACCGTACCCTTTTCGAGGATATGAATGTCGGCATTTACTGGAGCACGGGTGACCCCCGGGGCAGGTTTATCTGGGGAAATACCGCGCTCCTCCAGTTACTGGGGTATGGCAGCATGGAGGATCTCCAGGAGATCCATGTGACCGATGTGTTCTCGGAACCTGACGGGCGGAGGCAGCTTCTCAATGAATTACACCAGAGAGGATTTGTCAAAAACCGGATCCTCTTCCTGAAACGTCCAGACAATACGCCGGTCACGGTCAGCGTCACGGCCCTCGCGGAATTTGACGAGAACAAGAACCTGGTGTTCATCAACGGTATTGTGCAGGATATTTCCGGTTTTGTGAACCAAGGCACTGCTCCCGTGGGGCCGTCAGCAGGTACAGGATAAATTCCGTACGGTCAGGCCCCGGTCTATGAGGTCCCGTACGGATTCTACGGGGCTCACCTATCAAAATCTTACTATCGGATGTAAGCGTATATCAGAAATGCAAGGTCGATTGCCGCATGCGCTATTATCTCGATACCACTACGCTTTTCATCCGGGGTGCGTTCCGGGCCGCAAGCAGCGGGATTTCCGGGGGTATCCGGAACGTCACCACCCTCTTTAACCATACGGTCCCGGCAGACTGGGACGATACCGGGCCGGAAAAAGAGATCGAGTTTGTCGCAGCCGCAGCCGGCACCGGACAGGACGTGCTGGGGCTCCTGACTGCTGTCCCGATCCAAACCCTCTGCGTGCTCCAGTATGACTTCATCACGGTCTTTGTGACAGCCGGCATCCGGCAGGAGATGGCCGGGGAGAAGGCCGCCGGGACCATCAACATTATTGCCTGCAGCAGGGAGGGCATGGAAGATTCGGCGCTGCTCGAAACGATCATGGTCGCAACCGAAGCAAAGGCCGAGACCCTGCTGGCCGCTGGCCGGGTCTCCGGCACACCGACAGATGCCGTGATCGCCGCATGCGAGGGCGGGGTACGGCACCGGTACGCCGGGCGAATCACGGAGCCGGGCCGGCGGGTGCGGGACGCGGTGCTCAGGGGGGTGCCCGAAGCCCTCCGCCGCTATGAGAGCGGCTTGCCCCACAAAGAGCCGGCCTTTTTCATCTACAGCCGGTTCCAGGGCGGGCACTGGGTGGAATGGTCGCCCCACGACTGCCCCTATTATCCCTGCCACTTCCCCGGCCAGCGGTGCGACTTCTGCTACTGCCCGTTCTACCCATGCAAAAATGAAGATCTCGGCGATTGGTCAGAGAGATCTTCAAATGGCCGGGTCTGGAACTGCTCGCGCTGCACCCTGCTGCACGAACCGGATGTAGCAGACTACCTGAAACAGTATCCCGACGCCCCGCTTACAGAACTGGTGCACCTGAAAACAAAACAAAAAAAGTAATTTATTCCTTGATCCCGAGCGCTTTCAAGAGTTCGGGAAGAGGAATACCGTGTGCCTCCGCTGCTTCGCGGATGGTCTCGCCGCGGGCGATGGCGCACCCGACACACCCCATGCCGAACTTGAAGAGGGCCTCGGTTGAGTCGGGCTTTGCCTGAAGAAGATCATAGATCGTGGAGTCTGCAGTTAATTCAGCCATATTACACTTAGTTCCCGTGCGGGGACATAAATCTCACCATCGCGGCGAAGGCCGGCACCCGGTCACTTTCGCGGCGCACGGTACGCAATATATACCCATAATGAGATCCGATGTACCCTTGGAGAGGTAGGTATGGATTATTCCGAAGTAACAGAGAGAATCTCCCGTAAGTTTTCCAAAAGCGGAAAAGAGATCGATCGGCAGAAGGTTGAAGGCAAGCTGCGCCGGCTCATCGAGGAATTTGGCGTCCAGCCCTCAGAGGCGGAACGCAGTGTCTCAAACGAATTGGCAAAGGAATTCAACATCCCGGCCGCGGGTTCCGGCGGGGGAACGGGGGCCGGCGAGGGCGGCGCGACCGAGCAGAAGGCGATTGCTCAGGCACAGCCTGGCGACTGGGTAACCCTTGAAGGGAAAGTTGTTTCCCTTGCCGCGCCCGCATCCCCGGCCATCGCCCAGAGCGGGATCATCGCCGATGAATCGGGCGGGATCCGGTTCGTGGTCTGGGCGAAGTCCAATGCGCCGAAGATGAAAGAGGGCGCATGGTACCGCATCGAATCGGCAGTCGTGGACGAATACAAAAATGTCCCGAGCCTCAAGGTGCATTCGGGAACCACGATAAAAGAGATCGAAAAGTCCGATCCGCTCATTCCGGTGCCGACGCCCATCCGGGATCTCCGGACCGGTGTGGGAAGCGTCCGCGCAAAAGTGATCCAGGAATGGGAAGTCACGCATGACCGGATGCTCCAGTCCGGCCTGTTGGGCGACGAGACCGGCACGATCAAGTTCGTGATCTGGAAAGAACCGGGCAAGGAGAAACTTGCCGTGGGCACGGTCTACTCGGTCTTCTATGCACAGGTAGACGAGTATAACGAACGGCTCTCGCTCAACATCACAACCGCGACGATCATGCAGGAGGAGGGGGACATTGCCACGGCAACCGGCGGCGATGTAGAGATCCGTGGCGCCATCGTGCATATCGCACCCGGCTCCGGGATCATCAAGCGCTGCCCGGTTCCGGGTTGCAACCGTGCCCTCTCCCGTCAGAACTACTGCCCGATCCACGAGATCCAGCCAAATTTCATTTACGACCTCCGGATCAAGGGCTGGCTTGACGATGGCGAGAAGACACACAATATTCTCTTAAAGCGCGACGTCGTGGAAGCGCTGACCGGAATGACCCTCGACCAAGCAAAGGAGATCGCGGAGAACAACCCGCTCGGGATGGACGAGGTCTTTTTGCAGATGCGGGACAAGGTGCTCGGCCGGTACGTGGCCTGCAAGGGCCGGGAGATCGAGAACCGGCTGCTCGTGAATTCCTGCGAGCGGATGCACTTCGCAAGCGGGGAGCATGCGAAGCTCCTCAACCGTGCCGGGGGTGCATCATGAGCGCCACGGCACCGGAGATGGGCCGGCGGGACGGCAGTTTCGAGCGCGAACCGGCGCGACGGGTCTTTGCGAGCGAACTGCGAGAATGCCGGTACCAGTTCAAGGATGGCGAGGACGAGAAGAGCCCCACGTTCGTGCTGCTCCCTACCGGCGAACGCAGCAACCGGATCTTCATTGTCGGCACGCTCACCGAGAAGACCCGGCAGGGTGAGCAGAACATATTCTACCGGGGCCGCGTCATCGACCCGACCGGAACCTTCTTTATTATGGCGGGGAGTTACCAGCCCGAGGCGATGCAGCAGCTGGCAAAGATCGAGACGCCCGCGTTTGTTGCGGTCATCGGGAAACCGAACCTGTACCAGAAGCCGGACGGCTCGTACCTCGCCTCGATCCGGGTCGAAGCAATCACGGTCGTGGACAAGGAGACCCGGGAGCTCTGGATACTGGACACGGCCGCACGCACGCTCGACCGCGTCGATGCGCTGGCAACCGGCACAAGCTCGGATATCGCGAAGGCGAAGGAGCAGTATCCCACGGTCGATCCGGCGGTATGCCGGAAGATGGCATACGATGCGCTGGCGCAGATCAAGATGTAAAATTTTTTTTAGAAAGACAAAGTTAAAAGATTTTTACTTTGTTATTATTTATTTACGTCTGAAAGCGCGTAAAAATGGTTTATTTTGTTTTTATATATTACATCATTCTGGGTGTGTATTTTGATGGTATGATTTTCAAAATCTTTGATGTTCTGTTATCTTGTTTGTTGTGCCGGGAGGTTCTGTTAATTTGGTGCGGGGGGATGAAAATATTGTCAATTTAACCTTCATGAAAGATGGTCAGAATGAGTGATTAGGTCATTTAACTAATTTTAATCTTGCATTTTTTTCACATGAAAAGTTAACAGAACCTATATTTATGCGTGGAACCCGGCCACCTGTTTTGCGCGTAAATATTCATCGGGATCGATTCCCTTTGACCGATGCATGACTGATTCAAGGGGGGGACATTGACAATCCGGTTTCCCTGCACTGCGGCAATGCAGCCAAAATTTCCTGCGTGGATCTGGTGGACTGTCTCAATCCCAAGGCATGTGGCAAGGACCCGGTCATAGGATATCGGATTTCCGCCGCGCTGGACGTGACCGAGCACGGTCACCCTTGTTTCCACTCCTAGCCTGCGCTCCAGTTCTTTGCTGAGGACAGTCCCAACGCCGACAAATTTTTCGTGGCCGCATTCGTCTCTGTCACATTCTGGCACCGATATGCCGGCAATATCCTCACGGCGCGTTCCTTCGGCAACGACAACAATCGAGAAGTTCTTTCCCGCGCGGTACCGTTCATCCAAGGACAGACAGACTTCACCTAGGGATGTGCGCATTTCCGGGACTGGGATCTCATCTGCACCTCCGGCAATGCCGGCAGCAAGGGCGATCCAGCCGGACCTACGGCCCATCACTTCGACAACCATAATCCGGTGGTGGGATTCTGCGGTCGTGTGGAGTCGATCGATCGCTTCAGTAACAATAAAGACCGCCGTGTCGAATCCTATCGTGGCATTAGTTCCGAAAACGTCGTTATTGATGGTCTTTGGGATACCCCTAATGGGTTTACCATGAGTGGATACTTCTTGTGCTGCACGAAGGGTACCGTCACCATCAATCACAACAAGGGCTCCGATGTCAATATCCTCGATAACACACTTTATCCTTGTGAGATCATCGGGATTTTTCACCGGGTCGATCCGGGAGGTTCCAAGGATCGTACCCCCCCGGGATATAATCCCGGAGACAGAATAATCCGTGAGCGGTACGTGTCATTGCCGATAAGGCCCGGCCACCCGTTCCGAATTCCGATAACCGGATATCCCTTCGCGATCCCGCTGCGCACAACCGCCCGGATCGCGGCGTTTAGCCCGGGACAATCCCCGCCACCGGTAAGGAAGCCTGTTGCTTGTATCATACGTAGATTCTCATCCCGTTTTTGGATCCTCCGGTGAATATTCGCTTAATGTTTCCCAGAAAAGAATCGGTAGGCGCCTTATATCGGTTAGCCAACCCGATAAATTTTCCGGATGTGCGAAAAGACCCAGAATTAATGGATGCACTAATCGAATGAAGGCATTATCGATCAAGAAACATCTCTCTCGAATCGTTGATACGAGGGATATCATCCGGGATAGATAATGAGGTTTTGTATCCAATCGCAAAGGAGAGACTTGTGAGGAACTGTAAAAGATTATCGGCATATTTTTATGATAATTTCTGAAAAGGCGGTTTTTTAATTCCCGAGCGACGGATAATCCGTGTAGCCCTTTTCTTCACCAGTGTAAAACGTTGCCACATCTTCCCGGTTCAGCGAAGCATCCCTCTTGAATCGCTCGGGGAGATCCGGGTTGGCCAAGAATAAAACTCCAAATGAGATCAGGTCTGCGAGACCATCTTCAATTGTTTGGGTTGCACTCCTCGCATCATAGCCCCCATTCAGGATGAGTGTTCCTTCAAATTTTTTACGAATGAGCGGTGCCATCTGTACCTCCGGTGTTATTGCACCCAGCTTGCCCCCGATCGGCTCCACGAGATGAATATAGCCGACGCCTATCCTGCTTAGTTCCTGTGCCAGATAGGCAAATGTTTCCCGTGGATTTGTATCGGACATTGCATGGATAGAAAAATGCGGTGATATCCTGTATCCTACCTTCTTTGCACCCCACACTTTTACCACTGCTTCCGTCACTTCGAGAGGGAGGCGTGCGCGGTTCTCCAGGCTTCCACCATATTTGTCGGTTCGCCGGTTTGAACCGTCTCTGATGAACTGATCCAGCAGATAGCCGTTTGCTCCATGAATTTCAACGCCATCGAAACCTGCCTTCTTTGCATCCTTCGCCCCGTTCCTGAACTGGCGTACTATCCCCGTGATCTCAGCACGTCCGAGTGCCCGGGGTACCGGAATAGTCTTCTTGCCTTGGGGCGTATGGATTTCTTCATCGACCGGAAGGGCTGATGGCGCTACCGGGAGATCCCCGGCGAGAAAATCAGGGTGTGATACTCGACCGACATGCCAAAGCTGAAGAAAGATCTTCCCACCGGCGCGATGCACAGCACCGGTCACCTTCTTCCAGCCCAAAACCTGTTCCGGGGAGTAAATTCCGGGAGTCCGGTAAAAGCCAACACCCTGCGGGCTCACTTGCGAACCCTCAGTAATTATCAGACCCGCCGAGGCCCGCTGCACATAATAGGTGACCGATAACGGACCCGGGACATTTCCTTCAATCGCGCGACCACGGGTCATTGGCGCCATCACCATCCGATTCGAGAGCGATAGATCGCCCAGTTTATAGGGAGATAATATACTCATACAGTTCCTTCTGTTTCATTCTGCACCATATCCGCACCACCCCGTTGTTCAACTACAATAAAAATGACCGCCTTTTTTTAAGAGACCGCCCTTGCGTAGGTATCCGCCATCCGCGATGCGACCGGGTTCCACTGGAACATCCGATCAACCTTGCCTCTGCCCCGCCTTCCGAGCACCTCAGCGTTCCAAGGTTCATTGATCATGCTGCGTATCCCCCATGCCAGGGAATCTGGTGTGGGGTCAGCCTTGATCCCATTCATAAAAGAATCTATATTCTCCGAGAGCCCCCCCACGTTCGACGCGACTACCGGCTTTTCCGCACTCCATGCTTCCAGCAGCACAAGACCAAAGGGTTCATTCCTGCTCGGGATCACCACAAGATTGCATGCATTAAGTAGACGAACATATTCCGAATCAGGAATGTAGCCGACAAAATTGACCGGGAGATCGCGTGCACGTTCTTGGAGGTACTGCCGCATCCCACCATCTCCGGCCACGATCACTTTTGCATCCCACCGTTCCCGGCATACCTTTCTTAACGCCTCGATAAACAGGTCAGGACCTTTCTGGTACACGAGCCTGCCAACAAAAAGGATGAGAGGAGCATACGGATGGATCCCATATGCCCGTTTCACCTCCCCGGGATCGATATCAGCCCGGTACTGTTGTGGCACAACCCCATTGGGAACAACGTCACATTTCCAGTCAGGGATATTGTAAAGATTCATTACCTCATTTTTCAGGATAGATGAAACCGCAGTAACCCTCTTTGCAATCAGTCCCCCGTACCACTCTTTTCCGGAAATTTCCCTGTATTCCCACCAGTCACCATACTGGTTGCCGTTCCGGCCATATTCAGTGGAATGATAGGTGAGAATTGTATCCCGCTGCTGCAGCCGGTGGAGCGCCTGTACTGCATGCCAGTCATGGAAGTGCAGGATATCAAATTTTTCCTTCCTGTCGAACTGGTGGAACTGATTCACCATCTGGTTGCTCATATCCTCACAGTACTGTACTGTATTGCATCCCTGCGGCTGACAGTAATGGTAAGAGACATTATTGATCGTCTGATCCGGCATCCACCCCCGTGTGAAAAAGTGAACTTCGTGGGATTTTGCCATATTTTCCGCAAGGTTAGTCGCGGCGCTTGCGAGCCCCCCTACCCGCTCGGCATACATCGACTCCCAGCAGAAGAACGCTACTTTAAGTGACTCCATAACAGTTCCCTCCGCTCGTTGATCGGGGTGATCAGATCCTGCCGGTCTGTACGGCCAATGACGTCCTCGGCCAGTTTCTGATCGTGAAGTGTATGCTCGATCCAGTGCGCGATATCCCCCCGTTCCTGATGGTATGCGATCGAGTCGGCAGGTACCACCCGGAGCAGGTCGCAGAACTGGTCAAGACTGTATGCCGCATACCCGACATAACCGAAAGGAGAGGCAAAGTGGAAAGCCTCTTCCGGTGTCAGTGTCCGCAGGGTCTTTGCCGATCGTTTATTCTTCATGAACCGGATGTTTCTGTTTTCAAAATCGGCAAGGATCGCCATGTACGTCCTGAATGCATCCTCAGCCTCATGGTGGCTGAAGTAGTTGTGCACCTCGCCGCAGGTCCCATACTTGGAGGCCATATAATAGAAGTGGTCGCTTGTCTGGAGATATCGCCAGATTGCCTTGTCTTTGGCAAAGGCCGCAGCTTTCTGGATCGCTGAGTATGCCGTGTGCTGCCGTTCGTTGCCCATCCATGCGGAAGCATCCTTCTCGATATCAGCCCACGATATAGTTTCACGGACATCGATTGCCCCGACCGGTTGGTAATTTTCAAGGGCCTCTGTGGGCAGGATGGTCCTGACTCCCCGTTGTTCCAGCTCAAGAGGGAGGTATGAGAGGAAATTAAGGATCCCGGTCTCTTTCCAGAAATGCTCACCGAAGGTTTCGTAATCGATAAAGATATTGACGAGATCCCCGGTTGTACCACTTAACCAGTCTGCATAGGTGTCCGCAGTCAGCGGGTACTTGTCCCAGCCCTGGTTGCCAAACCGGAACGCGATATCATCGGAGAGCTGAATATCGCGGAGAAGAACGGGCATATCATTACAGGTGTAGACATGGTGCGGGCTGCGCCAGTCGAGTACCCGGTCTACACCTTCAGTGAATGCGCCGGCATAGCCCATCCCTTTTACGCAGGAGGCAATCTGGTTATTGAATGTGAACTCGGTATTTTCAAAGACTGTTGGACGGATCCTGAACAGGTCGTACATCAGATCGGTATGTAACCTTGCCTGCTCGATAAATTCTGATTTGTCGCCAAAGCAACCGGCAATGCTGTGATAATAGGTCTGCCCGAGCAGCTCGGAATTCCGGTGACGGGCTACCTGGTCAAAGAGGGACAGGACATCCGGTTGCCACTTCTCCAGTTGCTCAATAAGCGTTCCGGAAAAAGAGAATGCGCAGTGGAAACCCTCATCCATTTTTTCCAGAATTATTTGGGTGGCAGGCAGGTAGCACTTTTCAGATACCCTCTCCAGCACTTCCCGGTTCAGTTCATCAAAATAGAGCGTGCCCAGATCCTTTTCCTTCTTCTTTGGATCCGGAGAAAAGTGGCGGTTCAGCCGGAAAGGCTGATGCACTTCAAATCCAATACAGACTTCTGGCATATTTCTCGTCCCCAATCCTGCTGTTATTTTTTAATTTCTCCCAATTTTGCATTCTCATATTTTTCGCGTTACCGGCGTTTCCCAAACCTGCACTCTCGCCTCCATTAGATACAGTTCAGAGTCCCGGTTATAGGAAGAGTTTTCAACCGTATTCCCTATGGTTAAGAGTATTAAATAGAGTCTTTCCCGAATATCAAATTTTGAGACAATGTTTGAAAGTTGGTGTCTGAGATGATCGAAAAAGAGGTTTCAGCACAGATTTTTTTTCCGGAACTGGCGGGCACAAATAGAGATTGCTTCACCAGCCGTGGGAAATACATGATACATATCTGCCAGATCGTGGACAGATAGGAGCTGGGTTACTGCCAGAACTGATGCCTCGATAATTTCAGTTGCAAGCGGGGCACAGAGATGTACCCCAAGTACATGTTCATCAGATTTACTGACAACTATCTTTACCATCCCACGGGTATCTCCTGTCATGAAGGAACGGACCATGGAGTCCATCCGGAGGGTCTGAGTGATCGGATCCAGGCCAGCTGTCCGGGCCTGCGCCTCGGTCAACCCGACCCCGGCGACCTGTGGCATAGTGAAAATTCCATGGGGAATGAACGAGTGGATAATGGATCGCTTCAGATCCGAAAATGCATTCATGGCGGCGATCTCCCCGCCGTAACGTGCGGCCGTCTCCAGCATCGGTTCTCCTGTAACATCGCCTGCGGCCCAGATATTCGGCGCCGAAGTCCTCAGGGTGGCATCCACAAGGACCGCCCCGGAAGGAGCGGTTTTCACTCCGGCCCGGTCGAGTCGGAGTTCTTTTGTATTGGGGGAGCGACCGACAGCCAGGAGCAGTTGCTCTGCGGAAAATATCTGTACGGTTCCTTCGATAATGGCGGTAACCGCAACTCCATTCGTGGTCTTCTCGACGCTCTTGACCTCTACCCCAGTACGGATATCTATGCCCTCTTCACTGAGATATCCGGCAAGGAGATCGGCTATTTCCGGTTCTTCGTCAGGAATAATTCGGGCACTCCGCTGGAGGAGCATGACTTTTGTCCCGAGATGGGCATAGAGTTGGGCAAACTCGAGTCCCAACGCCCTTCCACCGATAACAATAAGCGATCCGGGGATGCGTTCCGGGCTCAGTGCCTCTGCATTTGTCATGAACGGAACAGCATTTATTCCCGGAATGGGCGGAATAGCGGGAGATGAACCGGTAGCGATGATCGCACGATCCGTGGTAACATTACGGCTACCGATCTGCAGCTTCGTGGGTGAGAGAAACACCGCATTACCTTCGATGATTTCGATATTAAGCCCGGCTATCCTGTCCGTTTTCTTCTTTTTCAGCCGCCCGATCAGGGAATCTTTTTCGGCAAGGACTACGGACAGATTGAAACGGCTGTCCATCCCAATACCCGTATGGCCATGGTTTTTGTAATAATAGTACTCCGCAAGCGTAAGGAGAAACTTGCTCGGGACGCATCCGGTATTCACGCATGTACCCCATAGGGAACTACGCTCAACAATTGCCACGCGTGATGCTCCCTTATGAACCGCGGTAGTTGCCGCAGTTGTCCCGGCGGCACCACTTCCGATCACGACAAGATCATACATGGCCATTCAAACCCTTACGTCATTCCCCGTTATGGATGACCTGCGCTGGGGCTAAGATCTGCATCCCCGGCCACGCATGCGTACAATTCCTGAGGACCAAATCTTTCGGCAGGATTTTCGGCTGACCGAAATTGTTCGATCACCTTACTGAACGAGGCATTCGGGTTCTGTTCAAAGAATGCCAGGCACGTCTCCCAACAGGAACTGCACCTTAACACATCCCTGTCTGTCAATCGTTACTTTCATCCTGCTTCCAACTTTATTTTGGGATAGTTTCATTGCAATGACCGTATAGTATTTCGAGTCTGTCAACCCTTGAAATGCTATGATTCCGTTGTTTTGGTCATGCTTTACAATCTTCACGTTCTGTTGTCCGCATCCCAGTTCCCTGCAAAGAAGGCACCCGGTTCAGGTATATTATCTGGCGTAAATCCCGCATGTTTAATTTTTCGACGACGAGATGTCGCTCCTTGAGTTTGTTTATCCCATACCGCACGGTGCGCGGGCTGAGCTGTGTCTTTTTCACCAGATCCTTGTGCGACATTTCTGTGCCGGCATCAAGAATCGTGAGAATGGTTTCCGAAGACCGGGGGAGTGGTGATGTTGTCATAGTTAAAAAGACCCGGGATCAGCCGCAGCTTGTCCCGCAGCCCTCCCCCGTACCCTGGTCGGCTTCTTCTTTGTCTATAAGGATCCGTGCAAGTGCTTTTTCGACAAAGTCATCGAACGAGTCCATCTCCCCCCAGTTTTCAACGAGATAGTTCTCTGATATCTCCGGGTTTGGCAGGATGAGAACATTGCCCTCATCGTTCCGGGACGTAATGTATTTTCTCGCACGGTGCACGCGGTGCAGGGTTTCCTCTTTTTTGGGGATACGTGCTGTCACCACCCAGTAGGTCTCAAGATCCTGTACATCGACATAGATCTCGTGTTCCTGCCGGAATTTGTTTAAGTCTTTCTGAGTTGTTTGTAACATACAGTTCACCTCCTTTGTGCTCCCGTTCTCCTTTAGTGAAGCACACAGATGGCCCCCGGGGAACTGATAAGAAAGGCCAGGCTCTCTGAGACACTGAACTCAAAGCGGTCCCCGGACGGACCATTATACCCAATGTTCATATCCTGCCCTACCACAAGTGAGCAGTACTGCCGGCCTGAGGCAAGAAGAACCCCGCCTTTATTTAAGGCCGGGGCTTTTATCACATCCCCGGCAATATCGAGACGTATCGCCCGGACGAGTTCCTCGTGCGTAAGCCGGCGTTCTGGTAATATACCACCGGACGGATTGACAAATTTAGGCATGTTTCTCTCCTTTTTCGTAGGGTGTCCTTATCGTTGTACGGGCCGGACGACTACATCTTCTGACATCATGTATGACAGATCCCGGCAGGGCAAAACCCGGTTATTTCTTCAGCCGGTCAAACCTTTTCTGGACTTCGTCCCAGTTCACGATGTTCCAGAATGATTCGACAAACTTTGCCCGGTCGTTTTTGTAATCGAGATAGTACGCATGTTCCCATACATCGAGTACCATAAGGATATGGAACCCGGGGACGATGTTCACGTTGTGTTTTTCGACCTGCATAATGAGGAGTCGGTTTGTTTTCATGCAGTGGGTCAGCACGGCCCATCCCGATCCTTCAGCACTGGTTGCGGCCGCTGTGAACTCTTTTTTAAAACGGTCGAATTTTCCAAACTCCTCATTGATTGCCTTTGCCAGTTCTCCTCTGGGCGCGCCGCCACCACCCTTTCCTGCAGGTGCAAGGTTCTCCCAGAACAAGTTGTGGAGCCTGAACCCCCCGAGATGGAACGACAATTCTTTGAGCGTTGCCTTCACGTCAAAATCCGAGTTCTCTTTCCTTGCTTTGTCAAATTTCTCATAGATGGCATTTGCTCCGTTGACGTAGGCCTGGTGGTGTTTTGTGTGGTGCAGTTTCAGTTGTTCTTCAGAGATGTACGGTGCTAGGGCGTTGTATGCGTAGGGCAGTTCCGGTAACGTATAAAATCTGCTTGTTGTCATGGTTCGATTACCTCTTTTTCATGTGGGACTTTCCACGAAAGGCAAAGTCCCTCCAATGGCACCGGTATTCAACAAGAAATTTTAAAGGGTCTTGCCCATTAATCAAAAATTGAAACAAAATTTGAAGGGTTACAGAACATCTGGACGGATACAGTTTGCCCGTTACCGCATACACTTTTCCCCTTCCGTGAGAGGGGGGCCCGGTCATTTCTCAACCAATTTGACGACATTGGCGCAGCAGTCTGAAGCGGCCCGGACTTCACAATTCCTGAGATCTTCAGGAGGTGCTCCATTAGCATTGTTCCCATTAAAACTGTGCTTTTCCCACAATCGGGCTGAACAAATCCTCCTTGTTCTTTTTAAACAAGTCGGGACAGGAGCAGGTGCCGCAACTGATGCAGTTTTTGCGATCAATCAACATTTTCAGGGTCTTAAATCCCATTCCTTTTTTAAGATCACCGCTGATGCGGGATCGAGGGGGGTGCCCGTCCTCACGCGACCTGCCCCCCCCAAAAAACCGGCCTCCTCTACAAATAGCGGGTAATCTGCCCCGTTCATCGTGTTATTCCCGCGATTCGAAATATTTCAATGCGGAAGGAAAATGCTTCTTCACCTCGCCAAAGAAATATTTTACCAGTTTTTTGTCCGAATTTGCGATCGATCCGTTGATAGTGGCGAGCAGCCAGTTTGGCAGATCAGGGTTCTTGTCAAGGACATTCATGATAACGACAACGGTCTCGTCAACGTCAACCTTCTTTTTCCATCGGTAGGGCATGGTTCTTACTTCATTTTGAACCGTACCTCATCCCGATCTCTTCTTCACCGCAAGATCATACACTGTCCAGTTCCTCTCCCATTCAGGATTTTTTGCCTTTAGCATGCCGAGAATTTTGGTTTTGATCTCCTGTGTCGTGATACCGTCCCGGGCACCGCGTTCAATGTCCTGTGCGATTGTCCGTGCGTAGTCGGAAGGTGCGCCGGTCTTGATCATGCTGACCACGATCTTTTCCGGCACAAACGGTTCCTTCCTGCCATCCCTTTTCTTTACCATAACCATCGTTGATCATCTCTCCAGAGAGTGCCGCAAGATAAGCACCTGTTTTTAGATAATCTTTGTACCCCAGAGCGCGTGTTCATAGCGTTGGGCTTTCTCAGATCCCTTTGTGCAAAAGAACCTATGTTTCAGTCCCAACTCCGATGTGATCGGGCAGACCGGGCAGATACAATCTTTTTTTTCGGATATGCACATGAAGCTCTTCCCTGTTGCACAGAAAAGCAGTTCCTGCTCCTTCTTTGCGCACCGGTTATAGGTCGGACAGGAGGGACACGTACACTTGGCTGCGAATTTTCTGGCGGCCTCTTCCCACTCAGCCGGTGTCATTCCGAACATCGACAGCATCGCCTCTTCGAATTTATCCATCATTTCACCTTGTATATCCCAGTTGTACCGTCATCGGTTCTTTCCGGCATACGATCGTTGCCACGGTTGCAAGGGATGTATCCTTTTGGTATTTGCTTCCCGTTCTTGCCCGCCCGATAATGATCCGGTCGTATGGGCACCTGGCACAATCATGTTAGTCGATAGAAATTTTTCCCCGTGATTCTTTGGTGGTCTTTTTCAAGTGTACTTCCAGGACACCGTTCTTGAATGTTGAAGACGATCCCTCTTCTGTCACCGGTTTCGGGAGCGGGATGATCCGTGTCATCGACCCGAACGTGCGCTCGCGCATGTAGTACCCCTCTTTCTCCTCTTTCTTCTCCTCCTTGCGCTCGCAGGAGATCTCCAGTGCCTGAGGGCCGATCAGATCGAGGGTGATATCCTTTTTTGCTACACCCGGGATGATGTCTGCGGTGACAACCACTTCGTCATCCTTCTCCGACACATCCACATGGAAGGATGTCCGTTGTGCAGGCAGCTGTTTTGCGGCCGGTTCACCGGTAGCAGGCAACAGAGCTACCGGACTGGTATCATATAACTGCCGGGTCAGCGAATCCATGTAGTTCCTCATGTCTTCAATCTCATCAAAGAGCGATCGGTAATACCATCGTACCATCTGTTTCACCTCACTTTTTCGTGGTTGTATCCGGATCCCGTTTTCGGGTAGCCTTTCGGTCAAGGGATACATGGTTCTACACGGTGAACCCGCAGAACTACCATCCCTTATCCAACAGTGCATTTATGGAGTATTTCATCAAATTATTCTGTAATATCAAAATTTGAAACACATTTTGAAAATATGGGCATCATTTTTGTAAGATCTTTCCTTTTTTATACTAACGGTCCCTGATTACATCCCGCCCAAATCCATAATTCAAACCGGGATCGATGTTCGAGTACGAGATAGAATACCTCAAAATGTGCGATATGACAGAGGGGAGCGGGAGCAGATAATGGCTGTACTAACCAGCTCGCCTGGTCTCTGGAATGATACCCGTTTCTGGTCATCACCGGAGGAAATATGAGGTGACTAATCGATGAGTGAAGATGCGAAACAGATCATAAAACACCTGACTGAGCAGTTATGGGCATTGCAATTCAGGGATTACCTTGTGTCTGAAGATTTTTCCCGGTTCTGCAGAGAATATGATCTGGTTGATGCATGGGGAGGAACTCTCGACCTCTCCCGGAACATACCGAATTTATACGGGGGTATGGAGATGAAGAATGCATTTGTTTTGCTTTTGCTCCATATCTACCGGAGCCGGCAAAAAGAATTTCCAGCATTGTTTACTCGTCTCCTCACCGGTTTTTCCCATGGGATTTCCTACCCCCTGCCTCTTGACGACATGAAAAAGGATCTGGTGCTCCTGGGCTATTCTGCACATGAGATAGAACAAGAATTATCCGGCATGAATAATAATTAAAAGAATTCCTTAAACCGCGGGGAGAAGATGTCCTGATGAAAAGGGTGATTACTCAATAAAAACCCCAAAAAGAAGGGGATCCTGTAGTTGTTATATATACCCAGTGCTTTTCCCGGTCGGGATCACTTGAAAGCCGGGCAGGAATCCTACCACTATAGTCCCGATCTGGATCGATACCAGTAATTCAATGTTGTGCGTTTCGATACCTTTTTGCGTTTGCCACGTCACGCCGATTTTCTGAACGCCATCTGCGCCACGACACCGGCGAACTTGTCCAGGGACTCGTTCCACCCGGCCCTTGTCTGATCAAGCATGCCGCCGGGGGGGAGACCAGTATGCCGGAGGGTAAGCCGTGTCCTGCCTGCTTGAACATCAAAGGTCACGGTCATAAGCATTTCAGCGGGAAAGTCCGGGCTCATGCCGTAATACGTCGCCGGCACCACGTTCCCTTTTTCATCGGCAAAACTATCCGTGCAGACAATTTTTTCCGGTTTTGTAATTTCCCGGAATACACCGGTACTCCAGTAGTCCTTTCCCTCGGGGGATCGCATGCAGTAGAGATAAGATCCGCCAACCCGGAGATCGATCCGGCAGGAAGGGGATGTGAAGTTTTTCGGGCCCCACCACTGCATAACGGCACCGGGATCCGTCCATGCTTTCCAGACAATCTCACGCGGCGCATCGAAAAGGCGGGTGATGATGAGCACCCCCCCGCATGCATTCGTGTTGAAACTGCAGCCTGCAACCGACGATTCAATTTTGTGGCTGGTTGTATTCACCCGGTAGAGCCGGGGATTGTTCAGTAAATCCAGTACGTTGATCTTCTGGTCAACGAGATCTTCATAGGAGAAGAAATCGGTAACATCGTTTTCTGCATCGGTCCAGAAGATCTGGACCCCGTTCTGGTATTTTTTACTGCTTGTAATCTGCTGCATGTTCTTCCTCCTGTTTTCATTGCTCCGTTCGTAACGATACTGCACCCGGCTGTTGGCAGTTCATAGATGGGATCAGCTCGTGGATCTGACCAGGTCTTCGGGTTTTAGCCATTTGAGCACAGCCTCAATACTGGAAATCTCGCGTTGAATGATCTCTTCGTGAAAATATTCCCTGAGTTTAAATTCGAATTTCATCCTGAATTCGCGGTTCCATCCTTGTTCCGGATCGTACTGATTCCTGATATAAAACTGAAATTCGTCAAGATCCTGCCGGGTGAGTTTATCGATGAGTGTCGCTTGGTACTTGTTCATGAGGGATCGTTTCATATCATCAAACGAAATTTTTTCCTGATCCATGTAGTCACACCTCGAAACACGACCCTGTTGATTTAGTTGTGCGCCCCATGTCTGTGATCAGGTCTTTTTCCCTTGCGTACCATCTCCGGGAATTATCAAAATCTACCTGGAGGTATTTGACCTTGTTACGCCGCTCCTCAGCCTGACGGGTCTGTTTCTTTAGTTCTTTTTTGAGTTGTTCAATGTCGTCCATCATGTCACTCCCTTACCTATGCTGGAGCATTTCACGGTGTACGCATTTTTCAGTCACACCCTGGATAATTCCAGTAATGCCGGATAAAATCAACATAAATGCAGTCATGGCGATCGCAACGGTTGCAGCCATATGCCGGACAAGGAATCCCATAGGTGGGATTTTCCGAGAAGAGCCCCTTATGAGTAATACATTCCCCTTTACAGAAATTACTCCAGATTTTGTCAAGAGCCTCACCGGTCATATATAACCCGTCTGAATGGTCATCAACGGAAATCATTCTCACCCGTTTTTGGAATGGACAAGGCAAAATATTAGGCTCTCTTGTCAAAATCAGATTTTGAAACAAAATCTGAAATAACGATGCAACATATTAAAAACGTACGTATCTTCGCCGGCTATGGCTTATGGTACCGGTTTTTCAAGAATGATTTCCAGCACTCCGTCAGAGAACTTTTTTTTGAAAAGCCGTGCTTCCTGAGGGATCCGTATGGCTTTTCGGAGTGTCTTTTCATCGTCTGATACTGATAAGGTAAAGAGAGTTTTTTCAAGATCGATCCGTATTTGTTCTTCCGTTACTTTGGGAAGATCGATGTTGACGTGAATATACCTGTCATCATCAGTCATGCGGATCGGCGGATCGAACGCGATATCATCTGATAGATTATCACGGTCTTTCAATTCCATAAAACTCCTTTGCTGGGATTCATACAAACCCGGTTCGGTTTAATGGATTTTTCCGGGAATATTATCATCTCTCCACCAGAGCCGCCATTTCCTTTTTTTAGAGCTGGCTTCATTACGGATCACTTTCTGGTAATGATGAGAACTATCTGTTTTTTGGGGAGGAATTTTCCCTGGCAGGGATACCCGTTACCAGGGAATTATTGGATTATATCATCGGACTAAGCGATTTCCCTGCGGCCAGTTTTTTACTCTGCGGTTTTTCAGAGGTGTGTGTGCAATGGCTCCCGTGCCATCTTCTATGTCCAGTCTTCTGTCCGCAAGGTATATTTAGGGACTAATGAGGGGTTAATCCTTTGATGCATGGCATTTTCCTTTGATGCGGGCAATTAACACCCACGCCTCTTCCTTATTTCGGCTTCTCCATATAAATTACCGAAAGTTTCAGGAATTGTTTCAAATTTTGACATATGCAATCTTCATGCCTGATCCCGCGTCATGGTCCGGTAACCCGATCATGGCAGGGCACATGCCGCTCCTCGCCGGATTTCATGATTGGGGTGCGGGGGTATCTGGAAAAAATGTTATTTCTTCTCGGGTGGCGTGATGGCAGTGACACTGTCTCCCAGAATGTGCCTGAACACAAACTTGAACTCGACGAGCCGGTTATGAATATACTTTTTTCCGGCCTCTGTCGGCGAGTACAGTTTTGATTTTCCCGAAGTCTTCATCACGAGGTATCCTTTCTGTTCGAGATCATAGAGGTACATGTAAATCCGGGCTTGAGGAATGAGGACATTATACCGGCTGTGGATCTCATGGACGATATCATACCCTGAAATGGGTTTTTCGAGGAGCGAGAGCACCACCGGTTCAAGGGATTTTTTCACGACATCGTCGATGGTTGCCTGGGGCACAACGCTGACAGATTCTGAAGGGAATGACCGGTGGGCAAAGGACAGGGTAGTTTCTTTACCTGTCGATATGATGATCTTTGCAATGCCATCACAGAGCTGTTTTATCTGGTTGTGATCGATATCAGCCATGTTCACGGCAATAATGCCCGATAATGGTACACCTTGGTTCTTCTTTGCCAGGATAAGATTTTTTACGGAGATGATATCGGAAAATTCTTCCGTTTCGGAAAAATCAAAAAGAACCTGAAGTGTGCCGGGCGACGGATCCTTAGGTAATGATTCTGAACACTTTTCAAGGATTCCGGGTAAGAGATACACTTCGCCCTTTTTTATCCGTCGCATGAAAAGGTCGCCATGCTGGATCTCCTTTAAAAAATATTTCTGCAGGATGGACCTATGATAGGCAAAGAAATTGCGCCCTCCTTTTTTCAGGCCGGCTTCGATGGCAAACTTGAATATTGGTTCTTTTAAGGTTGGATCGGCATACAGGAAAAGAACTATATCGGTAAAAATATCTTTTAAAAGGACGGTCTTGATCTCCGGTAGTTTAATATATTCAGCCCCGGCCTCATCCTCTGCACCACTTCCTGTATGCCGGACACCCTTCTCATAAGTTGCATGAGCGGCCTTGCGGAGCTCCTGTTCAGTTGTTTTTCGGAACAGGGCAACCTCGATAGCAGCCTTGATCTCCAGTTCATTGAAGGGTTTTACAATATACCCGTAGGGCCCGACCTGTTTTGCTTTTTCGATAATTGCATCGTCTGCATAGGACGTGACAAAGACAACCGGGATATCCAGTTCCCCGGCAATGGTCTTTGCCGCTTCAATACCATTCAGCCTTCCCGGCATGACAATATCCATCAGCACCAAATCCGGTGTAAGCCGCCGTGCCTTCTCGATGGCGTCTTCCCCTGATGACGCCATCCCGGCAACGGTATACCCCATTGCGCTCAGTCGTTCTTCCAGCTGCATCGATATAATGGCTTCATCATCAACTACAAGGATCTTTGACATCGTTATTTACCCCCGGTATTGAGAGAGAATTCCACAATCACTTCTGTGCCATGGTTACTGGTGATAGTGACGGACCCGTTCAGCTGCATTACAAGACTGCGGATGAGTTTGAGTCCCAGGCTAGTGGTATGGTAGACATCCATATCTTTGGGGATCCCGACCCCATCATCATGGACGGCGATACGGATGTGGTCACCCGCATGTGTTGCCGAGACACTCAGATTCCCGTGCTTTTTCCCCTTGAACGCATGTTTAAATGCATTGGAAAGGATCTCATTCACCACGAGAGCACAGGGAATGGCCTGATCAACCGGCAGGTAGATATCCTCTGAATCGATCTCGCTTAAGATCTCGGCACCTGAACGGCCGTATATGCTGGACAGATCTGCCACCTGATCCCGGATTTGGCTTCCCATGTTGATCTTATCGAATTGTTTGCTCTCGTACAGTCGCGTATGGATCTGTGCCATGGTCTTGATTTTCATCATCATATCGGTCAATATGCTGTTTGTTGTACTATCCTGTGTCCGCATCCGTGTCATATCCAGAAGACCGGATATGATCTGAAGGTTGTTTTTGACCCGATGGTGAATTTCCCGGATAAGGGTCTCCTTCTCCTGGAGGGAAGCGACGAGTTTTTCCTCGGCATGCCGGCGGTCGGTGACATCCCGGTAACTCAGAACCCTCCCGATAATCGATGACTCCATTTTCTGGGGTTTTGAATATCGTTCAAAAATCCTGCCATCCTTAAGTTCCAGCATGTCATAGGTCTCACGATCCTTGGGATTGTCGTGTTCATCATCACTATCCATAAACAACCCGGGATTTTTAACCTGGGTTCTAAGATATTCTGACACCGTACGGTCTTCACCGCTTTGCAGCAGTTCATCCGGAATCTTCCACATAGATGCAAAATTCTGGTTATACCGGATGATCCTCCCGGTCCGGTCTACGGCATAAATCCCGTCAGCCGTTGATTCAATGGCTGCATACAGTTCGGATATGGTTTTCTTCACCAGGGATTCCGCCAGCCTTCGCTGGGAAATCTCCTCTTTGAGCTGGGCATTGGACTGCACCAGCTCTGAGGTCCGCTCTTTCACCCGCTTTTCCAAAAGATCGTGCTCTTTCCGGAGCGCCTCTTCGGCCTTTTTTCGTTCGGTGATGTCCCGGGCAGCGGCGAATGCCCCGGTGACATTCCCCGCCTTATCCCGGTATAAGGTCGCATTATAGAGGACCGGGGTCAGGTTGCCGTTCCTGTGCCGGATCTCCAGTGCGTAATCGGTCACCGACCCGTCACGGAACACACGCTCG
>Ga0187874_10001053_pt1 | contig 27842 bp, 21 predicted proteins | sample June2016WEW_16_1_3_FD_132993 | JGI IMG/M metagenome (GOLD analysis project Ga0187874, IMG submission 132993) | Peatland microbial communities from SPRUCE experiment site at the Marcell Experimental Forest, Minnesota, USA - June2016WEW_16_150 | ecosystem: Environmental > Terrestrial > Soil >... | reverse complement strand
GTTGAGTATTCGGAGCTGCCCCAATACATCGCGGCACACGACCTGGTCAACATCGCCCAGTACGTCTCCAGCTACCGGAAGGACTTCCCGGCCTGGGTCTGGCAGCAGGTCTCCCAGGGCAGCGCGGTCTACGCGGTGCCCGAGGACATTGGCCCGATAGGGCTCATGTACCAGCCGGCCGTTCTCAAGAAGTACAACCTGCCCGTGCCGGCCACTTGGAGCCAGTTCGCCTCGGACGCGGCTGCCCTGCACAAGGCCAACCCGAGCATGTACCTCGAGCCTTTCGTGCTCAATGATCCCTCCATCTTGGAATCGCTGTGGTGGCAGGCCGGAGCGCGGCCTTTCCAGCTTCTGTCCAACGGGACCTGGAAGATCGACGTGGCCGGCACCATCGAACAGCAGGTCACCAACTTCTGGGCCAAGCTCGTCAAGCAGGGACTTGCCCCGGTGGACAACGACTTCACGACCGACTGGACTCACCACATCGCCCAGGACAAGTACGCGGCGATGGTTGGTGCTGCGTGGGGACCGGACTACGTGATCTCGTCGAACCTGGCAAGTAACTCCACCGAGGAGTGGGCCGTGACGCAGCTGCCACAGTGGACCGCCGGCGCCCATGCAACCGCAAACTGGGGCGGCTCCACCAACGCGGTGACCAAGGACTGCCCCTCCCAGGACGTGAAGGACGCTGCTCTGTTCGCTGCTTATATCAACACCTCCAAGAGCGGCATCGCGATCGACGAGGAGCCCGGTACCCAAGGCGGCCGTGGGCTCTTCCCGGCGGCGAGCGCCCGTGCGAGCGTCCCGCAGTTCAAGGCCTCGGTGCCGCACTTCTCGGGCAACATCAACGCTCTGTACAGCCAGTACGCCGCGCAGGTGGTAACGAATTGGGTGTGGAGCCCATTCGACGCCGAGTTCCGCAGCTTCATGAGCACTGAGTTGGCGAGTGCGATCGCGGGCAAGCAGACCTGGAGCCAGGCCTTGCAGTCGGTCGAGTCCCAGCTGGTCAGCTACGCCAAGTCGGCGGGCTACTCGGTCGAGAGCTAGCTGAACCGTAACGGCGGGGGAAGGGCCGCTGCCCGCTCTTCCCCCGCCGTCCCGAACTCCCGGGGGGAGTACGAGAGGAGAGGTGATGGCGGTACAGGCAGGAGGCCGCGCGACCTCGCTGCCGTTTCGGGCGATGACGCCCAGAGGGAACACCAGGTCCAGGCGACGCCGACTGCGTGCGGCGCACGGCCGCTCGGGGCTCATCATGAGCAGCCCGTTCCTGGCTCTGTTCGCGGTTTTCTTCGCCGGGCCGCTCATCTACTCGATAGTGCTGTCGTTGCGCTCCCCGCTGACCGGCGCTTACACGGGGTTGTTGAACTACCGCACGGTCCTCTCCGATGCCTCCTACTGGAACGCGGTCGTACGCATGGGCTACTTCGGGCTGGTCCAGGTGACGGTCATGATTGGCCTCGCGATCGTCTTGGCCCTCTTGCTTGACAGCCCGTACTGCCGGGGGAAGAAGGTCTTCGCCCTCGTGTACTTCCTCCCCTACGCAGTGCCCGGGGTGATAGCGGCCATCATGTGGGGCTACCTCTTGGAGCCCGACCTCGACAGTGCGCTCGGGGTGCCGCACCGGCTCGGGCTCACGAGTGGGCCCCTACAGCCGCTCGACTACCGCCTCGCGCTCTACGCGATCATGCTGATCGTGACCTGGGAGTGGACCGGCTACAACATGACGATCCTGCTCACGAGCTTGACCAACGTGCCGCACGAGGTGCTCGAGGCCGCCAAGGTGGACGGGGCCTCGGAGCTGTCGATAGCCGCCAGGATAAAGCTGCCCATGGTCCGCCGCACGGTCATATTCGTGGTGGTCCTGTCGATCATAGGTACTCTCCAGCTCTTCAACGAGCCGGTGATCCTGAACGAGATCGCCTCGATCGGCAGCACCTTCACGCCCAACCAGATCATCTACACCACGGCGTTCGCCTTTGGGAACGAAGAGCTGGCGGCGGCCCAGTCGGTCGTCCTCGCCGCTGTCACGATCGTCGCCACGGTCGCGTTCTACGGCATCGTGCGCCGAAGGATGGACCCCTTCGCGGCGACGAGGGCGGTGGTCAAGTGAGCGCCGGCGGGCGGCTGCGCGGGCCTGTCTTCGGGGGGTCCGGTACCGCTTTTGCCCGGCGGGCCAAGACGACCGGCACCACCGCTTTCTTGGCTCTCGCTGCCGTCTACGTGCTCGTGCCGATCTACTGGCTCGTTGTCGCCTCCTCCAAGAGCCAGAGCCAGCTCTTCTCCACCCAGACCTTCCTCCCGCCGGCGCACCTGTCCTGGGCGTCCAACTTCAAGGGCCTGTTCACCTTCGAGAACGGTGACTTCCGCTGGTGGCTGCTCAACTCCTTCATCTACTCGTCAGTGACAGCGACGCTGGCGGCGGTCATGTCGACCCTGTGCGGCTATGGCCTCGCCAAGTACAGGTTCCGGGGCAGGCGGGTGATCTTCGTGCTGGTGGTCGGCTCCCTGATGGTGCCAGCGACTGCGCTCGTCGTGCCGCTTTTCCTCCTCGAGCACTTCATGGGCCTTACCGACACCTACCAGGGAGTGATACTGCCGCTGCTCGTCTACCCCTTTGGGGTCTACTTCATGTCGATCTTCTCCGCCGAGGCCGTGCCCGACGGCCTCATCGACTCGTCCCGTGTGGACGGCGCCGGCGAGCTGCGCACGCTCTGGCAAATCAGCCGGCCACTGCTGATGCCCGGCATTGTGACCCTCTTTCTCCTGTCCTTCATAGGCACTTGGAACAATTACTTCTTACCGCTCGTACTGCTCGGAACGGAGAGCCGCTTCCCGCTCACGGTCGGCCTGTCCGCTTGGGTGAGCAGCATCAGCTCGGTCGGTGCCCAACCCATCTACCCCGAGATAATCCTGGGCTCGCTCGTCTCTGTCCTGCCGATGCTGGTGCTGTTCCCGTTCCTGCAGCGTTACGTGGCCCGCGGGCTCAGTTTCGGGGGGATCACAGGTGAATGATGACCAGCAGGCACCGGTGCGCGAGGGGGCATACGAGATGTCCGTGAAGTTTTGGCCGCCTGCTGGCAGGCTGTTGTTCGGCGCGGCCTTCTACCACGAGTACCAGCCCGCTTACCTCGGGTGCGCCAACGAGGAGCGCCTGCGTGTCGATCTCGACCTCATGAGACGAGCCGGCTTCAACGTCGTGCGGGTGGGCGAGTCCGTCTGGTCCACCTGGGAGCCCGAAAATGGTGTCTTCGACCTCGATTGGCTGGCCCCGGTCCTGGACGCGGCCTACGAGCGCGAGATCAGCGCCGTGCTCGGCACGCCAACGTACGCCGTGCCGATGTGGATGCCCCGGCAGCACCCCGAAATAGCGGCCGTGCCCGCCAACGGCAGGGCCCTGTCCTTTGGCTCCCGACAGGAGATGGACTTCACCAACCCCGCGTACCGTTTCTACGCGGAGCGACTCATACGCAAGGTGGTTTCCCGTTACCGGGACCACCCTGCTGTCATCGGGTACCAAGTCGACAATGAGCCTGGCCTGGTGCTGCTGCACAACCGGGACGTGTTCCAGGGCTTCGTCGACCATCTACGGCACCTCTACGGCGACGTGGCCACGTTGAACCGGGAATGGGGCCTCGTCTACTGGTCGCACCGGTTGACCTGCTGGGCCGACCTGTGGCCCCCCGACGGCAACGTCCAGCCCCAGTACGACCTCGCCTGGCGCCGGTTCCAGGCGGGCCTCGTGAGTGAGTTCATTGCGTGGCAGACCGAGATCGTGCGCGAGCTCGCTCGGCCTGACCAGTTCGTGACGACGTGCATCGCCTACGACAGGCCCGGCGTGGAGGACGTAGACATCGCCTCGGCCCTCGACATCATGTCGGGCAACGCCTATTACGAAATGCAGGACGGCTTTGGCCACCCTTCGGCCCGTCCGAGAGTCGCGGGGTGGGTCGCCCAAGGGATCTGGGCCGTGTACGAGCTCGCGGACCGGATGTACTCGTCGAAGCAGGCACCGTTCCTCGTGACGGAGACGAACGCCGCATCGATCGGAGGCTCCTCGACCAACATGCCCGCGTACGACGGGCAGTGGCGCCAAGCCGCCTGGGCACTGGTCTCGCGAGGGGCGAGAATGATCGAGTACTGGCCATGGCAGAGCCTGGATTTCGGTGCGGAGACCTACTGGGGAGGAGTGCTGCCCCACAGCCAGGTGCCTGGTCGCGTCTACCGGGAGGTAGCGCGCATCGGGGAGGAGTTCGCTTCAGTTGGCCCTCTCGCCTGCGGGGCCGTTCCGGACTACGACATCGCCGTGCTGTACGACACCGACAGCAAGTTCGCGCTCGCTGGCCAGTCTCCATTGGTCAAGCGTGATGGTCCTTCCGACCCGGACTCCTATTGGCAGATCGTCACCTCCTTCTACAGGGGCGCGTTCGACGCCGGACTTCAGGTGCGTTTCGTGCGGCCCCGCCAGCTTTTCGGTCTCCGCCGTCCCGGCGAAGCTCCTCAGCAGCCCACCAGCCCAGCTGAGTTTGCGGCAGCCAACCCGGTGTTGTTGGTGGCAGCTTTCTTCACCGCCAGCGACGAGGACCTCGAGTGGATGGAGGGCTACGCCGCCGCGGGAGGCCACCTCGTGCTCGGGCCGAGGACAGGGTACGCCGACCGGGAGGGCCGCGCCCGAGTGGAGACTCAGCCGGCTTGCCTGCACAAGGCTGCCGGCTCTTGGTATGAGGAGTTCTCCAACCTCGCCGAGCCGGTACCCGTGCGCGCTGCAGGTGCTAGCGAGTTCGGACTGGAAGCCGGTGCCGTTGCTACTGATTGGGTCGACTGCTTGAACCTTGTCGACGCTGAACCTCTGGCCCACTACGAGCACCCTCACTTCAGTAGATGGCCGGCACTCACGACTCGGCCGCACGGTTCTGGCCGGGTCACAGTGATCGGCACAGTGCCTGGGCAGGCCTTCGCTCGTTCGATCGCAGCTTGGCTCGTGCCGGCGCCGGTTGCAGGCTGGGGCCGGCTGCTTGGCCCGGTCCGGGCAACCACCGCCACTGTGCACGACGGTTGTCGGTTGCACTTCCTGCACAACTGGTCATGGCACCCCGGCTCGGTATCGGCTCCAGTCCAGCTGGAAGACGCAATCTCCGGCGAGAGGTTCGACTTAGGAGACCAGGTCACCCTCAAAGCGTGGGACGTGAGGGTGCTTCGAGCGAAGTCGTGAGAGGACGATTTGTTCAGACCAGGACGTGGGCTCGCCGGTGTTGCATCACGCCTGGTTGGTCGTTATTGCCTCGAAGAGATTGCCTCATGACTCAGCAAGGAGTGTGGCGATGAGTGAGCGGATCCGTTACGGCGCGGACTACAACCCCGAACAGTGGCCCCGGGACGTGTGGGACGAAGACGTCCGCCTGATGATGGAGGCAGGAGTGGATCTCGTCACCGTGGGGGTGTTCTCGTGGGCGCAGTTGGAGCCGGCCGAGGGCAGCTTCTCCTTCGACGGGCTGCGGGACATGCTCGATCTCTTGTCTCGTGCAGGCATCGGCGTGAACCTGGCCACTCCGACGGCGGCGCCTCCCGCTTGGCTCTCCGCGCGCTACCCCGATGTGCTTCCGGTCGATCGGACGGGTTCCCGCTACAGCTACGGCAGTCGGCAGAGCATCTGCATCTGCAGCCCGACCTACCGCGAGAAGGCGGCTGCGATCGTGGGTCGGCTAGCGGCCGAGGTCGGCGACCACGAGGCAATCGAGATGTGGCATGTTCACAACGAGTACGCGTGCCACGTCCCTTATTGCTATTGCGATCATCATGCGCGGGCCTTCCGGCAATGGCTTGTCCAGCGCTACGGTTCGCTGGACGCGATCAACGAGGCCTGGGGCACAAGGTTTTGGAGCCAGACCTACACAGATCTCGACCAAGTCGTGCCGCCGCGTATGACCGCTGCTGTCGCCAATCCGGCTTTGGAGCTCGACTACAAACGGTTCTGCAGCGACGCGTTCCTGGAGGCGTTTTTGGAAGAGCGGGCCTTTTTGAAGGCGGCTCGGCCGGAGTTGCCTCTGACGACGAACTTCATGGGCCTGTACAAGCCTCTCGACTATTTCCGGTGGGCGGCTCACGTGGACGTTGTCTCCACGGACAATTACACAGACCCGGCCACTCCGGAATGGCAGATGCGCAGCGCCATGGACTACGACGTTGTGCGGGGGCTCAACAAACAGGTCCCGTGGATGGTCATGGAGCAGGCCCCCACACGCGTGAACTGGCGGCCCCATAACGTGCCCAAGGGTCCCGGTCACATGCGCGCCATGAGCTATCAAGCGATAGCCCGAGGCGCATCAGGTGTCCTGTTCTTTCAATGGCGGGCTTCACGATCAGGGGCGGAGATGTTCCATTCCGCCATGGTGTCCCACGCCGGCACAGCCTCGCCGGTCTGGAGCGAGGCAACTGCGCTGGGAAAGGAGCTCGCGGGGCTCGAGGGCCTCATGAGCGCCCCGGTTGAGGCCAAGGTCGCCATCTTGCTCTCTTGGCCCAACTGGTGGGCGGTCGAGTCACCCGTCCAGCCGGCCGGCGACCTCTCTGTAGTCGAGCAGCTGCTGTGGGTTTACCGGCCACTCTACGAAGCCGGCGTGACGGTCGACTTCTGTAGCCCTGACGAGCGGCTCGACCGCTACGACGCGGTGCTCGTGCCGAGTCTGTACCTGTTGAGCGAGCAACAAGCGGCCATCCTTATTGCGTACGTCGAGGCCGGAGGCACTGCCGTAGTGTCGTTCTGGTCGGGGATCGTTGACGAGCAGGACGCGGTCTACCTCGGCCCCTACGGCGGCCCGCTGCGACCGCTGATGGGTTGTGACGTCCTTGACGTGGCACCGATGCCTGTTGGCGAGACATTGGAGTTCCAATGGGACAGCGGCGAGAGGGGCGTCGGCGGCTTTTGGGCGGACGTGTTGACGGAACGCGACGGGCAGGTGGTCGCCCGCGTCACCCGTGGTGCCTTGTCAGGACGGCCAATTGTTGTTGAGACTACCTACGGGAGCGGGCGTACCTACTACGTGGGGTGCCGCCTCGGCCCTGATTCCCTAGCGCAGCTGTTCGCACGGGTGCCTGCTCTTCGAGGACAGGTACCAGGGGCGCCGCGGGGCTCCGGGGTCGAACGGGTTGTCCGCGTGAGTGAGGACACGCGCTACGAATTCCTCATCAACCACTCAGCCGAGGAACGAGAGATCGAGGTAGCCGCTCGCGGTCTTGAGTTGCTGACGGGAGTAGAAGTCGGTTCTCTCGTTACCTTGAAGCCGGCAGGGGTTGCCATCATTCGTCATGCGAGGACGTGAGCGACGCCGGTTTCGTTCCGTCAAGCGCCATGGCATCGAGCTTCGGCAGACGTTAATGCGGGACCTTCAGATATGGAGGCGAGCGACTATCGACACAATGGACTTCAAGGAGCGCGTGACCCGCCACGCGCATACGGTGGCGCCCATGTTTCAGTACGTCATCCACTGGCAGGACTCGGACAAGGCGCCCGAGGCGGTACTCGCTGATCGCTACGAGGACGAGGGCGACGAATACGTCTTCTACACGCGGTTGGAGGACGGTGAGGAACAGCGGACGGCGATCCCGATGGGCGAAGTCGAGATCATCACCCTCGAAGGACAAGAAGGAGTCTGAGGCTCTGATGTGAGCTTCACAACACCGTCTAACTGTTCCCGTTTCGCTGGCCAATTTCCTGCGAAAGCCCTGCTCAGCACAGCGTTCGGCCCTCAATAGCTTCTAAGCAGACGGTCGGAGGTTCGAGTCCTCCCGGGGGCGCTACCAGGGTGAGTCGTTCTAACTTGAGGGTCGCTGGACTCGCATAGCGTATCGAGACCCTTCCAGGGGTGCCTTCGGGCTGGAACCAGGGGCGTCGGCCCGTCAGTGGTTGGCATACTATTAGATAGGTAGCTATACTTTGGGATGGTGGATCTAACAGACCCGACCCGAGCGATCACTCCGACTCTAGACGGCCCCATTTTGGCGGTTCTCGCCAGCGCCGGTCGACCGCTAACGGTTGGAGAGATTGCGGCCCAGGTGCCTCGGGGCTCGGAAATTGGTGTCCGCAGGGCCGTCGCGCGCCTGGTCGATCAAGGAATAGTGACCGCCATCCAGATGGGTCGGAACCTCGTCCACGAACTCAACCGAGAACACATCGCAGCCCCGGCGGCCGAGGCACTGGCCGGTCTTCGTGGTGAACTTTGGAAACGGATTCGAGACTCCCTCGCCGGGTGGACACTGAAACCGGTTTATGCATCAGTTTTTGGGTCAGCCGCCCGTCGCGATGGTGGTCCGGAGAGTGACATTGACCTTCTGCTGGTGCATCCCAACCTTCCCGGCGACAAACGTCCACCTAACCGCGAAAAGGGGCTCTGGGGACTGCTCAACGAGGTTGCCTTGGGCATGGTTTCGCAGGCTCCATCGGCTACCAGCGAGGCTCAGTGGCATGGTCAGGTTGATCAGCTGCGAGTGAAGGTGCAGCGCTGGACGGGCAACCCATTGCAGGTCGTTGACGTCTCGTTTTGGCAATGGGCAGAAATGCGCAGCACTGATCCCGCCTTGTTCGAACAAATCGCCCGCGATGGGGTGACAATGGCGGGGCAACCGATCGACTTCCTGTTTGCGGCTAAACACGCTTAAGTGATGTCGGCATTCCGCGATCAAACTGTTGCTGGCGGTACGAACGAGGCGAGAGCCCGCCTGCGCACGGCCGAGGCGTATCTCCGCACTGCCGAACTCGTCCTTGAGGAAGGGAGTACACAGGAGTTCTCGAATGTGGCGGCCGGCACGGCAGTGTTGGCTGGGATAGCCGCATCTGATTCGATCTGCTGTTCTCGGCTCCGAAAGTTGCACCGGGGACAGGATCACAGAGGAGCCGCAAGGCTGCTGGAGGAGGCGACGCCCGACGGCAAGGCACTGGCGGCGACCCTTAGCCGACTACTCGACGTCAAGGACGCTTCGCATTACGGCACGGCCCTTGTAGCGAGCGGACGTGTCGCTGACTTAGTCAAGTGGGCTCGCAAGCTGGTTGACCGCGCCCAAGAAGAACTTGAGCGGTGAGCTGCTAAGCAACCCCGTCGGCCGCGGCCCCCACGGCGCCCTTAGCAATTCTTGGGGCGAGGCCTTACTGGCTGTCAACGAATTGCGACGGTCTAGCGTTTGCGACGTCGCCGCTAAGACTAAGAGCGAGGATCGCGAGCACCGACTCGGGCTCAACCCCTCGGCGACCTCAGCGATAGCGTTACGGACACCATCTAACTGGGCCTTTTTCGTTCGTCGACAACCTGGGAAAGCCAAGGCTCAGCACAGCGTTCGGCCCTCAATAGCTTCTAAGCAGACGGTCGGAGGTTCGAGTCCTCCCGGGGGCGCGACGGCACGAGGTCTGACGCTGACCAAGCACCTCGCATCCGCAGCTTCTTCGCTCGGAAGGGCTGAACGAGAGCGTGGGCAGACCTCGCGCGACGTTGCGATCAGCATTGCCGTGCTGCGCGATGGAGAAGGTGTCTTTCGGCACTAGGCGACATGAGAATGCGCGCACATCCTGACTACGGGGTAGATGGCCAACGCGATCGCAGTTTGTCGTCCCCCGTTAGTGTCAGCACCCCCTGCATCCCCCCGCCGGGGGTGCTGACGCGTAGGCGCCTCGGGAAGGCTGTCGCCGTCATCGTTTTCGCAGCCCCCTCGGCACCCGTACGGGCTGATCGGTGATCGCGCGCGCTCGCGGCTCAGGCCACTCGGCGACTGCGGGGCAGCATGGCGATCGACCGTCGCAGGAGCTCACCCGCCACCGGCGACCATGTCGCTCATCCGGAAACCGTAGCGAACATCTGTTTCGCTACCGGTCGTCGTGAGGACCCCGGGTGGTTGCCATCGAGCAGAGGCGGTGCGTCCTGTGGAGGCGACCGAACGACGACAACACTGAGCGTCGGGAAGTTGACAAACGCGTACGCTGGGCGGTCATGGTCAAGGTAGATAGGCAAGCAAAGCCACTAACCGAGATCGAGTCCGACCATCTAGCTGGTCGTGCTGTTCCTCACCGCCAAGCCGGACACGATGTAGCGCTCGATTTTCGAGACTAGAGCTGGCGCCGAGGATGGCGGCTTCACCTTGCGGGAGGCCGTCGCCGATGGCCGAGATGTGGCAGAGCTGACGTTGCCGTCGTCAATGACGGACGATGACGCACGGTCAAGGGTTCAGCGCCTGGTTAGGTTCGTGGACGAGGTGGAGGCGGAACACGCGGCACGATGGGCCAAGCTCAGACATCTTGAGTTGGTTGTGGAAGCGATGGCGCCTTAGACGCTCTCTGCCCCGCCCGTTCCGCTGGACCTGCGCAAGCTCTCGTCGGCAACGTGTTCCCGAGCCTGCGCTCATCCGGCGCCAAGAGACAGGCTGCCTCTTGGTGAGCTGCCTACGAACCGATCAGCGCCTGCAGAGCCTTCGAAGTCCCAGGCTCGAGGCTCAATAGGGCAGGTTCATGAGTTCACGGACCACTGCCTTCGGCCGGATGCCCGCCGATGCTCCGCCCTTGGCCTGACCGGTTCCAATGAAGCCGAGCCAGGAGTTAGGGGAAGGTTCCCATCGGGGCCAGGGTGCATCCCACGTTGTAGCGGGAACGCCTGACGATCTCCTCGACCTCCTGGGCTGGCAGCGGCTTGGAGAACAGGAAGCCTTGGCCCCAGTCACAACCTAGATGCTTGACATGGTTCAGCTGCAGCATCTGCTCGATGCCCTCCGCGATCGTGACCAGTCCGAGGGACTTGCCGAGTTGGATGAGAGCATCAAGGAAGTTGGTGCCGGTCGACGAGACCACCTGGGCGACGAACGACCGGTCGATCTTCAAGATGTCCACTGGGAATTCCCGCAGATAGGAGAGTGAGGCGTAGCCCGTCCCGAAATCGTCGACCGCGATACGAACACCGATGTTGGAGAGGGCTGCCAGGCAATGGGCGGTGACCTTGGGATCGATCATCAACATCGACTCTGTGACCTCGACTGTCAGGTATCTCGGATCGAGCGCGGAAGCCTCCAAGGCTTCGCGGACGTGGTCGATGAGGACAGCCTGGTGGAGCTGGCGCGCACCGACGTTCACGGATACGCCTACGTGGGATCCCAAGTCGTGCCAGGCCCTGAGCTGATGACAGGCCTGCATCAGCACAAAGCGACCGACGTCGATGATCAGATCGGACGACTCCAGCACCGAGATGAAGTCGACAGGGCCCACTATCCCACGGTCGGGGTGGCGCCAACGCAAGAGAGCCTCGACATCCCGGGGTAGGCCACTCGCGAGATCAACGATCGGCTGGTACGCGAGGAAGAACTGCTGGTTGGCAAAAGCCCTGGCCAGGTCCGTTTCCAGCGTCAGCTGTTTCTTGACCGACTCGTGCATTTCAGGCTCGAAGAGCACGTGACAGTTCTTGCCCATTGACTTCGCTTTGTACATGGCGATGTCCGCGTTTCGCAGCAGGTCCTCGGGGCTGGAAAGCCTCCCGGTGGCAACCCCGATGCTCGCCGAGGTCGACAGAGTGGTCTTGATGGCATCCCCCAACATGAAGGGCTGACGCAAGACCGCGAGCAGTCGTTCAGCCACGGCGTCGAGCCCTCCGTCGGAGAAGGAGCTCTCGGACAGTACGACGAACTCGTCCCCGCCGAGGCGTCCCACGGTGTCGGAGCTTCGCACCGACTCGGTGAGCCGTGCCGCTACAGCCTGCAGCAACCCGTCACCGACCTCGTGGCCCAAGGTCTCGTTGACTTTTTTGAAATCGTCGAGGTCGATAAAGAAGACGGCGATGGGCCGCCCGCCACCACGGGCCCGGCTGAGGAGCTCGTGTGCTGTCTGGTTGACGAGGAACCGGTTGGGCAGGCCGGTGAGCGAGTCGTGAAGGGCCTGGTGGCGCAGCTCAGCGTTTCGTTCCTGGACGAGCTCGAGTGCCGAGCGGCGCGAGCGTATGAGCAGGCTCAGCAAGATGACCAACAAGATTGTGAGGGCCAAGGTGCCGAACAACACCGCCAGCCCTTGGACGGCGGGGGAGGGACCGCTGTCCCGGGGCGTGCCAGTCGCGTCGATCACCCATCCTGGATCGGCTGGGAACGTGAGCGTCCTGCTGGTTGCCGCCGACTGCGGGGGCCCGACACGGGCCAGCACCGCCGGCCTTCCGCCGGGCGGGGCGTAGGCCAGCACCAACGAGACGGCCTTCTCACCGACTAAGGCGGGGTTGAGGATCTGGTCGGCGTCGAAGACGGCCATCGTCCAGCCGAGGAGCGCCTTGGAGCGGGCGCTGATGGTGGTGGGGAAGCGGGTGCCGGCATACACCGGGCTGAGCTCCATGAAGATGGGGAGACGGAGAAGTACGGAATGGAGCGCTGCAGGGATCGCCGGCAGGCCTGGCGCCGGCCGAATCAACTTGACGACGGTCGCTGCCACGGTTGCACCTGTTCTCGCCGAGGTGTCGAACAGGCCAGCAAACGACGAGCCACAGAAATTGAAGTGGGCGGAGACGTAAGGAGAGATCCACGCGAGCAACAAGTTCTTGAGGATTCCCTCGCTGAGCAGCTCCACGGCGACCAGCCGAGTAAGGCAATAGCCCGATCGGCCGTCGAGCGAGCTCTTCACCGAGTTCGAGCTTGTAACCGTCGCCCCTAGCGGTGGGTCCCGCTCGACGACTGCCTCGAAGTTGGGCAGCTCACGACGGCTGACGTTCTCGATATAGGTGAAGGCGAAGCTCCCCGGGTAGCGCTCGGAGAGGTCCAGCTTGGATAGAAGGGCGGCCAACGCGGCATTCGTGAGCTGAGGATGGGTGGCCACCTCGGCGTTCACGGTGGCCAGAAGGTCGCCGTCACGATCCAGCGACGTTGCGAGGATGGACTTCACGTCCGCTAGCGAAGACGTGACGGCCTCGTGGCGGAGGGAGCTCGTGTAGGCGTACCAGGCCCAGGCGCTGGCGAAGGAAACGGTCAGCGCAGACACGAGGGCGAGGACGACGACAACTCTCCAACCACTGTGTTCGAAGGGCAGATGTTTGATCAGGCGAGGAAGTCTGCGATCGGCAACATCATCGTCATTGTCAGGAGGCGGGCTGGACCGGCCCGGGAAGGAGCGCGACTCGTTCCGGTGGCAATAGGGCTCCGGATGCCGGGTCTGTCGGTCCATATCCCTCATGTACAGCGCTTCCTGTCGTCGATAAATGACCGCGCCTTTTCGGCTGTCAGCCGGCCATTACCTGTTATTGAGCTGCGCGAGTCCGGATCCTCCGTGCTGCGTTGAGTGGCAAAGAGAAAGCCTGCTGCAACAGGCGGGTCGGTAACCGCTGGGTCGCCGCAGGTCTGTGATGCGAGCCCATAAGGCCTGCACGAGACGCGTGAGTCCATGTCGGCGGATCAGGCGAACGGCACCACATCCCACGGGAGGCGTCGGGCCCTCGGCACAGGACTGATTCCTTCTAGGTAGGGTGCGAAGAGACCGTGCCTGTCAAACCGCTTCACAAAGTCTCTAACGGCGGGAAACAAGAAATCCTGCTCGGGAGTCAGCCTGTCCGCGGTCAGATCCGATTGTCTTCCTTTTCGCTGCAGAGGTGTGGCCCCCGTGACTAGCAGCCTCTCTTTGCCGACCGGGGACCACGGACCACTGCGGCGGCGAGCGCGCGCCCGCAGGGATGGGGCTACAGGCCTGATGCTGGCGCCGGCTCATCGAGCGACGGGGAGCGGACTACAAATGATCTGGAGATCGTCGCGTGCCTGTGGATTATGAGCTGCCGGCGCAGTGAAATCGTTTGATCCACTGCCGACGAAGTGAGGCCACGTAGCATAGGTTTGGGAGTCTGCGCTGGGACAGGCGCGAGATGCTGGCACAGGCGCCGCCCTGTTGCTTAAGACATGACATACCCGAGGGGACCGAATGGTCAGGGACCGATGAGCGAAGAGATGGAGAACGAGACGTTCGAAGCCTTTGAGACCGAGTTTTCGACGTCCGAGTTCGACAGTGCGGGGGCATCCGGGTTCGGCCCCGAGGGGGCCTCGGAGGCGGGCGGAGCAGGGGAGCCTGGCCTCGACGAAGCACGGGACGACCTTCTCGCGGCTATCGAGGAGCTTGGTCTCGGGTCGCGCGACCCGGAGAACGCCGACTCGGCAGCTGCCGGGTGCTACCTGTCAATCGTGCCCATGGACCGTCATGGTCACGGAGGCGTCGTGGTGGGTTGGCTCTTGCGGGACTCGGCCGGTCCCGACCAGACGGCGCCCTCAGCAGGGAACGAGTCGGTGGACATCCTCAACGAGGCACTCGGACCTCTGTTGTTGGCCATGGGGTTCCCCATCGAGCCTTACGCGGTTGACGGTCGTTGGATCGTGACGGGCGCCAGGAGGGCACTCTCGAGGACCGAGATCATGGGGAGCCCGACTGGTTTGGACTAGTAACGGTCGAGCCAGGTGTCAGTGGGGTTGCCACGCACCAGGGCTCGACACCAGGCGAACAATCTGGTTGGGAAGCTTGCCTGAAACGACTTGCTCCAGGGTGACCTCGTCGAGCACGCCTCGCAGACACGCCCGGACCGCGACCCAAACCTTCTGCAGATGCACCGCGTCCGCCTCGTAGCTGGCCGACTCGGGACGCATCCCGCGGACCTCTGCGAGAGGACCTTCGAGCCGGCGGAATACTTCACCGACGGTTATCTCCGACGCGGGCCGTGCGAGCTTGTAACCACCCTCGTTTCCACGCTGGCTCGTAACGATCCCCACCCGGCGAAGGTCGTTGAGGATCGCGCGTAGGAAGCGAACCGGAAGGCCCTGAGCTTCGGCGAGCTCTTCGGCCGTGAGCGGCTCACCAGCTCGGGCCGCCAAGGTGCACAGCGCCCGCAGCGCGTACTCGATTCTGGCTGAGATATGCATGCCCGCGTCCAGTCGCCAAAGGGCCGCCAGCAAATCGGAAGCCCGATCTACCCGTCAATCGATCATTTGAACCGATTCGGTAGCCTAAATCTATCAGTGGCGAGGATCATTCGTGGTTTGCGGGATCTCAGTCCTCGGCGAGCAGGCTGGAGTCGACAGCTTGCAGGTAGCTGCTCCAAGCCACACGGACGGCTTCACGATGAGCGTCGAGCTCTCCATCCACGGCTGATCGGTAGGACGCCCTCGCGTCATCCACGGACCGGAGGTAGCCGTCCCGGGCGATGGCCATGCTCTCGTTGTAGGCCTTGCGGATCTGCGCGGCCAACTCGTTGTAAGTGGCTCGTGCCTGGGCGACGATGTCACGACGCATGGTCGCGGGGGCGCTTGCTACGGCCTGCTTGTAGTCCGCCCAGGCCGCGTCGATCGCGTTGCCATGAGCCTCCTCGGCGGCCGCTTGAGCTTCCTCATAGACGCCCCGCACTGGCTTAAGGGCCTCCTCGTAGGCTGCCCACGCGCCTTCGACAGCCTCGCGGTAGACCTCCCAGGCATCGTCGATGATGCTCAGGTAGTGGTTGCGTGCCTCCAGGTCCGACGCGCCGCTGTCGCCGTCTCTAGGCATCAGCCACCCTCCTCCCGTGCCAACTTCCAAGCAATCGCCCGACGTCTTGTCTTCTCACGGAGTCGCCCGTCACGTGCCGTTCTTTGCAACCAAGGTCTCGGCTCCCGTGGCGGCGGGACCCTTGAGCACAAAGGCATGCTACTGCGCTCGCCATGCTACTCGTGTGATCCAGCTCAGGGCACGATCAGCGTGCTGATGGCGCGCAACTCCTTCCTCGCTTCCCGTCACGGCGTGCGGGGCGGGCGTTGGCGGCCCGCGAGAAGGGCCCGGACCTCCCGCTGCGACGACCGCGACCGCTCGGGTGTCACCTCGCTTAGGCGTGCAAGGTCCAGGTGGGTAGCCTCGATGGCAGCAAGGTACGGGGAAGGCTTGCGAACCGAGCGGCGACCTGCGAACGATCGTTCGCGCGCCCACGAGCAACGAAGGTCATCCATGGCGCGCGTGCACGCGACATAAAGCAGTCGCCGCTCCTCGGCAACGGCTTCGGTAGTGCGCGCATGGGCGATCGGGACGAGACCGTCCTCGAGCCCGGTCACGAAGACAACCCGCCATTCGAGACCCTTTGCGCGATGGAATGTCATGACGTCGACGGCATCGCCGACCTGTCGAGGGGGATCGGAGCGCAGGCTCGCCTCGAGCCAGGAGACGAACCCGGCTGTGCTCGCGCTCGGGTCGTAGCGGAGGTACTCCGCTGCCAGGGCGCCGAGCTCGGCGAGATCATCGTCAACCAGCGCGGGGGTGGGTTCCTCGCCGCCGGAGGGCTCACCTAGGGCATCGCGGTCATCATCCGCGGCGGCTAGGGCCGGCTCGGCTTGCAACGCGGCGAGCTCCTCGAGCCATGCCCGTATTCCAGGTGAATCTGATGGGTGCATCAAGCGCTCCAGGGCCCGGCTAACCGCCGGGCGCGCGAGAAACGCGCGACCGCCACCACTCCGGAAAGGAATGGCTGCGGCGTTCAGCTCACGCTCGAAGAGGACGAGCTGGGCGTTCGTTCGGGCCAAGATGGCGAGGCTTGACCACGGCGTGCCAGGGCTCCGCGCCCTTCTGAGTGCGGTGATCACACCCAGTGCCTCATCGGCGGCGGTGTCATAAGCGACGATGGGATGCGCCGGAGCGCCCGAGCGCGGGTACCCGGTGACGAACATGCCTGGCAGTTCCTCGTCCGACTCTTCCGACCGATCGTCGAGTGCCGATCCAGGTCGAGGGGTCGGTTCACCAGTCAGGACCGATGACGCGACCGCAAGGACGGCCTCAGTCGAGCGGTAGTTCACCGCGAGCCGGACGACACGGGCACCTGGATACCGTTGCGGAAAGTCGACGAGAGCCCGCGGATCACTCCCGTTCCAGGCGTAGATTGCTTGGTCGGGATCACCGACCACACAGAGGTCGTCGTTGTCGCCGAGCCACGCGTCGAGCAGCCGCACCTGTGCCGGGTTCACGTCCTGGTACTCGTCCACGAACAGGTGCCTGAACCGCCACCGAGCGGAAACAGCGAAGTCCGGGTCGCTTTCGAGCTCGGTCGCGCAGCGACGTAAGAGGTCGTCGAAGTCGAGGACGCCCCGGCGTTGCTTCTCTCGGTCATAGCGCTTCCAGATCTCGGCGACGACAACAGGGTCGAATTGGGTCGGTCGCCCGCAGGTGCTGACCGCTCGCGGGTAGTCACGGGCTGTGAGGCACTGAGCCTGCGCCCATTCGATCTCGGAGGCGAGATCGGCAAGCGTCGCACGGTCGTGACCGATGTCCTGGCCAGCGGCCGCGGCCAGCAAGCTCGCCTTGGACGCGATGACGACCGGCGCCGGTCGACCACGTTCCGAGGCCAACCGCCTTAGTTCGCCGAGCGCAACCGCATGGAAGGTTCCAGCCATCGCCGGCTCGCCGAGACCGAGGCCCGCCAGGCGGCCCCGGAGCTCAGACGCGGCCTTGCGAGTGAATGTGAGAGCCAGGACATACTGTGCCGAGGCGGAGCCTTCGTTCACGCGCCACGCGATGCGACGCGTCAGCACCCGCGTCTTACCGGAGCCGGCCGCGGCCAGCACACACAAGGGCCGCGCCTCGGTCGTGATGGCTTCGCGTTGTCGAGGGTCGCATCCGGCCAGCAGTCGCCCGGCCAGGTCGCTCGACCTCGTCGTGCCCGAGTCCATGAGCAGACCGTAGCGGTCGGGTGTCGCAGCGTTCAGGCTCGCGGACACTTTCTCGCGAGCGGTCAGGACCGCCCGGACTAGGACGCGTTAGTTTTTGCGAAATGCTCACGTCTTTCGCCGGCTCACGCCTGTTCGGGGAGTCCTACGGCGCGGGCACGCCGTGGGTTCTGGCTCTGCACGGTTGGCGACGGGACCACCGGGACTTTGAAGCTGTTCTCGCGGCTCCGGGAATCGACGCGATCGCACTGGACCTGCCCGGGTTCGGGAGCGCCGTCGCGCCGGAGACGGCGTGGGGAAGTCAGGACTACGCCGAAGCGGTTGCTGCCGTGCTCGACGAGATGGCGCCGCAGGTGGTCGTAGTCGGGCATTCCTTCGGCGGTCGCGTCGCGGTGCATCTGGCGGCAAGCCATCCGGACCAGGTCGGGGGCCTGGTGTTGAGCGGAGCACCCCTTCACCGGCTTCCGGGCGCTCGTTCCAGGCCGGGGCTGCGTTTCCGGATGGCGCGCCGCCTCGCGGCGCGGGGACTGATCGGCGAGCAGAAGATGGAAGCATTGCGGCAGCGCTACGGGTCTGATGACTACCGTGCGGCCTCCGGTGTCATGCGGGGGATTCTCGTGCGGGCGCTCGCTGAGGATTACGCCGCGGTGCTCGCCAGAGTGAAGTGTCCGGTCGAGCTCGTGTGGGGTGACGACGACGCCGATGTTCCCCTGGCAGTGGCCCAACAACTGCAACACGAGCTGACACGAGCAAATCTCGTCGTCTGCGCTGGCGCGGGTCATCTCACGCCTCTCACGGTTCCCGGCGAGCTACGTGCCGCTATCGGACGGCTGAAGACATGATTGTCGGGGAGCCGACCGACGGCACATCCGGCCCGTGATCGCGCTCCGCGCCGTCGTTCTCGGCGCAACCGTGCTCTCGGTCGTTTGCGCTGACCTTCGGTGGCTGCGCGTGGCCCAGCGCGAGCACTACCTGTCGGGCGCAGCCACTCGCTTCGGGTGGCGTTGGTGGACGGACACGCCTGTCAACATCACTCTCGCCCTAGTAGCCGTGGTCGGCGCCGGGGTCGCCCCCGTTGTTGCAGCCGCGGCTCTCGCGACCGCTGTAGTCGTCGCCGTCGGGCCTGCAGGCCTTGGTCTGCGGGGTCGCACGTCGCGTCTCGCGTGGACGCGCCGGATGTCTCAGGTGGCCCTTGTCACAGCCGGGTTGGAAGGTCTCGCTGTCGCCCTGCCCGGCGTCTATGGCGGTCTCTCCGCGGCTGTGGTCGCGGCGGCGTGGAGTGCGATCGCTGTACCGATATTCGTCGACGCAGCGCTGGTCGTGCTCCGGCCGCTGGAGGACCTGCTGGCGGAGCGCTACGTTGCGCGAGCATCGGCTGTGCTTGGCCTGGTTCACCCGCTCGTCGTGGGGATCACAGGTTCGTACGGGAAGACCACGACGAAGACCTATGTCGCTCACCTTGTCGCCGGTGACCGCAGCGTCGTGGCGAGTCCGCGCAGTTTCAACAATCGGGCCGGGCTGGCGCGCACGGTCAATGAGCATCTGGTGCCAGGGACGGAAGTGCTCGTGGCCGAGATGGGCGCTTACGGCCCCGGGGAGATCTCTGCGCTATGTCGCTGGCTGCGGCCGGAGGTCGCGGTCATCACTTCAATCGGACCCGCGCATCTCGAACGGTTCGGCACCCTCGACAGGACGCTTTCGGCGAAGGCGGAGATCACCTCGACAGCCCGCGTCGTCGTCCTCAACATCGACGACGAGCGGCTTGAGGGGCTCGCGCGACGCCTCGGCCCGAGCCAGAAAGTGATCCGCGCCTCGGGGTCCGACGCGGGCGCGGATGTGGCTGTGTTGGAACACGCTGACGGCCTCGAGCTGCGTCTCTGCGGCAGACCGTCGGGTGTCGCCCTGTTGGAATCCGGGGCCGCAGCGCCCATCCGATCGAACGCCGCGTGCGCAGCCGCGGTCGCGCTCGAGCTCGGGGTCGGTGCCGACGTCGTGGTGAGGCGCCTCGCGTCGCTGCCCGGAGTGCCGAACCGCCTGCAGCGTTACGAGGCCAATGGCGGTTATGTCGTCCTTGATGACACCTTCAACGCGAACCCTATCGGCGCCCGCCATGCGCTCGATGCGCTCGAGTCGGAGGCCAGCGAAGGCCGGCGAGTTCTCGTGACACCTGGAATGGTTGAGCTCGGCAAGACACAGTCTGCTGAGAATGCTGCCTTGGCTGAGCAGGCGGCAGGTGTCGTGACCGACCTCGTCATCGTCGGCAGGACGAACAGGGCAGCACTCGTCGAGGGCTTCCGCAGGGCCGGGCGGCCTCTGTCGGTGAAGCTCGTCGGCAAACGGGAGGAGGCGGTCACCTGGGCGCGTGAGGAGCTCGGTCCCGGCGACGCCGTGCTTTTCGAAAACGACCTCCCTGATCACTTCCCCTGAGCGCATCGGTGGAGGAGAACGCAGATCCAGGTGGTCAAGGTCGCTGTTCGCGCCTGGAGTGTGACATAAAGTGACCTCACAATGAGGCAAGGTGGGAAACGCCGTTTGGACTTGGACGACCGGGGAGCGTTCGTTCTGCCGAAAGCAGTCGCCCAGGCCCGTACAGCTGAAGCACGTGAGACCGGTGCGGCTGCCCGTCCTGCGCGTGTGGGGGTGATCTACGGCGGTCCTTCACCGGAACATGACGTCTCGATCCTTACTGGCTTGCAGGCCGTCCACGCTCTCGCCCACGCGCCTGGAGTCGGCAGCGTACGTTCGCTGTACTGGTCCAAGTCGGGAGACTGGTACGAGGTCCAGACTGCGACAGAGGCGGCCGGATTTGTCGAGGGTGTTCCCCCCAACGCGGTGCGTCTGCGCTTGATCAGCGTCCCGGGCGGTGGGTTCGTCAGGCCCGCGAGTGGGTTGCGCGCAAAGGAGGACCGCCTTGATCTCGACGCCGTGCTGGTCTGCTGTCATGGCGGCCCCGGAGAGGACGGGACACTGCAAGGTGCCCTGGACCTGACAGGAATTCCGTATTCCGGCCCGACGGCGATGGGGGCCGCGCTGGGCATGGACAAGCTCGCCTTCGGGGCGCTCGTGATTTATGCAGGCCTGCCGGCCTTGCCGCGCGTGCCACTCGGAGAACACAGCGAGGAACCGGGATTCCGTCCCCCCTACATCTTGAAGCCGCGTTTTGGAGGCTCGTCGATCGGCATCGAGGTGGTCGCAGACTTCGACACGGCTCGCGCGCGCCTGACGGCGAACTCGCACTTGCGTCGAGGCGCGGTTCTCGAGCCGTACCAAGCAGAGATGTTCGACCTGCAGCTTGCCGTCAGAAGCTGGCCCGAGCTGCAGGTGTCGGCGATCGAGCGGCCTCTGCGGACACGCGGCGGAGGAGAGATCCTTGGCTATGAGGACAAATATGTGGGGTCGGAGGGAATGACCTCTGCGCCCCGTGAGCTGCCTGCGCAGATCGAGCCGGACCTCGAGGAGCGCATTCGCAAGATGGTGCCGGAGGTCGCCTCGCTCGTGGGCCTACGCGGTGTCGCTCGCCTGGATTTCCTGTCCGACGGGGAAGACGTGTTCATAAACGAGATCAACACGATCCCCGGTTCGCTTTCCCACTACTTGTGGGTCGACCCGCGTCTTCCGTTCACGTCGTTGTTGCTCGACCTTTTGGCCGAGGCGATCAAGCGACCCGCTGCTGCGTACTCGTCGGCTGGTTCGGACGGGTCTGCCCTGCGACTGGCAGGGTCCATCGCGAGCAAGCTCGGATGAGCTGCTGGTTGGCGCCCGGGCAGGCGTCGTGAGTTTTCCGACGAAGCTGTTGGGTCCTGGCGAGGAGATCTATCTCGACTCGAGGCCGAATTGGTCCTACCTGTTCTGGCCCTCGGTCGTCACGGCCCTCGTCATCGCCGGCTGCGCTGCCGCCGTCGTGTTATGGACGAGCGCGCCGGGCTATGCCGGGTGGATCCTCCTCGGTGTCGGCCTCGTCGTTCTCGCGTACTTGGGTGTCCGCTACTTGGGCTGGCGGACCACCACTTTCGTCGTCACCTCTCAACGGATCGTCTACCGAACGGGCGTGCTGAGGAGGACGGGCAGAGAGATCCCGATCGGGCGGGTGCAGGACGTGACGTACCACCAAACCGTCGTCGAGCGGATCGTGAGGGCAGGCAGCCTCACCGTCGAGTCCGCCGGTCGCCACGGACAGGACCCATTCCCCGACATCAGCAAACCGGACGAGGTGCAGTCGTTGATCAACCGCATAGTGGCTCAAAGCGTCGGTGGCTACCCGGTGGCGCGGGGCCCCGCAGCAGTCGGCGCACAAGCGGGTCCTCAGTCGAGCGTCCACACGGCGGCGCCGATCACCGATCCCACGCCGCCCGTCCCACCACCACGAGCGATGGAACCGACTCCGCGCGTCTCCGCGACGTCTACTGTCGCGCAGCAGCTCGGCGAGTTGGCGGAGTTGCACCACCACGGCGTCATCACCGATGCCGAGTACGAACAAAAACGACGGGAGCTACTTGACCGGCTCTGAGAATGCCAAGAGGCCCGTGTCCTCCCGTTGGTACGCTTCGTAGGTGGACGAGCGCTTTTGGATCACGACGCTCGGTTGCCCGAAGAATGAGGTCGACTCGCAGAAGTTGACCGGTCGCTTGGCGGCTGCCGGCTATGGGCCGGCGCAGAACCCTCGCGAAGCTGATCTTGTTGTTGTGAACACCTGCGCCTTCATCGAAGACGCCCGCGCGGAGTCGATCGAGACCATCTTCGAGCTCGACGGGCTGCGCAAGCCCGGGTCCCGGCTCGTCGTCACGGGGTGCCTTGCCGAGCGCTCGGGCGAGGAGCTCGCGGATGCGATCGGCGAGATCGATCTCGTAGCCGGTTTCGGCGTGCCCGTCGAGTTGAGGACTGCCCGGAGAGTCGTGCGCGCCGCGGCGGGCGACTTGTCTGCGGACGGCCCGGTGCACACCTTCGACCTGTTGGAGCTGCCCCGACCGCCATCGAGCGCACCATGGGCTTACGTCAAGGTTGCCGAAGGCTGCGACCGTCGGTGCGGGTTCTGCGCGATCCCGTCATTTCGGGGCAAGCAGCGTTCGAGGTCGTCAGCTTCGATCCTTGCCGAGATCGAGGCGCTGAACGTGCGCGAAATAGTGCTCGTCGCGCAGGACCTCGCTTCCTACGGTCGCGACCGCAGCACCGATGCGCGTCAGCGTGAGAGCGAGGATCCTGGCATCGTCGAGCTCATCGACGCGGCGGCGCAGCGGGTCGATCGTGTCCGCCTGCTCTACCTCTATCCGTCCTCGCTCAACGATCGGCTCGTCGAGGCGGTGTTAGGCACGGGCGTTCCCTACTTCGACCTGTCTTTGCAGCACGCCTCTGGGTCGCTGTTGCGCAAAATGCGCCGTTGGGGAGACGCCGCCCGGTTTCTCGAGCGCTTGAGGCGGATCCGCCGGCTCGAGTCAGGTGCTGTCTTCCGTTCCTCGTTCATACTCGGCTATCCCGGCGAGACCGAGGACGACCACGACCAGCTCCTCAGGTTCATTGAGGAGGCGAACCTCGACTGGGCGGGGTTCTTCACGTTCTCCCGCGAGGAGGGGACGCTGGCCGCCGGCCTCGGTGAGCAGGTGCCGAGTGCTTTGGCATTGGAGCGTCTGCGGGAATGCTCGGAGCTGCAGGACTCGATCACGGCAGGTCGACGCCGGGAGTTGGTGGGGACGATGAGCGATGTGCTCGTCGATCGGCCTGGCCGCGGCCGGTCCTACCGGGAAGCACCGGAGATCGACGGTGTCATACGCGTGCCACGCTCGCTCCCGGCGGGTTGGCTCGGACCGGTTCGCATCACGGGCGCGGTCGGGACAGACCTCCACGCCGTGCCGGCGTTCGAGCTCGTGAGCGGGTCGGCCCCATGAGCGGCAGCAAGAAGACTTTCGGGCCATCGGCTCTGATGACGCCGGCCAACGCGCTCACCCTCGCGAGGTTGCTCGCGTCACCGGTGATGGTCGCGCTGGTAGTCGCCACAGGACCTTCCAGTTGGTTGCTTGTCGGTCTCTGGTTCATCTGTTCGTCCTCCGACAGCCTTGACGGATTTGTCGCAAGACGCTACGGCGCGACGCGTTCCGGAGCGTTCCTCGACCCGCTTGCCGACAAGTGCATCGTCCTCGGCGTGCTGGCGGCACTGGCGGCGATCGGAGAAGTGGGCTGGCTGCCGGTGCTGTTGATAGCGGCCCGTGAAGTCTCCATGAGCGTCTTCCGGAGTTATGCGGCGCGCCGGGGAGTATCGGTGCCGGCCAGGACCACGGCGAAAGTAAAGACCCTGCTGCAAGACTGTGTGATCGGGCTCGCCTTCCTGCCGCCCGTGGGTCTACATCACGCCAGGGTCGTCGGCTGGGTTCTCTGGTTCGTAGTCGCGATCACTCTGTGGACCGGGTTCGAATACCTGCGCGACTCGCGCAAGCTCTTAGCGGGCGCCGACTCGCCTACGAGTGGCAACGTCGGCCGTCACGTCGCCTGACCGCGGGTCGATCAGGAGAGTCAGCCCATGCGAGCCGAGGTCGTAGCAGTGGGGACCGAGCTCCTTCTCGGTCAGATAGTCGATACCAACTCCGCCTGGATCGGCGAACATCTCGCCCTATCGGGGATCGACTGCAACTTCCAGACAAGAGTGGGCGACAACATCGCCCGTATCGCTTCTGTGCTGCGGACCGCGCTCGGGCGAAACGAAGCGGTGGTCATATGTGGCGGTCTTGGGCCGACCCAGGACGATGTCACGCGGGAAGCGATCGCGTCGGTGATGAACGTCTCGCTTTGCCGGGACGACACCGTCATGCAGCTCATCAGGGACCGTTTCGTTCCTCGTGGGCCGAGCCGGGGAATGCCGGCCAACAACGAACGACAAGCGGACGTTCCCGAAGGCGCCACGGTGATCCCGCAGACGATGGGCACCGCTCCTGGTCTCATCTGCCCTGTCGGGGACCAGGTGATGTATGCGCTTCCAGGTGTGCCCTACGAGATGCGCGACATGATGGAACGGGCCGTGCTGCCCGACTTGCGGAGACGCTCCGGCCGGGCAGCGGTGATACGGAGCAGGACGCTCAAGACATGGGGCTATAGCGAGTCAGGGCTCGCCGAGCTAGTCGCAGCCCGCGTCGAGGCGCTCGAAGCTGGCGGACCAGGCGTGCCGACCATCGCGTTTCTCGCGAGCGGCGCCGAAGGGATCAAGCTGCGCCTCACGGTCAAGGCCAGGGACGACGACACAGCGAACAAGGCGCTCGACGCAGAAGAGGCCGAGCTCCGCGCTCTGGTCGGTGAATCGGTCTTCGGAGTTGACGAGGAGACGATGGAAGGCGCCGTCGGCCGGCTCCTTTTCGAGCGTGGCTGGAGCCTTGGGGTGGCCGAATCACTGACCGGTGGTCTCGTCGCGGCCCGGGTCGTGGGCGTGCCGGGCGCGAGCGAGTGGTTCCGGGGAGCAGTCGTGGCCTATGACGCCGACGTGAAACGGTCCGTCCTCGGAGTGGCGGACGGGCGGGTCGTCACGCGCGAGGCGGCCATGGCCATGGCTGAAGGCGCACGGCGGTTGCTCGGTGCACACGTCGGCCTCGCGACGACAGGTGTAGCGGGTCCGACCGAGCTGGAGGGCCGGCGCGTCGGCACCGTTGTCGTGGGACTCGCCCTGCCCGATACTGTCCCGGATGCCGTCGAGCTGCGGCTGCCGGGCGATCGGGAGCGTGTCCGGCAGCTTGCGACGATCTCGGCGTTGAACGTGTTGAGACGTAGGCTGTGCGGAACTGCCGGCGGAGCATAGGAGCCAATGTTGAGTAGGGCCTCTGTGTAGCAGTGCCTTGCCACGCGCGATCTACTGGAAGGTCCACCAACGAACATATGTTTGGAACTACAGTGATGTGATGACCTCGCAGCAGGGACCCGTGTCGGGAGTGACATACCCCTTTCGTAGGTTGCGACCCGCCGGCATGGCGGCGGTGAGCCGGAATGAGGCAACACCACAGCAGAGAGGTCCAGTCTCAGAAGTGAACCGTCGACAGGCAGCGCGAGAGGAGAGAGACCCGACGATGGAGCGTGACAAGGCACTCGAGGCGGCACTCAGCCAGATCGAGAAGCAGTTCGGAAAGGGCTCAGTCATGCGCATGGGTGAGCACACCGGCATGGGGATCGAAGTGATCTCGACTGGCGCGATGGCCCTTGACCTCGCGCTCGGAATCGGTGGGCTCCCGAGAGGGCGGATAATCGAGCTGTTCGGGCCCGAGTCCTCCGGTAAGTCGACCCTCGCGCTGCACGTGGTAGCCGAAGCCCAGCGCAACGGGGGGATCTGCGCCTACATCGATGCAGAGCACGCGCTCGACCCCGTCTATGCCAAAGCCATCGGTGTCGACATCGACGAGTTGTTGATCTCCCAGCCGGACACCGGCGAGCAGGCGCTCGAGATCGCGGACATGTTGATCCGTTCCGGCGCGATGGACGTCATCGTCATCGACTCGGTGGCGGCGCTCACGCCACGCGCCGAGCTCGAGGGCGACATGGGCGACACTCATGTCGGCCTGCAGGCCCGCCTGATGTCTCAGGCGCTCCGCAAGCTCACGGGCACCTTGAGCAAGTCGTCGACGATCGCGTTGTTCATCAACCAGTTGAGAGAGAAGATCGGCGTGGTCTACGGATCACCGGAGGTCACGCCCGGAGGTCGTGCTCTCAAGTTCTACGCCTCGGTTCGGCTCGATATCCGCCGGCTGGAGTCCATCAAGGACGGTACCGAGGTCATCGGCAACCGCACGCGGGTCAAGGTTGTGAAGAACAAGTGCGCTCCGCCCTTCCGCATGGCCGAGTTCGACATCGTTTACGGCAGGGGGATCAGTCGGGAGGGCTCCGTGCTCGACGTGGCTGTCGATCTGGGGATCGCGAAGAAGTCGGGCGCTTGGTACACCTACGAGGGCGAGCAGCTTGGTCAAGGCCGCGAGAATGCCAAGCAATTCCTACGGGAGAGTCCAGAGCTCATGATCGAGCTCCACCAGCGGATTCGCAGCCTGGTGGCGGAGAAGGCGGCTCTTGCAGTTGAGACGCCGATCGGAGCCGGAGGCCTGGCCGATGACGACGAGCCCATCTCGCTCGACTGAGTTCGGCAAATGGGTGTGATTCGCTGGTCGCAGCGCGTGGGCTAAGCGACGAACCCGGGCCCAGACCGCCAGCTAAGTGTTCACGGCGATCCTCGGATGGCCCAGGCTGGATAGGCGCAGAACGTCCTGACGGGGACGGCTGAACGGTTACTGGCCCACCCGTCCGTCGATGCGTTCCCGCAGGAAGTCAGCGTGCCCGGCATGACGGGCGTACTCCTCGATCATGTGCACCAGCACCTCACGCAGTCTGATCACCTCGCCCGTGCCGTAGCTCCCGGCCACCTCGAGGTTCGGCGCCTCCTCGACGAAGCGCTCGGCGAAGCGCACCTCCTCCCGCCAGGCGGCCCAAGCGGACGCCACCGCATCGGGGTCGCCGACGGCCCCGTTGAAGGCGGCGTCCCGATCGTCGTCGCGCTGGTAAAGCGACAGCACATCCTGGCCGTCGAGGACACGGCGGAACCAGTGACGCTCGACGTCCGCGAGATGGCGAACCAGGCCAAGCAGGGACAAGTTCGAGGGCTCGACCGAGCGGCGTGCCATGTCGACAGCACCGAGGCCCGAGCACTTCAACTCGATGGTCAGGCGGTAGTCGTGCAGATAACCGACCAGCGTCGCCCGTTCATCGTCGAAGCCACCCTCGCCCCGAGGATCGTCCTCGGGGCGAACGAACATGTTCGACCACCCGAAGCTGCGAGTGACGTCCCGCTCCCGCAGCTCTGGGCTCGCCCGGTCGCCAGCGCTCGGACTGGAAATTTCTGCCATGCCACCACAGTGAACGATTTCGAGTCCGCCGCGCCAGCCGTCCAGGCACCAGCGGCGCTGTCGAAAGCGCCACGCCGTCAAACATCCGCGGAGGTGCCGGCTTCTCACGACAGGTTCGGCGTGTTGTTCTGGAACCGTGGACCAGGTGCCGATCAGGCATGAGCGCTTACAACTGTCCCTACTCTTCGGCAAGTCGTGGGTTTACCCTTGGCATGTGAATGCTTGGCCGATTCTGGGCCGGAGCAAAGAGCTGTCTCAGTTAAGCGCCGCCGTTTTGGAAAAGCGCGGGGCGGTGATCACAGGCGCGGCCGGAGTAGGCAAGACGACGCTCGCCGTGGCGTGCCT
>Ga0187874_10001052_pt1 | contig 27867 bp, 22 predicted proteins | sample June2016WEW_16_1_3_FD_132993 | JGI IMG/M metagenome (GOLD analysis project Ga0187874, IMG submission 132993) | Peatland microbial communities from SPRUCE experiment site at the Marcell Experimental Forest, Minnesota, USA - June2016WEW_16_150 | ecosystem: Environmental > Terrestrial > Soil >... | reverse complement strand
TGACGTCCCTGCTCCGGACGTGAACACCGACGCCCGGATCATGTCCTGGATCATGGACACCGTCTCGATGATGCGGGGGGACGTCACCCCCGGCGTCGTCACCGGCAAACCGATCGCCATCGGCGGGATCGCGGGCCACGTCGGCGCCACGTCGTCGGGCGTGGTGCTCTGCGCCCGGGCGACCTTCCGGGAGCTCGGTATGCCCTTGTCGGGAGCGCGCGCCGTCGTGCAGGGCTACGGCAAGGTCGGCGCGCCGCTGGTCTTCCTCCTCTCGTCGCTCGGCGTGCGTGTCGTCGCCGTCGCCGATGTGGGCGGCGCGATCCATAACCCGGGCGGGATCGATCCGGCGGCTCTCGCCGAGCACTTCGGACGTGTCGGCACGGTCGCCGGCTTCCCGGACGCCGACGCGATCGACCCGGGGTCGCTCTTCTCGATCGAGTGCGAGCTCGCCATTCCGGCGGCGCTCGAGGGTGTGATCACTGCCGACGTGGCCGCGTCGTTCGGGGGCAGGGTGCTCGTCGAGGCGGCGAACGGGCCGACGACCCCCGAGGCCGATCCCATCCTCGAAGAGCGTGGGGTCACCGTCGTGCCCGACGTGCTCGCGAACGCCGGCGGGGTCGTCGCGTCGTATTTCGAATGGGCCCAGGCCCGCCAGGGCTACGCCTGGGAGTCAGGAGTGTTCTCGACGCGGCACCGCGAGACGATGGAGCGGGCGTTCGACGCGACCTGGCAGAAGTCGGCCATGCTGAAGGTGCCCCTGCGGCGGGCCGCCGTGGCGCTCGGTCTCGACCGGGTCGCCGAGGCGACGCGGCTGCGCGGGCTGTTCCCGTAACCGAAGGGCGAGGCGCCTCTCATGGGACATCGGGCCCGAAGGGCACTGATCTTGGTCGCCGTCCTGGAGGCGGGAGCCGTCCTCGGGGCTTGCGCGTCAACACCCAAGCCGACGACGCACCACCATCATCACCAGACGACGCCCACCTCGAAGCCGAAGGGCTCGACGGGGACGACTCCGACGATCCCGGGCCTCGCGGCCTGCTCGACCGGCGTGCTCGGGATCACGACCTCGGCGGGCGGTGCCGCCGCCGGGACGTCGTACACGGTGTTCAACCTGACAAACCAGGGTCCGACGCGCTGCGAGCTCGACGGCTACCCCTCGCTCGAGTTCTTCGGCCCGTCCGGCGCTTCCGGGGCCGGCGCGGGATTGAAGCTTCCGATCACGTCGATCGACGGCGGCCCGGCCCCGGTGCCGGCCATGCTGTCGAGCGGTGGGACCGCGGAGTTCATCATCATTGTGAACGACATCCCCATCGGGGGGGTGGGGTGCTCGACGGTCGCTTCGGTCGACGTGTCGATCCCCGGAACGAGCGAGGCACTCGCCGTTCCGGTCGCGCTTCGGCCGTGTGGTGGATCTGTCGCGGTCTACGCGTTCGGCCCGGCCGGCTCGGAGAGCCCGTAGAAAGACCCTCGGGACCGAGCGGTACCCCCAGGGTGCAAAGATTGCCGGTCGAGCCAGTGCGCCGGAAGCGGATACCGCGTCCCGGCGTCTTCGGAGGAGTGACGGGCGCTTAGCTCAGGTGGCTAGAGCAGCTCGCTTACAACGAGCAGGTCGGGGGTTCGAGTCCCTCAGCGCCCACTAAATCCCATCGGGCCAGGTAGTCAGAGCACCCCTCCGTGGCCGGAACGCGGACAAAGTGCTGGTCAGGATGGGGGGGGGTCGACGGGAGGACTGAAGGATGGTACGACTCAGCCTGGACGGTGATCGGGAACTTGGAAGCCGCGCGTGACGTCACGGACCTAGCTTTCGGCCGTACCGTCGACGGCAGGGCCTGAGTCTTCGGAGTGAGCCGATGTCTCGTTCAGCTCCGTCGCTGCGGTCAGCAGCGCATCGATTCTCTGGATGTCGATCGTCCAACCGAAGACCGACGCAGCCTGCTTCAGCAGTTCCAGCTGGGCGATCGCGCACGCGGATGCGATCAGATCGGTGAACGGACCCGGTTGGAGTTTGGTATGGAACGCAAGATGGTCGGCCCCATCACCGGGCCCCAAATGGAGCCCAACAGTCCAATATCTGCCCTCGACGGCATGTTGCGCCATGCGCATCTCAGCCGTCAGGGTGTGCCAAATCGTGGTCGTCTCGGGGGGCCGCACATCGTTAGGGACCAGCAATCCCGACCTGATGGCGTTCTGCAGGAGTTCCTCCTTGACGGTGACTGCTTGGTTCCCGGCACCGTCCGGCAGTTCGTCATCGAGCGAATCGATGGCAAGCCGGATCACGAGCCCCAGCCCTTCGCTGCCGTCCCGTGTCATCTGTTCGAAGCGTGCCGCAATAGTTACGAGGCCCCGCAACAATGGCAGCGCCTCGACAGGCTGGTTATCAGCGATAAGCGTCTGTGCACTTTGGAAGTACGCGAGTCCTTGGCCGAACAAGCTGAAGGCGAGCATCTGAGGAAAAGTCCGGCTGACGTCAGCGCTGCCCGCCGTGGCAGCGTCAACGAGGGACATCACAGCGGCAAGAAGATTACGCGTCTTGAGCGTCATGCCTTGATTGCCCTCTGCGAGCTCTCTGGCCACCCAGTCCCCCTGGTCCCAGCCGCTCGGGCGAGGAGTGCTGACATCGGCCGGAGCCGGGTTCATCCCGCCATAGATGGCGAGGTCGCGTACTTCAAATCGGAGTCCGGGCGCGAACTGGACGGTGAAAGTTTCCTCGGGCTCAAGAATCAGTTTGTCATCCTCGAGCCTGCTCGCCCTTATGCCGGATTGCCATCTCAACGTTGGGAACAACTCGCCTTCGATCCCGAGATTCAGCGGGTCAGACTGTTCTTCGCTGACGATGTAACCGGTCACCTGCTTGTACAGCGGCGAGACGTCAACCGGATGCTTCGACATGATCGTGCCCGCGACGGCTTGGTCCAGAGAGGGAACGAGCGTCAATATCGCGGAGCGAACCAGATCAAACACCTCCCGAGTCACGCTGTCGGCTGTCTGCCGGATGTTGCCCAGGTCGGCGTAGCCATGCTCGAAGGCGTCACTGGCCTTCCTCGCGGCCTCATACATCGTCGTGTCGCCCTTGAAGATGTACTCGCGCCGCGCGAAAGACTCCGCAAACATCCGCCACTTCTTCTGCGTGATATCAACTCCGAGCAGCTCCGCGTGCTCCTTCTCACTTATCCCAAGGCGCACTTGATGCGTGCGTAGGACGGCCTTTGTAAGGACTTCACACGTTATATACAGATGTGCAAGCGCTAGGAGTTGCGACCCTGTATTCCAAAAACGCAGCGCAACCTGGTACTGCGCCAGTGCGCGAAAGAGGCGTCGTGCCTCAGGACTAGCGCATGCCGCGTGGCCAAATGCCATCAGGCTGTCAACGTCGATCCACCTGCCAATATGCGGCTGACCCCGCTCGTCTGGCAGGAACACCTCCATGAATTCGCGCCGGGCAAGACCTTCCGTCGAGTTGAACACGACGTGCAGAGCAGGTGGCTCGACCAGTGCATTAACACAGAAACTAAGGATGATCGCGGCGGCCGAAGTGGCACTCGTGGCGCTGCGCACGGCAGCGTCAAGGTTCTGGGCCTTCACACGCACCGCCATCCAGAGCTCTCTGGGAACTGGGTGGTCAAGACCTACGTCGTCCCAGCGATTGGAAATGCGCACCTGAACAAGGTCACCCAGACCATCCGGGAAGTCGCTTAGGTCAATGTAGTGACCGGGGCGCACGCGAGCGCCCGAGCGACTCCTCAGCACGACGGTGTATTCGATGTCGGCTGCTTCCGACTCGGGCACGTTGACAGTATGGTGCGCGGTGCACCCGATCATTCAGACGCCAGCCCATCGGCAGGCACCTCCGAGCACCCTCCAATAAGGGTCAGGAACTTGATCGGACGTGCAACAGAGCTCCGAACGGCGAAGGCTCCCCGCGGCCCGGGCACCGCCCATCCCGGCCGACCTGCGCTGCGATGTTCATCTCGTCGAGGTGCGCGGCGCAGACCAGCCTCCCGAGCCGCTCCGGGACGACGGTGTCGGGGGTGAGAGTCGACCCGGGTTGATCTGTTACCTCTGCCATTCTTGGTCGATCACGAGCAACACCGAACGTCGCCGAGTCGTTCAAGTTGTTCAAGGGCCTGATGGGCTTCGACGTAGGCCGGCGACGGTTTTGCGCACTGACAAGGCAGCTTGCGCAGAGTAGCTGCTGCGATCGCCAAGCGAACGAGGACATCGCCAACCTGCTCTCGCGGGATGTCGACCTTGGCACCCCGGTAGTTGCTAAGGATCGACTGGATCGCCTTCGGGAGCCGTCCCGTATCGGGCACGCCGGTTTCGAGAAGATAAGGGAGCTTCCAGGTGTGGACCTCGTTCGCTGCTCCCACGTAGGCGAAGCACCGCGATGGGAGGTGATACTTGGGATGGAGCAGCCCGTCGGCGGGCACCTCGGAAACCGCTACGGCGGTCACGTCGAGTAACCGTGTCAGCTCAGCGGCATTGGTCGGACCGGGTCGGTAGATGCCGTGCACCGAAACCCACCACAAGTCCCTGGGAGCTTCGTCAAGGTCGAGAGGCACCAGCACCCGGTCGCGAAGTCCGCCACCCACGACGTCTGCCGCGTAGAGCATGTGCGCGTCGCTGACGGCAACTGCCCCGACCTTCTGCTCCGCTGCGTAACGTCGCGCCTGATCGAGGGCTGCCTCCACTGCCCGCCGATGCCAGAGCAGCGTGCCTGGGCGCTTGACCTCCAGCACGAGTCTCTTTATGCCGAGTTCAGACAGCACGACGTCAGCTCGGCCCACTTGCAGGTTCACGTCGTCGAGCGACCAATCGAGCACCATCGTGAACAGATCCTCGAGGATGTTCTCCGCCACCTTCTCGACCGGGCTGTCGAAGAGGCCTTGTCGCAGCCGCTGTTGGCGACGCGCGGCGAAGACGGGCCAGTTGGCTTCGATCCGGTCGACGCAGTGCCGGTAGGAAGCCAACTGCATGAGAGCTTGATCTCCTGGTGCCCCCTCGTCCCCGGCGTTCATTCTCGGCTCTTCACCTCGGCCAATTCGACAACCGACGGTACGACGCGTGCCTCTTGTTTCCCAACTGTAGGTGCGGTCAGCGTTCGAGTCCCGTGGCATCAGAAGGGTCGCACCGCGGCCAAGCCCTCGCCGACTACCCCCCGCCGGCCTGACCGCACGGGCTCGATCTAGAACGGCGGATCACCATCGGTGCCCGCGACGTAGACACGGCGCGGTGAGGCGAGTTCGGGTGGTTGCGCAGCTCGTGTCTTGCGACTCGCGAGAGCGGCGCCGATCCCTGCGGGAAGGGTCAGGCAGAGTGACACGGGGAGGATGGCCGCGAAGACGATCCCGGCCGCGAGGAGGACCGGCCAGGCTGCTCCGGGTACGCGCCGCCCTTCGCAGGCGACGAACGCGACCGCTCCGATGACGAGTGCGATGGCGACGAGCACCCAGAAGACCGCCACGGCTGCGACGAGCACTGCGAGTCCGCCGAGAATGAACAGCGTCCCGAGCGGGTGCCGTCGTCGGCCGAGCGCCCACACGAGCAGCGCGCCCGCGGCGCCCGCCTCGGCGAGCTTGCGACGCGTTGGGCCGAGCTGGTCGGCGATTCCCTGTTTGTATCCGTCCTCATAAGCGCGGGCCTCGCGCTTCCACATCGCGAGGTCACCGCGTGTGAGGTCACTGCCGGGCCGCGTCGGAATGGTCATTGTCCCTGCTCCTCTTTGTTGACGTTGACGGTACTCCGCGGGTGTTCGCGAGGTCTCCGGAGGCGGCGCAAGTAACCTCGATCCTGACGAGGTGGGCGAGCGCCGGCCAGGTCGAGATGTGCGGCGTCCACTTCCCCCGGCGGATGTCCGACGCGTACGCCTTCGAACAACCAGCGGCCCTAGCGATTTCGGCAAGCGGGATGGTCGCGAGTCCCGGCAGGATGTCGCGACGGAAGATCTCTCGGTCGTAGACAGTCCCCGGATTGGACCGCTCCCACTCGGCGAGTACCCGCTTGCGAGCAGCGATGGCGGCGCCCCGCCTACCCCGCACCTCCGGTGTCTGTGCCGGGTCCTTCGCTACGCAGTCGTCGCAACGCACGCGGCGGTGATTCGTGACCCTGCCGCCGCAGTCCGGGCAGCTCCACAGGGCAGTCGGCTTCGCTCGACTCGGCTGCTGCAGAGTGACTGCCGACCTGGCGGCGGTGCTCGCGGACGCCTTGCATGCCTTCACCAGGGCCTGAGCGCTCCGGATCCGCCGCCGTGTGAGGGGCGTGCTCGGTTCGTACTTGCCGGCCATCGCACGCCCGAGCGCGTGGGCGACGTGCTCCGCCCAGGGCGCCAACGCCTGGGACCAAGCCGGCATCGCTTCGGCGAGCTCGTGGGTGAGCGGAGGCCGCAGGCGCACATGGCCGTTCGAGAGCTCGACGAAGTCGGACTTGCGGAACGTCCGCTGGGCAACCAGGTCGAGTACGAAGCCCTCGATCTGGGGCCGCAGCGGTTCGAGAAGGTCGAGAGCGAACGAGGCGCGACCCTTCGCGTCCTGGTGCACGATCCCCATCGACGGATCGCAGCCGACAGCATGAAGGGCGAAGACTGCCTCGCACTCGGCCAAAGCCATGCAGTAGTTGATGATGCTGTTCGTCGGTCGTTCTGCTCGCCGGTTGCCGACCGCCGACGAGAGAACTGATCTACGACCCTCGTACCTGGTCCAGTGCGACGGGGTGCGCCGCCGGTCCTGAGCGGCGAACCGAGGCGCGCATTCGGATCGGCCGGCCCACGCCGCGAAGTACGCGCTCGCCGCGTTCGCCTCGATCCCGCGGCACTGCTCGATCGTTTCAGCCTCCCCAAGGGCTTCTGCCAGCTCGGCGACGAGGCCGGCCGTGTCCTCGTCCCCAAAGCGTTGCCGGACGAGATTGGCCTGGCCGAGCAGCTTTGCCCCGAGCAAGCGGGCGGCGATGTCGAGGCCGACCCGCTCGTGAACTGCACGGGCCTGCATCCGACGGAGCCGGGCATCCTCCAGTCTCCGGGGTGACTCGGCGATCATCACGTCGCCGTCGGCGTTGAGGACGACGAGGCCGATGCCGAGACGGTGACACCAGGCGACAGCCTCCAGGCTCAACGAGCCGGTGTGGCCGATCACGACCACCCTCGACAGGCCGTGCGTCGCTCGGGAGAATTCCCGCACCCGACGGTAGGGGCCGACGCCGTCGGAGATCTCCAGGTGCCCTCGTTCAACGCGGATTCGCAGGCCGTAGCCGTCGGCGACGGCGACCGCCTTGTTCACCGGGTCGCGGGAGAAGGTCTCGGCCGCGGCCCGGAGCGATGCCCCCACGTCGGCATCACTAGGAGCGGCCACTAGGGCGTGGGTAACCTCGGATCTGTCCATGGAGCTAAACCTCCTTGGGCCAGCCCCGGGGGTGTTACAGCACCGCCCGGGGCACCGTCTCTTCCGCTTGATTCAGGCAATTCGATTGCCGGCCGTTGGGTTTCGCCCAGCTCGTTGTTCGTCGGAAACACCTCCGGGTGCCGGGCGACGACGGCGTCGATCTCGTCGGCGTGCAGGGCTCGCAAGGCCACGAGCTCCTGGTTGAGCCGTTCCTGCCCCTTGACGCTCCGGAAGCTCTCGCGAAGACGATTGGGCGACAACAGTTCGGACATGGCCGGGACTTCGCTCGCGAGCAGCCGTACCCCCTGCCAGGCCTGGTAACCCTCTGTGGTCCAGTGGTCGAACATGGGGGCAAGCTCGACGAGGCCTTTGCCAAGGACCCGGTCGCGTCGAGCGGCGTCGAAGACGAGCAGCATCAGCGCTTGGCGCCCGGGCTCGTCGAGGAGTCGCCCGACCAGCTTGCCGACGAACCCGAAGCCGAGGCCATGCTCGCGCTTGAAGATCCAGTTCATGACCTCTCCGAAGGTCAGGACGAACTCGAAGAACTGCGTGGCCAGCCTGCGCGCTTCGAGCAGGTCCTCGTCCGACGCCTCCTGCAGGCGCTCGACGAGCGGTCGCGACAGGAACGTCGCCATCCACGTGACCGCGCTGCCGTCCTCCGGCTCCCACCAGTTGCGTGCACCCTTCAAGGGGAACAGCCGCGCTTCGTCGAAGTGGAGTGCGTGCTCGAACAGGACGCATTCCTCCGCGCTCGGCGGCGTCGCGTCCCCGAGCATCGAGCGCAGCGCGAGTTCCAAAAAGCGGTCGAAGTCGCGGCGGCCACCCCAGTTCAGGTGCCGCCGGATCGTGCCCAGGGGAGGCGGGGCGTCCGGTGACTCGCGGAAGTACCCGCGCACGCTGTAGCTCGATCCCGGCACCTTGGCGTTCGAACGCACCAGACCGCGGAACTTGGAAAGCGTCCTGTCGTAGTCCCGGCAGACCTTCTCGAGATACGACCTGATCTCAGCCATATCGCGGTCGTGGCCCAGCCACCACAACTGCCAGTTCGCCGTCTCGAGCCCCCGCCGTCGGACCTCGATTTCGCACACGTCGACGACGAGGCGGGCGGTCCCGGGCGGGTACAGCGTCTCAAGACCTCGCCGGCCGTGCTGGTACCTCGTCCTCGGTCGGGGGATCACACCGCGCTTGTGCCACCGAACGAGCTGGGAGCGGGTCGGATCGTGCCCCGCAGCACGGGCGAACTGAAGAACCTCGTCGGCGGACTCCCAGCCCTCGAACTCGCCACTTGTCTTCACAAGCCAGACGATACCACATATGACGGTCGTAAGCCTACCGGAGAGTGCCAACTATGCCGGTCGTAAACCCACCGGAGAACGGCGACTCCGTAAGCACTACAGTGCAGGTCACAAGTGCTATTTGTGTGGGATAGGATGGCGGTAAACTTCGAGTGATAAGGCGGGTGCAATCGTGAGGGTGGCGATCAGCTTGGTCAGAGTTGACCCGGAGGTGCAACCTCGCACGACCGGTATCGACCCCGCGCACGTCCGCGCTCTCGCCGAGTCGGCCGAGGACTGGCCCCCGCTCGTTGTCGTCGCATCCGGCAACGGCTTCGAACTCGTCGACGGTGCCCACCGCTTTGCCGCGGCACAGGACATCGGTCTCGACGAGATCGAGGTGACTGTGGTCGAAAGACCGCCAGACGGCGACCTCCGCAGCCTGTCGTTCGAGTTGAACCGCCAGCACGGCCGGGCGCTCACCCTCACGGACCGCCGGGAGGAAGCAGGCCGTCTCCTCAGGCGGCACCCCGATAGGTCGGATCGCGAGGTCGGGCGGCAATGCGGTCTCGCCCAGCCGACGGTCGCCAAGATCCGGGCGGCACTTGAAGCCGGTGCTCAAATTGAGCAGACGACCTCGCGGGTCGGGCGCGGGGGGTACCAGTACGATGTTCAGTCCCGCGAGCCGGACTCGGGTCCCGAGGCCGAGCGGCGCCGCCTCGCCAGCTACCTGGTCCGGTTGGCGACGACCCTTGAGCGCTCGAACGACTACCCGGCTTGGACCGACGCGGAAGCAGCCGCGGGAGCGCTTCTCGAGTTCTGCGGGGAAGACGAGACGGTCGAGACCGTCGAGATTTTGGGTCGCAACGCGAGCGACGTACTCGCGCTCGCGGCCTTCCTCGGTTGGGAACCGGAAGAGGAAGCCTCGTGATGGTTCCCGCTGTCGTGCGCCGGTCGTCCAGCGGCCAAGACGCCACGCTTTCCGGCGTGGAAACGGGGGTCCGAATCCCACCCCGGCGCTCCATAGTTCGCGACCTCGTCGTCGGAGAGGTCGCGCCGTCACTGGTGGCACCGCTGGTCGTGGACCACCACTACCTCCACTCGATGCCGCCCGCCGCGGTCAAGTCCTTCGGCGTGTACCTGGACGGCGGCCTCGTCGGGGCGGTGGTGGTGACCTCGGGGTCACGAAATGCGCCCAGATTGCTCGGGACCAACGACCCGCGGGCGGTCGCGACTCTTGCCCGGCTGTGGCTCGAGGACAGGGTGCCAAAGAACGCCGAGAGCCGGGTCCTCGCCGTCGTGGCCCGCCTCATGCGCCACTCCGGGCAGGTCCGCGCGCTCGTCTCCTACGCCGACCCCGCGGCGGGCCACACCGGGACCATCTACCAGGCGGCCGGCTGGACCTACCTCGGGATGAGCCCGCCCGGCAGGTACCTCGACCTCGGCGACGGCGAGCCACGCCACCCGCGGAGCGTGTTCTCCGCCTACGGCACGAACCGGCCGGCGTGCCTGCGGAAGATGGGCCTGGCCGCCAAGTCGGTGCTCGTCGGCGGCAAGCACCGCTACTGCCTCGTACTCGATCAGAGCTGGGCCTGGCGGCTCACGGCCGAACAACAGCCGTATCCGAGGCCGCGGTGACCCGGCGCCCGCCCCGAGGCTTCGCGACCTGGTCGGACTACTACCGCCACCGGGTCAAGCGGGGCGAGGACCGGGGCCTCACCCGGGCGCAGGCGCGAGGCCACCCCGGGAAGGGCCAGGTGCTCGCCTCCAAGGTCGAGCGCGAACGGATCATCCTGAGCCGGAAAGGCCCGGAGGTCGTCACCCTCACCGGGGTCCAGGAGCTGACGGCGGCGGCGAAGTTCGACAACGACGTCCGCCAGCTGCTCTCTGGAAGGCTCACCCCGAAGCAGTTCGACCAGCGCTGGGCGCGAAGGACCATCGGCAGCGCAGCCCTCCCGGACTCGGGACAAGTTATCGCCCTCGGCCAACAGGGCCTCGCCCACTTCGACGACTTCTACCCGAGCCGGCCGTGAACGGTACCTGCCCGATCTGCGGCACCATCGGCCGGTTGACCTGCCATCACATCACCGGGCGCGTCCGTGGCAAGCCGATCCACGAGCTGTTCGTGGTCTTCATTTGCGGACAGTGCAACAACGTGCAGTTCCAGCTCTGGCACGTGGCCGGTATCGACGACGAGGAGCCCGACGTCGAGGTGCTGCTCCGCCGTATCGCCTGTTGGCTCGCGATCTCCGACAGGAAGTCCGACCGACTGCTCGCCGAGGTGCTCGACGACCTCGCGGCCCGGCTCGTGGAGGCGGCGTAGTGGCCGGCGAAACCCCGATCCGCCTGCGCGTCCACCCAGTCGCGGCACGAAAGAAGCTACCGGCGAGGCGCGACGACTGGCCGACCTGCGCGTTCGTCTTCCACGCCGCCCTCGACACCGAGGGGGCGATGACCCTTTGCGACACCTTGGAGCTCGTCTCGGAGTGGCCCGTCCGTGAGGCATTCGCCTTCCCCGGCCCTGAGGCGGGTCAGGAGCTGCTCCAGTTCGTCAGGCTGCACCGGGCCAACACGATCGCCGGGGCCCGGCGGCGAATCGAGGTGATACCCCGGCAGCTCCAGCGGATCGACGGACGGGCCGACGGGCTCGGCTACCGCCTCAGGGACCGCGGCTTCCGCAAGGGTTGGGCGGTGGTCTCGGCCGATGCTGCCCGCCAGTTCATCGGGATCGTCGACCACTGGTCACACTCGAGGTCCAGGCCGGATGCCTGGTCGCTCGTACTGCCGGGGTTGAGTCGACTGACGGGCAACGGCGACCCGGGGCGCCCCGTGCCGTTCGGAGACGCCCCACGGGTCATCGTCACCCCGGTTGGGACCGACCACCTTCTCGCCTGGGGCAGCACGCGGAGGAAAGACGAGGAGCCGGGTGGTCCGGACGAGCAGCGGCACCGCCCGCCACCGAAGCGCGGACCGATCCTCGACGTCCTCCAGGCCGCCCGAGCCCTGCGGGGCGACCCTGGCATCGTCACGCTCGCCGCGGCCTGCGCCGCCTTCGGAGTCACCGCACCCTCGCAGGAGGGAAGCCGCGTCGACTGCACCAGGGCCGAGGTCTTCGCCATCTCCCGGCTGTATGTCGCCGAGGCGCATTTCAGCAGGCAGCTCGGCCTCGGGCTCGACTTGTCGGCCCTTGTCAGCACCGGGGGTGTCGGGACGGCCCTGCTCCGCGAAGTGGGGGTGGCGCCGTGAACCACGCGCCCGACGGCGCTCTGGCGGGGGCCATCGCGTCGGCCTTCTTCGGCGGCTGGTCGGCCGCCCCGGTCGTGCACGTCCCGAGCCCGGCCGTCCTCGGCGACGTCTCCGGTGCGTACACCTGGGCGGCCGAGGACATCGCCCTGCAGCGGTACCTCATCTCCGCTGAGACGACCGTCCGCGATGTCACCCCCGAGGTTCGTTCCATCGAACCGCGCACCTGCTCGGAGCTTCTCGCCGGTCGCGCTCCGCTTGCCGACCGCCTGGTGCTCGTGCGGATCCGCCCTCGCGGCCAGGAGTGGCTGCCGTCGAGGCCGGTCCGAGAAGGCCGAACCAGGCTGTGCATCGCGCCCCTCGACCTCCAGGGCTCTGGCTCATGGTGGTGGTTCTCGGACGTCGAGGCGGGGGTCTACCTCGGGGGCGACTGGCCACGCGAGATCGACAAGGCCTACGAGTTCGTCGCAGGAGAGCCCCAGGCCGGCCTTTGCCCGGTGCGGCTCCCCACGGGCCGGATGGTCGATCTCTACAGCGAGGACCTGGCCGCCGTCATCCGCGAGGAGCGAACCCGCGTCCGGTCTGATGGCTCCCTTGCGATCTGGGAGCGAAATGGCCTCGCCGGGCTCTTGCGCCTGCTCGGCACGACGGTCTACTTCGGGAACCCGTCTCGCATCGATCGAACCGCCAAGTCCCACCCGCAGCTGGACCGGGCGATCGGGCCCGGCGGCAGGCGGCTAACGATCAAGACCCGGCATCCCGAGGTCCCGGGGCCGTACTTCGACCTGGCCATGGCGGGACCCGTCACCGCCCACGTGCGACGCGAGATGGCCCGCACGATTGCCCACCTGCGAGAACGCGGTGGAAGCTGGCTTCACGCCGCGACGGACTCGATCCTCGTCGCAGCGACGCACGAGCGCGAGCCGCAGTTCGTCCCCTGCCCGGGAGGGGCGCAACGCGACGGGCGGACGCGGGGCTTCCTTGCCGTCCCGCTCGAAGAGGTCAGGGCGGTATACGCCGAGTCGAAGGCCCCCTGGAAGGAGCAAGCGGGCTTCGACCGACCGATGACTGGGTACGTCTCGGGCACCTACCGATTCGCCCTGGTCGACCCTGCCGGCGGTGCGTCGATCGCGACGGAGGCGGCGCTCGGTGGCGTCTACGCTGACCCGACCGGCACGAACGAACGCACTCCCGACGGTCACTTCGCCTGGGCGGTCGCAGGCCACCTCGCCGTGGCACGGGCAGGCATCCGCTGGGACGGGGACGGCCCGGTCCCCGAGCTGGGGCTTCCTTGCTGGGCCGACGAGATGGTGACGCGACCGGGCACGGCGTCCAGCTGGGAACAGATCCGAAGACTGGAACGGGCGTTTCCCGGCCGCCGCATCCGGCCGTTCACGCCCTACCTGCAAGCGGTTGTCGACCGGCGCTGGTCGAAAGACGCCGTCCCGGTGACCCTGGACGCCGACCTGCCCCCCGGCGAGCGGCGCTGGCACGACCAGCGCACCTCTGGGCCGCTTGTGCTCACGACCGCCGCCGAACCGTCACCCGGGACAACCCGCGTGATCACCCACCGCGAGCTGCTAGAGGCGTGGCGGCTCCCGCAGGACTCGTCGACCGCCTCGGTAGCCAGGCTCGACCACGTCCTGGACCCCGGTCTCCGCGGACCGATCCCCGTCTTGTCGCGCGAGGGGCTCTTCCAGCTGGCGGGGAAGGAGGGCGACGACCTGCTGTCGCTGCTCGTCGACCCGGGGGCCAGCAGCGGCGACGAGCTCAACGTCTACCAGCGGCCTGACACCTGGCTACCGCTGTTCGAGAAGGCGCTCGCGGTGGGGCTGGCGGGCCTTGTCGCCGCAGGTGTGCCCGAGCGCACCGCCCGGCGCATCCTCAAGGGAGGGAGGCCGTCGCCCGGGACGGCCGCACTCGTCGCCGAGGCCCTCGGCGGCTGCGACGTCATGCAAACCGCCCGGGTCTGCGCCTTGCCCGGTTGCGGGCATGCGGTGAGGGGTCGCCAGCGGTTCCACTCGGACCGGTGTCGGAAGGCGGCCGCGCGGGCATCAGACCGGCTCGCTCTGAACGCCGTCGGCGCCGTCCGTTGCGCTCGTTGTGGTGCCGTTCGATACGGGGACACCACCGGACCGTGCCCGGTCTGCCAGGGGCTCGGCTTCGTCGAGGTGGAGGCGGTCGCCTGCACGGGCTGCGGGACCGAGCTAGTCGGGGACAGCGAGAGTGGGTGCCCGGTGTGTCGGTTGAGGCGTTCAGCATGAACCTCGAACAGCTGATCTCGGAATTCCGGCGCTACCTGTTCCTCCCGGACCCCGGCCCGCTGGAAGTCGTCCTCGGGGCCATCGCAGCGAACCTCCTCCCGGGCGACCCGGTCTGGCTGCTCCTCGTCGGGCCGCCAGCCTCGGGGAAGACCGAGATCCTCTCGTCGCTGTCTGGACTCCGGTTCGTCCACGAGGTCTCGACCTTCACCGAGGCCGGCCTACTGTCCGGCTCGGTCTCCCGGCGCGAAGGGGCCACCGGCGGCCTGCTCGCCGAGCTGGGCAAGTTCGGGATCGTCGTCTGCAAGGACTTCACCTCGGTCCTGGCAGAATCGCCCGATACCCGATCGGCGCTCCTCGCTGCTCTCCGCGAGATCTACGACGGCAAGTGGGTGCGACGCCTTGGCACCGAAGGGGGGCGAACGCTCGGCTGGGTCGGGAAGGTCGGACTGCTCGCGGGGGTGACCGAGACGATCGACCGCCACACTGCCGTCATGGGCGCCATGGGCGAGCGCTTCGTCCTCTGCCGCGTGCCGGCCCTCGACGACGAAGGACGGCTCTCCCAGGGGCGGGCGGCCATGGGCAACGTCGGCCACCAGGAGCTGATGCGCGAGGAACTCTCGGCGGCCGTGACGGCGTTCGTCGCGGGGCTCAAGATCCCGTCTCAGCCTCCGGAACTGTCCGAGCCCGAGCAGGAGGCATTGGTCTTGCTCACCGACCTCGCCACACGATGCCGCTCGGCGGTCGAACGTGACGGGCGGGACCGCGAAGTGGAGCTCGTACCGCAAGCGGAGCTGCTCGGCAGGTTGCAGGCGACTCTGGCCCAGCTTGTGTGCGGCTTTCGGCTCATTGGCGTCTCGAATGAGGTTGTCGGCCGTCTCGTACAGAGGGTCGCCCTCGACAGCATGTCCAAGGCCCGGCGGGCGATCGTGGAGCTGCTCGTAGAGGCGCCCCCTGGCACGCAACACGCCACCTACTCGGTCGGCGCGAACGTGAGACTGCCAACCGGTGTGGCGTCGAGGGCGCTCGAGGATCTCGCCTCACATGGGGTCGTCGTACGGAGTAGCGACAAGCAGGGAGCGATCTGGTCTGCGAGCCCTTGGCTCCGAGAACGCTGGCAGGTGCTCGAACTGAGTGAGGAAGTGGCTGGCGGCGATTCATGACCCGAGCTTCCGCGTCGGGACATCCTGCCGAAGCTGGCGAGCGTGAAGCTCTCCGAAATCGCCGGGGCACTTGGGGTCACGGCGTCTTCGGCGAGCAAGCTCCGACGCGGACCTAGAGTGCCTGCTCCTCGGCTCGGGAACCTTCTTTACGACCTCGTCGGAGCATCCTCATCGGCGAGGCGTCAGCGCTCGTAACATTCCGTCTATGTCTCGCGGGATCCGCGAAAACTCTCGGTCGAAGCTAGTGGAGCCCCTCGGCTTTGAAGACACACTCTGGAAGGCAGCTGACAAGCTGCGGGGTTCCATGGATGCCAGCGAGTACAAGCACGTCGTCCTCGGTCTCGTCTTCCTCAAGTACATCGACGACTCCTTCAGCGAGCGCCGAGCACAGCTTGCTGCCGACCTCGCAGCTGACGGCATAACCGGCGAGCAGGCTGAGGAGCTGCTGGAGTCCCGAGACGAGTACACCGCTGAGGGAGTCTTCTGGGTGCCGCCCGAGGCTCGTTGGGAGTACCTCCAGGCCAGCGCCAAGCAGCCAGAGATAGGCAAGATCATCGACGCCGCTATGGACGAGGTGGAGGTCGAAAACCCGAGCCTGCGGGGTGTGCTCCCCAAAAACTTCGCCCGCCCGAGTCTGGACGTTCGGCGTCTTGGTGAGCTGGTCGACTTGATCGCTGGGCTCGGGCTCGGTGGTGCTGACCACCGTGAAAAGGACCTTCTCGGCAGGGTGTACGAGTACTTCCTCGGGCGCTTCGCCTCCCAGGAAGGTAAGGGAGGCGGTGAGTTCTACACGCCCCGCAACGTGGTCAAGCTCCTCGTGGAGATGATCGAGCCGTACAAGGGCAGGGTCTACGACCCCTGCTGCGGCTCGGGCGGCATGTTCGTGCAATCGGAGCAGTTCGTTGAAGCCCACGGCGGGGGCCGCAATGACATCGCCGTGTACGGCCAGGAGCTGAACGACACGACGTGGCGGCTGGCGAAGATGAACCTGGCCATCCGTGGCATCGAGGCTGACCTCGGACCACGATGGGGTGACACGTTCCATGAGGACCTTCACCCCGATCTCAAGGCTGACTTCATTCTGGCCAATCCTCCGTTCAACGTCTCAGATTGGGGCGGGGACCAACTGCGAGAGGATTCCCGATGGCGTTACGGCGTGCCCCCGGCAGGCAACGCCAACTACGCCTGGCTCTCTCACATGGCGTCCAAGCTGTCGCCTGGTGGGGTCGCCGGGGTCGTGCTCGCCAACGGGTCACTCTCCACCCAGCAATCGGGTGAGGGCGACATCCGACAGCGCATGGTCGAGGGCGACCTCGTCGAGTGCATCGTGGCCCTGCCTGGTCAGCTCTTCTACACGACGCCGATACCGGTGTCATTGTGGTTCTTGAACCGCGACAAGACCTCTCGTGGGTCGCAAAAGTGGCGAGACCGCAAAGGCGAGGTGCTATTCATCGACGCGCGCAAACTCGGGCATCTCGTCGACCGCACTCACCGAGAGCTGACCGATGACGAGATCGCTCGTATCGCAGGCACCTACCACGCCTGGCGGGGCGAACCAGAGACCGGAAGCTACGACGACGTGGCGGGCTTCTGTGCCTCGGCGACTGTCGAGCAGATCGCCGAGCATCGCTTCGTCCTCACACCTGGCCGGTACGTGGGTGCCGAGGACGTGGAGGACGACGGGGAGCCGATCGAGGAGAAGCTGGCTCGCCTGAAGGCGGAGCTGTTCGCAGTCTTTGAAGAGAGCGACCGACTCCAGGGAGTCGTGAGAGGGGCGTTGGAAAGGCTCGAATGAGTACGTATCCGAACGCTGCTCTGCCAGATGTCTTACTGCTTCAGCGAGGTTTTGACCTCCCGGCTACCGATCGCAGGGGTGGAAGTTACCCTGTTGTGGCGTCCACCTCAATGGTCGGGTTTCATGACACCGCGATGGTGGATGGTCCCGGCGTCGTTATCGGTAGGAGTGGATCAATTGGCGGTGCGCAGTGGATCGACTCCGACTTCTGGCCTCTCAACACGACTCTCTGGGTGAAGGATTTTCGAGGAAACGATGCTCGATGGGTCTACTACTTACTTCGTTCAATTGACTTCACGGGTTACAACGTAGGGAGCGGCGTCCCCACACTCAATCGGAATCACCTCACACATATTTCTGTTCCGGTCCCTAGCTTGTCGGAGCAGCGTGCCATCGCCGAGGTGCTCGGAGCGCTCGACGACAAGATCGAGGCGAATAATGCGGTCAGAGACTTGGCGGATTGCACCTGGCGTGCCCTACTAAATCAGGCCCGAGCCGAGAGCGAGTGGGTGCCGGTACCTCTGTCCTCTCTAGCTCGGTTTATTAACGGCAAGGCGTATACGAAGAACGCCACCGGCACCGGCAGGATGGTCGTCCGCATCGCCGAGCTGAACTCTGGCCCAGGTGGCTCAACGGTTTACAACGACATAGACGTCCCCAGTGAGAGCCTGGCCCAGCCAGGGGATCTGCTCTTTGCTTGGTCCGGTTCTCTGACAGTGCAGCGGTGGCATCGGCCTGCAGCCATCATCAATCAACACATCTTCAAGGTCTTGCCGAATGGAGACACCCCGCTCTGGCTTCTTCATGGTCTGCTCCTAGACCTCTTGCCATATTTCCAAGGGATTGCATCTGGCAAGGCAACGACCATGGGCCACATTCAGCGACACCATCTTGACGAGCCGGTCCCTTTCCCGTTGCCCGCCAAGATGAGTGACCTTGACCGAATCTGCGCCCCGCTTTGGCAAAGGGCTCTTGCCACCGAACAAGAATCTCTTGTCCTTGAGCAGCTCCGTGACGCCCTCCTCCCGAAGCTCCTCTCGGGCGAGCTGCGGGTCCGAGATGCTGAGGCTCTCGTTGGGGGAGCGGTGTGAAGTCCTTCATTCCCGAGTCCGGGGTCGAGGAGGTCTGCCTCGACTACTTCGCTGATCTCGGCTGGCAGGTCCTACATGGCCCGGATATCGCTCCGGGTGAGGTGCGGGAAGAGCGCTCCAGCTACCGGGAGGTCCTTCTAGAGGATCGGCTCCGAGCTGCCGTTGGCCGCATCAACCCCCAGCTCACTTCGTCTGCAATCGAGGACGTGATCACCACTGTCCGTCGACCGGAGAGTGCTGATGTGCTGGCCGAGAACTGGAGAATCTACAAGCTCCTGACCACCGGCATCCCCGTTGAGCGGCGGGACGACAGTGGCGAGATACGACACGATCTGGCGTGGCTCGTGGACTTTGACCTACCGGTTTGCAACGAGTTCGTGGTCGTCAACCAGTACAGCGTGGAGGGAGACCAGAGCACCCGGCGACCCGACATCGTGCTCTTCGTGAACGGCCTCCCGCTCGGGGTCATCGAGCTGAAGGTGCCCACCGACGACAGGGCGACCCTCCGGGGTGCCTACGACCAGCTCCGCACATACGCCGCCGAGATACCGGCGCTCCTTTCCTACAACGCCGTGTGCGTCCTCTCCACCGGCACGCAAGCCCGAATGGGGCCGTTGCTGGGCCCCTACGAGCACTTCGCCCCATGGAAGACGATCGACGGCAAGAAGCTGGCTGCACCTGGAACCCCCGAGATGGAAGTCCTCGTGCGGGGTGTGTTCGACCCTGTTCGGTTCTTGGACCTCGTTCGGAACTTCATCAGCTTCTCGGACGAGCGCGGCGTCGTCATCAAGCGTCTCGCCAAATACCACCAGTTCCACGCCGTCAACAAAGCCGTCGACACAACGCTCGCAGCAATGAAGAGGCAGGATGGCCGGGCGGGGGTCGTCTGGCACACCCAGGGCAGTGGGAAGAGCCTGGAGATGCTCTTCTACGTCGGCAAGGTCATGCGCCACCCCGGCATGGCGAACCCAACCGTTGTCTTGCTGACAGACCGTAACGACCTCGACGATCAGCTCTTCGACGAAGTCTTTGCCCCGGCCCGCACACTCCCGGAGACGCCCGTGCAGGCCGAATCTCGTGAGCACCTCCGGGACCTGCTGCGCACCAAGGCGTCGGGCGGGATCGTGTTCTCGACCATGCAGAAGTTCGGTCTCACGAAAGAGGACCGGGACGCCAACCGGTCGTTCCCGCTGCTGTCAGATCGGCGCAACATCATCGTGGTCGCCGACGAGGCGCACCGGACCCAGTACGACCTCATCGACGGGCTTGCCCGCAATCTCCGAGACGCCCTTCCCAACGCCTCGTTCATGGGCTTCACCGGCACCCCGATCGAGACTGCCGACAGGGACACGAGGGCGATCTTCGGCGAGTACATCGACGTCTACGACCTCACGCAGGCTGTCGAGGACGAGGCAACGGTCAGGGTCTTCTACGAAGCCCGCCTGGCTCGGGTTGATCTGCCAGAAGATGTCCGAGCGAGACTTGATCAGGAGTTCGACGCCGTCACAGAACTTGCCGAGACTGACACCCGAGAGCACCTGAAGACCCGATGGGCTCGGGTCGAAGCAATCGTTGGGGCAGAGAAGCGCCTCGCCGAGGTCGCCCAGGACCTCGTGGATCACTGGGAGAAGAGGCAATCCGCAGAGGTCGGCAAAGGCCTCATTGTCTGCATGAGCCGCCGGATCTGCGTGAGCCTCTACGACCAGATCATCAAGCTTCGTCCTGAGTGGCACTCGGACGACGACGCCGAAGGCAAGATCAAGGTCGTCATTACGGGCTCGGCCTCAGAAGGCCCAGCGTTGAACCGCCACGTTCGCAGCAAGGAGCGTCTGCGAGCTCTCAAGGAACGGGCGAAGGATCCCGACGACCCCTTGGAACTCGTGATCGTCCGGGACATGTGGCTCACGGGCTTTGACTCACCGTCTCTGCACACGATGTACGTCGACAAGCCTATGCGTGGTGCCGGGCTGATGCAGGCCATCGCCCGAGTGAATAGAACCTTCCGGGACAAGCCTGGCGGCTTGGTCGTGGACTACATCGGTATCGCTGAGAGTCTGCGAGCCGCGTTGGCCGACTACACGGATCGTGACCGAGCACGACAGGAAGTTGGCGCTCCCGTCGAGGAGGCCTTAGCGCTCCTTCAGGAGAACCACGAGATCTGCTGCGAGCTTCTCTTTGGCTGCCCATGGCGAGAAGCGCTGGAGTCCGGAACGGATCGGGCAAAGCTTGAAGCGATCAGGGAGGCGGTGAACCACTTGCTGGATCCGGCGAGCATGGACGTACCGGACCGCTTCCGTCATCATGCCCGGATTGCCACTCAGAGCTTTGCGCTTGCTGTCTCCTTGCCCGGGGCCATGGCATACCGTGACGACCTCGCTTTCTTCCAAGCCGTCGCAGTTGGGCTGCGGGCAGACGACCGTGCCGGGGTGAGCGACGATGTCGAGTTCGAGACGGCGCTCCGCCAGGTGGTGTCCGATGCCATCACCTCCACAGGCGTCATCGACATCTATGAGGCAACGGGGATAGCAAGGCCGGACCTCAGCATCATCGACGAGGAGTTCACCAAACGGCTCTCCACCGACCCGCATCCGAACCTTCAGATTGAGCTGCTGCGCCGCCTGCTGGCCTCCGAGGTCCAGGCTATGGCACGGCACAACGTCGTCGCCGAGCGGCGGTTCTCAGAGATGCTGGAGCGAGCAATGAAGGCCTACAACAACCGCTCGCTCACCGCAGCCGAGGTCATTGCGGAGCTGGTGGAACTCGCCAAGGAGATGAGGATCGAGCACGAGCGAGGGGCCACCCTCGGTCTTCGTGACGACGAGCTTGCCTTCTACGATGCGGTGTGCCAGAACGACTCGGCAGTCAGGGAACTCGGTGACGACGTGCTCAAGAGAATCGCGCAAGAGCTGGTCGAGGTCGTGCGAAAGAACGCGACGGTCGACTGGGACAAGAAGGAGCAGGTGCGAGCATTGCTTCGGTCGCGGATTCGAAGGTTGCTCACGAAGTACCACTACCCACCCGACAAGCAGGAGGCGGCCGTGCAGCTGGTGATCGAACAGGCCGAGGTCCTCGCGTCAAATGCCTAGCCGATTTGCTCACTATCCGACACGACCCCAGAAACCACATTGTCAGAACGCGTTCACGATTCTGCGCAACGCACATGACACGGCCGACTCGTTTCTCGGAATCTTCGAGGAAGTTCGGAAGGCTAGGCACGCCAAGGGGACACCGACCGACGAGGAACAAGATCTCTTGCGTGCTTGCCTCGTCTTCGCTGGAGCTGCGCTGGACTCGATGGCCAAGCAGTTGATTCGAGATGCTCTTGCATCAGTAATTGATCGTCAGCGCGGCGCACACGCGATGTTGCAACGACACTTCGAGCGGCGTCTTCGGGGCTTGCCGAATACAGGTCTGGACTTACTGACTGAAGTCCTGGTCGACAAGGATCCGAGAAGCCGGCTACTCGCGAGGTTGGTCGATGATCTGACGTCAGGCAGCCTGCAGTCAGCAGACGAAGTGTTGCGCGTAGCGTCCTATTTTGATATCCCCTCGGCGCAGCTGGTGGAAGACGTTCCGCTGCTACAGGCCATCTTCGATGCACGGAACCAGATCGTGCATGAGATGGACGTCGACTTCGGGCGAACAAATCGAAGTCGTCGCTCGCGCACGCGCGCGCTCATCTCTCAGTACACCGACGAGCTATTCAAGATCTGTAGCACGCTATTGCGCGAAGTGGATGCAAGGGCTTGATGGCAGTGGAGTATCTTTTCGACACTTCCGGCAAGTGGATCGCTTATCGCGTCGACGAGAGATGGGTGTGGAGTCCCGACGGTCGGTTTATCGGGTGGTGTCCCTGGCCGGACGACCCGACAGAAGTCGTGACCGTCAACGGTGACTACCTCGGTCACATAGTCGGCAATCGTTTATTAAGAAAGACATTCCAGCGGTACCGTGGCTACCCCGGCTACCCCGGCTACCCCGGCTACCCCGGCTACCCCGGCTACCCCGGCTACGCGGGATACCTACTTCTGCCACCAGGTATGACCGATGTGCCGGAAGAGCTTCTTCGTGGCGAGAGCTAGACGCCGGCGTCGGACGATCACCACGCCCGGCTAGTTTCTCGTTGTCCTGGCTGGCTGGCGGATCTGTCTACTCGCGCACGGTTTCGGCGCGTGCGTCCTACCCCCAGGCAGGTTTGGCGCGCCGGGCCGGTTTTATCCACCTCCCCGGCGCACCCAGACTGAATGAATCGAAATTGTTGCAGGTCGCCGAATGTCTGATGGGCGATCTAACCCATGGTCCGGACCGACGCTTCCACTCGACCCCCAAGCGGAATCACGACGACCGTCCAGCTGCCGCCCGACGGCGCTCTAAGAATGACGGGTGAGGCCTTGTAGTGACCATCGAAGTACGTGTACTGCCCGCCCCTCTCGAAACTGGCCAGATTTGAATCATCCACCAGGAAGACAAGCGACTCGACGCCGTTAAGCGTCACCTCCACAACCGTCGAGGCGCTCTTGAGGTGGAGGGGGAACTTGAGGTAATTCACCGTGGCCCCCCCCTTTCCCAATCCGAGTAGCGCTGTCGTCATCGTAGCGACCGGAAGTCAGATGTCGCGGGACCAAATCCGCGATCACGGGGGACTCGAAGTCTCTTCTGGCTCACGATCAGCGAAAGCACTCGCGCTGGCTGGGGGGAGTTCTTCTTCTCGGCAGGTCCATACGAGATCCGCACCACGATCGTCGACGCCCTCTGGGCCGGGGGGGCATGGCAAGAAGTCGCCGGAGGACCACCCGTGGCAGCAGGCAGTCGTTCCCTCCACGCGGCTGCCTGCACTTTGTCCGCGTTCCGGCCACAGACCGCCCTTGTAACTACCTGGCCCCACTAAATCCCATCTGATTAGGAAGTATGTCGCAGTGATGACCCCCTCGCGATGGCCATGACTGGGGCAACAGCAATCCGACCTAATCGCATCGGATCAAATACTGCGTTCGTGGGCGCACGACGGGTCGACGAACCGGTAGCAACTGACTCCTACCGGTAGCGGCCTGGTGGCGCGCACCCGGTTGAGTTGGACACCGATTAGTGGAGGGTCAAGATGGCACTCATGGCGGTGCTCAACGAGGGGAACGGGGACTTCCGTTCCAAGCCGAGGTGGTCGGCGATGCGGACAGGTGACGGCACGCGGCCGTGGTCGGACCGAAAATTGCCGATCCGGCCAGTGGTGCAGAGCATCGGATGCGATCCAGCGTCAGGACAGTTTCCCATCGCGGCGGGCAGCGGCCCCCCGCAGCAGGGATACCAGCAGATTAGGTCAGGCACTCACGCGAGCATCACGAGACCTGGAGAAAACCTGCCTTCATCGTGTCGGACATTGTCGTCAACTCTTGACACGATCGTTCTCTCAAATTTGTCGGGTTCGCGCTCGCTTCGGCGTTGATTCGGCAGCGTGTGAGGTTTGCCGTGGGCCGATTCGCCGCGACTCGGCGGGCTTCTTGAGAGCCGAGCTCGCTCTGACGTTCAACGAAGTGCGCAGCAGCAGCGTTCTAGGAGGACCGGAATACCCTTCGATGCGACCCAAGAGCAGGCGTGCACTCTCGTGGCCGAGGTCATACGACGGCTGGCTCACAGTCGTTAGCGAATAGAGGAGCAAAGGTGCCCATGAGATCTCGTCGTAGCCGACGATAGCTATGTCATCCGGCACGGCTACCTTCGATTCCTCAATGACTTGAAGCGCCCCGGCGGCCATCCGGTTGTTGGATATGAAGACGGCGTCTGGGCGAGGCTTCAGCTTGAGCAACTCCGCCATCGCTTGTCGCCCGCCTTGCTCGCGGAAATCGGCAACGCGCACCAAGGAGTCGTCGATCGCCAAGCCGGCTCGTCCGAGCGCCTCGCGATAGCCGGCAAGACGTTCAAAGCCCGTCGATGCCGTCAACGGGCCGGCGATGCAGGCGATCCGGCGGTACCCGTTCGCAAGCAAGTGGTCGACAGCTTGCATCGCGCCGGCGATGTTGTCGGCGACGACTGTGTCGGCCAAGTGCTCCGGCAGCTTCCGGTCGGCGAGCACGACAGGGATGCCTGCATCGAAGAGCGGACGCACGTCGGTCGTCGGTCCAGCGGGCGTCAGGATCACGCCGGCGACGTTCTCGGCGATTGCGAGCTGGAGGTATCTGGTCTCCTTGGAAGGGTCTTCGTCGGCATTGCAGAGGAACATCGGGTAGTCAGCCTCGTAGGCCACGTCTTCCACTCCGCGAACGAAGTCGGCGAAGAATGGTCCCGTCCGAATGTCTGAGATCACAAGCGCCCACACGCGGTTGTGGCGCGTCCTGAGGCTGCGTGCCACCCGGTTGGGGCGGTAGTCCAGTTCCTTGACGGCCCGATGGACCTTCGCCACCAACTGCGGATCTACCTGTGGATTCCCGTTCAGAACTCGGGAAACGGTCGATGTCGAGACCCCAGCCTGGTGTGCTACATCGAAGATAGTGGTCACCACGGGCTCATCGGCCTCTTCCGCGACACGCGTTACCGGCTGCGCTTTCGCACAGCATCGGCGTGACGCATATCAGGGTACAACGCGAATGACCCTTCATCAAGGCAACGTTTTCTGCATTCGGGACCGGATCGTGAAAGCGAGCACGTGAGGACGAGCAGCGCCTCTTCGCGGTAATGCTGCCGCGAGTCGCGGTAATGCCGCCGGGAAATCGCATCTCGATCGGGCCGTTGATGATCCCCGTCTTCGCCGATGCCACCTCGCGACAATACAGTCAAAGCTTGGCACAAACCTGGACGACGAGACAAAGGAGCTGGCGAAACATCCGAGTGTTCCGCTCGATCCCCGTCTGTGAACGGAGGCTCCTGCCGCGGTTGAGTCCGAGGAAGGCGCGCAACCGCCCCTGAGAAGATTTGCGCTCGTGGGGCTTGCAGGACTCTCACGGCTCAGGTTACTCTAGCAAACGATTTCCGATCCGGCGCTGCCGACCTCAAGGGAGGACACCACGAGCCGGGACACCACGGGCCGGTACGTTTGGGCTGCCTCGAACGACGCCCACTGCGAGCCATGTGATCTGCGTGGCCTCGTTGTGCCGTTGGGGACATGCCCACCGACATCGCCCACGATTCGAGGTGCCGAGGACTGGGCTCGCCGCCGCAGGCCCGTCAAGCATTCCGCTCTGGCTTCGTTCTGCATGGGCACAGAGAAACCCCGGGGTCAACAACAAGGGCATCGTTTGCGCGCCACGAGGACCGGGCGTCGGGTTGGATCGAGGTCTCGCGTAGCCGCCCGAACTCGTCAAATGCGTGGTCGAGCCGCAACGAAGGGAGCAATTGCAGTTTGAATCGAAAGCAAGCATCACAAGACGGAAGGAGTTGAGCCCACCATCATGAAGTCACTTTTCAGCCTCAAATCGTGGGGAGGTAGCTCGCTACGGAGCCGCGTCGCGCTCGCCACGGTTGTGGTCGCTGGCCTTGCACTCGCGGCGCCGGCGGTTTCGGCAGCAACACCGAAGTCCTCGTCGAAGCCGCTAGTCGTCTGGATCGACACTTCGCGTATCCCGTATGAACACGCGTACATGAAGGCCCATCCAGGTGCCAACATCAAGTGGGTTATCTACAACGGCAATGAGAATGGCACCGGCGTGTTGCAGTCGAAGTTCGCGCTGTGGAACCGCATCGGCTGGCCATCGGACGCGCCGGATGTGATGTTCGACTCGCAGAACTACGACGCGGTCCAGCTCGGTACGGCGCCGTACAACGACCTGCTCAACCTTAAGAACTACGTCCCGGCGAGTGTTCTAAGTAAGTTTGCGGGCAAGAGTATGAGCGCCTGCACCACCCCCTCGGGCGAGGTCGTCTGCCTGCGCAATGACACTGCCGCGGACGTGCTCTGGGTCAACCAGAGTTTGTACACGCAGTTCTTTGGCAGCGCGCCAGTTCCGACGACCTGGGCAGGAATCGTCGCAGACGGGCAAACGCTCAAGAAGAGCCACCCCGGCTACATCGTCGGGGACATCGGCGACGAGTTCGATGACGACTTCATCTACTGGGGCAACGGGTGCCCGCTCGACAAGGTCATCGCCGCGAACACGGTCGAGATCGACCCGACCAACCCCGCGTGCACCAAGATCGATAGCCTGCTCGACAACTCGGGGCTCGAGGGCAACGCCATCACCGACACCTACGTCTTCGCAGCCGGGGGCTTCCCCGCCGCCAAGGTCGTCATGATGGTCGGGCCGCTGTGGTATGGAACCGCGGTGTTCGAGAACGGCAAGAAGGCGCCGGACGGCGTGCCGAACGGAACGATGGCGGCCTATTCGCCGCCGAAGTCAGTCCTCGGCCAATCGATCACTGGCGCCCTCGGTGGCGGTTTGTGGCTCGTGTCGAAGCACTCCAGCCAGCCGGCTGCTGCAGCCGCGCTTGCTGAGTACATGGCAACAAGCCCGAACATCCAGGCCGTTGGCGTCGACGCGGGCCTGCCCGACTACACGCCGGACCAGGCCGCCTATGTCGGGGCGTTTGGAACCCTCTTCGCTAACGCGGTCACCACCGGGAAAGCTTGGGAGCAGGCCTCAGCCGAGGTCTGGAGCGGTTGGGGCCCGACTCCGTGGAGCACCGACGCAGCGTGGGCATCGACGGTTGTGCCGGGCGTGACCGCTACCCCGCCGAGCACACTTGGGAAGCAGCTCAACTCGTTCGCTTTGACTCTGGCGAACGACGCACGGCTGACCGGCTGGACGGTCAAGAGCTCCAGCAAGTGCATCAACACCGACGGCGGCTCGGGCTGCTAACGGGAGTTTGCAAAGCGCAACATGGCTGACACTGCAATCGTGGTTGCCCCCGACGAGCACACAAGTGCTCGTCGGGGGCGCCGGTCCCGGTGGCGTCAAGAGCGCCCACCGGCCGGCACCTCGCGCTCAGCGGGCTATTTCTTTGTCGCCCTCTACGTAGCGCTGCTCGTGTGTCTCGGCATCGCGCCCACGGTCTATGCGATTTCACTCGCGCTCCAGACCCCTCATGGGCTTGGATTTGCGAACTTCGTCAACAGTTATCACCTGCCTGAGTTCATGCCCGCTTTCAAACACGTGCTGTTGTTCGAAGCCATCTGGCTGGTCAGTCAATCGGTGCTTGTCGTGACGCTGGCGCTCATGGTCCACAACCTGGCGCGGCGAGTCAGCGCGACTTTTCGTTTCATCTTCTATCTCCCGGGAGCTATGGCGGGAGCGGCGAGCGTGGTCATCTGGTTGTTCATGTTCACCCCAACAACAAGTCCGTTTGCTTTCATCCTGCACGCATTTCATTACACACTTCTGGCAAACACAGTCACGCCAAACAATCTCCCCGTGCTCTTCGCGATCATGGCGTTCTGGACAGGCGCTGGGGGATGGATCGTGGTCATGCACGGCGCGCTGAACAACATTCCCAATGAGCTGATCGAGGCTGCCGAGATAGATGGTTCGAACGTGCTTCAGACCGCCCTGCGAATCAAGCTCCCGCTCATTCGGAAGTGGGTCGTTTACATGCTCGTGCTCTCGTTCGCGGCCGGCATGCAGCTGTTCGTGGAGCCGCAGATTCTTGGCATCGCGACCGGGGGAGAAGTCCCCCCACAGTGGTCGCCGAATCAGCTTGCGTACTACCTCGCATTCCAGCTTGACCGCTTCAACGAAGCCGCGGCGAT
>Ga0187874_10001047_pt1 | contig 27969 bp, 30 predicted proteins | sample June2016WEW_16_1_3_FD_132993 | JGI IMG/M metagenome (GOLD analysis project Ga0187874, IMG submission 132993) | Peatland microbial communities from SPRUCE experiment site at the Marcell Experimental Forest, Minnesota, USA - June2016WEW_16_150 | ecosystem: Environmental > Terrestrial > Soil >... | reverse complement strand
TAGTTTCATTAAGGCATTTTTCACGATATTCTTCACAAGTCATTCATTTATTCACCTCACTTTTTTGTCTTTTTACGGAATAATATCTCTGCTATGTTCAAGCTATTTCTACGCTATGCAGATTTAAGACTTATCATCTATGAAAAGCAACACCAAGAATAACATCCTCTCTAACCGTACCCTTTTCTCTTACTTGACATTATACTGCTAATCATGTTCTCTTTTAGGTATAGATTACCGTACCCTTCATCAAAAAGAATCTTGCCTCTTCTCCTACTTGACTCCTGCCCTACGTCCGCGCGAGCAGAGCGAGCATCCCACCGCTACTCACCGTAATATTTTTTTTTTGATTAAAACTTAATCCAACCAACCACAACTACTAACAAACTCAAACAAACCTACCTACACACACATACAACAGTTGATCAATTTATCCTATCTCAATTCTCTATTGACGGAGATAGACAAGGACAGAAAAAATCAGAGCTAAGGCTAGCCTAGATCGCAGACCCCAAAAAGAAAGCGCCCGCACACGGAGATCAGCTGTACAATTTTCCGTTCAGCCATGTTAAAGGGCCAGTGTACGCTTGAGCTCCGACGTTGACGATGGTGCTGAAAATCGTCGAAGGAAGCGCTAGAACATAAAGCCCGTTGTCCGCCCCAGAAGTTACGGTATAGTTCACATCTACCTGATGAATGCTAATCAATGTTATGCTTGATATAGTAACCCTTAATCCTGAGTCGGCGCCAAGAGTGCCATTCAACAGATTAACCTTAAGCGCGGGAACAGGGTCTGTGAAGAAAGACATTGTTAAATTGTTGGATGAGGTGTACGAGACCGTGATTTGACCCACGCTGTTAGGTAACAAGACAAATTCAATCGTTCCGGATGTCGGATTCACAACCGTCACAAACCCGCTTTCGCTAGGAAAAGACACAGTTGCAAATATGCTGGGACCATTGGACGGACCAACTGTCCCTACAGGAGGTGTTTGGGTAGATGCCTGACCAACTGTTACTTCAGGAGATGTTTGCGTAGATGCCTGATGTATGTACCCAAGTCCGTAGTAAAGTGAAACCAACAGTAACGCAAAAAGAATCAATGCTATGTCAAATAGGACTACCCGTTTCTTCATATCTCTTTGCATTTGAATGATCACTCAACGTTAGTAATAGACCCTGAAGTACTTTATACTATAGCATAGTACATCCTGTGCCAGAAATTGGAACACTTTTTAGTTTCATCACCTTTCAATTGGTTAGCTCAATTCATGAATGACACACGCGCATGAAAGCGCGCGCTCGGAACCACAATTTTTTTTGAATGTAACTGGGGACGGAATAATCCCTGCAGTTGCTGGAGGGGGATCCCAGCACCAATTTGCCATGAAAATCGTTGGCTTAACCCGAGAAATTCTCATGCCACTTCTATTGAAGCTTGCTTACCAGTAAAAGATGTTGAGAATGAATCGGACGTATCCCCTATCACAGCGTTGATTGAGAATCGTGAGCGAACATTCCAACTTAGCGTGTGCCAAGTGGGCGTCCTTAGGGACTATTGACCGTTGTAGTATCTGATTAACGGTGGATGTAATGGGTCATTTGGATTCATCATTCTAACGAACGCATTAAGCTCAGTTGGAGGCTCTACATAATCTGTTTCAATTATAATGAATTGAGTATCTTGCAATGGACCTTCAGCAAGTCTATAGAGATATTGATAGAACGATTCAAATATCTCTAGATTTACTCCCTTGCCTACATTTTTCATCGGCGAATCAATGATTAGGAAATTAGGAAGGGGCAAGTCATTCTCTGCAGCCACTTTATGGATAGCAAGCGCATAGCAAACAGTTAAGATGGTTTTTTTACCACCGCTGCCAGCATTAAAAAAATCCAAAACGTTTTCCTTCTTTCCATGCTCTAAAATATATGGAATCCAATTAGCACGGTCGATTTCAACAACGTCATCCTCATAAATCCCTGGCAACTTGATTGCAATAAGAGCTTCAAGATAGCTTCTAGCTATTTGCTTGACCAACTGTTCTGAGGTTTTTAGTGTTTTTTCTTCTTGGTCCACTTCAAGTTTCAGTCGCTCTTCTTCTGAGAAAAGTATTGAGAGATCATCCTCCATTTTGCTAACTTCTTTGGGTAGTTCAATAGTTTTTTTGAGATTTCTGATCCTTTCTTCTAGAGAGGCGACCTCATGTTCCTTCTCTCTTGTTTCAGCGACAAAGTTAGAATCGTAAGACCTAAGCGCATCTGCAAGTTTTTTGTCAGCTGCATTCTTTTTCTCTCTTAATTCCAAGTATGCCCTTTTTTGCTCTTGCTGAGCTTTTTTCTGACGTTCAATAGAGTCTTCAAGCTCAAAAATCCTCGAATCTAGATCAAGTTTCAAAGCGTCCTCTTTAACATCTTTACCTTCACTTTCGTTAGTCGCTTCCTTGCATAATGGGCAAACGCTTTGCCCAGATTGAGCCCTAGTTAAAACCTTGTTACCACAGGCAGGGCATACTTCAAAATGCACGTTTTCGAATACGTTTTTTGCCGAAAGAGTACGGACTAACTTGAACTTAGACGCAATAAGCTCCGCCCTCAAGGATTCCTGTTCATTAATCCTTGTTCTGAGGTCAATTAAATTTTGTTCGGTATCAGATAATTCCTTTTCTAATCCTCTGAGGAGTTGCCGCTGATCATCAACGAAATGAGTCTCCTTCGCATATCCCTGATGCATTTGTTGGACTTCCGCGACGGCACTCGATAATTGAAACTCAACTCCCTGTATCTCTTCAAGCAATTGATTCTCAGAGCTATAACCTAATCTTTCCAGAAACAATTTGACATTCTCAATTTCGCTCGTTTTCTTTCCTTTTAATTGACGAACCACGTCCAATTGACCCTTGAGTGCTGAAAGCCTATCCGTATATGCTCCCGTGATGAAATCGAGTATGTAACGGCTATTCCGCAGTTTGTAATCGGTTTTTAGCCAGAAGAATGCTGAATCCATTACGTTTTGCTCTAAGTAGCAATACCACATGAAATTCCGAAAGCTCAGTCTCACTGTCTGCTCCTCGTTGGCAGCCTTGCTTTTTGGTATCCTCAGCGCCTCTTCTCCCGCAAGATAGAAGAGCAAATCATTGAGATTTTTTATGTCGTTTTTCCATATAGGAACAGGTGATTCTCCTATCGGTGCAAGCACGCTCCCATATTGACCCTCTCTATTTGTCCAGCTAACTTGCACTTGAGAACCATATGCTTGACGTTCAAAGATTGTTTCGTTCTCGCCAATTGTAGCTTTAAGCTCTACTGCAACCATTTCGCTTTTAATTGCGGGGGTTCTTTCAAGTTCACCACCCAAACAATAGTCAATCAAACGTGCAATCGTGGATTTACCTGACGATAACTTTCCATAGAATAGTGACAGTGTTGAAGAAAACTCTATGGTCTCAACGGATTGCTTGCATGTCAATGTAAGAGTTTTAAAACGCACCTTGAACTTGATCATATCTTGATTTTCTCCCCGCTCTTTAGTGAGGTTATCTCTGGAAATGTTTCATAAATAAAAGATCGCAAGTTAGTGCCACTCTCATCAAAAAATCTTTTAAGTATATGGGCCCTGTTGACGGTGATTTCAAATTCTTCAGAACGAGTTAGTTCATCAGCGACTTGAATGCCTTTGCAAGTCAGCCCTATATAGACGGTTCGTCCCTCTTTCCTAATTTCGCATAAACCCATGCCTATTAGCAAGTTTAGAAAAGTATCATAGCGAGGGTCCCAAGGTCCATACTTGTAGCGTATCATTGCAGATTCAACGCTTCTTCGCTCATATTCCAAAATTGCAAGATTATCAATTGGTTGATTTCTTTTCATTAGGGCTTGTTCTAAGTAAACAGGATAGCGAAGTAGAAAATCAAGCTTAACGAGTTTTGTTTTTCCTGCAACTTCGTCGGTTCCATTCTTGCCTGCAAAGGCCCTAAGAAGAACGAGAAGTCTTGCAGTATGTAACTTAGGGTCATCTTCAAGTTTCGCTAATTCCTTAAAAAGGCTCATTCTCTTCCTCCTTTGTTAGATCAAACCGTTCGCTCCACCAAATTTTGCAATCTTCAGTTAAAATGCCAGCAATCCCTAGCAGTTGTGGATAACTCATTTCATGGTATTGATTCTTGACTTGAGAGTCAAAGGCAATATGCAATTTATCACGCGCTAGCCCTAGCATTCTCTCTCCGTATAGTTCGTTAGGCTTTTTAGCAGAGTCATGGGCCTCTTGGCATTCATTCCAAACCAAAACCGAAAGATTGTCTGCATGCTTTTCCGCCTCAATTCTTCCACGCTTATGAAGCCATTCAATGAATAGATACTGAGCGGACCAATTGTTATTTTTCATAAGGTCAATGTTGGAGTTGTCGATACCGCCTCGTATCATTTTTCGCTCCAATATCTTAGTTGCGTTTTGTGTGAGCAGTATGGGCTTTGGCTCAATACTTTTTAAAAGTATTACAGAATCGGCACACTGACTTAAGCGATTCTCAATCATGGCAGGAGTAATTCTCTTGTTTTCAATTATCGCTTGATTAACAGTAGCTTGCGGATTTTGAAGCATACCGTAGTAGGAAGGCTTGGATAAATCGGTTGAACGGCAGGCTGCGGCAGATGTAAGCCCGATTAACTCTTCAGCCATGTTAGACAAAACATACGCAGGCTGAGTTTGACTGTTTGTTATTTTTGATAAGTCATCAGCAAGGATAGCTTTGTAGTGGTCAAGGTCTGCCCAATCTACTAACCTCACTTTATTGAGCGTTGACAAAGCTTGCTTCTTACTACAATTTGCCAGCCCAGTCAAAGTTTCGATTTTGCCGGAAAACATATGACCCTTTTTGTCGATTCGAACTTTGCCTCTCTGCAAAAGATCAAGAGCATGACTCAAGTCTGAGCTATCCCTGCTTGACGCAAAACCACAATTTGTTGCAAGATGGAAGCTCCCAAAGGATTTAGGAAAGTCACTATCAAGCCGGATGAATTTCTTCAGACTCTGAAGTATCTCATCGTCGCCGAATCTGAACGGGCCCAGAGACTTTTGTTTAGTTTTGACTTGGACCCCGATAAATTTGCCACTCTTGCATTTTACCAAAACGTCCTCATACTGCTCACAATAAATGCATTCATAAGGAGAGCTTTCTCCAAGAAGCTGGAGCGCAACATAGGCTGCATATGCCGCTTGATATCGAAAACGGTTCTGAGTATTATCCCCTGTGTCACTTGTATCTGTCGACTGGTCAGGGGCTTTATTTGACAAGGTTCCTCTTCAACCGAAGGGTATTATTCAGATGATGAATTGCTAATTGGAGCAGTTGCAATATAAGTTTTTAGAAAAAAGTATTGTACAAAAAGAGAGACGTGAAAAGGGCGGCTTAAGCTCCCTCTTTTCTATATTTGGTTGTATCGATTTCTTTGCATTGACTGACTGAGCGGCTGACTGCACTCGGAGGAGTGCGCACTTTCGCTTCCTTCTTTACATGCTCCGCGCGCTGGTTTGTCCCTATTTTAGGTATTGAAGAATAGTCGCTATCGTTGATTATTTGCTGAGCTGGCTACTTCTCCTTCAGAATCAAACATGACCGAATAGGCCATCGAAAGTCCTGTTCTAAAGAGTGGTGTTAAATACTGCTTAGATTCTAGGTCTTTCCGAGGAAATCATTGGTTAATTCGCTAAAAGCTTAGAGTGAGTTTGATGAGAATCCGCGCAATAATAATCATTGCCTTAATGGTGATAGCGCCTGTAGTAGGTGTCTTGTTAGCAATAAATCTTACAGAACCACCTTCAAACCTTTCAAACGGAATCCCCGGACTCCCTTCAAGCTACGTATTACTAGACAGCCCCTCAGGGTACTTCAATGGAACGAAACTCTTTCTGGTCTCAGCCAAGTACACGTATGGAACGCATAATGGGCAAGCTTGCTTTATAATATATGCCACGGTTAGAAACGATTACACCGCACAACAGCCGCCTCCAATGGATAACTTCCCCGGTAACAGTTCAGGGACTGCTTATTTTGGCTTGACAGCGAAGCTTTACGGCCAGACTGGTCTGATTGCGGCAAGGGATGTTACGAGCCCTGGGTCGACGCCATTGGGGGTTCCTGAAGTTGGTTTGGACAGCGGTCAAACTTACACATACCAGATAGACATGGCGACCTCCAACGCGCGTGCTAATGTTGACAACTACAGTATCGACCTTGTTGCTATTGCTGGCTATCCGATACCATGAGCGAATCAGTTTCGATGGAACCGAATTGCATTTTCCATGCAGGTGCAACCTCATCTCGATATTATGTGTTGAAATAAGTCGGTGACACAGCTATGTCTTTTCTCCCGGTGTTTTGAGCGGCTTCCCTGTTTAAAACCAAACATAAGATGCTAAACAATGCGTAAGTAGCCGCCTGCTTCAAACCTCTAACCTTGTTAACAACCATGCTGCACTGAGTCTTTAGGAAACTATTCACTGCTTCAATTGACGGTCGCTTATGATACTCCCGCTTCTGATCCTCGGGCCCGTAAGTCCTAAACTTCTTATCAACCCGTAAGACACTCCTATCGCCTCGTTTCTGGTTTGTTGGATAAGGAATAACTGTGCTGTCAACGGCAGCTCTGAGGTTTCCGCCACTATACTGGCCTTCTGCTATCAGGCTTCTCAGCTTTGTCCCCGAGTTCGTAAGAACGCTGCATAAAGTCAGACCAGCCAATGGTGCTTATTTTTGAAAGTCTTGATTGTAAGCAGGCCTATCAATTCGATTGATTTCAATTTTGAGTTCTGTAAGGCATTATTGCGTTTTCAGAAATGCTTGTTCGCCGCCGTCTTGGCATGGAGTTAATCCAAGTTTCTTGGCCACTCGAAAGCTTGCAGCTTCAATTTCACGCCAGGGCTTGCAGGTCATTTGCACTAAATGAGCCGAAAGTACGAATTGCCTTTGGCTTAAAAGCTCATGGAAAGCGTCTTCTATTGTCTTTTCTAAGAAATCAAAGTCTGAAAAAGCGTACATTCCGTCAACGCATTTGATAATTTCGTTTTCTTGAAGAAGGATGACAGTTCGGTAAAAGGTGCTGCCCTGTACGCCGGTGACTTTGCAAAGTTCTTCTTTGGTTTGGGGCTGCTTCTTCCGAAGGGCCGCCATAATTTTTGCGTCAGAGCTAAGCTCACTTCTTTTGTAGGCTCTTTTCACAAATGTCTTTTCCACTTCAGGCTGCCTCCCCGGTCCTCCGCTCATGCATAACACCTCGTATTGTCAAAATTGACACTAAAACTAATGTTAACTTGTCAAGTTTGACACTTAAAGTTTGAGTATTTTCTCAGCTTATCGAACTTTCAAGAATTGAAGTGGAAAAATGGATCTTAATCTGTTAAGGCGCCGAGTAGAAATGCTGGACACAGTCTGCAAAGGCTTCCATCCATCGGCTGTGATAAGTCAGCTTGCTGAAAAATATCATGTTTCCGAGGGGTGTCTTTGGACCGATTGGGGACGACGCAAGAAATGGGTTCCTATAATATTGAACTTGGGGAAGTACGGTGAATTTGCCCAGGACATGGAGACCAAGCTTAATGCTGTCCAGAAAGCGGCGTGGAGCATCTACCTTCGAGCGGAAAATGATAATGCGCGTGTAGGCGCATTAAAAGTTGTTCTTGAAAGCCTCGAGATCCACAGCAACGCGATCTTGTCAAAAGAAGTTATTTCACGGCTTGAACGTGTCGAAGGAATTGCTGACAAGAAAGCAAAGGAGACTGAAAAAACTTGAATGCGGAAAAGGTGATGAAGCGTTTAAAGGCAGCAGAAAAAAGTTAGCCCCCGCAGAGAAAAAATTTGTTATCATGGACTTTGACGGCTCCTACTTTGGCGATTGCGGATCAAGCATTTCTCAAGAACAACTTGCCGGCTGGTTGGAAAAACAAGAGCCGACTGCCGAGATAACAATCATAAAGTACTTGACCGAGGTGCTGTGTGTTGACTGAAAACAAAACAACTATAAAAGTCCCTGATGCGTACCTGCCTCTCCTAGAAGACTTAAGGCTCCTGAAAAGCGACGATAACAACCCAAACAAAATGACGCTAAAACAGAAAGGACAGGTCTGGAATAGCCTGCAGAAATACGGGTGGACTTACCCGATCATAACTAACAAGGACGGCATTTTCGCAGATGGGGAACAAAGAGCAAGCGTCTGCATTGAACATGGCGAGTTTTTCGCTCCCGTTTTGCGTTTGCCAGTTTCTGACGTTGACCGACGGATACTAAGGCAAATCCTCAATAAACTCAAAGGGACGCACAGCAAGGAACTTGACAGCGCCGAATACCTTCGCATCATAGAAGCCGGGGAAAAAGACTGCCTAAAAGCCCTGCTCGATTCCATTGGTGAAAAGCTGCCGCAGGAAAACGACCAGGTCTCCGAAGGTCCAACTACTATACCTGACAGCTATGAGCTACTCATAGAATGTAAGGATGAGACTGAACAAAAGCGTTTCTTTGATACGCTAAAGGCTGAAGGCTACCATGTCAGGGTGCTGAATCTATAGGAGGCGTGCCTTATGAATTTTGAACTTTCATATGATTGGAGTGAGCCGAAAAGTTTCCGAGCTCAAAGCGTTGTTGGCAGCTTCACGCTGAGCGACGCTAAATTGCAAAAGTGCTTCAAAGGCTCCTTGCCAATAGAAGATTTTGATTGGCAAATTGGTGTAATAGTCGGTCGTAGCGGCTCAGGCAAATCAAGCATAGCAAAACACGTTTTCCCAGACTGCTACGTTACAGGATTCCAGTACAGCCACCAATGTGTCCTCGACGACTTCCCAGAAAACTTGCCGACCAGCGAAATCACGCGCCTGCTCTGCAGTGCCGGCTTTGCGTCGCCTCCAGACTGGCTCAAAGCCTACAATTGCCTAAGCCAAGGAGAAAAGATGCGTGTTGACATCGCCAGAGCGTTATGCCTTCCTCAGCAGTTGATTGTTTTCGACGAGTTTACATCAGTTGTCGATCGTGAGGTTGCAAAGATCGCTTCTTTTGCAATCAGCAAGGCAATTAGACGGCTGGACGGCAAGAAGTTCATTGCAGTTACCTGTCACTATGATGTTGTAGACTGGCTGGATCCAGATTGGGTATTCTGTACTGATACGATGGAGTTTGACCGAAAAAAAGAGTGCGGCCGCCCGTTGAACTCCAAGTTTATCGGTGCGGCAGGTCAATGTGGCAAATGTTTCGGCAATATCATTATCTGAACGGCAAACTCGGCGCAGGCGTCAGATGCTACACAGCCCTCTACCATGAAAAGCCTGTAGCCTTCATCGCAGTCGCGCACATCCATATGAGAGCCAACTTGTTCCGTGTTAGCCGCCTAGTGGTTTTGCCAGATTATCAGGGCATAGGCATAGGTAAACGGCTGCTGAATTTTATTGCTGAACTCTACACGTCACAGATCACTTTGCCGTTCTATCTGGTAACAAGCAATCCACAGTTCATCCATGGAAATATGAATAACTGGAAAGTGAAACGTGTTGGACATAGCAACACAGGGAAAAAGGCAAACACGCGAATAAATCTGGGTCTTTCCAAGTCTGCTAGTCGGCAGCGCCTAACGGTTTCACTTCAATACATTCCAATAGCTGAATCAGCAAAACAAAGCGAACTTTTATGCAAGAAACAATAGTCATGCGTTACAAGCCTCATTCGGGGCAGCTTCTATTCCATAGGTGCCCAGCTAGGTTTAGAGTACTCAATTGCGGGCGACGCTGGGGCAAAACCTTAGCAGGAGCCAATGAGCTCATACGGCAGTTGCTTAAACACGGCCCAAATATAGTGGCGTTCGCTGTAGCGCCAACCTACTGGCATACAAAGCGCCAGTGGACCGAATTCTTCAACAACTGCCCACTCGAGTTAATAGCGCGAATTCACCGGGCAAAGAGGCAAGTTATTCTTGAGGGCAACCGCACCATCTGGTTCAAAAGTGCAGATAACCCCGACTCGCTGAGAAGCCAAGGTCTAAAAGTTCTATGGGTTGACGAGGGTGCCCAAATCGCTGAAGAAGCTTGGACTCTTGCCCTAAGACCAGCGTTGATGGATCAAAAAGGCATAGCCTTTTTCACCGGCACGCCAAGAGGGCATAACTGGTATTTTCAATTGTGGACCCGAGGACAGGATCCGTCGCAAACCGATTACAAGAGCTGGAGTTTCCCAAGCAGCAGCAACCCGTATTTGGATCCTACAGAGATTGCTTCGTTTGCCCGTGACATGCCTGAGCTTGCTTATCGCCAAGAGGTTATGGCTGAGTTTCTTATAGACATTGGCAGCGTCTTCCGTGAAGTAGACCGCATAGTCAAAGGCACCCTTCAACCGCCCCAACCTGGCAAGCAGTATGTTATGGGCGTTGACTTGGCAAAACTCTGCGACTTCACGGTCCTAATCATCTTGGATATGGAGGGGCACCTGGTTGCTTTCGACCGCTTCAGCCAGTTAGACTGGGTTTTTCAGCGCAAACGCATAGTTCAACTATCCCAACAATACAAAGATGCCCGCTTGCAAATTGACAGTACAGGAGTCGGCGACCCAGTCTGCGATGAACTCCAACGAGAAAACGTCAGAGTGGACCGCTACAAATTCACCAATGCAACCAAGAAGGATCTGATTGAAAACCTGAGCATGATGATTGAGAACCAACAGATCACTATACCACAGATCCCCGAGTTAATCAACGAGCTCAAGCTATATGGCTACAAGACCTCGCCAAGCGGCAACGTGCAGTACGGAGCACCCGAAGGCTACCACGACGACTGTGTAATCGCTTTAGCATTAGCAGCATGGCAACTAAAACGCACTCCACCACCAGGCATAGGAGTCTTATTTGGGCCACCCCCGAAGCCAATCAATCCTTATAACTCGTTTGACAACCCACTGTTTTGATAACTTCAAAGTTGCTGGTTTTTGTACGCCTGTAGCTATCTGTTTTAAGCATAATCATTGCTGGTTTCTAAATAGGTTAACTAAAATAGCCCAGCATAACCATGATAGATAAGCCTTAAAACCTCAACCCCCATTTTAAAGCCAGAGGAAAGCACCAAAATGAAGATTATCTCTGGTCCAGTGTCTAAGGAACTTGCTGAAAAGGTTTCAGCCAAAACTGGCTTTGCCAATATTCCTGTCGTGTTCAAGATTTTCCCTGATGGCGAATCATACATTCGTTTGGTGGATAGTGTGCAGGGTGAGGATGTGGCTGTTGTGCAGACGACTTGTCCGCCTGGGCAGGACGGACGGCTTTTTCAGCTAGCGTTTATGGCAGATGCGGCACGTCGGGGCGGCGCCAAAAAAGTCACGGCGGTCGTTCCCTACTTGGCGTATGCGCGGCAGGACAAGATGTTTCTGGCAGGCGAAGGCATAAGCGTGGAAACCGTTGCCCGGATGCTTGGGGCAGCTGGAGTCGACGAGCTCCTGACGGTTAACATTCACTCTGAACCCGCGCTAGCTCAGTTTCCGTTTCCGGCCAAAACAGTCAGCGCCATCCCGCTGATAGCAGAGTACTTTGTGCAGAAGGGCTGCAAAGGCGCATTTGCCCTCTCGCCTGACAAGGGCGCTATGTACATTGCTCAGCAGGCGCAGGCGGTTCTGGGCGGCGACTGCGGCCACCTAAACAAGACCCGAGACCGATACACAGGGCAAACCCTGCAAACAGCAGAGGGCTTAAACATAAAGGATCAAACCGTCATCATATTTGACGACATCATCAGCACAGGCGGCACCATCGTTGGCGCAGCGAAGATCCTACGTGAACAAGGCGCCAAACACGTCTTCTGCGCATGCGTGCACGGCTTACTAATCGGCGACGCAGAGAAACGGATTCTTGACGCAGGCGTCGAGGAAATCGTGGGAACGGACAGTGTGCCGGGAAACGTCAGCAAAGTTTCGTTGGCGCCGCTTCTAAGCAGAGAACTTAAGGCGCAAAACTAGTGGCAAAACTCTTCTTTCTCCTCTCAGGCGAAAGCCAAACTCTGCCCCCCGCGGAGGTCAAGGCAATCCTTGAGTCGGAAGGTTACAGTCAATCGAACCCAGAGGTCTTGGACCAGACCCTGCGGCTGGAAGCAGACCCCGGCTGCGTTAAGGCGGTACATGTACGAGCTGCTTTCACTAGACTTTGTGCCTTAGAGATTTTCGTTTCAGACGCTACCGAAGCAGCCGCAATCCATGCCGCAGGCGACTCCGACTTTGAGGCTGTACTAAAACCAGGCGAAAGCTTCTCGGTTCGAGTCAACCGAATAAAAAACTACGCTGACCAAGCCATAGACACTATGAGGTTAGAGGGCAAACTTGGCAAAGCAATACTTGCCCGGGCGCCCAAAGCCAAAGTAAATCTGAAATGCCCAGACAAAACCTTCATCGGAGTAGTCACCAACGAAAAACTCGTCTTCGGATTGAAGCTTACTGAAATCCAAACCAAAACCTTCAGCGAACGCAGACCCCGCAAGAAACCTTTTTTCCATCCGTCTGCTATGCCGTCGAAGCTTGCCCGCTGCATGGTGAACCTGGCACATGGGGAAGCTGAAGGCTTGATGCTTGACCCCTTCTGCGGGACGGGCACGTCGCTCATAGAAGCCGTGTACATCGGCTGCAGGGCTTTGGGTGCGGATGCTCAGAGACGAATGATCTTGGGTTGCAAAAGGAACCTGGCCCACTTCGACATTACTGCTGAAGGCCTCGCGTTGGCGGATGCTCGTCACCTGCCCTTCTTTAGGGTTGACTGCGTAGTTACTGACCCGCCTTATGGGCGGTCGGCAAGCACTTTGAAATCGACGACTAAGCAGCTAGTACAAGAGGTTCTGGTTGCCTCACACGGTTTGCTTGCGGCGGGACAAAGAATCTGCATAGCTCTCCCCATAAAGGTGAACGAGCAGGGGCAAGAGGAACACATGTCAAGAGACTTATCGGATTTCATCGAGAGACTCGGGTTCGAAACGATTGAATCCCACACATTGTATGTTCATCGAACCTTAACTAGAGAAATAATGGTTTACCAAAAAACATAACCGCCTTTCCTTGGTTCGAATCCCAGCGAACACGCCACCCTACGCATGATCTATTTTTGAGTCCCACAGAAAACAAAAGTGGAGAGCCATTTAGTCTTGATGTTGATGTTGGCAAGCCAACCGTTCCGATTCTACCTTACTTATGTAGATATGCCCAATGGCAAGAACAACGGCAAATGCACCCAAAAACCATGAACTAAGAAAAACCGAAGCTGCCAGAAAATATGCAATCGGACTAACAACCATGGGCAGAGGCAAACCCATCAGAGGCGAATATAGAAGCACGTACTGTCTGCCTTTCAAGAAGAACCTCAACCATGCCACGTAGTAAATCAACAAGAATACAATCATGACTGACAGACTGATTTTCTGCAGCACAGTTTGAACACTAGTTTGGTAGATGAAAGGAATAGCAAACACTCCAACTTGTCCAATTCGCTCAAGATATTCCATAAGTTTCATGACCGAACTTTTGGAACTCCCCCGCGATTTTGGCGATGATCTAGCGGGTAAAAACTTGAAGAAAATGAGGTTTGGCACCAAAACCAGGACAGATACCAGCCAACCAAGATACATGAATGTCCATTGTCAATTTTTCTTTTTAAGACTTTATGCCGACGAATGAAAAAAGAGGGGTAGGCGGGAGATATCTCCACTTGTGCCTGGGTTCAAATCCCAGCGGCCCACTATTCGTTTGTAGTTAGGAAAAGGATTCGCTTAAATAATTAAGCGAGTCCCAGCGGGCCCGCCATCCCACAAACGAATTTATCCGTTTTCTCGCTATGACATAAGCTTTAGTTTAATTTAGTTATATAATCTAAAAACTCTCTAGGTGAAAGTACCCTTGTTTTCCTGAACGTGCCAAGCTTAAGAAGATGCTTATCTCCAGAAACGACAAAAACTGCGCCAGCCGCCTCTGCACACTCCAATATTTTGTTGTCTTCAACATCTTCCTCTATAATGTTTAGTTTTACCTTAGGCTTAACCAGTATCGATTTTTCCTTGATGGCTTCTAAGATTTCTTTTTCATTTATGTTTGCTTTTCTCAGAATTTTGGCGATTTTTGGGTATAGTAGAACTTTTGATATTTCCAGTATTATTTCTTCGCTGATGTAAACGGTTAAGTTTTTGTTTGCTCGCGAGAATTCGTCAGCAAGAATCTTTTGCAAAAAGATAGAAACCCAAACATTTGTGTCAAGAACTACTTTGACTTTCGTGCCCACTCGACTGCCTCAGCCACAATTTTATCAATGTCGATTGATTCTTCTCGGGTTGCCTTGTCAATCTTATTTGCAATATCCTCGATAGAGACGTTCTTGGTCTTTCTAAGCAGTATGTCCCCATCGCGGGTAAGCAACAGAAGCTTCTCGCCGCCGTTTACGCCCAGTTTCTTGCGAATCTCTCGGGGAATAACTATTTGCCCTTTAGACGAAACCTTGATGACATCTTCAATTTGTTCTGTCATAAATTTCTAATACATTTTACAAGTAAATAAATTTTTACCTTCTGACAACAACATTAAGTCATTCGAAGATGCCGGTTCAAATCCCAGCGGGCCCGCCACTGGCGTTAAGTATTGTCTTTCGACATTGGCTTGTCTGGGAAAATGCTTATCTGTGTACGTGTACACATACATGTATATGGGCACAAAGACAATTTCAATAAAGGACGAAGCGTATCAAGCGTTGCTTCGAGAAAAAATAGACAAAGAAAGTTTCACGGAAACCATTTTGCGTTTAACAAAGTCAGGCAGAATCTCCGATTGCTTCGGAGCATGGAAAATGACCGACCGAGAAGAAGAGACCTTCAAAGTCGAACTCGCTACGGGATGGCACCGAGTTCAAGAGAGAATTTCACATGAAATGCCTTGAAACGGACTTTCTTGTCGCTACTTTGCGAGGCAAGAAAGAAGCCGAGAGAATAGTTAAAGAGCTCGACGAGGAAGGCAAAGGCGCAACCACAGCCATTAATTCCTTCGAACTTTTCTTCGGCGCTAACAGATCAGAAAGGAAAAATGAAAACGTAAAGCAGACTTCAAAACTACTAGAAAGACTCATAGTATTTCCTTTGGACTTCGCATCCTCACGGAAAGCAGCCGACATTTCTGCGAAGTTGGCGGCAGAAGGCGAAAAAATCGATTTTAGAGACGCCATGATAGCGGCAATAGCCATAGAGAACGGTTTGACGCTAGTCAGTCGCAACGAGGCTCACTTTAAGAGAGTAAAAGGCCTAAAATTGGAAGTTTGGTGACATGCAGGGGAGCGCATTCAAATTCGTTTCCAAGACACGTGTAAAACTTTGACGAGAGAAATTGCAATGCTCGAGAAGGGCCAAACCTGATGAGTATCCGCGTGGTTTTTCTGGGAACAAGCGGCAGCGTGCCAACACTTAAGCGGAGCTTGCCATGCGTTGTTGTGGATTGTCCGAGGCAAATGTGGATGTTTGACTGCGGAGAAAACACTCAGCGGCAAATGATGCAGGCAAAAGTAAGCTTCCACAAGAAACTAAAAGTTTTCCTGACTCACCTGCACGGAGACCACGTGCTCGGGTTGCCTGGTGTTTTGCAGACGATGGCGCTGATGGACCGGAAGGAACCCGTTCAGGTTTTTGGTCCGCCGGGAATTAAGGATTTTCTTGTCTGCACTAAAGAAACCCTTAATTTCGGCTTAACTTTCCCAGTTGAAATCAACGAAATTCTAAGCGAAGGTACCCTGGTCGATGAAGAAGGGTACAGCCTTGTGGCTACCAAATCGAATCACGCCATAGAAGGTTATGCTTACGCTTTTATTGAAAAACCGCGAGCGGGAAAGTTCTACCCGAAAAAAGCGCAGGCGCTCGGAATTCCAGTTGGCGAACTGTGGTCTAAGCTTCAAAGCGGACAAGAAATAACGTTGCATGACGGTAGAGTAGTGAAGCCAAGCGACGTGATGGGTCCACTTAGAGCGGGACGCAAGATTGTTTACACAGGCGACACAAGACCCTTTGATGGGTTCGCCAGATTCGCTGCAGACGCTGACTTGGTTATTCACGAGAGCACTTTTGACGATTCGTTGGGTGAGAAAGCTGCGTTGGATGGTCATTCAACTCCTAGTCAAGCTGCTGAAGAAGCAAAGGCGGCGGGGGCTAAGCAGTTGGTTCTAACGCACATTAGCGCTAGATACCCTGACGCGACATTATTGCTTGAGCAGGCGAAAAAGGTATTTAGGAACACTGTGGTCGCTGATGATTTTATGAATCTTGAATTACCACTCAAATCTAGCTAAGCGAGAAGATGCCTTAGTTTTTGAATGCTCTCAGTCACGTCTGTTACCGACTCAATAATTATTGTCTTCTCATAACCTGTTTTGATTATGGTTTGCTTAAACCAGTCGTAGTCTATTTTTCCTTTCCCAATCCCCAAATGTTGGTCGTCTGAACCATCGTTGTCGCTTGCGTGAACATGCCCTATTTTGTCAGCCAACAAGTTAAAGAAAGGTTCTATCTGAGCTTCAAGATGTGCATGCCCGAGATCCAAGGCGATGCCGATGGGCAGGTTTGTTTCGCGGTAAAACCGCATAAATTCCTCAGGTTTATGCATCAGAAACCAGTATTTTCCCGGCAAATTCTCCAGCGCAATGTTCAAGCCGTATTCTTCCGCTGCCTTGTAGAGTTCTTGGACGCTTGCAGCGTTTTGCTTCCATTCAGCTCCCGGATAAAATTGGCTGATGCCTGTTTTTGCGCCTGGGTGAAAAACCCACACTTTGGCATTTAGTTCATTTGCGTAAGCCATTGATTGTTTAAGGCGTTTCAATGAGGCATGCAAAATGCTTGTTGATGGAGAAGCAATGTTGATGTCTGCGAAGGGTGCATGCACCGAAAATTCTAAGCTGAATTTCTTAGCTTCGTCTTTGAGAGCTACGACTCTTTTTTTGTTGAGCTCCTGCACGCCGTCATCCACGATTTCGATATAGCGTGTTTGCATTGTGCCTAAACGCTTAACCATTCGATTGAAAGACTCGCCCAAGCAAAAAAGCATTGAAACACCAACTTTAGCCTTAGACATAACACATAACCTCACATATCGAAAGGATAATTGTTGGTTAACAGACAGAATCGCTTAAAAACTTAGCCTATGCAATCGGTGAAAAAGTCTCAGGGAAATAGTTGTCTACCCCATCTATACTGAGGTCCGTGGGTTTTAGTTCGGGTGGTTTTGTTCTGTACGTTCCTCAAGCCGAGGGCTATTTCTGCGAACTCTCTGATTGTTGTATGTTGGAAGTCCCATGTCGGAGTCCCGAAGCGTAAGCCGCAGCACATGTCGTCGCCGTAAATGTAGAAACGGAAGCCACGGTAGTCGTAGGTCGCCTGCTTTGCTTCGCCGTATTTCGGTTCTGTGAGAACTTTAAAGGGCCATATTTTGCATGCATCAGGTTTCATGTTTTGCAATCCGCAAAAGTAGTTGTTTGCATCGTTGCAGAGGAACGTGCATGAGCCGTCGCCTGCCCGTTTGATGTAAAAACGGTCTATGCCTGTAATGGTGGTTTCAACGCCGAAAGTTTTCGTGAGCCGTAGCCATTCCGGGAAATTTAAGGCTACGCTGTAAAGTTTGCAACAGTAGCCGCATGCTTTGCAATGCCAGTCAGCTATATTTTGCCATGGAATAAACTGCATTTGTAGGTTACGCTCACGGAAAGGTCAAGAAATAAAGGAAGACTAAAAATGTTTTCCCAGCAAAAAACTTGTATTTTTCCAATAAAGTTAAGGTTTTCGGTAGAGATAGATTGTGTGTGACGGGTAGCCGAGCTGTGGGTTTTCGCAGAAGTTCTCGACTTTCTCTGGATGCCAACCGATGATTTCGTAGTCATGCGACACGACGCGTGCGCCTTTTTTTAGGTCGCTGTCAAGTTTCGGTCTGATCTTCTCGTTCGCGCTAGTTGTCAAGTACAGGTAGACCACGTCGGCTTCAGTTAGGTTAACGTTGAACATGTCACTGTTCACGATAGTAACCCTATCTTCAAGCCCGTTTTCGTGGATTGTTCCCATTGCTTTCTTCGCCAAATCCTCGCGAAGTTCGACACCGACGCCGCGGGCACCGTAGATTTTAGCAGCCATTATTACGGTTCTGCCGTCTCCCGAGCCAAGATCGAAAATTACTTCGCCAGCCCTCAAACCAGATAGCTTCAGCATGTATTCTACCACGGTGTTTGGGCTTGGAACAAAGGGTGCGATAAACATGATTTCACCTGTTTAACAAATTGCCTCTATGCCACGTAACCATCTTTTTTCGGAAGTGGTCTTCTTGCTTCGCCGCATTTAACGCAGCTTTGAGCGCATAGGTCAAGGTATTTTTCTTCGTCTGCGGAGTCGACTGCGCTGGCTGCTTTCATACACAGTTCGCTTGGTTCGCTGCAACCTTCTGTTTTGCATAGAGTTGAAATGTAGTTGCAGACTTCCTGTACGTCTTTGGGTTCCAAGACAGCCCTGTTGGTGCGGACAAGCAGGCAAAGCTCTCTTGCCATTACACAGGTTTTCACGTATTTGATGCGTTCGAGAACTTCGTTGCGTAAATTCCGACGGCTTATTTCCACGTTTCTTTTTCTCCTACTGGTATAGTAAGCAGATAGGCAAAATTAAGCGGTTCTTGACTTAAAAAGTTAATGTTACTAAAAGTTCTTGATTCGAAATTGATTTTCCAACAGAATTCTGTGGTGTATTAACGAAAAGAAACGGGATAACTCTTCAAAATCGTTTGCTGAGTGATTTGCGTTCAGCTTCCATAACTAGCTCGTAGAAATTATCCGAAAGCTTAGGCTCCTTCGTCAGAACGCCGGTTATATCGGAAATGTAAACACGCCGTGCACTCAAAGCCACAGCCGCCGCCTTCCCATATCTTTCAATCAGCTCCGCGGTTTGTTTAGCGTGAAGTTGAAGTTTTTCCTCGTCCTTCGCCAAGTGAACTTTCTTCTCAATCAAAGGTAGCGCCTTCTCTTCTTCAACCTTCAATAGTCCCAACGCATAGGAGCCGCATCTTGGACACTTGGGTTTGTCAGGAAGATCTTTTATGCGAATTGTTTCCATGTAGTCCCAGCAGTTTGTGCATATGAAGTTGCCTGTTTCATTTAACAATCGGGCTTTGGCTGCGGCAATTAACACAGCACGCATTTTCTCAGGCGGGATAAGGTCAGTTTTCATACTTACCCGTTCGATTCCGACTCTAGCAACAGGAGTTGCGTTGCCGCCTGTCTCAACAATTTGGAAACCAACTTCGCCGCTGCGAATCCGATTAACGGTGCTTACTAACCCGTCTGCATCAAGGTCTTTGCTAAAGACCTCTTTCAAGCCTTCCTCGTAAATCGGCGTGCCTTCAAAACTTGAAATCAACTTTTGTATGCTGACGTTGCTGAAGTCAGCCCACTTTTTCAGTGCTCCGAAACGCCTTGCCACCTGTATTACTCGTCGCTTGAATAAGCCCGTCTTTATCGTTGAGCGGGTCAAGGTGGCTTTAACCGTTTGGTCGCTCATCCTTTTTATTTCTTCAAAGACTTCAACCAACCCTTCGGCGCCCATGCTGCCCATAGTTTGGACAAAAATGCGGAAGGGATCGTGTTGAACGACGATGCCTCTTCCAAGCTTATCAGATAGCACTTCACCCAAAAATTGAGCCATAGCACGATTAACCAGAGAGCCAAAGTTAGTGTGAATAATAACGAATTCGCCCCAATCCTCCACTATAATTCGGTTCGGAGTGGGAACGGCCAAACCAGAATTCACCTGCTCCGACGTTTCAGCTAAAGCTAGCAAAATAGTTTCTTTGTCGGCTGGGTAACGTTCAGAAAGCAAAGCACTTACCTCTTCAGCCGAGAGCCCCGAATGCATTTTTTCTTCAGTGAATCCACGGATTTCCGCCAGCTCCTGCGCTACCTCGTAGGGCACAGGTATTTCTTCCCCTATCCAACTCGGAATTGAACCTGCTGGGTCATCAACTGGGCGCACGTAAACCTTGTCTTCCGTAGCATGCATTATTTGCCAAGGGCTACCCCGTATGATGAATTTTGTTCCAGGCTTCCCGTATTCAGCCATGAAAGCTTCGTCTAAAACGCCTATTGAAGTGTCAGTTGACTCGTCAACGACAAGGAATTGTTTCTCCTCAGGAATCATCGACAGGTTATCAAAATAGTACTCGAACAAAGCCTTGGAACGCTGAGGCTTCAGGGCGACTTGGTCCTCAAAGCTCACCCACGCCAAGCGAGGAAAGCGCTCATGCATGTACTTGAAAGCTTTGCAAACGTCCTCCAAAGTAAGGTTCTGGAACGGTGCAGCGTTGCGCGCTAACTCCAAAACGTCATTAAATTCCAGGCGCCTGCTCTTGAGCATTAACCCAGCTATCTGATGAACCAAAACATCATAGGGTTTGTCGGGAATTTCAACCGGTTCCAAAGCTTCAACGAGTGCTCTGCGGGCAATGACCAAGGCTTCAAGCGTGTCGTCAGAATCCATGCCTATGATTAGGCCTTCCGCCACGTGGCCGTAAGTGTGGCCTGCCCGCCCGACCCGCTGGATCAGTCTGGTTACTTGCCGCGGACTCATGTACTGAATGACGAGGTCAATTCGTCCAACGTCTATGCCAAGTTCGAGGCTGCTTGTGGCGATTAAACCTTTCAGTTCACCTCGCTTCAATCCTTGTTCAGCGGTTATCCTTGAAAGTTTAGCTAAGGACCCATGATGGATTGAAATTGGAAAATCGATGTCCCAAACTTTGAAGCGTGATGCCAAAACTTCTGATATTGACCGAGTATTTGTGAATAGTAGCACGGATTTGCGTTTGCTCATGTAGTCGCGGATAATGCGTAGTCTAGCAGCTACTTCTGGGTGCGTGTAGATTTTAGAGGCGAACCTCACGTCTTCTTCGCTTGGCTTAGGGTAAATCACTTGCAGCTTGACCATCTTCGCGACGGGTACACGGATAATCTCGACGGGGCGCTTGCTTCCCACGAGGAATTGGGCCACTTTTTCTGGGCTGCCGATGGTGGCTGATAACCCGATCATTTGAAAGTCTTTTCCGATTAGGCTCCTTACCCGTTCCAGTGCCAGTGATAGCTGGCTTCCCCGTTTGCTGTCAGCTAACTCGTGGACTTCGTCGATGATTACCCACCGTAGGCTTTGTAGGTGCTGGCGCAGGACCCAGCCTGAAAGAATAGCTTGCAGGGTTTCAGGCGTTGTTATCAAGATGTCAGGTGGGCTTCGGGATTGACGCACGCGTTCTTTAGTTTCGGTGTCCCCGTGCCGAACAGCCAGCTTGATGTCTAGGCTGTTGCACCACCATTGAAGACGATCAAGAATGTCCCTGTTCAGAGCCCTAAGCGGCGTGATGTAGAGGACTTTTATGCCGGGAGTTTTGGGCTCTCGAAGAAGACTGCTAAGTACCGGCAAGAAGGCAGCTTCCGTTTTCCCAGTAGCCGTGGGTGAAATTAACAGGACATTTTTACCCTCGAGTATTCTCGGGATCGTTTTCTCCTGAGGCTCAGTTGGCCTTGAAAATCCCCTCTGTTCAACAAGCCTTCGAACCGGCTTAACAAGCATGTCAAAAGCGTTTTCAGAATCTGCCTGCAATACAAAGTGGACCTCGAATGATGAAGTAAGCAAAGAGGCAAGTATTTAAAAAATATTGTTCAGAACTTAATCATTGCGCCTGAAAAATTTCGGCGGCGTGTTGTCGCTCTCTTTCCAATATTTGCTTAGCTTTATGACAGGAAGATTTGCTTTGTTTTTGGGCGAGGTTTTTTGTTGTTTGTGCTTTGGGTTGCTTTTCTGGTTTGGGGTTTGGATTGGCTGCAGGTTGCGGTTAGAAATCTCCCTAAATCTCCCGAATTCTCTCAAAATCTCCTTAAATCTCCCCAAATCTCCCCAAAATCGCTGCTTAGTCAAGCCAATGTGAAATCGCCGAGAAAAAAATGACACCTAACTAATCGGTTGAGAGTTGTCTTTTATTTTTACCATCCGTGCCTAATCGTTGATGCGGTTTGAGGATGCTTGTTTTTCTTTTCGTCTTTTTTCCGATTGAACCTGTTGATTTTAACCACTTTGCCTTCCACAGCCGCCCAATGAGTGCTGTTTAGTTTCTTGCTGTTAACAAATTTGGTGACCATACGCTGCAATTCAAAAGTTGAAACGTCCTCGCCATCCAGTTCTAAACCGTCAGAGATTAACTTGCTTTTTAACTTGAAGTGCTTTAGCAAAAAGTTGGAGAGGCTCTCTTTCTCGCCGTTTAAGTCGGGCATTTCAACTCTTACGGGGGTATGGCTCTTTGACATTAAATGTTCGCCACTCTACTTGTATGGCATTAGTTCAGCTAATAAAGGCTACTCACATAAAATGTCAGGCAAACATTTTTTGATCCTAGAATGATTCAGTTTACCGCCAACTTTAACTTTGAAAACACACAACGTTTAAGGCGAAAGGAAAGTGACGTTTCGTGAAGAAAACCAAAATTGTCTGTACTGTTGGGCCCACAAGCTTTTCCAAGCATGTTATCGAAAAAATGTTTCATGCCGGCATGAACGGCGCAAGAATAAACACTGCATACGGAAGCCTCCCTCAATACCAATCTGCAATAGAGACTGTTCGTGAAGTTGCCGACATAGCCGTCATGGTCGACATCAAAGGACCAGAAATCAGAATCAGGGCATCTCAACCGAAAACCTTTGCCAAAGGAGACGTTTTGGAAGTTGGTCCTAACGGTGAAGATTTCTGTTTCAATCATGATTTGTACGATAAAATGGCAACCAATGACTTAGTCTTAATTGACAACGGCAAAATCAGGGCGCACGTGGTTGAAAAAGTGAACGGCAGGCTGCGCTTAAAATTTGCCAACTGCGGCACAATAGAAGACGGGAAAGGAGTCAACATACCGAACAAGCGTCTGTCTGTTCCTACCCTTTGCGAGCGTGACCTGGAAATCCTCAAGCTTTGCAAGAAACTTGATGTGGAATATGTTGCGCTTTCATTCACACGAAACGCTAGGGACGTTGAAAACCTGCTTCAAGCGCACAGGTTTGAAGGCGGTGTCATCGCGAAGATCGAGAATTCTGAAGGCGTTGAAAACGTGGAGGAGATTCAGGCTGTTGCAAGCGGGATAATGGTTGCTAGAGGCGACTTGGGGATTGAAATTGAACCTGAGAAGGTTCCTCTTGTTCAGAAGTCACTAATTAAATTGTGTAACCAGAAGGGCAAGCTGGTTGTCACGGCCACGGAGATGCTTGAATCGATGATTCAACAACCCTTCCCCACAAGAGCTGAAGTGAGCGACGTCGCCAACGCAATACTGGACGGCTCTGATGCCGTTATGCTTTCTGGAGAAACCGCTGTCGGTGCGTACCCTGTTGAAGCGGTTAAGATGATGACTAGGATAGCTTATGAAACCGAAAAAGTCGTGAAGAGCAACGTTGAAGATAGCACTTTTATCAACGTTTCCGACACTGTCAGCAAGGCAATCCAGAGGATTTGTCAAAGCATGCCTGTTCACAAAGTTGTAACCTTAACTAGGTCAGGGTACACAGCGCGGATGATCGCTCGCTTCAAGATAAGTCAGCCAGTGATTGCCGTGACGCCGGATTCAAAAGTCAAAAGGCAGCTGGAACTGATATTCGGCGTGGAACCAGTTCTGATAAATTATCTCGACGAGAAAGACAGGATTACGTATGTTGCAAATCAGCTATGCGCTATGGGTCTGGTGAACGAGAAAGAAACCGTTTTGTTCACTTCAGGGGTAAGGACAACGATGAAGCACGCGAGCAACTCGATTGAAATTCACAAAATAGAAGAACTGAGACAGTTCTCTTCTACCTAAGAAGCCGTTTGAGTCGGGTTACCTTTTGTACCTTAGCTGGAAAGGCTAAATTCTTGAGTTTGGCCGGAGCAGCTCCAAAGAGTTTAGACAAAAACATGTCTAAATGTGACATTGAAACGTGAAATATCCATTCGAAAACTATGGAAAGTTTTTTATTCTATAATGATAAAGCATGGAAGTTGTAATACGGAGGAAAAAGTATGGCTAAATGTCCAAAATGCGGAACCGAAATTATAAAGGCAAAAAAGACTTGGAAAATGGCTGGTCGTCCAGATAAAGCAGGAAAACGCATGCAACTCGAAATCGGACTTTACGAATGCGGGAAATGCGAAAACACCTTCCGCGAAGTTTTAAGCAAAAAGAAAATCTAAACTTGCAACCAATCTGCAGTTGCATTTCCTGTCCTTTTTATTTTTCTTTTTTGGCTAGGTAACTTTAAGACTAGAAATCCGTGCTGAAGGAAAATCCCCGTTAAGGCAAGAGCCCGAGTTCGCTACTGTGAATGTGGAAAAGTGAGTTCTTTCAAAACTTAGTCACCATCCCCCTGATTGCGGCGGTTATTTTTGTGTTGATGGTGGCTTGAGCAGCTGCTGCTCAATGATCCTGAGCTGAGCAATAAAAGACAAAAACAACAGAACTGGACTTCTCGCTGGGCACAGATGTCTTTATAAAGTAAGTTTTTGATATCAGAATATTTAAGGGCGGTTAATGAAAAGGGGGAAACTTGTTGCCGAAGGTTAAAGCTACAATAAGCGTTGAAAACGTGGTCGCTTCCGCAACGCTCAACCAGAAAGTTGATTTGAACGCCGTCGTCAAAGGTTACCCAGGCGTTGAGTATCGCCCTGAACAGTTTCCTGGCTTAGTTTTCAGGTTAAAACGTCCCAAGACTGCGACTTTGATTTTTAGTTCTGGAAAGATGGTTTGCACGGGGGCTAAATCCGAGAAGGAAGCTCGTCGGGCCGTCATGAAAGTGGTTAAGGAACTGAAGAAAGGGGGCATCATAATAATCAGCAAGCCCGAGATGAAAATACAAAACATCGTGGCTTCGGGTGGTTTAGGCGGCATGATCGACTTGGAGAAGGCTGCTTACACTTTGGGTCACGCTATGTATGAACCCGAGCAGTTCCCAGGATTAATCTATAGGATGCAAGAGCCGAAAGTTGTGATTTTATTGTTTGCAAGTGGAAAACTTGTCTGCACGGGAGCCAAACAGGAACAAGATGTTTACATTGCCGTAGAAAAATTGCATACGCTACTGGAAGAAACCAGCCTGATATTCTACGAATAAAACGTGCGTTTTACTGCTTTTTTATTTGTTTCAGGATTGTTTTTAGGCTTTCCTTGTCCATTAGGCCCGAGTCGTACAGCACATTTGCTATTTCGCTGATTTTCAGCATGGGATGAAGTTTGATTCCGATTTTTTCAAGTTGCCCTCTTCCGCCTTCTTCCCGATCAAGGAATACAATGGCGTCTGTTACCACGCCGCCTTCTGCTCTGACGATTTGAGCGGCTTTTTTCAGGGTTAATCCAGTGGTTACTAGATCGTCGACTAAGAGAGCTCTGTCTCCCGACACCAAGATTCCTTCTACACGCCTTTCTCTGCCGCGAAGTCGAACACCTCTTCGAACGTAAAGGAACGGTTTTTCAAGGTTATAGGCAACTTGAGACGCAAAAACGATGCCGGTTAATGGTACACCTGCGATTCTGTCAAAGCTTTTTGCCCCGACTTCGGTTTGGATGTATTGGGCGTAGAAGTCGCAGATTTCTCGGAAGGCATCTGGAAAACTGGGGATAACCCGCAAGTCAACGTAGTATGGGCTGGATTTTCCGCTTGAGAGTTTGAAAACCCCAAATTTCACTGCGTCGATTTTGAAGAGGATGTTTGCCATTTTTTCCTTTTTTTCTTGAACTGCCTGGTCAGTTTTCATTTTTTTCACTTCCTTTTTGACACTTGGTAAATTTTGTTTTGTTCAGGGATCAAGCATGTTGTCCTCGGCAGCTCCTTCTTCATCATCTGAGCGAATTCTGTTTGGCTTGCTGCGGAGGCTGTGTGGTAAGGCACGGCAACCTGTGGCTTCGTTAAGCGTGCTATTTCGAAGCCTGTCTGCGGCGTGGAGGCTGGAGCTATGCCCACGGTGCAGAAGACCATGTCGAATTTTTCTTTTTGACCCATAACCGCCATCTCTGGAAAAGGCAAGCTGTCTGCTGTGTGGTAGGTTTTGACGCCGTCTTCACTGGTTACTATGTAGGTTACGGGTGCTTGGGCTGGGTGGTTGCATTTTTCTGCCTTGACTGAGACTTCGCCGATTTTGATTTCTGCGCCTGGTTTGGCTTCTTGCAGTTTACCCATGGCTATGACATGTTGGAGTTTTTTTGTTGAAGCTGAATCAGCGATTATGGCGCAGTTTGTTTCTTTGTGGATTTCTGCTATTAGTCTTGGGTCAAGATGGTCATAGTGCTCATGCGTTATAAGGATTGCATCCACGTTTTGGAGGCTTCTGGATTTGATGTCAACTGGGTCTATGACGACGGTTTTACTGGGTGTTTTCAGAAGTATTCCAGCGTACTGGTTGAACCAAACGAATAGAATAGCGTTCTTTTCCGGTATTTTCTGTATTGACATAACTTGATTCCTCAAAATGATAATGTAAATAGCGTTTTAAAGAACTATCGTTAATCAGCGGCTGACAAAAGGCTTCTGAATATGAAAAAAGCAAAGCCTTCATTGATTTCTAGAACACTTCCTGTAAGCTTCATTACGCAAGCGCCCCTCGCAAGTGATGAAGTCGAACGCGATTTTGTTCTTTGTGTTTTGGGTTGCTTTCTTGGTATGGGGCTTGGATCGGCTGCAACTGTCATCTAGAAACATGTAAAAACATCTATAAAGCTCTAGAATAATCTAGAAACATCTAGAAAAATCTAAAAAGATCTAAAAAAGTCAATGCCCGAGATATTTTTTACCCTTGAAATTTTTTGATTGCATACTCACAGTCACATACATTTAATTCTCTCAATTTTAAAAGAATACTCCACAATAGAGTAGCGTGAAACTCCAAAACTCTAGATAATAAGATTAAACTTCTAAGCCTTAAGGGAGACAAATTTGATATGACTCAACCTTCTGCGAAGAAAGATGAAGATTTAAACCAAAGGTACGTCCGCCCAATAAACGAACTGTGGGAAATGTGGAAACCCAGAGTAAAAATGAGAATCTACCCCTTCACTTACGCCTCTTATGAAGACGTGGAGCGGGTAATGACCAGCCTGACTTCCTATGACAGGGACAAGTGGGCAGCCGCTTTCAGCTCTGCAGCAAAACCCTACGAAGAAAAAGCTGCCCTAGCCGAAAAAGCAGGCGATTCGCCAAACGCAAAAGAAAACTATCTTAAAGCCTACCAATATTACAGGCTCGCTCGGTACCCAACAATCAACTCTCAGGGAAAGAAAGAAGCTTACCGGAAGTCACAGGAAATGCTGTTTAAGGCTTCCCATTATTTTGACGCCCCACTTCAACGGGTAGAAATACCCTTCACGGGAAAGGTCGGGGAAGGGAACAAGATTATTGCTTACTTGCGAGTGCCCAAAAAGGGTTCTGCACCTTTTCCTCTACTTTTGAGTTGGGGTGGAATCGACGGTTTCAAGGAGGAACAGCTAAACGATCCTGCCTTAGAGCATGGTTTAGCAACTCTAGCAATTGATGGTCCCGGAGTTGGTGACTCGCCAATCAAAGGCTCAGAGGATGCCGAAAGAATATTTGGAGCCGTGTTGGATTGGGTTGGCACAAATAAAAACTTGGATCCTAAAAAGGTTGGAGTATGGGGTTATAGCACTGGCGGTTATTGGGCTGTCAAAGTGGCCCACGTTTACAGAGATAGAATAGCTTGTGCAGTGAGCCAAGGAGGACCAGTCCATTACGCATTTGAACTTGACTGGATTCAAAAGCAAGAGAAAGGAGAATATCCCTTCGAATTCTTTGAAACCATCACTTACGCGTTCGGCCTGTCAAGCTACGAGGAGTGGGTTGAATACGCGCCTAAGCTTTCCCTCCTAAGACAAGGCATCTTAGATAAGCCAAGCGCACCATTATTGCTTGTA
>Ga0187874_10001044_pt1 | contig 28002 bp, 27 predicted proteins | sample June2016WEW_16_1_3_FD_132993 | JGI IMG/M metagenome (GOLD analysis project Ga0187874, IMG submission 132993) | Peatland microbial communities from SPRUCE experiment site at the Marcell Experimental Forest, Minnesota, USA - June2016WEW_16_150 | ecosystem: Environmental > Terrestrial > Soil >... | reverse complement strand
CTTTGGCAATATAATCACAAATATAAACGAAAAAGACTTAGTTTGTAAAGAAGGCCAGACCGTCAACGTAGAATTTGCAGCCTCCAAGTTCCAACTTACATTTGGAAAAGCATACGCTCAGGCAAAACCCAAAGAACCCATTCTTTTAGTTGGCAGTCACGGTTTTTTGGAAATCGCTTTAAATCAAGCAAGCGCAGCCGAAAAATTCCATGTGAAAGCTAGAGACAAAATCAAAGTCGTGGCCTAAAGGGTCTTCACAACTTTTTCGATCACGTCAACGGGGTTCTCTAACTCCGCAAGATTACTTTTTACATCAAATCTTTTGCAAAGATACTTCTTCGCGTAAGCCAGTACTCCTCGTTCTGTTGTGGCAAATAGCGGGAACCCCTTCTTGGTCAAGTAACGGTTAACGTTGGTTTTCGCCATGTCCGAAACGGCTATGCTGGGGACACCTTGGAGCGCTGCTTCCCTCGCAATCGTTCCACCGTAGCTAACGACTAAATCCGCGTTTGCAACCAAGTTTGCTGAATCCACAAATCCTTCTTTGAATCCGAAGGCTTCGCCTTGCGTGCTGTATCTTTCTATGAAATGAACATTGCCTAGCTTGCCGAGTTTCTCTGCCATCAATTTTGCGAGGTCTTGCTTGCCTCCCGCGTAAGCAGCTTTGGTTTCCATTTGTCTGATAACTATAAGCGGCTTCTTTAGTCCGTCAATTTTTCTTTGCTTGAAGTCCTTAATCCAAGCGACCTCGTCGACGCCTTTGAAAGGAACCCTATTTTTGGCGCAGTGCTGAGTGACAAAGCTTTTCGGCAGCGCCTCCGACACAACAACCGTGTGCGCAAAAGGTATTGTTAGCTGGTTGACGGCTGTGGCATGTGGGGTGTCTGCGGTTAAGATGATTGGGATTCCGAGGCCGAAGGCTGTTCGGCAAAGTTCAACCGATTGATGTGCGATGGCGACGTCTGGGGGGTTATCCTTGAAAAGCTCGGCGAACCCCATTACTCGTTCGGCGCTTTCTTTAAGCCTTGAGGTAAGTGTGGACGGGTTGTATTTGCCTATGACGATTGGTTTTTCATCGAGAATCTTAGCCATCGGCAGCGTGTCTGGGTGTTCACGCGTCGTAAAAACGTATTCATGCCCCGCTTTCCTTAGCCGCTGTCCGATAGCTGACCCATACCTCACGTGTTTGCCCGTGCATGCGTCATACCAAATTTTCATTTCTTCACCTTGCGCTTTGCCTCAATGAACTCTTTCCGTTTAGCTTCATATTCCTCCAAACTCATCACGAAAGCTGCTGGAACGCCTTGAGAGACAGTTTCAGACCGCACACTTTTGGTCACGACGCTTCCGCCGCCGATCACTGCTTTTTCGCCTATAGTTACGTCTGGAAGGACAGTGACTCCTCCGCCGATTACAGCGCCGTTTTTGATGACTGGTGGGGTCAGAAAGGTGCTTTTCGGGTACTTGTCATTTAAAATTGAACTGTTAGGCGCGATGAACACGTCATCGCCTAGTACGACGCCGTTTGAGATTGTTACGTGTGCCTGTATGTTGCAGTTTTTGCCTATAACCACGTTTTTGCCTATGTCACAGAAACTACCGATGAGGGTGCCGTCGCCGATTTTTGTGTTATCGCCAATCACAACGTAATTCCAGATTGCCACGTTTGCGCCTATCTGGACGTTTGCTCCAGTGACTACACCTACGCCTTTCTTTGGATTCTGCATAAACTCTCCTTGCGGGCTCCAGATTTAAATAGTTTAAGCTTAACATTGAGTTTCTAAGGGTGGATGCAAGCATTTGACCAAAGAAACAGTTCTGATTATAGGTTTAGGCGAAATCGGGCATACTCTTTTCGCATTGTTTACTGAGCAGAAAAAAAGCTTCAGCATTTACGGCTTGGATTTAGATGAAACAAAGATGCGTCAGCAAGGACAAGATAGAAATCACCTTCCACGCTCGGTTGACACCGTGCATATCTGCTTGCCCTGCGGTTCCCAAGAAAAATTCGTAGACGCTGCTGCTGGCTACATTGAAGAGTTTAAGCCGAACCTTGCAATTGTCAACAGCACAGTCCCGCCGGGAACCACCTTGAAGGTCGCGGCAAGATGCAACTGTCTGGTTGCACATTCACCGTCGCGTGGTGTACACAAGAATGCTGAGCATATGATTTGGGAGATGAAGCGCTGGACGAAGTACGTTGGCGGCGCAGACGCGGCTGCTGCAGAGCTTGCCCGAGCCCATTTTGAAAAACTGGGTTTAAAAGTGAAGGTGCTCAAAAGCTGCACGGAGACGGAACTCGCCAAGCTTTTCGAGACAACTTACCGTGCGTGGATGATTGCATGCTTCCAAGAGATGCACAGGATTTCCAGGGCTTTCGGCGCCGACTTTAACGAAACAGTCGATTTCCTTGAGGATACCCACCGCCTGCGGTTCGACAGGCCAGTGATGTTTCCAGGCGTAATCGGCGGACACTGCTTAATCCCAAACACTGAACTGCTGCTGGATGCTTATGACTCGGAGTTTCTCCGTTTGATTTTGAAGTCTAACGAAAAGCGCAAGAAGGAAGTCCAGGACGAGGCTGTCAGAGCGGAAGTTGCGAAGGTTGCCGCGAGGGCTGTGGCGTTGGAGAAAGAGCTTGCGGGAGAAAAGAACGAGACCATTGAGCCAAACCAGTGCGGGTAAGTATTTCCGGCAACCTCTTTTGCAAATGCTTCATCCTGAATTTAGCGTTTGCAAGCAACTTTTCATCAGACGCTTTTTCTGACGGAATTTCTCTTTGAAGATGATAACATTAATACGAACAGAGATACAATAAATGGCAACGCTCGCGTGAACCTAATGAAGTTAGATGTTGTGCTTTTGACCAAAAACAGCCTTAAACCCTGTTTATCTGAGTGTGTGGAATCCATTTACCGCAACGTACCCGTTAACAGGCTTCTTGTGGTAGATGGCGGAAGCACTGACGGCACCTTGGAGTTGCTGCGAAAATACCCTAACGTCAAAATCATAGAGGACCTGCAAGGGACAAGGGCGAGCGCGCGGCAGAAAGGGATTAAAGCGGTAGAGACAGACTGGCATATTCACGTTGACTCTGATGTCATTCTTTGCGAAAACTGGTTCAGCAAGGCTTGGGAAAACGTTGCAGACGATGTCGGAGCGGTTTGGGGCGTGGCGGTGCCGAATGAGAAACATTACTACAACGCGACTTACGCAATGTCCAAGCTGTACCGAATAAGCGTAAAAGACTTGATGGTTAGGCAGATGCGCAGCGAACGCTGCATGATGCATGACACCCTCATCCGAACAAGCACGGTTCGGGACATAAAGATCCCCCCGAACCTGCACATCTATGAGGACGACTACATAGGTAAACACATAATTCAGAAGGGGTACAGGTTCTTGAAAGTCACCGAACCCTACTGCCTGCACAACGTAACGCCCAACGAGCGCACCCAAAGCTATGTCACAACAGGCTACCTGCTGAAAACGTACCACTACGGGCGGTTCAGCCAGGTTCTCCGATGGGTTTTGCTGGCGATTCCCAAGTCAGCATGGATATTTGTCGTGACCAGAGATTTCCAAGCGTCCAAAACCAACTTCATAAGCAACGTCTTAGTTTTCAAAGGATGGCTGGCAGCTTAAAACGAAATGCCTCTTGCCGTTCCTCAAGTTCATCTAAGTTATTTCCAGAAAACTAAATTAAGTCTCATAATGCTTTAGTGAATAAGCCCGAAGGGTAAAGGTTGCCAATTTGACGGAAAAAGTTGATGTTGTCTTTCTGACAAAGAACAGCATTAAGCCATGCCTAAAGGAATGCTTGGACTCTGTGTACGCCAATGTTCCAGTCGGGCGCCTTTTAGTAATTGACGGCGGCAGCACTGACGGAACTTTAGATGTCGTCAAGAGCTACGCTAATTGCGAAATAATTGAAGATTCTGGCGGTAACAGGGCAACTGCAAGGCAGAAAGGCATTGAAGCTGCCGAAACAACGTGGCACCTACACGTTGACTCAGACGTCGTTTTATGCAAAGACTGGTTCAAAGCCGCAGAGAAGCTTCTTAACCCAAAGGTCGGTGCCTTGTGGGGAGTAACAATCCCGGGCGACAGGCACATTTACAACCAAAACAAATCGATGGCGATGCTTTACCGCAAAGACACGATTGACTATATTATGCAGCAGAGAAACCTGAAACGCTACCTGACTCACGACACGTTGCTGCGGACAGAAGCGGTTAGAGATATCAAAATACCCGCTGACCTGCATCAATGGGAAGACCACTTCATCGGGCAACATGTAGTCGCCAACGGTTACGAGTGGCTGAAAACCCGTGAACCATGCTGCCTTCACTATTTCCACGAAGGCATGAGCTGGAAAGAGTTCGTAGAAAACGGCAAACTCGCAAGAAAAGTCAAGTCATACACCAACCGCCAAATACTCTTGAGAGTTGGTTTAGCTGTTCCCAAGGCGCTATGGATAATTATGGCGACAGGAGACTTTACCGCTGGCAAGCAACAACTGGAAAACTACGTAGGTTTAGCTAAGGGCTGGTATGGCATTTAGCTTTCCCCGTTTGAAATAAGCGTTCTTTTCGTAGACGATTTAAGATCGGGAAAAAATAGGCGGTCAATCAATTTTCTTAAATGTTAAAATGGAGAATTTGGATTTACATCTTTCATGTTCTAGTTTGAAGCCGGTTTCATGAAATTTTCTTAAAATTGCCTCTCTGATTTCCTCTGAGTGAACCTCGACTAAATAACAATTGATTTTTCTAAGAATTTCAGCTGGTACCTCGATTATGCTTTCCTCTGCTCCCTCGCAGTCAAACTTGGCGACATCCGCCCCACTTTCCTTGATGACTTCAGATATGTCTCTAATTTTTATTTCCCTACTTTTGGACCCCATGTTCAACAAGCCAAAGCCAATGTCGACTTCGTCAAACTGGATTGTCTTAGTTCCGTTTTTGTTGCCTATCCCCGCTTGGTAGACTTCAGCGTCGATTTTGTTTAGACTTATGTTTTTCCCGATCCATTGAATATGCTCTTCCACTGGTTCGTAAATAATTATTCTTCTTGCTTTCTTGGACCAGAAGTATGCTGCAGATTCACCTTCAAAACCGCCGATGTCTAGGACAACTTTGTTTTGGCAATCGCATTCATATTCGCCTGCCTGCAGTTCTTTTACACAAGTTAGCATTGAAGCTGACCCGACAGCTTGGAAGTCGCCGTTTTTAACGTGAAATGTGCCCCTTTCTATTTGGTTGACGGCGAAGTCCCGCATAAGGTCACATACGAGCGGCGTCAGTTGGGAACTGCAAACTACCTCGCTGTTTTGCCCCTTTATTCTGAAGAGGTCATCACTTTCCTGAGTTATAGAGTAATTCGCCAAAATTGAGTAAGAATCTCTGAACACTCGGAACTGCGGCCAAGTCAGACTAAAAGTCAAGCCGTTTCTAAAAGTTACTGATTTTCTGTTTTTTTTCCGTTTCATCGATAACACGACAAGAGGGTTTTTGGTTATCGTAAGAGTTCTCCACACTACGCTTAGCTTGACCATGCCGTTTTCCTTATCAATCCCTTGTTGATTGCGCTTCAAACTGTAAACTTCTGATTTAAGGTTTTGTGTTTTTGATGTCTGACTTCACTTTTGGGTATTCGGAGAAGGTTTCTTAAGGTCATTTCAGGATATTTTACCCTTCAACAAATCGAATGGACGCAATTGTGAAGAGTCAAAAACAATTGCCGGTCGGGGACTTAAAAGAATATAACTATAACTTTAATAACAATTTTAATAAAATAACGGATATAAAAAAACATGCTTGGTTATGTGACAATCAATGGCACGCTACGTTCTCCTATACACATTTAACCGGACCGACGAAACATCGCTACACCGTTTGATTCGCCTTCAAAGGATGAACCCAAAAATAACGATTGTTCCCGTCTTCGGAGTGCCACAAACCATTTCTTTCCCAATACCTAAACTTCCAAAAAGGTACAGGCAAACTTTTAATTGGGAAGCTTGCAGGTCAAAACCGCTTTTCGAAATTACTAAGGCGATAAACAAGTCAGTTGAATCGTTTCGTCGAAGAAACGAGCTGAACGAAACACAAAAACTTGTTAAGAAACTTGGCCTGAGTCTGTACTGCGATTTTACACCTATCGGGAAAACAAATCAGGACTTAGCAATCATAAACTGGTTCAAAGAGCAAGGAAAAAACCTCGACTTTGACCTCATGGTTTATTTTGAGTATGACATGTTTACTACCCGAACAATAGAGGACTTGTACTCACCATACCTGGATTATGATGCGGGTTTCGTCGACTACCGAGTTTCTGAGCCATCGTGGATGTGGCATGATCGCCCATCGGGCTCCAAACGCTCCGTTTGCAGGTGGCTAAAAAAAATTAAAGCTGAACCAATCATTTATCGTTCCTTCTTTCCGGGGCACTTCCTATCCCGCAAAGTTCTCGAGAAACTCGTTCAGCATCGGATGCCCAACGCTTTCTGCGAAATGCGTTCTCCTTCAGTTATAACTGGGCTAGGCTTCAGGGTTGGAGCGCTTAATTTTCCAAAGATCCACGTTACAATTGAAGAAAGCGGGATTTTGGAAGCTGAAATTAAGGCAAACTCAAGTTTTGGAATTTTTCATCCCGTTTATGGTGATTTCGATTTCTGATACTTACTCTTTTGGAAAGCCTAAATCAGCGAAAAGCATTAGGGTGGACTATAACAAAGGTAATAGCGTGGTGGATGGTTGAAAACCGGCATCTTTGGCGGGGGATTAACGGGATTAACGTTGGATTACCTGTTAAGCCAACGGAGTGTTGACGTTGAGCTTTTGGAGAAAGAAAAGGAACTAGGCGGACTGATGAGAACCCTCCGAGAAGACGGTTTTGCATTCGATTGGGGCGGTTCTCATATCATTTTTTCAAAAAACAAAGAAGCATTAGATTTCATGCTCCGCCTTCTTGGCGAAAACAAGGTGCTCGATAAAAGGAATACTAAAGTGCTCTATAAAGGGTCATACATTAAATACCCTTTTGAAAATGGGCTGGCAGATTTGCCCAAGCAAGAGAACTTCGAGTGCCTTTACGCTTTTATCGAAAACTTGCTTGCCAAGGAAGAAGGCAAGGTTAACAAACCTGCAAACCTCAAAGAATGGTTCCACTACACATTTGGGAGCGGAATTGCTCAAAAATACCTGGTTCCTTATAACCAAAAGATTTGGAAGCACCCGTTAGAAGATATGACTTTGGAGTGGGTAGAAAGAATTCCTAATCCTCCCGTTGCCGACATCGTGAAGTCTTCTCTTGGCATAAAGACAGAAGGGTACACGCATCAATCAAACTTTTATTATCCCCTAAGAGGCGGCATTCAAACCGTGATTGAGTCTTTAGCCAAGAACGTACAATCAAACATTACTGTTGGTTTTGAAGTCAAAAAAGTACGTAAAGAAGGCGGTTGCTGGGTCATAAGCAACGGGAAAGAAGAGAAGGTTTACGACAAAATTGTCTCAACGATTCCTATTCAAGCTTTAATCAAAGCAATGGATGCCCCCAAGCGAGTCAGAGCCGCGGCAGACGATTTGAAGTTTAATTCCTTAGTTACCGTTATGTTGGGCTTGAATACCGCGAACATCAATGATTTTTCCTGGCTTTACATTCCTGAAGAAACCTCTTTGCCACACAGAGTAAGCTTCCCTTCGAACTATAGTTCTTACGTAACACCTCGGGGGAAATCATCTGTCCTTGCTGAAGTAACATGTAGAAAAGACGATGATACTTGGATAATGGATGATCAGGAAATTACCGACCGAGTGATCGATGATTTGCATCGGTTACACATAATGGATAAAGAATCCGTCTGCTTCACTAAAGCTAAGCGTTCGACGTGTGCCTACGTGTTGACTGATACGAATTATGCAGAGAACTTGAAAACGGTTAAAAGTTACGTTAGCAAAGCGGGAATTGACCTTCTTGGAAGGTTTTCAGAGTTCAAGTACCTGAACATGGATGGCTGCGTTGAGAACGTCATGAATTACGTGAAGGAGAAGTTCAAAAGTAGTTGACGGCGACTTTGCAATGACGATAAAGCTCAGATTAGATGTGGATTACCCTTACCCTTCAAGGTCTAAAAGTTTTCTTTACATAGCTTTCGGCATCAAAAGGCGAAAAGGCAAAGATTATCTAAAGAACGCTCGAGTCATAGCTAAAATGATTAACGAATCGCCCAAAGACGTAATGGCTTACTGGTTCTTTACCCCGTTCACAATTCCGGACAAGGAACTGCTTGATCTGCTTAACCCGCAGAGACATGAGGTTGCCTTGCATGTTGCAATAAATCCCTATCGAGAATGGAAGATTCTTGAAAGCGAAACCGACAGAACCGTGCAGTACTTCACAATCCATGGGACGTCTCGGATTTTTACCCAGCTACTGTGGGGACGCAAATTGGGTGAGAAACAAGCCAAGGTACCTGCTGACTTCCCCGTGAAGTCCTTTCATGAGTTCACTACTTTCAGTCTAGACCGAATATGTTTCCAGTTGGGGTTCGATGGCGGCATAAGAGAAGCTAATGCTTGGATCAGACAAGGTTTCGTCCTTTCCATGCATCCTGAATGGTTATTCAAAAAGGGCAAAAGAAGCCAACGAGGACCATTTTACGAAGTTTTGCAGGAGATATTAAAAACCTATCAAGAAATGAAAACTTTGAAAATTACATCGAACCATTTCGTAAGAATAGGACGCAATGTGAGTGATTACGGAAAAGGTTTTGTTCCCACTGCCGAGTATCTCGAGAAGGTGATTGAGAGAGGTGTTGACGTTTTCGTTCTTCCAGAACAAAGCTGGCACCGTCTAATTCCAAATCCTCCAAGCTCTTGGAAAAAAAGTAAGGATAATGTTGCTTTGCTCGAGATAAAAAGTTACGACGACTGGTTGAACAAAGTCGGCAAGAAAACTCGTAATATGGTGAAGAAGGCTGAGAAGAGTGACATAAGAGTGGCGGTTGCTGAGCCGAGCGACCGTTTGGCCGAAGGAATATCAAAAATATTTAATGAAACCCCAATAAGGCAAGGAAGTTTCTTCACTCACTACGGCGAATCATTATCGACAGTAGCTGGCAACATGTATGAGGGTGCCAAGAGCTCCACTTTTATTGTTGCTTACCTGAACGAAGAAATGGTTGGTTTCATTCAAATAAATTGGGGTGATATAGCTGTGCTTTCTCAAATATTATCAATGCAGAAGCACTGGGATAAAGCCGTGAACAACGCACTTCTCGCTAAGGCGGTTGAAGTTTGCGCGTTGAGAGGACAACGATGGCTTGTTTACGGGAGAATAGGAAATCACCCCTCTCTTGACAAGTTTAAGAAAAGCAATGGGTTTGAAAGCCGTCCGATAACTAGTTATTATGTGCCATTAACAAGGAGAGGAAAGATTGCTGTCCGCTTAGGATTGCATAGAGAACTGCGAGACGCTGTACCAAAGCAGTTGAAGGTTTTGATTATTCCCGTCAGAAATTGGGCAAGCAGAGTCAAGGCACGATATCGATTTGGGTCAGAAACGGAATCGGCTGTTGTGAATAATTCAAACGACGCCCCTGCAACTAACAAAGATTTTGAAGAGAGAAATCTTGATTAGACAAAAAATCGATTGGTAGTCTGAGAGGGACAAGCAGCTGGCAAAATTCCTAGTTATCCATCCGAACTTGGACATTTACGGCGGAGGGGAAAGAGTCTGTCACAACGTAATAAAATCCTTGCTTGAACACGGCGAACAAGTGGAACTGTTAACTTTTGATTTTGACTCCGTGCGTTACGCCCAAATCATGGGTGAAAAATTGCCAGAGGGCATCGTTGTCCATAGCTTAGGAAAAAGGGTAGATGTTAAACCACCGTTCACCGTCTACAAGAGACGGAGCAAAATCATCAAGCTAACTAAAAAAATCAAGGATTTAGATTACGATTACGTGTTTTCCACTCAAACACTGACGGCTTTTGAGTCAGCGTTGTTCAACGAAAAAAAGGGAAACATCGCCTACGTTCATTTCCCAGAAATACATCACCGCTACATGAACTCGGGGTTAACCAGAAAAGCGTACTTGTGGCTGTACCAGCGGTGGCTTGACGGAGACATCAGCAAGCTGGATATGGTTTTCTGCAACAGCAACTACACGAAAGGGATGATTGAAAAATACTGGTCTAAAGATAAAATCCCGGAACCCATCGTAGCCTACCCTCCAGTTGACCTAGATCCCTTCTGGAGCAAAACTCCCCTTAAGGATAGGCTCAAGCAAGTAATCTACGTTGGACGTTTTATTCCTCAGAAGCGGCACGAGCTGATGAAGAAACTGGCGGTTGACCTTCCAGAGTTCCAGTTTCTAAGTGTAGGCGGCTTGAGGGATACGGAACAGCTATGGTTTGAAGTCTTCTCAAAGGACCTTCCAGCTAATTACAAGCTTAAACCAAACGTGCCAAGCCAAGAATTAGTGCAACTTTACGAGCAATCTAGGGTTTACTGCCATTTGATGGAGGGAGAACACTTCGGGATTTCGCCGATGGAAGCCCTGGCAAGCGGGTGCGCAACCTTGGTCCATAAGAGCGGGGGAACGGGAGAGTTCATTCCAGAGGAGTTCAGGTGGCAAACCTACGATGACCTGAAAGAAAAGATAACCCATTGGGGAGAGCCATCTGAGAGCGACAACAGCGCTTGGGACCAGCTAAGGGGAGAACTGTGGGAAAAAATCTCAATACTGCAACCTAAAGTTTTTCGAGAAAAAATCTGGGCCCACGTGCAGTGGCTGATGCAGCAGACAGAAAATAATATCCAGCCAGAACATAACAGTAAAGGCGATGTTAATACAAAGGGCGACAGAGCCAACCTACTGCTTGCGAATCGCTCAGAAGGTTGAGGACGCGAGGGTTTGATGTGAAAGTTTTGTATTTAGCTAACCCTCTAATGGGTGGAACAGGAGGGGACAGGAGAAGTTTCGAAGTTCTCCAGCGGGTTGGGCAGCATCGAATAGAGCCCGTCATTGTTGTGGATGAGTTCGTTCTAGAAAAGATGAAAAGCGAAGGAAACCCGTTTTGCCGCCGTTACAAGATTTACAGCATTAAGCGTCCAAACGTTGTCTACGACCGGTATTTTCGAAGTGCCAGCCGAGCAGCGCTTGATTACTTTTCAATATTCAAAACCGCCAACCTAATAACAAGCATTGCAGGCACCGAACATGTAGACCTCATTGTTTCTCACCATGAAAAAACAGATTTCTTGCTTGAAGCCTATTTCGCCGCAAAAAAACTTCGCGTTCCATGGACCTGCGTTTTTCAGCTTCCGCTTTTTCCGCCTTATGTATCCAGCGTTTGGCGACCAGTTAGAGGCGCGCGCAAAATCTATATGTATGCTCTTTACGCTAGGCTGTACGCTCTTGTTTCTCAAGCCTTAGCGTCAACTGTGCCTTTTGCTGTCAGCCCTTCGATAGAGCTTGAAACCAAAAGGTACCTGGGCAAAAGCAGCAAAATGCTTGTTTTGCGTCCTGGCGTGGGTGTGGATAACGAGAAAATGCAGCGGGTTTCCGCTGCGCATGAACCGGTAGATGTCTTTTTCTTTTCACGGCTTGCTCCCGAAAAGGGAATATACGATTTGCCCCAAATTGCTGCGGAGATGGCGAAGGTTAAGCCAGACTTGAAGTTCTTGTTCGGCGGCCGATTCGGCGCTGTTTTGTTTCGGGATAATTTTGAAGGTTTAGTTGCGAAGAATCAGCTTGGCGACCGCTTAGTGTATAAGGGGTTTCTTAGGCAGAAAGAACTGTACGCACTTGTGAAGGCAGCCAAAGTCCTGGTTTATCCCAGCAGGCACGACGCGTTTCCTTTGGTTATTCTCGAAACCTTAGCGTGTGGCACACCCGTCGTAGCCTACGACATCCCAGCTGTAGGGACCAATTTTCCAGCAGACATCGTTAAACCAGTTCCCGTCGGAAACACCAAACAAATGGCTGCGGAAGCATTAAAAATCGTTAACAATCAGGACCTTCGAGAGAAGATTTCCCAAAAAGCTACGGCTTTCACGGCTCAATATTCGTGGGAGAACGTTGCTGTCGCAGAAGTTGAAGCATACAACAGGCTATTTGCCAAATTCAATAATCCGACCGAGCCAGTTTAAAGCAGCATCGCCGCTAAAACTCGGTTTAACTCATCTCTGTTTTTGACTCCGCGAAAGATGGCTTTTCCGCTTGTGTAGAGTCGAAAAGAGAAGCCTTCGAATGCTAACTCAAAAATTATTCCTGCGATCTTGTTGTTTACTGTGGCTTTCTTTAAGATATTGGCGATAACTTCATCCTTCTTCTCGTACTTGAAAAAAACGATGACGTCTTTCTCCGCTCCGCAAGTTCCTTCCACCCGTGCCACGTAGTCTTCAAGGGTTGGCATTAAAGTTGCTCAATCTCCTTTAAAACCTCAACAAAGCGGTCAACTTCTTCGGGTGTGTTGTAAATGTAAAAGCTCGCCCTCGCAGAGGAATGAAGTTTCAGGACCTCTTGGTGCAGGGGTTGCGCACAATGGTAGCCGCTTCTGATCATTATGCCATAGTTATCGCAGATAAGGGCAACGTCGTGCGACGATAAGCCTTCAACGCTGAAGGATATTATGCCACATCTTTTGGATAGGTCGCTAGTACCGTGGATTGTGATTTTGTTGCATTCATGCATGCGTTCAAAGGCGTGCCGGGTTAACTCTTTCTCGTGGCTTTGAACATTATTCATGCCTACAGCTTGAAGGTACTTCACGGCTTCGCTTAACCCAATGGCACCACAGATATTCGGAGTGCCTGCTTCAAACTTCCATGGCGGGTCATTCAACGTTATGCTGCAGCCACGACCTTCGCTGAATTCCACTTCCTTGATCATTTCGCCTCCACCTTGGAACGGCGGCATCCCTTCAAGCAAAGCCTTCTTGCCGTAAAACACGCCTATCCCTGTGGGTCCGAGCATTTTGTGTCCTGAAAAGGCAAGAAAATCCGCATCTAAATCTTGGACGTCAACAATTAAATGTGGCACTGACTGGGCGCCGTCCACGAGCATTAAGGAGCCGTTGTCATGGGCAGCCTTCGTGACGCGTTTAACATCGTTAATTACTCCTGTGACGTTTGAAACGTGGCTTAAGCAGGCAATCTTCGTTTTTTTGGAGAATTTGCCTTCGAAATCTTCATAATCCAGGGTGCCGTCGGCTTTCACGTTGGCGTATTTGATGGTGAACCCTCTAAGTTTAGCGGTGATTTCCCAGGGCACGATGTTGCTGTGGTGTTCCATCAAGGAAACCAGTACCTCGTCGCCTTTGCACAGGTTGCTTAGTCCCCAGGAGTACGCGACCAAGTTGATGGCTTCGGTTGTGCCTCTGACAAAAACGACCTCTGAGGGTTCTTTGGCGTTTATGAACTTCGAGATTTTTTCCCGTGACTTTTCGTAAAGGTCAGTGGCTTCTAAAGATAGAGTGTGGACTGCACGGTGAATGTTGCCATTGTGGTTTTCATAAAAGTTGGCTTCAGCCTCAATTATCTGGCGGGGTTTCTGAGTTGTTGCAGCATTATCAAAATAAATCAAAGGATAATTGTTAATCTTGCGCTTCAGTATCGGGAAATCCTGGCGAATCGCTTGTATGTCCACGATTATTTCTCTGCCTTTTCTTCTGTCTTAAGCCTCTTGGACAGTAGCTTTGCCAGTTCTTCTTCTTCCAGTGCCTGTTTTTCTTCAAAAGTGTTTTCCGCAGGCATCCAATTGGGGATCGCGACGTCTCTCTGCTTGAAGTACTGTCGTATCGCACGTTTCAAAGCGCCAACGGCGAGTACTCCGCAATGGAATTTGACGCTGGGTAAGCCGCCGATTTCCTCCGTGACCTTCTTCCAAGTTACGTCTTGCCACGCTTGCTCAAGGCTTAAGCACTTAATCATTTCCGTGACAATACTGGATGTGGCGATATTTGCGGCGCAGCCGTAGCTTTCGAAGCTTGCCTTCTCTATGATGTCTTTGTCGGTTATTTTTAGGTAGAACGTTATCATGTCTCCGCAAGCTGGGTTCCCAGCCACTGCCACGACTGTAGCATCATCCATTTTTCCAAGGTTCTTAGGGTTCCTGAATAAATCCATAACTTTAGGGTTGTAAGGTAAAGGTATACGCGACATTTAATCAACTCCTGTTGAGCCAACTATTCCCCGAATACGGTTAACTGATGGAGGCAAGACGCTTAAAACGTAATCTATATCCTGTTCTGATTGGTAACGTGTGGTTTTCATGAGAATACTGCCATGCGCTTCACTGAACCTGCGTCCGATAGCAACGAGAACATGGCTTGGCTGAAGCAGTCTTCGACTGCAGGCGCTGCCGCTAGAAACGTAAACACCTTTTAAGCTTAGCTCGATAGTTAATGCTTCGCCCTCAGCTCGCAGAATGCTGATGTTAGCATTGTCTGGCGATCGCTTTTCACCTTTGGGACCATTAAAGCGTAGGTCATCGAGTTCTGCGAATATACCGTCAACAAGTCTATCGCGGAGAGTACGCATCTTTGCGACGTTTGCTTCGAAGTTTTGGGTTGCCAACTCACAAGCTTTAGTAAAGCCGACGATTAAGGGGGTGTTTTCGACTCCTGGCCAAAGTTTCTGTGTGCCTATTTGCCCTTCAAGAATGCGCTCCATGTTTATTCCATCTCGAAGGTACATTGCTCCCATTCCGCGTGGACCCAAAATTTTGTAGCTGCTGAATGTTGCTAAGTCAACGTTTAGGTTTTGTACATTAATAGGTATTCTGCCGTAGGCGTCGGAGGCGTCTGTGTGAAAGAGGGTTTCATGGTTTTTGGCTTTAACAATGTCAACTGCTTCCTTAATCGGTTGCACCGTTCCAATCTCGTTGTTTACGGCTGAAACGCTTACGATAACGGTTTCGTTGTCAACTGCTTCTTTGAGCTTCTCGAGGTTTATGAAGCCGTCAGTGTTAACTGGAATCTTCTGCATTGTGAATCCGAACTTTTGCATCATTTCAGCAACCTGCAACACATTGATTGGTTCAATTTCGGAGATGACAATTTTTTTGCCCATGCTTTTTCGTGCAAAACATGAACCCATTATCGCAAGGTTGTTTGCTTCTGTTTCGCCTGGGGTGAATGTAATGTCTTCAAGGTTTTTCGCGCCTATTGACTTGCTGATTGTCTGGAAAGAGTTCATTATGACTTCAAAGGCTTCCCAGCCTGGCTTGTGGGTAAGCGTCGGGTTACCGTAGGCTTTCTTGTTAAAGTAAGGCAACATTTCGTCAATGATTTCTTGAGGAACAATGCTAGAGTTCTCGTTGTCCAAGTAGACCTCGTGGGTTATGCCTTCATGTAATTTTAGAAGTTCCTTCACGTTTTCAACCATATAATATCCTTCCTGCCAATGGGGATTAGATAACTCGTCATTTTTAATATCTTAATCAAATAGAAAAATGTAGCTGAAAATTAACGCGAAACGCCGCTAACACTATTAAACTAGCAAATTCAATATGCTGTTTGAATGGCGAGTTCATGTTGAAGATTGCTGAGTTGCCTGTTCCAGACCAAGTAAAAGAAATCCTGCAGAACATGGGAATTGTAGAGCTTTTCCCGCCTCAGGAAGACACCATACGGGCAGGTGTGTTGGAAGGCCAAAATATCGTGTTAGCCAGCCCCACAGCGTCTGGGAAAACGTTGATTGCTGAACTCTGCTCGCTCAAACATGTGTTGGAAAAAAACGGCAAAGTAGTTTATCTCTCGCCGCTTCGAGCTCTGGCAAGCGAAAAATTCGAAGAATTCAGAAAATACACTTCCATCCGTAAACAGGACGGAAGAAAAGTTTCTGTTGGCATCAGTACAGGTGACTTTGATACTGCTGACAACTGGCTCGAACGTTACGACATAATCGTCACAACCAACGAGAAGGCTGATTCTCTTCTGCGGCACCGGGCCAAATGGATGAATGAAATCTCGCTTGTGGTAGCCGACGAAGTTCACCTTCTCAATGATGCAGGGCGTGGTCCCACTCTTGAAATTGTTTTGGCCAGGCTGCTGCAGGTTAATCCTGACATTCAAATCTTAGCGCTGAGCGCCACAATAAACAACGTTGACGAAATAGCGGGCTGGTTAAACGCCAAGTACATTGTCACCGAATGGCGTCCAGTCAGCCTAAAGGAAGGCGTGCTTCTGCATGATGAAATCCAATTCAAGGACGGCGACGCAAAAAGAATTGAGCGGAAAACACGGTACCCGACAATAAACCTCGTTCTAAACACTCTGAAGACTGGCGGTCAAGCCTTGGTTTTTGCTTCAACACGAAAAAACGCGGTTTCAGCCGCCAAAACCATTTCTCAGCACACAGGCGAAGTCTTATCCAAACCCATGAAGAGGTCGCTTGAGCATGAGGCTGAAAAAATCCTCTCCGCTGGCGAGCGAACTCAAATTAGCGACACCTTGGCTGAGCTTGTTCGATGCGGAACTGCTTTTCACCATGCAGGGTTGGCAGGTGCTCACCGCAAGCTCATTGAAGATTCGTTCAAGGAAGGCAAGATCAAAGTTTTGACGGCAACCCCGACTTTGGCTTTCGGCGTTAATCTCCCAGCAAGGACAGTTATTATTCAAGATTACAGGCGTTTTGAGCCGGGCTATGGCAACTACCCCATTAGCGTGTTAGAGTACAAGCAGATGGCAGGAAGGGCAGGCCGACCAAAATACGACAAGGTAGGCGAATCCATTCTTCTCGCCAAAACTTCGGATGAAGCCGACTACTTGATGGAAGGCTACGTTTTGGCTAAACCAGAGCGGATTTGGTCCAGGCTGGCAGTTGAAAAAATCATGCGTGGACATGTGTTGTCAACTGTTGCATCGGATTTTGCTCATACGGAAAACGGGATTTACGAGTTCTTCGGAAAAACATTTTACGCTTACCAGTACGACGTTAAATCTATCAAGAGTATTATCGGTAAAATCTTAAAGTATCTCTACGAAGAGGAAATGATCGGCGTAAACGGAGACGAAATCTACGCTACAATGTTCGGCAAACGAGTAAGTGAACTCTATATCGACCCCTTGTCGGGCGTTGTTATCCGTGAAGCCCTCAAAAACAAGCCCAAGGAACCAACAGATTTTGGTCTGCTGCATTTGATTTCTCACATGCCTGACATGGGGCCAGTCATGCGGCCCTACGCACGGGAAGTTGACCCGCTTGCGCTTGCTTTAGAGAAGCATCGCGATGAACTTTTTATTGATGTACCAAATGAGTGGGAGGACCGTTTTGGCTTTGAAGAGTTTCTTGGCGAAATCAAAACTGCTCTTGTGATGAAGAGTTGGGTTGAAGAGGTAAGCGAGGAAAACCTGATCCAGCAATTTAACGTGCAGCCAGGCGACCTGTACCGCACGATTGAAAACGCGAAGTGGCTTCTTCACGCAACGGACGAACTAGCAGGGTTGTTTGGATACAAAGAGGTTCGCCCCTTAACCAGCGAGTTGGTCGAACGGGTTTCTAAAGGCATAAAGAAAGAACTCCTGCCCCTCGTTCGGCTCTAGGGCGTCGGCAGAGTCCGCGGACGCATAATGTTCGACGCAGGCTACCGAACCATCGAAGACATAAAACATGCTTCTGTGGAGGAATTAACTAATCTGCCGCTGATGGGTCCAAGACTTGCCAAAAAAATTAAGGAACAGGTCGGCGGCTTCGTGAAAAAGGACACTTGGGAAAAACTCAGCAGCGAGCAGGATTTTAAGCAGCGAGCGCTGTCTGAATTTTAACTTTAGCTTTTCGCGAACTTTTCCGCTTGCTCAACTGAAGTGCCCAAGTAGTTTTTCGGGTTCAATGCCTCTTCGATTTCCGCTTCTGAAAGTTTCCCGCTTACGAATTTATCTTGCAGCAGGACCCGTTTGAAGTCTTTTTTCTCTGCTGTGCTTTGAATCGCTAGTTTACGCAGCAACTCATGGGCTTCTTGCCTGTTCACGCCTTTCTTTGTCAACGCCATCATTACCGCTTCGGACATAGCACGACCTTGAGTTAAATTTAGATTCTGCAGCATCCGCTGCTGGTCAACTCGCAAGTTCGCGATAACATCACACATCAAGCTAAGAATGTAGTCGAGGAGAATGTTTGATTCTGGAAAAATAAACCTTTCAGCAGACGACTGCGTTAAGTCTCTTTCATGCCAAGTTACCATGTTCTCCAACGATGGCGCAGTGAGGCTTCGGACGATTCGTGCCAAACCGCAAATGCGTTCGCATGTTTCTGGGTTCTGCTTGTGAGGCATAGTGGAGCTGCCGACCTGCTTGCTAGCTTCAAACGCCTCTGAAAGCTCGCCGATTTCTGGTCTCTGCAGTTCGCGGATTTCAGTTGCAAAATTCTCAAGCGAAGAAGCAACCATGGCGTAAATACATACTAGTTCAGCGTACCGGTCTCTTTGGACAATTTGGGTTGAAATCTCGGCGGGGCGAAGACTTACCTGTTTCATGACCAGGTCCTGAATTTGCTCTGCATGTTCGCCTAACCCAGCTTGGGTGCCGACTGCGCCGCTTATTTTGCCAATTAAAACCCGCTTTTTGCACTCGTTTAAGCGTTCAATGTGCCTGTTGACTTCGTAGCCCCAAACCGCAAACTTGAAACCCAGAGTAATCGGCAAAGCATGTTGCCCATGGGTTCTACCAATCATTACTGTTTCTTTGTGCTGACCGGCCTGCATTTGCAGAGTCCCCTTCAAATCCAAAAGCTTCTTCTCGATAAGAGCCATTGCGTCTTTCAGCTGTAACGCATTGGCCGTGTCAACTACATCGTAGCTTGTTGCTCCCAAATGCACATATGCACCGCTTGACCCGCAAACCTCGGCGAGCGCTCGGACAAGCGAGGCGACGTCATGCTTTATTTCTTTTTCAATGGCCTTCACGCGGTCGACTTTAACGTATTTTGTGGAAGCCATTGTTGCGATTTTTTCCGCGTCTTTCTTTGGAATGTTGCCTACTTCAGCGTGTGCTAAAGCTAGAGCGGCTTCGACCTGAAGCAGCTTCTGGATACGGTTTTCTTCCTGGAAAATTTTCAGCATTTCTGCAGTGCCGTAGCGGCCAGTATCTATCGGTAGGATTGGCAAGTTAGTGTTCCCTCAGGTTGAAGGATATGCCAGATTAAAGATTAATGTTTTGTCAAGTTAAAGAGCTGTTTGATGGGCCTTCCACTTTGTGCCACCGTTCAGATATACAAGAAAGGTGGAATGTGTTCCCGCCGCTGGCCGTTAATGGTTTGCTCCGAATGGGGGCATCTTGGAGTTGGTTCTCTACTTCCACTTTGTCAATATCTCTTCACGTCGGAAGGTAGCTATACTGAAGTAGAATAAAGCCAAGTCAACAAATAAAATGGCAACGGAAATAATCAAGAGGTTCTCTGGGTTTAGTGTTATCACGCCTATCTCGCCCGCAAGGTAAATGACCATGAACGGAATGAACATAATGCCCCCAACCGAGTTGGCAGACCGGACATCACTCACTCTTGATGAGGCGATGATGCTCAATTCTATGCTCAATACTGCCGCAATTGGCACAAGCAGAAATATGACCGCGATGCTCCAGCTAGGATATAAAATGTAACCGAGCTCGCTATAGGTTAATCTGTCCATGAGCACCATGAAGATTGATAACCCAGACCACGATGCCAAGGCAGGAGGAATGAATGCCGCGATGCTCTTTCCTAGAAGGATCTCCCCGTCAGTCGTAGGCGTAGCAAGAAGTGGCTCAAGACTCTTTTCAACCTTTTCGCCTACTATGGCATATGAGGCAATCGCGCTGGGAAGCGTAGCTGCTGCAATCACGAAAAAGAAAGCGAATGCGTTCAGCAATCCTGGAAGAAAGGCAGCTGGTATTCCTCCAGACTTGCTTTGTGCGTACAAGATGACTAGCGGAAAAAGAACGTCGAGAAGCAGAGGGAAAAATATAGTTCCAAGGATGATACTTCTCTTTCTCTTGAATATCTTGAGTTCTTTTGTTGCAATAATCCATGATGAGCTCAGGTTCATTCTTGCTCCCTCACAAGTTTCAAGTAAGCATCTTCAAGACTGCTGGTGGATACAAAAACAGTTTGAATGTTGCCTCCTGCCTCAACGATTGCTCGGATAATGGCGGGGTTTTCCTTGAATGGATTTGCAAGCTCAATAGTCAGTTTGCTGTCGTCGCGAGATACGTTTCCAAGGGATAGTTTCTTCACAGAATTTAATATTGAATCGTTTATTTGCTCTAACTGAATCACAGTTCTTCTAGCACCAACCGAACGCTCAAGTTCTTCGGGGGTGCCAATCGCCATCAGCCTTGTATTGAGTATGCCAATTCTGTCACAGATTCTTTGTGCCTCATCAAGATTGTGCGTGTTAAGAAAGATTGTCTTCTTCTCTTTTTTCAACTCAAGAATAAATTCCCTCACTGTCTTCGCCGATTCCGGGGTCCAAGTTTGCTGTCGGCTCATCCATAAACAGAATTTCAGGGTCGTGAATGAGAGACCGCGCGATTGCGAGCTTTTGCTTCATTCCCTTGGAAAATGTTCCGGCCATCATGTCCCTCTTCTCCCACAGCCCCAGCATTACGAGAAAGCGCTTGATGTTTTCCTTTCTCTTAGATTCTGTGCATTTGTATAACTTCCCGTAAAAGTCCAGATTTTCAAACGCTGTTAGACCTTCGTAGAGGCCTACGTTGTCTGGGACTAATCCAATAATTTTCCTTATTTTTAATGCGTCCTTCTCGTTCCCCACATCGTAATCTGCAACTCTCGCCGCGCCGCTTGTCTTCGAAATCAAGCAGCACAGCATCCTTACTGTCGTCGTCTTTCCAGCACCATTGGGTCCGAGGAAACCGAAAATCTCGCCGTCATTAACGTGCAAAGTGAGACTTTCCACGGCAGTGAGGTCGCCAAATTTTCTGGTCAGGTTTTCAGTTTCAATCATTTGTTCTTGCCTGAAGGGCTGTTTCTGGCAATGTTTAGTATCTCCTTCTGAATAACCCCGTATATAAGTCTGAATCTTAAAACGTGCCACACTTTATCTTTTTACCTGATTTCCAATTAAGTTGGGCAGAAAATTAATATTATACGGTTGCCTATGGACTTTGGAAACGTTGGTATAAATTATGAGTTTTGGAACTTCTAAAGCGTTCGGCGGCATTCAGGAAGCGTTCATCTTAGCCTTAATGCTTGTGTCTGTTTTTGCGGTTTTGTACATTAATATGAGTATCATGTTCAAGGTAAGCATTGTAGCTATTGTGTTCTCAATGATTTTCTTGATGACAATTGCCTCTCAAATTCTGCGGGAACAAAAAGAGACACGCAAGCAACAGCAAGCCTAAACTTTTCAAGTTTTTCACTTTCAGTGCCCCCTTCCCTCTGCCCAAATGTCGTTTGGACGATGCTTTAAAAAGGGTTTAACGCCGTAGTGCCGTCCATGAACAGGAGTGCAAAAGTGGAATGATGCAGAATTTAATGACGAAGCCTGCCATGGCGCAACCGCTGCTTTCTTTAAACATGCCCAGTGTAGATGAGCTTTTTCCAGGGTTTGCTCCAGGCGACTTCGCGGTCCTTTACGGGTCACCGTCAGTTATTTCGTTGACTTCTCTACTTTGCATCCGAGCGCAGCTGCCAGCGCAGCTTGGCGGCTTAGGAAGCAACGTTGTCTTTGTCGACGGCGGAAACACGTTTAGGCTGTACAAAATTGCCCGTTTAGCTCAGCTTCATCAGCTTGACCCACGGGAAGTGCTTGGACGCATCTTTATTTCACGAGCATTCACCGCTTACCAGCTGACTTCCCTTATACTTGATAAACTTGAAGAAACCGTGAAAAAATACGATGCTAAACTCGTAGTGATTTCCGACATAGCGGGATTCTTCTTAGACAACGACGTCGCTCATGAAGAAGCGCAGAGGATTTACAGCCAAATCGTCAGTTACCTTTCAAGCTTTGCTCGAAAACACCGAATAGTCGTTGTTGCAACTTACCTCCCCTTCTCTGACAGCCGAAGAAACACTTTGCTTCAAGAAATAACCTGCGCCAGAGCAAATACCGTTCTATCTTTCAGCAAAACCACATACACGCGGGAAGTAACCCTGGAGAAACACCCGTCCTTTGTCTTAGGCACCGCTGAGCTTCCATCCGAAAATTTAACATTAACCGACTTCATGGGTGCTTGACAGCCGCCGGTACAAAACCAAGGTTTCAGGCTTGCAGATTTGGGTGGCGATTAGCTGTTAAGGCTATTAAACATGTCTTGAGTGGCCGACTCCGGCAGTTTGAGTTCTAACTTTATAACTTGAGAGCACAAAAAATTGTAGAATTCGTTAGACATCTCCATTCTGGTTCTTGCTTCTTTCGGCTTCATCAGTTTCTCACTTTTTCTTGTGTCCTATTGAGTTTAAGAATTTTATCCTCAAGAACTGTCAGTTTGCTACATAGGCTTTCTTGTCGCTTCAGCGTTGGCTTAATTTTGTCAGCGTTCAAATACTGCTTTTGCATATTGGGATGGGAGGCATGGAAATGGCTTCATGGATGGAGTACTTCGTTTGGACCATGTTCAGGCTAGCGAGGAAGCTGCGGCTAATGAGAATCCTCCGTTTCGGGACTTCAACCCATATGTTTCTAGATTATTTCAAGGGATTCGAAAAAAATCAGGCTGTGCGCGGCATTTTCGGCGATGCAACAGACGAGGTACTGAAGAACCTGAAAATCCAATTTACCTGGTTCGGGTACATGGGCGTCGACGACAACGACGGGCACTTAATGGTTAACAAAACTTACTTGAACAAGGGCGATAAAACCGACATTTATCTGGATGTGGTCCATGAACTGTGCCATGTTAAGCAGCATCTGGAGGGGAAAGAACTGTTTAAGCTTGGATACGATTACGTGGACAGACCCACTGAAGTAGAAGCTTACCGATACACGGTGAAAGAGGCTCGGCGGCTGGGACTAAGCGACAAGAGAATTCTCAGTTACTTGCAGACTGAGTGGATGAGCAAAGAAGATTTGGAGCGGCTTGTCAAGAATATAGGAATCGACCTTAATATTGCCAAGAGTTAGCGGAAACAGTAATGGCTTATTAAGGAAAAACTGAAAACCATTCTTCTTTGTGAATGTTTTGAAAAAGGTTTATTGCGAGAATAGTTTCTCGTAGGGTCTTTTTGAAACTGGTAGTATCTTCTTGAATTTACGCGACATGATTTCTTTTGGGTCAGCTCCGAAGTGGCTGCAGTACTCTTTGACGAGAGCTTCAATCGTTTTGAGGTCCCGTTTTCCCGCATCCAATGTTTTGGTTCCGTTGACTGGTTCCAGAATTTCGCCGCGTTCATAGATGACTCCGCCATGCATTCCTGTTCCGACAAATTTAGCTTTGCATTTTTCGCCTTCTTTGAGGTTCAGTCCGAGAATGACCATTACTCCGCCCGCCATGTACTCCGCTAAGAAATCGCCTGCCGTTTGTCCGACGACGATTTGTGGAATTTTGCGTCGGAACTCTTTCATGTGTATGCCGACTCTGTAGCCTACGTAGTCTCTGACAAAGATTTTTCCTCCCCTCATTGAATTTCCCGTTACGTCTCCAGCGTGTCCATGTATGATGATTTGCCCCTCGTTCATCGTGTTGCCTGAACCATCCTGCGCGTTGCCGTGAATCACCAGTTTGGGTCCGTTCATGAATGCGCCGAGGTCGTTTCCCGGGGTTCCGTAAACGTCGATTTGGATGTTTGTGTCAAGGTCGGTGCCGATGTACCGTTGTCCGCAGACGTTGTGTATCTCTATTCTTTCCACACCTATGCAGATTGCCTGTCTAAGCAGGGCGTTTAACTCCCTGTAGTAGAGCCCTTCAGCGTTGATTTTTAGCACGCTGTCCTCTTGTTTCGTGTATTGAAGGTATTTTGCGTCGATTTCCACTTTGTTTTTTTGTTCAAGCATGTATTTATTCTCCAGCCATTTTTACGCCCAATATCCTCAGTTCAGTACGGCTTAACCCGACGCCTCTTAGCGCAAGTCGGTTGCCTCGTAAGCTTTCGATGGCGTTAATTCCCATGCCGCCCATCATGTCTTTAATCTCAACGCTCCAGCTGTTAAGCAGATTAACGAGCCGTTTGGAGGCAATGTCGGGGTTTATACGTTTACTAATCCATGGGTCACTTGTAGCGATACCCCATGGGCACTTGCCCGTATGGCAGCGTTGACAAACGGTGCAACCCATAGCTATCAAAGCAGCAGTGGCAATGTACACTGCGTCAGCGCCAAGAGCTATGGCTTTGAACACGTCGGCGCTGCTTCTGAAACCACCTGCTGCCACCACGGATGCCTGATTACGGATGCCTTCTTCGCGAAGCCGCTGGTCGACTTGTGCAATTGCCAACTCTATAGGTATGCCCACGTTGTCCCTGATTACTTTGGGTGCTGCGCCAGTTGCGCCTCTCACACCATCAAGAGCGATGACGTCCGCTCCAGCGCGAACCATGCCGCTGGCGATTGCTGCTGAATTGTGAACTGCGGCGATTTTGACTGAAATAGGCTTAGTGTAGTTTGTTGCTTCTTTAAGTGCGTAGATCAACTGGCGTAGGTCCTCGATTGAGTAGATGTCGTGTTGAGGGTAAGGCGAAAGTGCATCTGTTCCTGTTGGTATCATGCGTGTTCTAGCTACGTGCTCGGTTACTTTTTCGCCTGGCAAATGTCCGCCTATGCCTGGTTTTGCGCCTTGACCGATCTTGATTTCCACGGCTGCGCCAGCGTTGAGGTATTTGGGGTGGACTCCAAACCTTCCCGATGCCACTTGGACGATGGCGTGAGCGCCGTACTTGTAGAGACTCTGGTCTAAGCCGCCTTCTCCTGTGTTAAAGTAGGTGCCGCATTCAGTAGCCGCCCTCGCGAGGGATTCATGCACGTTTAAGCTTATGGCGCCGTAAGACATGGCTGAGAACATTATCGGAGTGTCGAGGCAAAGCTGCGGAGCAAGCTTGGTCTTCAGGACTGTTTCCCCATTTTCCATTTCCAACTCAACCTTGTCCGGTTTCGCGCCAAGATAGGTCCTGATCTCCATCGGTTCGCGCAACGGGTCAATTGACGGGTTAGTGACTTGGCTAGCGTTGAGCAGCAGGCGGTCCCAGTAAGTGTAATCTGGTTTGTCGCAGCCCATGCCTGTCAAGATTACTGCGCCACTTTCAGCCTGCTTCTTAAGATCCCGTATGGCTTCCAGCGTCCAGTTCGCGTTTTCTCTGTTGGCGTTAGGGTTCTTTCTTACAGTAATTGCATGCGTTGGGCAGAAGGTTACGCAGCGTTGGCAATTAACGCAGTTCTCCTCCTTGCTGCAAACTGTGTCTGTTTCTTCATCGTAGTAGTGGGTGTCGTATGTGCATTGGTTAACGCATACCTTGCAGCGTATGCACCGGTTTTGGTCCCTTTCAACAATGTACTCGGGGATTACGTAAGTTTTCATTGATTTTGTCCTCCCTCTAAAACATCAACCGTTTCAGTTTCACCGTTTTTGAGTCTGCACACGACTGGTTCTCCGCCTCTTGGAGCCCAGAACTTGTCGAGCTGCGGAGAAACCAACCGCATGGCTGATTCTTCTGACGACAGATAGATGTAGTCGCCGTTTGTGCCAGCTACCAACGGTCGAAGCTTGATTCTGTCGGTCAACCCTATCATCTCCCCGTGGTGAGCGACGACAATGCTAAATGGTCCATTCATTAGTAAGCTGCCGTAGGTTTGACGCAGAGTTCTGAGTAGCTGAGCTTTTTGGGGCTCCATCTGGTCGATTTCGTCCCATAGCGGCGCCGCAAGGATTTGGGCTACAAGCTCGATTGGCAGGTTTTGTTTTCGCATGAGCAAGTCTACAGCGTAAGCTAATACTTCGGTGTCTGTTTGCATGGTGCACTTGTAACCGTACATTTCCAGGTAGCGTCGGTTTATGCCGTAGGATGAGAGTTCACCGTTGTGAATTACTGTCCAGTCCAGTATGTTAAATGGGTGCGCCCCTCCCCACCAGCCAGGCGTGTTCGTGGGGAACCTGCTGTGGCATGACCAGAGGTATCCTTGGTAATCTTCAAGGCAGAAGAAGTCTGCTACATCTTCAGGGAAGCCTACACCTTTGAATACACCCATGTCTTTGCCGCTTGAGAAAACAAACGCTTTCCCCGTTTCTGTGTTTATACGCATGACAGTTTCAATTATGTAGTCTTCTTCGGTTTGGTTTTTAGGTCTGATTTTTTTGGGTTGAACGAAGTAACGCCAAACCAGCGGCGGATTATGAACATCAGCTGGTTTTGTCTGCATTTCTTCATCGTAGATCATGTCAAATTTCGAAGCGAGTATACGGTTGGTTTCTTCTTTCGCGTCTTTGCTTAGGTACATTATGTGGAACGCGTAGTAATCTTTGAAGTCTGGGTATATGCCGTAAACCGCGAAGCCGCCGCCTAACCCGTTGCCGCGGTCATGCATGTTCCTAACTGCACGCACGGGATCTTTTGAGCTGAAACGTTTGCGTTCTGTGTTCATCATTCCGAAGATGGCGCAGCCTGAGAAGTCCTTGTCGTCACCGAAAGGATTGATCGTTTTTTGATCTTGCATGTTCATTTTATTGCACCACCTTCATTTTTCTCTGCAGAGTAACTGGCAACGCTGCCCAGCTGAAGTCGTCCGCCAGAAGTTGCAACTTAAATTTTTTCACGTTTACCGCATTCTTCATCAAATAGAACAGTATGCCTGCTCGTTCAATCGAGTTAACAAGAGTCATGCCCAAGATAACATTGTCCTTGAGAACCAACTTTTTGTAAATGTTGTGTTCAGAATCAAGTTTAACAAGGACTTCCAACGCGGGGTCATCTTTAGGATTAGCCAAGCCCACGGAGACAACGGGGATGCCGAAGTACTTGAGGCTGCTCATATTTGTGCCGCCAGCATAGGTGCTTTTTTTGCCCGCCATGTTGCAACCTGCAACCTGACCTTCCAACACCGCAAGAGGCCAAAGAGGCAAAAGACGGTTCTGGTTGAGAACGAAGTCATAAGCTTCAGCTACGTCGCCGCTGGCGTAAACGTCAGGGACACTTGTCTGCATCATACTGTCAACTACGATTCCCCTATTAGTTTTCACGGCTGTTCCCGCAACCAATTCAAGCCGCGGAATGACGCCGATTGCTACAACAACAAGGTCGCAGGGCACTTGGTCACCTTTGGTTAAGACTACTCCGCCGACTACGCTGTCGTTGCCTGGTTTGCCTATGATTTTCTGAACCGACTGTCCGGTAATGATGTCTACGCCTGCTTTTCGAACAACGGCTTCCACAATGTCTGAGCCTTTAGGATCCAAGAGCAGACTTAGAATTTTATCTTGCAATTCAACCATGGTAACCTTTAAGCCACGTTTCACAAGGGCTTCGGCTACGCTTATACCGATGAGTCCTGCGCCTATAACCACTGCTGATTTAGCGTTTATGCTCGCGATTTTAGCTGCAAGGAACTGGGCGTCCTTAAGGGTTGTGAAGGTGAAAACGCCATCTTTGTCTGAGCCTTCCATCTTGGGGACGAATGGTTTGCCGCCAGTTGCAATAAGCAGTTTTTCGTAAGGAATTTTTTCGCCGCTTTCAAGTTGGACGGCTTTTTCCTCAAAGTTTATGGTTGTAACTTTCTTGCCTATGACTGCTTCCACGTTGTTTTCTTTCCAGAAATCCTCGGTTCGGCAATCAACTTTTTTGATGTCTGCTTTGCCGCTGACAAAATCGCTAATCATTGGACGGCTGTAATGAGAGCATGTTTCCTCGGTGATTACAGTTAGAGTTCCAACTGCGTCTACTTCTCTTATGGCTTCGACTGCGCCTATGCCTGCCGCGGAAGCGCCTACAATCACGTACTTTGCCATTTAAGGTTTCACCTCTTTGAAAACCAGTGCTTCGTTGGGACAGTTGGCGACGCATGCCGGCTCGTCGAAGCCTTGGCATAAATCGCACTTGGTGACCACGTGGCCTTCTTTATCCATT
>Ga0187874_10001042_pt1 | contig 28090 bp, 47 predicted proteins | sample June2016WEW_16_1_3_FD_132993 | JGI IMG/M metagenome (GOLD analysis project Ga0187874, IMG submission 132993) | Peatland microbial communities from SPRUCE experiment site at the Marcell Experimental Forest, Minnesota, USA - June2016WEW_16_150 | ecosystem: Environmental > Terrestrial > Soil >... | reverse complement strand
GGTGAGAATTTCTGTGCCAGCGTGCTTCAACCGCTCGGCGACATCGAGGCTTTGCGCTGCATCCGTGACCGCTCCGTCAGTCACGACGAGCACGTATGCCGGGTTGTGTTTGGCGGTGTACTTGAGAGCGGATTCAAGGAACGTGCCACCAGTAGTGCAGGCAAGCTTGCGAATCTTCTCGGTGAACGCCGCAGAGTCGCCTGTGAGGCTGGTAGCCATCGCCTTGTTGGAGAACACGACCACGCCGACTGTGTACCCCTTGAAGATACAAGTGAGACCGAAGTCCAGAGCGCCCTTGGATGCCGCATCAAACTTGCTGCCTGTCATGCTACCGGAGGCGTCGATCAGGATGAACACGGTCTTGTTGGTCACGGGCACAGGCGCAACGACCTGCATGGAGCCGCTTGCGTCCTTGAGGAATAGCTGTTTGCTCTTTGGGTCGAACCGGAGAAGATTATCACTCATGGTTTCTCCTTATCGAAACACGCCCAAAGCAGGGAACCTACCCAGCCCCACAGAGTCCAGCCGAGTACTATGTTGAGAATTGCAATGGGGATGCGGTTGACCTTGCGACGGCGAAAGGCGACAAAGCTTGGCACGAGGTAGAGCGGTAGCCCGACCACGACTAGCAGCAGGATGATAGTTGTTGTGTCCATCAAATACTCACCGGAATTACTGATTGCTTTTTGATCTGGTGGTAAGTAAAGACCCCAACCAACCCGCGAACAATGAGGTAGCTGAATACAGCTACTATGGTAATCGAACTGTCATGAAGCTGTCCTCGCGAAAACTGGAGATATTTTGTAACTCCGAAATCGAGAGTAACAATTACAGCCCAAGTGCGGGATTGCTTAGCCGCAATACGCCACGCACCGAAGCCCATCAAAGCCGCATCCAGAAGTGTTGCGTAACTGAATCCACCCCATTGTCCGATGGACATGATAATCCCAGCTACACAAGCAAAGATAGCAAATCCAGCGATGTAGTGACTGTTGGCAAGTGCTTTTTCTAAAGGTGTTTTCGTATCCATTGTGTTGCCTCCACCCCTAGTATACAGCCGGGGTCGGAGGTTTGGCTAGTGGGAAAGTACTGGTACTACTGAGGGTACTAGGACTGTCCGATATCGGAGAGTATGTCTACCTCAGAAGCGTTTTCAAGCGAATCACTTCTTTTAGCGGAATCGTGGACGACCAACCAATCGATGTCACGACAGCCTCGTTATCATCAACGGGAACCAGCTTCCCCGAATCTAAAGCACAGGGCTGCGTGGAAACGATCCAACCCTGGTGGGTGTAAAACAGGGCGGCGAGGCTCGCGCCGAACTCCAGAGAAATGCTTCCGTGCTCCACGAGGTAAGCGATTTCTTCAAAGGTGAATACGGGATCGTGTGTGTCTATCATGTTTACTGCTTAGCGTGGTCGTAGCCGATGTACCGGGCGGGTTCTCCGCAAGCCTTGTGCTCGTAACTAGCCCAGCATTCCCCGGCTTCGTCCACGGTCGTGATGACTTTTCCCTGTTCAACCAAATCAAAGAACATCATGCAGGTGTCACAGAAAAAGCCCCACGTATTGTGGTTCCACGGGGTCGGGCTGGGGTCAGCGGGCTTCTCCGTCCAAACGCGATTGCTCACTTTGTAGGTTCCGCACATTAGAATAGGCTGTCAATCAACTTGTCAGCCGTCTCCTCGGTCATCGTCGTCCGCGTGTCAACCACGGTCGGAGCCTCGGGCTGCACGATCTCGGCGAAGTCCGCAACCGCGTCCAACGACTCCTTGCTCAGCAGCGAGGCGAACTCAAGCTCCGCGTAAATCTTCTTCAGCGCCTCGGCGTCGGGGCTGTTGAACACGTATTGATCCAAGCCGACCCCCACGGGGGCGTCCCGGTCGATGGTGACCAGCCTGTGGCTAAGCTCGATCTGCGCCCGGTTGTTCTGGAGCGACTCGCGGTAGCTCTTGCGGGTCACCTCCCCGGCCCTGTCGAGGGCGGCGGTCAGCGACCCGAACTGCCTGATGATCGCGACGGAGCCTTTGTCGCCGATGCCCGGCGCTCCCGGCACGTTGTCCACGGTGTCGCCGCGAAGCGCCATGACGTCAGTCACGCGGTCCGGGGGGACGCCGACGATAAGCTCGACCTTCTGCGCGTCCGCCAGCAGCCCCTTCATGGGATTCACGACGAGGATGCGGTCATTGACAAGCTGGAGCATGTCCTTGTCGCCCGACACGACGTAGACCATGTTCCCGGCATCCTGCTCGTAGAACTGCCGGGACAGCGTGCCGATGATGTCGTCCGCCTCGTAGCCGGGGACGCTGATCCGCCTCAGCCTGTAGGCTTCAAGCAGTCTGTCGATGTAGGGGAACTGGCGCTGAAGCTCTTCGGGTGTTTCGCCTTTGCGGTTCGCCTTGTACTCGGGGTACAGCCTCTCGCGGTTCGTCATCCCGCTGCCCTCCATGCACGCCATGATGTACTCGGGCTTGTGCTCATCGACCAGCCTCTTCATCATCCTTGCGAAGATGTAGGTCGCGCCCGTGGGGAAGCCCGCCTTGGTGGACATTCTGATGGACTGGTGCGCCGCCGCGTGATAGGCGCGGTACACTTGCGACATCGTGTCTAGCAGGAAGATTCGCTTAGGCATGCTTTCCCTTCAGCAAGGCTATCCGCCCGGACTCTTTCAGAGCGGCGATTAGGCGGTCGTAGTGCTCGGCGCAGTACCACTTAGTATTTCCGTCGCCATCGGGCCAGTCGATGGAGCAGACGCCCGGCTTGTCGCAACGGCCAACGCCATTCCACCTGCACTGCTTCATCTCACGCCGCTCGCTTCCAGCACGTCCCGCCGGCCGCACTCCTTGATGTATGAGATGCGCATATCGTAGTGTTCGGCGCAGTACCAGTAAATCACCCCGTCGCCCCAGTCTATGTGCGCCACGGCTGGCTTGCCGCAAGGGACTTCCTGGTCATGGTCATCATACTCTTCTAGCACCCACCAGTCGCAAGTGTGGCTAGCCATTACTTCTCCCACGCTTCTCTAAACATCCGCTCGTCGAACTTTTCACCGTTGGTGGCGAAGCTCCTGCGGTAGTACGCCATCCACACATCATAATGCTCGGCGCAGTACCAATGCTCGGCTATGTTCGCCACGGCGGTCTCAGCACACTCCGCCCCGTCCGAGAAGTCGAACTCGCAAAGCCTAGACACGGACACCCTCGGTCAATTGTACCATGGGGTACTTGGCCCGCAGCAGCGCGAAAGCGTCAAGAAGGCTCGCGCCGCCCGCGTCGGTTACCACGAGCAGGGAGTTCATGCGCGGCAACATGATGCACGTTTCCTTGGTCGTGTCCACGCCGCCGAATATCTCGTACATCAGCCTGCGGGCGAACAGGACGTCTTGGAGGATTTCTCCTCCAGATTTGGAGACGAACTCGTATGGGATGCCATCGGCCTTGAACACGACGCCCGGCTTTCCGTCCACGGCGTATACCCCGTTCATTTGGGTACCGCACGACACGGCCATCTGCGGCACCTGGTCCCATGTGACGTAGAACGGTGTCAGCGCGGGGATTGTGCGCAAGTATTTGTCGCCGCCCATGCCGATCATGCTGATGTTGCGGGAATCGGCGAACGCCGGGGTGCTGCCCTTGGGCGACACGCGGAAGCTGATCTGCGGGGTGAACTGCGTGATGATGCGGAGCGCCCTCAGCGTGGAGAGGACATTGTTGAACTCCCTTTGCTCCTCCGTGACCGCCTCGGCCTGCTTGACCATCCTCACCTTCGGGGCGAACGGGTCGGACTTCCACTGCTTCGCCTTCCAATTCTCTCTCATGCGCTCGATCTCCTTCTCCGCGTCCCCGGTCAAGTAGAACATGCCCGTGTAGCCCTGGAGGTTGAGAAGCGCCTGCGTGAAGAGGTTGTAGTCGAGCAGCGGGTGAAGTGCCCGGATGATGTGTAGGCGATCCATAGAGGTCGGATTACCCTTGACGACCGGGCCCTTGGCGTCCCAGGCCTCGTTGAGCAAGGTCTCAAAGACGTGCGCCCAGTGATCGGTGCGGTCGAAGGGCAGGCCGGGATAGAGAAGTTTGAACGCGTCCTCCAGCGTTTTCTCGGACGTGAACATCGCGTCGATCCTGGCGGCTAGGTGCTGGGCCGCCGCAATGTACATCTCGCTCATCGTTTGTGCCCCCGGCTCAGCAGGAAGGTCAGCAGCAACATGCCGACTATCGTCCCCCCGTAAAGCAGAAAGAATATGGCTTTGTTACTCACCCTAAGACCCGCTTGATCTCGGCATCGCTGGGAAGGTTGGCGTTGTACTGGCGGAGTTCCTCTGTTTCTTCCTCATCCATCTTTTGTACCCAAGCTTCCTCGGCGGCGACACACTCGGGGCAACTTAGGCGCGGAAAGTTGTAACAGGGGTCAGTCGCCCGGTTGGAATGGCAGTCGCAGTCGCAGACACAATCGCAGCCACCCTTTAAGCACCCGCAGCAGTTCTTCTTTTCGTTACAGTCGCACATTAAACACTCACCGCCCAATCATGCCCATCTTCACGGGCGAACTCCACCCGAGCTTGGAAACACTCTTCGCACATCCAATTCTCCCCTTTCTCCACAGGAATGCCGTCAACAGTGAACGCCCTACAGATGCTATGCGCAACCGGGCGTGTGCAGGGAACACCCCCGTGGGCGAAGTAGCAGATATGCTCGGAATACATTACTTCGCCGGGTTGTCAAGCATGAACTTGACGGCGGCGGCCAAGCCGACAAGCTGCCTGAAGAAAGCGCCGTTATTCTTGCCCTCGATCTCAAGCTGCTTCGAGTAATTCAAAGCGTCCAGCACCTCGTCGTACAAATCCTTGACGGCGTCCCTGCCGTTGTAGGATTGCAGCCTCTTGCCGTACTTGCGCTCCCCGATGCGGATACGCGCCTCGACGTCGTCAGCGATGCTCCCCAAACCTTGCGCTTTTAATTCCTCAGCCACCTCCACAGCTACGTCAATGCTTTTCTTGGTCGTGATGGGCAACGGCTGCCCCGCTTCTGGGTCAAATTGCTCGCTCATTATTCTATTCGTCCTTGAGGTAGAGTCGCACGCCAAGCTTCCCACGCGGGAATCTTGGCTTTCATCTTCTGCGCCACTTCTTCAATACTGACCGGGCGGTAATCCCAGCAGTCCACGCCCACGTCGAACGCAAGGAAATTCGGCTCCTCTGGAAGCTGATTGTGGGAGTGCCCGTAGAGGTTCCAGCCTCCTTTGTGGGACGACTGGAACGTGCGCATGGCGAAGTGGCACAGCGTTATCTTCGGGATGTCGCCGTAGCCCTTGAGCCTGAGGACGTGCGCCCCCGGCGAGTCCGGGTCGCCCCATGACCGCACGAAGCAGTTCGGAACATGCCGGATCATCTCCTGCGCGATATTGTCGTGGTTGCCGAAAAGAAAGTACTGCTGCCCTGCAAGCCGCTGACGAAAGGCATAAGCTTGCTCCCACGTGCATTTCAGGGCAAAGTCCCCGAGGTTGTAGACAAGGTCGCCGGGGCGGACGACCGCGTTGTGCCTGTCGGCGATTGCCGCGTGCATCTCCTCCACGTCGGTGAAGGGACGGCCCTTGCCGAGCGACAGGATTTTCGCGTGGTAGATGTGGAAATCAGACGTGAACCACAAGTTAGGTTTCATTTCTCTGTGATACTGGATTTTTAGGTGGTCTCGACGTACTTGTCGGCGTCGCTTTCCTTCAGCAGGTAGGCGTGCAGGTTGGAGTCCCGCAGCTTCGCGAGCCTGTAGTTCTTGCCCTCGTACTCGTTGAGGAGGGGCATGTCGGCGGCGGGGACGTCCCAGATTTCCCCCGTGACCACGTCGGCGGCGCTGTCGGTCTCGACGCAGGAGGGATATTCGGCGCTGTCGATCCAGCAGAGGTGGCTCTTCGTCACCGTGGCAACGAAGGTCGAGCCAGACATAAGCTCGTGCCCCGGCTCGCCGCGCCTGAGGGTGCCGTAGACGAACAAGTGGATTCTGTCGGGTGCTGCTTTTGGGGTGGCTGTCATTTGGGGCGTGCCCACTCAAGTATACGCCGGGACAGGGGCGGCTTGTCAAGCGCGTCGGCAACGGCGGCGTCGATGTGGAAGGCGATCAGACCGTAGGCTAGAACCTTGGAACCCCTGGTTTTGTGGCTGCGAAGCTCGTAGACGCCGACTGCGGCGATCATAACATGCCAAAGCGCCTTGTAAATCCTCTCCTCGACCCTGTCCCTTTTCCGCCGCCTTGCCATTGTTGCCGCTCCAGCGTACATTGAGAGATTCGCAAAGCGCAAATGGGCAGTGCTTATTGTCGGCTGATCTCTTTCATCAGCAGCAGGGTTTCCCTGATCGAGGCGAGGGCGAAGCCGCAAGCCCCGAGCGTCCACGGCAGGTCGCCCGTCCGCTGCCAAAGCCGGAAGGCCACGACGCTCAGAACAAGATATAGGAGAGCGTCCCTGACCCTCGTTGCGGTCATGGTCTGTCGAACACCGGCAGGAGCTTGGCAAAATCCTCACCGTCCCAGGAGAGTTCCTCGACTGGTGCCCACATGTTGCATTCGGCGCAGTAAACCTCCCTCGGGACACCGGTGAACGGAAACTCGGTGCGCTTGTGGCAACCGGGGCAGGCGGCGACCCGGAGCGTGCGCTTGATCTGGTCCCCGTTGTGGCGGAGGACATCCAGGCGGTTGAGGAACAGGTCGCAGGAGTGGCAGGAGCAGGAGTCACCCGGCGTGCGGGGGTGCTTCTCGCTGCCGGAGCACCAGATGCCGTGCCTGTATTCGCCTCTCATTCTTTGTCCTTCGTTTCAAGTGCTTTCGCAGGCACCTGCACGGTCAACCCAAATATCCTTGTTCCGGCAGCGCTTGCAGAAGTCGGCAAGCGGTACTCCGTGGGCACTGGTTTCCATAAGGTGCAAGCAGGCATCGCAAAGTAGGTCTTCAAAAGTCATCATAGGTCAAACCTCCAAGATCATCTTTCAGCCACCAGACCCGTAGCTGTCCAAAAACACCGTCATAATCAGGTTCGCCCAGCGTTCCAGCCGTGCTTCCACGACCTCCGGGTCTTGGTCTTCCCAGCCTATTTCCGTCTGACGGAGGTCGGCTTCAATTTTTTCGGCGGCTCCGTAGACCCAGTAGTCTCTTATGGAACTCATGGCGTCACGAAGTATTCCTCGGACAGCGTCCCGTCCGTGAACCACTTATTGCCCTGTTTGTCTGAGATTTTCATCCACGTTCCCTAGCTCGCCGTCGTTGCTGCGCTTGGCGCATCTTTTCTAAAGTAACTTGAGTATACACCCGCTTGCGACCATACATGGGATTTTTGTCTCCCTTGGCGTTTTCCGAACGTACCCTGCATAGTTCGTCCGAGGCAATTCTGCCTATCGTGGCTTCCGATATTTTCCGCTTTGTCGCCTCGGACAACTTTCTGCCGAGACAGCGTTTATTGCCTAAGGCTGCTTGGCTAATTTTCCTCTTTGCTTCCGCCGTGTGGTGTTGTCCTTTTCTGGGGCTTGGCTTACCTGTTCGAGCTTCCGCTATTTTTTGTTTTGATTGCGTGGTATGTTTCCTGCCCTTGAACATGCCCCCTCCGTCCCCGCCTGAGGTCATGTTGTACCCGTATACTGGATCGTTGGCTCGGTATTTAGCAATAAAATGCACTTCTTGGGCGTTCAAATCCTCTTTTGATGAGGCCCAAGAAGACAAAGTAAACACCTGAAAAACATTCTCTCCGTACTTACGAATGGCATTGTAAAAATATGTTTTAACGCCCCGTCTAGCATCTGCTACATGCTTTCGCCAGCGTCGTTGAACACTGATGCCAGCGTGTTTTCCGACGTAAACTTTCCCGTCAATCGTGTTGTACACGAGGTAAATGAACATACTTATAGTTCACATAGTTCAAGGATCAAATCGCACAAACGATGGTCGTCCCCGCACAGTTCGTGGATAACGGCGCGAGGGTCGCTGACCTCGATCCCCGAGACAGCCTCGTCCATTTCCGTGAAGAAGTCCGTGATCTCCCCGGACTTGGCGACGGTTTCCACGCCCTTGTCCGCCGCCGTGAAGACCTGCTCCAGCGGCTTGACAGGAATGGGCTTCTCCCCGTACTGCCAAGTCCCGTCCGGCTGGAAGGACAGGATCGCCGCCACGACGGGGCGGTCAAGCTCGTCGTACTGGAAAGCCGCCCGCGCCATGCTGCCGAGGTTGATGTGCGTCGTCTTGCCCACCTCGTCTACTCCGTGGCGGGAATGGTCGTGCCCCCAGAGCAATATGTCGAAATCACTGTCCTCAAGTTCATTATACCCTATCGTGCGCGTTCCGAACATGTCCGCCGCGTTTCCGGGATGACCGAAGGCGTGGACGATACCGACGCGATGCGTGATACCGGGCATCCGTGGCCCCGAGTTCAGGATGTTCTGGATGGTCTCGCTACCATCGGCATATGGGAAGGTCCCGACTGAGACCTTGACGCTCTCGTCTTGGTTAGTAAATATGACAGGCTCACGGTTCAGGTTATGGTACGCGCCGACCTCGATGAGCAGGCCCAACGGCTGCCGGGACAGGGAGTCCATGCGGTCGAACGAGATGTCGTGGTTGCCCACGGAGCCGAACACGCGCCCCTGGGGAAAGCGCTGGAGCGCCCTGATCAGGTCGATGATAAGACGCAGGCTGTTGCCGAGATGGCTGGGCTTCTTGTGGTGAAATATGTCACCACCACATAATGCCGCGCCGTGGAGCTTCTCCGTCAGGTCACGGACGAAGGCGAGCTTGTCCAGCAGGGCTAGGCGGTAATCGTCGCCCCGGCGACCGGGAGGGATGTCGCTGAAGTGCCAGTCTGTTGTGAACACAAGGTTTACCCGGTTCTTGGGGTCGTCCAGCTTGATTTTCAAAGTTCCCACCATTCTAAATAAGTGTCAACGCTCATTCCACCCCTCTAATGCTCCAATAATCCTCAAGCTGTGCGCGTCGGGCCGCCTCGCAAATGATGTTGATGGCGTCAGCCTCCGCTTGAATGGTTTCCTTATCGTCGTTGTAAACCCACCCGAATTGTAGGTGATGCTCGCGGATACTCACGAAGACCGTAGTGTAGCCGTAGGCGAACTCGTAGGCATAGCACTTGTTGGGGCAGGTCTCATAGTGTTCACAGATCGCGCCCCAGTCTATAGTGGAGATTTCCACCTTGAGCGGGGCGTAGCAGACCGGGCACTCGTCAGATTGTTGTCGCGGATATTGTAAGTTCGGCATCTTCCGGCTCCGTGTCCGAAATTATGTAAGAACCGTCCGGCTGCGGGATCACGAACCTGCATGGAAGTCCAAGGCGCTCGGCAATCCTACGCTCTGCGTTCACACCCGTGGACTGCTTGAATCCGGGAATGCAGAGCACCCAAATCTCCTCACATCGGGAAAGCATGCATTCGTCGATCTCCGACCAGAACGTCCACTCGTAAGGCAACGTGCATTCCAAAGCTATCGAATAGGCGTGAGTTATGGGAGAAAAGAAAAATATGTCACGCCTGTTGTTCATGAACCACCCGCAGGCGCGGGCTATCGCCACCGATCTCTCGTGCCGGACGGCGATGTCAGAGTGCGTGAGGGGACTCGCAAAGTACACAAGCTGACCATAGTGGCTCATATACACTGCAATACTTAAATTATCAGGAAAGATGCGAAAAACTTGCGGCACGACTCGGGCGGGAGAGGTCATCTTTCGATGTAACGTCACCGCCCGGCGCAACGGTGAAGCATGTCCTGATGCGCTTGCGTGCCTATTCCCGGCGATGGGTGCTGCCACTGCCGGAAAATACCTACGTTATTCGTCCTCAACCGTCGGCTTGGGAGCCGCTGGCGGAGGTGCAGCCGGAGGCTGTGCCGGGCGAATCGCCTTCTCGGCTGCCTTGAGGATTTCGGCGGCCTTGTCCCGCGCTTCGTTGAGCAGCTTCGCGGCCTCTGTTTTCGCGGCGGACAAAGCCTTTCCGGCTTCGGCCTTCAGCGTCACGGCTTCCGCCTCGGCGGATTGGACGAGCGTCACGGCGTCGTCCCTGATTTTCCCGGCTTCGGCTTTCGCCGCGCCGATGAGCTTCCGCGCCTCGGCTTCCGCGTCGGCGATGACCTGCTTCACGTCCGCCTTGGCGTCGGATACAGCCGGGCCGAGATCGGTGGCGATCTGCCCGAGCTTGGCTTCCACAGCAGCCTTACCGTTCAGCGTGTCAGCATAGGCTTTCGCCAGGACCTCGGCGAAGAGCAAGTTCGTGAAATCCACCGTGGTGACGCTGCCCTCGGCAGTGTGCTGGATGCGGACGGACCACGTGCCGTCAGGGTTCTTCACTGCCGTGGCCGGATGGGACATCGGAACCATTGTTGACATACGTTCTCCTCTTAGCTGTTTAGCTTAGTAATCTCGCGAAATGTTTCGCTGCCCGGATCGTCGGACTTCTCCGAGGCGCGACGGCAAATCCCTACAACGAGGTCATAGTGCTCCGCGCACAATGGAGTGGGACTCCCCGGAGTACAAAATGTCACTTCACCCGACTCCACTCCATTCTCGTCAAGAACTATCACGGTGATGGCTGTGCCGACAACCAGTCCGTTCTCCGGCATCTCCTTCACAAGGAACCGCTGTGTGCCCGGATTGTCGCAGTTCGTGACGCTGCACGTTTCCATCAGTTTTCCTGTTGTAGCTCTCTGTATTGCTCGATCAATTTTTCGCCCTGCGCAAGCTGCTCGTTCAGGGAAGCGATTTTTTCCGCAAGCTCGGCCCGCTTCTGGTCGGCCAAGGCTTGAAGCTCCTTGGAAGTCATCTTCTCCGGGTTCTCAATCCCTAGCTCCCTTAGCTTAACATAAGCTTCGTCCCTTTTCGACTCCTGAACCTTGAAAGTTCCGATGATCTCGTCGCGGGTGCCCTGGAGCTTCTTGACCCGGCCTTGCATCTCCTTCATGTTGTCCTGCGTGACTTCAGTCATATATGCATTGATGTGCCAAGGGCTTCCCGCACCTCGGACACAGTCCCTTCTGAAGCTCAGACTGCGCCGCCGAGAGTTCCGCTTCGACCCCAGCCAATCTCTCGGCCGAACCCTTGAGTTCCCCCAGCAGCGCACTGAGCACTTCCAGACGTCTAATACTGCTCCAAAGCAGGACTGCCTCGTTAAAGGTCGCATCGACGCCCAAAAGGGAGGACTTGAGCCTGTCGGTCGATACGATATGCCTTCCCGCTTCCATGACGTTCCCCAGAGCCGCGATCTCGTTCCAGAGGCGTCTGGCGTCAGCCCACGCGGGGGCGACCTCAAGCTTCGCCGCAGTCGCGGAGAGCCAGCCTGCTTGTGTCCTAGCCCTCTGGGCGGTCTCCAGGGCTGCGATCTCGTTCCGCAGGCGTATGGTGTCATTCCAGAACGCTGACGCGCTGGTGAGCGTCGCGATGGGCTTAGCGAGCCATCTGGCGTAGGCTCCGGCTTCGGCGGCCTGCGCTGCGGCAGCCGCGAAGCGGTAGTCTTGCTCCAGCCCGGCGATGTCCGGCAGGACGAATGCGTCCAAAATCCGGCGATACCTGGCAATTTCCTGACAATACCTGGCAGTCTCGCCTAGCCAGTGGGTCTCGGATTCCAGCGACCGGATGCCGTGCTCAAAGTCTACCAAGGCGGTTCCGATTCGGTCTCCCGTAAGCTGCATGTCGGCCAGCTTCGCCCTGCGCTCCTCGGCGTCCCTGATCTGTCCCGCGATAGTGCGGGCCTCGGCGTCCTTCTGAGTCTTCCGGAGATTCGCCTCTTTCTTGCCGTGCTCCAGCTTCTCGGTGCCGCCGAACGCGCCCAAGACCGCGTTCACCTCGGCGGGCTTGTAGGTTAGTGGGTCGATGAGGAACTGGGCGCTGTTCTGCCGCCCGAAGACCGGGTCGCAGTCGAAGTCGCCGAGGACGACCTCCCCGAATTTCAGGTCTTTAAGCTGGTCGGGCACGCCCCCGGCGAGCTTGGCGAAATCCTGCCCGTCGATGACGTAGGTGGTCGATCCTTTGCGCCTGCGCTGGGCGGAAATCTTGTGCCCGCCGACGTCGAGGGCCACCTCCATCGGCTCGTCCTGCCCGTTGCGCACCCATTCTGCGGGAAGCTCGTTGCGCAGCACGCCCTTTAGGGCACGGAACAAAGCGCTCTTGCCCACATCTGACGGCCCCGTGACCACGGTCAGCCCGTCGATCTCGACGTCGAACTCGGCCCATGACTGGAAGTTTTTGCCGGAAAGTCGCACAGGGGCTAATACTGATTCAGTTGAGTTTGCGGGGGACGTCTTCGGGTGGTACAAAGTCTTCGAGAAGCTTTTCTAATTCGTCTAGCGGTTCGTGGATAGAGCAGTTGTACCCGTACATCAAATCGCAGGTGCATCCGCAATTCCTTATCTCGTCCACGAGCGCTTTTATTCTTCCGTCCATATGAAGGCTGCTCCCCTCACAGCGCGACTCCGCCGGAAATAAACGTCGCGCCCGGATGCCTCAGCATGAAATCTACCAGTTCAGTCGCCGAGTACTCCTTGGTGGGCGCGAACTCTTCCCGCACCGCTTCACGAATAACAACAGTAGTGTGGGCGACGTTGGTTCCGTTTTCCCTGAAGTACACCTCGAAATTTTGCATCTTGCCTCCTACGCTTCCTCGGCGTCGAAGCCCTTGCCGACCGGAGCCATATCGTCTCCCTCGATCATGTCGATCTCTTCCTTGGTGACGACCGTCGCGTGCCTGCCCGTGGTGTCCGCCGCGATCTCCTTGGCGAGAAGCGCGTTCAGCTTGACGTGAATCTCGGGGTTCCGGTTCACGACCAGGTCCTCGATGGCCGCGTCCTTGTTCGGGTACGTCGCGATGGCGTCGTCGAACGACTTGCCGACATACCACTTCGCGCCCTTGTTGGCGATCAGACCGTACTCGCGGGCAAGCTCTCGGATGCTCATCAGGTTGTCAATACCCGGCGACGGGTGCGTGGCTGGGCGGACCCAGATGAATCCTTCGCGAAAGCCCGCGCCCGTGACCCTGTTCTTGAGTGAACGCACGCGCACGCGGTTGACGCAGGGCTGGCTTGCCGCTGCCGCGCTTGTCGGCGGCTCGACGACGAATGGGTCTTTGTCCGGGCCGTCCCCAGACTTACCGGGATCGAACGGCTTGACTTCCTTGACCATGCGCATCTCGATCATCGTGCTCGGCGTGAAGCGGCAGATGCGCCCACCCGGAAGCACGTAGGTCTTGTTGGTGTAGCTGTAGTCGTTCGCCCACTTCGCTTCCGTGGAGTCGTCGATGCGGGAGCGGGTCTGGTTGACCATGAGCATGTGGCCGTCGGCACGCTTGACGTAGGGGAGCAGAATCTTGAAGAACTTGTCCATGGTCTGCGCGTGCTTGCCGTAATTGGCCTTGTATGCCTTCCTGCTCTTGATGTCCTTGCGGTCTATCAACAGGTTGATCCACGGGATCGAGTCGTAGATGAAGAAGCGGCAGCCCTGGTCGATCAATTCCAACGTCTCGTCCACCGAGGATTCCATGCAGTCCGGCTGGATGAACTTAACCATCTCCAAGTCGCAGCCGATCTTTTCGAGGTAGGCGGGAGTGCCCGCGCCCTCGAAGTCGAACACGCCCAGCGGCTCGCCCGTGTACCGCTGGTAGTTGGCGGCAATCTGGTAGGTCAGCGTGGACTTGCCGACACCCTCGTCGCCGTGTACCTGGGACACGAAGCCGTGGCGCTTGATGCCGCTCAGCCCGAGCACGTAGTCGAACGTGATCAGGCCGTACGGGACGAGTTCGTCCACGAAATCGGCTGTGAGGACTTGGTAATCCGGCTTCTCTATCTTGCGGGCTGCGAGGAACTTTTCCCGGCGCTGCTCAACTGTCAAGTTGCGGGTATCTGCTGGCGCAGGCTTCTGCGTGGCTTTTGGCATGTATTCTCCAGAGTCAGTGCCTTGTGACCCTCGGGTCGGGGCTTGCGACTCTCTACTTAGATACTGAAATTGACGCGACTCAGGCTCTTCTTGGGATTCGACGCATCCTTGACGGCGACTAAGACGTCCATACGCCGGTAGCGGTACCAATATTCGATCCTGTGAAGCAGGCCCTTCGTGACCGTGTGGGCGTTGCGCCCTTTGCCCTTGACCTCCTGCACGGCGCTGCAAAGCGACGCGAGGAACCTGTCGGGCACCTCAGGGGCGGTTCCCATCATGACAGACGCCGCGTGGCGTGCCATCATGGCGAGCAGCACGGCGTCGCAGGCGTCAGAGTCTAATTCTGGGAATTTGCTTCTGTCAATGAAATCATACGCACGCATGATGTTCTCAGCCTTATTCTTGCTGCCCCTCTGAGCTAAACGCATGAGCGAGCGAAGCGTACTAGCGTTCGTCAACAAAATTCTGATTTCACTAAACATGTTGGCCAGTTTTCCGTCTTCGAAGAAGATCAAATTGATGATTCTTTGTAGCCCAGTGAGGTAGTCGTTCATGGGTGTGGGGTATTCCATTGAAATGATAAGCCCCACGTCTGGTTGCGGGTTAGGGGACGCGATGGACTTGACTATCTCACGCAAATACAGGGCCATGATCTTGCTGCGAATCCATAACGTATTGCGCGGATGAAGCCCGGCATCGTCGATCCTCTCGGGCTTGACGGAGCCGGCCGCGAGCCAAATCGCGCCAGTGTACGGACCCTCTTCGGGCGTGAACGCGGGAGCGGGACGGACATCGAGCAGGGCGAACCCGGTTCGTGACATGGAGGGGTCTAGCCCGAGGACAATCCAGCGCTTGATGCTCAGGTTCGGCTCAGGGACGGAAAGGGGCATAGGCTCTTTCGCTTTGGCTGCGCGGGGCATGCTACTTAATACGACGGCTAGCTCATATCGCCTTCCAGAAAACAGCACAGCCACCAAATGAAGTTGTCCCGCAGACTGGTGTTCCCATAAGCCCACCACGGCTTGAGTAGTAGGCAAATCAGCATAAGAATAGGTAGGAAGGCAAGCAACCCTACCCGTATCAGTAGTCTTCTAAGCATAAAGCCTCTATGCTTATATTGGGGTCGGGGGGTGCTGTTGGCTGAAAAAATCTTGGGCTAGAAACTAATAGGGTGCATGGAGATAGCGATGATCAGTTGCATGACAAGCATCCACACGAGCATAGCTCCGCAGAACACGGCGATGCCCCACATTTTCTTATGAATTGACCAGCCTAGCCCGGCTGCGATGAGGGTGTACAGAAGTATCGGTGTCATGCCTGTTCCACGGCTCCTATGCTCATGGGGCAGGAAGTCTTAACGATGCTCGTTAAGGTAACCTTCAACGTCCTGAATCGTCTTAACTTCAGGAACAACAGGCTTGCGGTTGTACTCGTTGTCCGAGTTCTGCGATGTGCCAGATGCGCCGCTCTCTGCTTCCTCTGCCGCGCCGTACTGTCCCGTCTGTTCCTTGGGCTGACCGATTGATTTGCGCTTGTCGTACTTGCCGTCGTTGTTCGACGACTCAATCCACCAGCGCTTCTGCCCCTCGTTGTAGGACCTGGCGTACGGGGTGTCCTCGATGAACTTGTTCTTGCCCGGAGTGACGAAGCCCTCGACGATGGTGCCGTCCTCGAAATCGAACTGTACCTTCTTGGTGTCGGCGCTATAAAGCACATCGGCTTTCACTTTTCCGGCGAATTCCTTCTTCGGGCGGTAGTACTCGGTCACCCTACCAGCGGAGGGCGTGTACCTGTCCCCGGTCTTGGTGTATTCCTTCTCGACGTACTCAAGCTCCAAGTATTCGCTGTGCGGGTGAGCTTCCGGGTTTTTCGGGTCGATTACCACCCTTTTGTAGCGCAGGCGGACATTGTAGTTGTCGCCCTGCGAGTTCGCGTACTTGAACGGGACGATCCAACCGTTGGGGTCCGGCGACGCCTGCCATTCGTCCGGGACCTTCGCTCCGAGGGGCGCGATCTCGACCTTGAATAGCTGGGCAGGGCTGACCACGCGGTCCTTCCTGGCTTCCTTCTTGTCAAAGAGGCTATTAAGCAGGCTCGTGTTCTGCATCAGGTCGGTCAGGTTGGTGGTCGAAGAGATTTCCTGGATGACGTCGGGCACCCCGAAGCCGGGCATGCCCTCCTCGTCGGCGTCGATCAACAAAAGGGCCATGCTGCCGGACGGCGGGAAGAATATCCTGATAGCCGGGTATTGTTCCTGTTTGCCGTCCACAACGCGGTAACCCTCGATGTAATCGCCCTTGTTGTCGAGCGGCTTGTCCACGTCGATGATCTTGTACTCGGTCAGGACGATCTTCTGGTTGCGTGCCTTCCAGACAAAGTCGTTCGTGTCTTCCGGGTTCTTGGGGTTGGGGTCCTTGTGGTCATACTGAACGGACTCGTCAATCGTCAGCGCGGCGACCTGTTTGAGCGTGCCGTTCTTCTTCGCGGCGTCGATCACGTCGGAATTGAAGGGGAACGCGTCCACGAGGGGCTTGTTGACGTAGAGGCGGCGGACATTGTAGCCCTGCGCCATCTCCGCTTCCGGGCCGGACTCGGGGATGTCGCCCATTTTCTGCTTGAACTGGGTCTGAAGGTCGGCCACGTTCAGGCGGTCGTTGATGGCCTGCGCGATTTCTTCGTCATGCTTCACGTCTTCCCGCAGGTTGAACGTGTCGAGGTACTGCTTGAACTCGGCGTTCTTCGGGTCGAGCGCGGAATCCAGGTCCTTCAAACTGCCCTCAAGCTGCTCGCGTACCTTGGAAATAGGCACTTTGCTGTAGGCTATGACGTACTTGTTCGCACCCGTCTCGCGGGACCAGAAGATTCGGTCGGCGAAGGCGAAGGCGGCGTCGGTTTGCTTTTGCGTCCAGCCGCGTTTCTTGCCCTCGTCGTTGAACGTGTCCCGATATGGGGGAGTGCAGCCGACTAGCAGCGCGGAAAGCAGGAGCGTAGCTACGAGTGTGCCGATCTTCATTGTACCACCGCCTTGTCGAGCGAATTGACCTTAAAGCGCTGCATGAACACCACCGCCTCGGCAGGGGTCATCGTGCGCAGATTCTTAAGCTGCTCTGGGTGCTGGCGGAAATACCTCTCGATATTCTCCTGCTCGGCCGGGGTGAACATCTTGTTGTACTGCTCGGCCATCCACGGCGAAACGCTGCCGAAGTCCCCGCCGCTGCGGTTCTTGCCCATCCCGGCCTGGAACGCACGCTGGGCGATCTCCATGATCTCGTCCTTGTGCGTTTGCAGCCACTCCGTCGATGCGTCGCAGCCGCCGAGGGAGCAAATCTGGTAGTGGTCGGCCATGGTGATGCGGAACACCGTGTTGTTGTCGCCGCGAATGTCGTTAATGGCGCTCCACCAGACCGGGTCGGACTCGAACTCAGGTATGGTGACATCGACGAAGAACTTCAGCATCTCCGCCTTGATCTGGTCGATCTGCTTGTAGTAGTACAGGTACTTCTCGTCGTCGTAGACAATGTTTCCCGCGAAGTCGAACTTCACGATCTGCTTCTGCATCTCAGCCCAGTCCATGCCGTAGTAAATCTGGGCAAGTTCGCGGATGTCCTTCGCGTAACCGTGCGACGGGAAATCGGTCTGGTTTTCCTTGTAGAGCATCTCGGGGATGCTGGCGATAAGCTCGACGTCGAACGCCTCCGACAGAGGCCACTTCTGGAGGTTGATGTTGCCGTGGACCTCCTCGTGCTGCATGACCTTCGGGATGCCGTTGAGGGCGTCGGTGATCCAGGCGTCGGGATTGTAGTAGATGACGCCGGTGTTGAGCCACGTGACGCCGAGGATTCCCCCGAGCGGCGGGTTGAAGCCGAGATGAAGCTCGCGGGGCACGAAATCGGATGGGTGCATTGGCTTCGGTATGCGGTGAACCTCGCGCCATGTCACGTTGTATCCGGGCACCTTCTCGTCGAGGGACTTGGTAAGCTCCGCCTTGGACACGCCCAGCTTGGCGGCGCGGGCTTCGACGCTCTTGTCGTAGATGATGACGTAGAAATCGTAATCGCGTTGAGCCGCGTCAACGGCCTGCTTCTGCAAGCCGTCGGAAACCACCTTAAACTGCTCCGGCGTGAGAATCTCGGTGTGGCACATGTCGGTGTAGCGGACGCTTCCGTCAGCCTGCTTGATGTAGTGGTCGAAGACCGTTGTCATCTTGGCGGGGTTCTCGGTGACGCTGTCGGTGCTGACCACGTCGGTCTTGATGCGGATGCTGTCCGAGCCGGGGATCGTCCCCCCCATAGCGCCGCCCTGGTTGCAGTTCCACGTGCTGTTCAGCCAGCGGACATACTCCTCCCTTTGCTTGAGGGGGTCCGAGGTCTGGTAGAAGCCCTTGGGAAAGAAGAACGGCAACTGGGCAGACTGAGACGGCTGGGATTGGGCGGACGCCGTCCCGGCAAGAAAAAGTACCAAAGCAGCAAGCAGCAACTTTTTGAACCACATATTCCCCCGCATTATAACCCGCGTCACGGGCACCTTGTGACTTAATACTACCACTTGGTTAGGGGGTTCGATAGCTGTTTTTTTCCTATAACTGGTAAATTCAAAAAACGAATACGCCCCATCAGTTTATCGAATTACCTCTATTTCGAACCCCGTAGCGCGAGCCGCCTCGCGTTCCTTCTCAAGGTTGCACTCTTTGACCTCTAATTCCCAGCGCACGAACTTTCCGTTCTCATAAAACGCATGGTAGCCGCGAGCCTTCGCCAACTGATTCTGGTCGAAGCTAACCAGAGCCTTAACAATGCGAAACGGCGACTTCGCGATCTCCTGAATCGTATTGAGATCGTACTTGGGTGGTGCTTTCGATACATCCGGGGCCATTAAGATCGTGAGCATGGTCATAACGTCGAACATAGCACGGTGGGGGAACGGGTTGATAAAGCCGTGGTCTGCCGCCATGTACCCGAGGCGGCTACTGTCGCGGGGTGAGCGCTCGATGTCGGCCCTCGTGTCGATCCAAAGCTTGCTCTTCTGCGCATCGAGGCCGTACCGGGCCGCCCACGCTTCAAGCAAAGGCTTGTCGAAACTGTTGCCGTTGTGGGCACACGCGATATCGGCATTGCCATACCATGAAAGCACGGACTTAAGCGCCCGCTCATCCTCCATGCCGAACTGGGAACAGACCTGTGGCGTAAGGTTGTTGATCTTCTCGACACCCGGCTCCCACACCGCGTACGATGCAGGGTCAACCAGCGTGCCAAAGAGCTTAATGGGGGCATTTAACTCTGTACACCAAAGCACCATCCCGACCTCAGTAACGCCGATGGTCGGGATATTAAGCCCTGTAGTCTCGAAGTCAATTCCGCAAATGAGCATAAATCAAACTCTAAAATTACTTTCCGGCTGTGGCAGTTCGGGAGCGAATGCCACAATAGATCATGCCACGAGTGAAGATAGCCGCGAGCTTGCGCAGGCCTGGAAGACAGGCTTCCGTGCCAGCGTTGTCGGCCCACGCATCTTCGCCGCGTCGAAGGTAAACCTCACCGAGAGTGAAAAAGCCAGCAGGCTCCTTTGCCTCGTCCTCCGTGCGCCGGGGTAGGGTATTTTGGTATTCAATTTCAGACCAAACCGCCTCGGCTGCCTTGTCGAACTCTTCTCGTGTGACGATCCGTGACATCAGAGTTCCTCTACGTTGCCGAGGGTTGCGTCGCTGCCGACACTCTTGCCGGAGAGCAAGGCCTTCCACTCGATTTCGTTCATCTTCTGGCCAAGCTTGGAGCGGAGCGCCTTGCCGTCGAGGAAGCGCTGCGCGGCCGTCTTGACTGCCGCCGCGACCTGGGGGTCAAGCGTCCAGCGCGGCGTGTTGGACTTGCGGTTGAATTCGTAGCCGAAGGCGCGGCCCTCAGCATGAGTCATAACGATGTCGATCTTGAACGGGTTGGAGTCCTCGTCGGGAAGCTTCTTGATCTGGCGCATGTTGAACTGCGACAAGCGCACGAACTGAAGAGCGACCTCAACCGGGGGGAAGACGCCGTTGGCGTCCTTCTCGTACTTGCCCGTGACCGGGTCGGCGTTGGTGTAGCGCACGACGAGCGCGATCACGTTGACATCACCATCTTGTTCGAGGGCGGTGCAGCAATATGCCTGCTCGGGTTCGTTGCCCATCGGAGTGAGGCAGCGGACGCGGATTTGCTTTTGCTCCTTGCCTACCCCCGTCTTCACGAAGTGGGACTTGGCGGTCTGCGGAGCGACCCACTCCTTCGGGACGAACGCGAAGCGTGCAGCCTTACCTTTGTCGGGACGGCACTGCTCAAGCTGTCCAGGGCGAGCGTATACCTTCTCGTCGTCGAAGTCGGTATCGAGGCTCTCGTTGTCGCTTACCTTGGGAGAATCTTCCTCGACGGCCGTTTGCTTCGGGGCCGCCGTTGCTGCTTGCTTAGGCGCACTCGCTGCCGGAGCGGGTGCTGGTGCTGCTGTTGCTGCCGTGATCTTAGGTGTCGCTGGTAGGGTATCGAAGTCTTCGTCAAATGTTTGCATTGCCATGGTGTCAGTTGTTCTCCTGTGTATTTGGTACTGCTTCCTTCTTCCGAAGCTCGCCGAGCGTCACGAACTTGACTTTGCGCTTTGCGCTAGTCATCTTCGTCTCCCCGGTGAATGGTATCTTCCGATAAATACCGGGTTTGTGGCGCACTGTGAATTTTCCGAAGGAATTGAGCTTTAACGAGAACTTGTCAGTGGCGAGGTTCGCGAGAAGAGTCGCCTCAAGGGCCGAGATCACCGTGCCAATGACGTTCTCAGCTTCTTTCTTGGTCGTCAGGGAGAGCGCTTGCTGTACCCTGGCAACCAATTCTTCGCGGCCAACCTTGGATTTTCCTGTTGACATTGTCCCCTCTGCATGTAATACCGCATTCTCGCGGAAACAAAGAGAAAACGGGGCGGCTACCGGGTCTCCCATATTTTCGAGATTTTTATTGCGCACACGTAGGGATCGTAGCCGTGCGCCCGCCACGCCGAAAGCTCCACGAGGGTGCTATAGACCTTGTCTCTCGGAAGCCGGAGCGCCGAGAGCTTCTGGAACCGCCTGGAGTCCCAGCTTCCCCCGGTCTTGCGGAACCCGCGCTCGTCGCCCGTCGAGGCGAAGACCCACATCACAAGCGTCCAGTACAGCGAATTGAGGCGAAAATGGGGGTCTACGCCTCGGAACCACGTCATCCAGTTCTCCCACGGCGCGATCCATGAGGACCATTCGGTCACCGGACCTGACAGGAGCCAGACTGCATGCCACACGGCTGCGCGGATGTCGGTCAAAAGATAGCGTTTACTAAATGAATCGCTGTCTTTGACAAGTTCGTAACCGATCTTCGTTATAACATCCTTAGGCGGCTTCTCAATACCAAGCAATTTGACAGCATACCGGATGATGGCGTTGATCCCCGCGCTTCCCTTTTCGATCAGGTCAAGCGACCATACCCCGGTCTTGGATTTGACGGCTGGGGACAAATCAACCTGCTGAGCGACATCCACGAGATAGAGCGTTGGCTCGTCTCTGCCTAGCAGCATTTCGTCGCGCACCTCGGGAACCTGCTCGTGCTTTATGGGGACGCCGTGGTGCATGGATAGGAACTGCTCGGCGAAGCGTATCTGGGCGGGATCGTTGCCGATCAGGACGTTGTGCCTTTTCGGCACCCGCTCAAGGAGAAGCGGGATGGTCGGGTATTCTGTGAGCGTCTCAGCCACACAGATATAATACTACTGCAAACACGAAAAACCCCGCGTGGCGGGGTTTTCCTGGTTGGGAATGTCGAAAGGTTAGACCTTCGACTTGATTTCGTTTTCAAGCTTGGCGATCTCGGCCTTCGCGGCCTTTTCGGCTCCGACGAGCTTGGACCAGATTTTGTGCGCCAAAGCGCCGATCACCGCCACCGCCGCGTGGGACCAGGTCGCCACCGCGCTGATAACGGCTGGAATACCAATGTACATTGCCATGGAAATGCCTCCTATGAAGGTTCCGGTAGCAGACATTTTGGGCTACTTCGGGGAGGGGAAGTTCCAATATCTGTAGACCAACCATAGGGTTACCCCGGTAGCCAGGGATTGCACGACATACCAGAAGACAAGGAAGGGCGCGTGCTCCGAGGCCGCGAGTACGCCGTTGTTCATTTGCACCGCAAAGTTGAGCCAACAAAAGGTCTTTGAGAGATCGCGGGTGTGGTGCCGCCTTGCGAACCGTCTGAACAGGGGAATGTACATGAAGACGGCCATTGTCATGCTGATAGCGAGACAGGCAGTCTTGGTCGTCAGGTCATGCGGCAGGAATAACATTTTTCTTGGGAGCCTCCGTCACGGCGAACTCAAGGAAACTTTCCCACGTATCGTAATGCTTAACGGGTTTAATCCCCGCAGTTGCCAAGTCCGCTGGGATGGAGCCTTCGCCGAGGAGGGCAAAGATAGTGTCGATCCGGTTTTTGTGCTTTGGACCGATAACGATACACTGCTTGCCGAGGAACAGCGCCCCGCCGAACTCCGCCAGACGCGTGTTGCGCACGAGCGCCTTGCCGGGGTTGAACTCGACGACGGTGTCAGCGCTGAGGATATTGCGAATGTCACGCACTGCGAACTGTATCGCAAGCTCGGTCTTGTCGAGCTGGGTGCTGCCGTCCGCATCGGTGAGGTCGGTGTCGCCGCCCTTATCCTGCTCGTCCAGCCAGCGGGACGTGACCTCGAAGCCGAGGGCGCGAAGCTGCTCCGCGTAGGCCTTCATGCGGTCTATCCATTCGAACGGCGCGGCTAGGTAGATTCTTCTCATTGGTTCCGGGCCACGACCCGTCTCAACTCATCCGCTAAGTCGGTGATGATTTTGCGCGGGAGTGGCTGCTGCTTCGCGTGCGCCGCCAGCTTCTCCCAGTGAAGGATGAGTTCCGCCAGGTCGGTCTTCAGTTTCGCGAGCTTGTATTCGTCACTCATGGTCAGCCGCGCAGTCGGGGCACGGGGCCAACGTGCCCTCATCGGCTTGCCCCACTGCCCCCTCGCCCAAGCAGGTCTTGCAGACCCGATACCTCTGCGCAGCCTTGGACACCTCTTCCACGAACTTCGCGGCGTCCAGCATGTGCAGATATACTCGCTTCCCAGCGACGGTCAGCGAAAGCTGCTCCTCGGCTGTCCAAACAATACCGTAACTTTCGGACAATACCGCGAACACGCGGATGAGCGCATTCATGTCGATGCTGCCCCTACCCGGCTCCGCGAGGGTATCCAGGAAGCGCAAATACTCCAGCCGCAAGTCCGACCGCACACCCATCATCTGCCGGGCGTGGTTGAGCACCAGAGCACCGATGAGCGCAGTGACGCCGAACGTCGCACCCCACTTCTCGCTGTCTGCGAGGTTTGGGGTGAACTGGTACTCGGTCAGGGTGGGGTAGCGTGCGTACTTCTCTAGCGTTTTCGCGGCGAACTCGACGAACTCCGAGGGCGTCGTTGGCGCGGGTGATTCGCTCACCAGTTCGATCCGTGCCCGGTCGGACACGGCTTTCTGGATCGCGAGTACCTTCTCCAATTCCTCCTTGGAGTTGATCGGGACGACGGGACTGAGACCGACGTGCTTCTGCTTTCGCTTCTTCGCCATCAGACGCGCACCTTGGCAAGCTCTTCCGAGTAGAAACTGGTGACGGGATGCCCCTCGAACTTGACCTCGCAGTAGAAGCGGCGACCGCCGCGCCCAGCGAGCGGGCCAAAATCCCAAATCCTCTTCACCCTGCCCACAGAGCCAGCCGGGAGAGGCCTTGACTCAAAGCTGTCATTTTCCTGCGAGTAATCGTTGAGACGGGTCTTGACCAACGTGCCCATCTTCAGGCCGGGCAGCATCTCTTTAGGGACGTGCTTTGGTATTCGTTCGATGTACATCCTTCAATCCTAACATACGTCTCAGATGTCCGATAGCAGAAGGAACGGAAGGGCAGGGTTGAGTAAAGCCGCGTGCGGTGACCACAAAGTACTCGCCGCGATAGACATCCACCGTCCACTGCTTATCGTTGGTGGACGATGCGATTCTGTAGTTGACAACCCCCCGGTACGACTCGCGCAGGCCGTGGCACGGCTTTGCGTGCATGGGCACGGAGCCTTGTAGGGCACGCCACATCAGGGCTATGTCCTTGGGCTTCGGGAGCCGTTTGCGCTGGCGGTGGGTCAGCATGCAGGTCTAATACGCAAAAAAGAGCGCCCCGGCTCTTAGACCGGAGCGCTCAGTGGAGGTAACGCAGGGTAAACTCAATCTTTGTTGTCGCGGAGCCGAGCGATGTGCCCGTCGATCAGGTCAAGCAGTTCCAGTTCTCGCAGGCTGACACGGTCAACCTTCTCCGCTTTGACCGCCTTGGCGTCGGTTACCCGGCGCTTCGGGGCGAGGGAGAGGTCGCGGATACGGCGCTCGGTGGGGTGGATGACCCGCCAGCGCAAATTCTCCGATTTGTAGTTGTCCGTCATTGTTCGCTTCTCTACTTGGTCTGGCGACGCGACGCTATCAGCCTGGCGGCGAAATACGCCGCGAACAGGCAGGCGCAAAAGAACACGTAAAGGGAGACTCCCGACGCTACGTCCAAGTCGCGCATCAGGACATCCGCGCTTCTGCACGCGCTTCCGCACGCGCCTCGTCGATTATGCTGGCGCACTGTTCGCAATAAGATTGCGTCCGAACAGGAAAGCCGTCTGTGCGGGTCGTGGTCGCCGGACGGTTGCACTTGCCAATAGGGTTGAACTTCTCGTCGTAGGCGTTGTCGTTCGAGCACATGCCAGACACGGGCGTTCCGATGCCGAAAAGCTTCTTGTGCTCGGCGCTTTGGAGCGAAGCAATGACGCGCTCGGGGAAAATGTAGGTCTTGCCGGTACGGACGTCGGTGCCGTGAATAGGATTCTTTCGGGCGCGAGGGTTCAAACCAACCAACTTGTAGGTGTTGCCGCCAGCCTTGAAGATCGCGTCGTACTGCTCGGGCTTGAGTCCGAAGGACGAAGCAAAAATTTTGAACTCGGCTTGTGCCTTAGCAGCGGCGACGGCGCGGGGATCGGTGGCGGTGTTCGCATCGCCCGTGGCGACCATCGTGAGCCGGGCAGTTGCCGTGTTGGCAGTGGGGTCATAGCGGATGGTGCCAATAGACAACGAGACACCGTGCTTTTGGCTGATGATTCTGAACGCGGCGTCGATGTCGGCTCGAAGCGTTTTCAGGTTTTGCTTGTCAAATGCTTTGATCATCGTTGCCTCCATCCGTAGTATACAGCCGATGATGGTATTTTGTCCACTAGCAAGTATCGTTTTTTCAACTACTTACCCTATTAAAGTCTGCCATTGGTACTTAATATGGCTTTCAACCTCTCTATGTAGAGGGAACAATGCTTTATACCGTCTACAAAACAACAGATTTCACCAACGGACGCTACTATATCGGCGTTCACAAAACGAACAACCCCAACGATTCGTACCTTGGGTCTGGCAAGCTATTTATGCGGGCTGTAGCCAAGCGCGGTAGAGCTAACTTCAAAAAAGACGTTCTCTTCATCTTCAACACGAGTGCGGAGGCGTTCGCCAAAGAGTTTGAGCTAGTTGAGGCGGCGAAGGCTGACCTGTTTTGTTACAATCTGCGGCAGGGCGGTAACGGAGGATTCGATTGGATCAACGCTCAGCCAGAAATCACGAAGCGGCGAAGCGTCAAGAACATAAAAAAGCTCCACAGCCGCATCAAGACAGACTCAACACTTCGCAACAAGTGGAAAACCGCAGTTGCTACATCCGTTGCTGAGGCCAATCGAAGACGGGTATGGACACCTGAGCAAAAACACGCCGCTCAGATACGATTAGCTGCCGGGAAACAGGCTATCCCAAAAGCTGAGTTTTGCCGCCGTCTTTCCAAAAGCATAGAAGGTAGGGTACTGTCTGCGGCTCACAAAGGAAAAATATCTGTGAGTAGACGAGCTACCCCCAAATGATGGAATCTACCCACCATTTTGGCATCGTGCGGTTATTCCTCTGGATGAAATCGGCAAAATCGGAGTCAAGGATGTAGGTGTGAGCGCGGTCGATCTTGCTACGGATGCTGCGCCCCGTGCCCTGCACCAGCTTTAGCCCCGTCTGCCAAGAATACCAACTAGGGTCTCGCTTCATGCGTGCGCGGACGTAGGGGTCTAGCGCCGGATACGGGACCTTGCAGACGATCTGGAAGCGGCTGAGGTCGTCTTTCAGGTCCAGGCCCTCGGTCATGGAAGGCGAGATAAGCACAGTCGGCTCCTTGGAAGTCATATGCTGTGCTTGTGCCGCCTCGCGTGCGCCCTTCGAGTTATCGTGCGTGATGATGCGGAAGGCGTGGCTCGTGCTCATCAGATAATTCACGATGTACCTGTTCACCTTATAGCTGTTGGTGTGGATGATGCCCTTCTTCGCGATGTAGCGGGTGAGCAGCGCCTCGATCTCGACCGCCATCAGGGGCAGCGTCCTGTCGATGTGGTCGCTCTTGCGGCCGTTGTTGTACGACATGCTGCCGCAAGGGCGGTAGAAGATCGGACGGTTCTCAACAGGGAACTCGGAATCGACGGCGAGAATCTGCGCGTCATCTCGGGCGATGCCGAGGTTACGCATGAATGTCTCGAAATCGAGGATAGTCGCGGAAGTGATCAGCACCTTCTGCGCCTTCGAAAAAAGCATGCTGTCGGCGAAGAGCCGGGCAGTGAGCGGCTTGATGTACAGATCGCCCGTTCCGGTGACCTTGCCCCTGTATTCCTGCACGTCGGACCATGCGAACCATTCGCCGGGATCGGCGGAGTTGCGGAACATGTTGATGCGTACAAGGAACTTCTCCAAAGCCTTCTGCTTGCGCAGAATCTTGACACGATCCTCGTCGCGTGCTTCACGGAAGGACTTCGCCAGCTTGCTATAGTGAGCGTTCGCGGCGGGGACGAACGTGTTGTCGAGCCACATCAGGACTTTCTCGTTATCACCAGAGTCGAAGACAGGCAATTTGCCAGCACCGTAATCGTCGCAGCGGCTTTGCTTGATGATCGTGTCGGTCAGGGAAAGAATCTGGTCTTCGGTGTTGTGCCCCTCGTCCAATATCAGCATGTTGCGGTTCTGCAACTGCCCGGCGTGGTTCGTCTCGTTCAGGTAGTACGCGAAATTCGTCGTGCCAAAGGGCTTCGACATAAAGATGTCTTTGTCGATGCGATATGGGCAGCAGCCGCACTTTTCTTCTTCCGACTCGTCGAGAGCCGCGCCCACTTCGCAGTCCACCGGCTCCCCGGTGATCTGAGTCCACTTACTGCACGGGTAGTTAGAGCGGCCCTTCAGTTCGACCAATCCCATCGAGGAGAAGTCGCGCATGTACTGCTCGGCGAGGGTCTTCTGCGGGGTCAGGATATACGCGCCCGGTTGGTACTGCCCGTAGCTTGGCATTGTCTTCGCATAAGACGCCTCGCAGATGTCAACAGGCGACTTGCCGAAGCCCGTCGGGCCCTCTAGGATAAAGAATTTTTCAGAAGACTGGTTCCACTTCGCCAGCTTGTCGAGCGTAGGGCCTTGGTTGCCGCGCACCTCGGCGAACGGAAAATGGTCGCGCAGGTTGGTCGAACGCTCTGTTGTGAGGTTTTTGGTGGGTTCGATCTGGACTATGCTGTCTGCCACGTTCCCTCCACCCCTAGTATACAAGGAGATGGGCGAAAACGTCCAGTTGTACACCTTTTGTTTTCAGCACTTTGCGTTTAATTAGGGGTCAAAACCCGACGAATTGCGCCCTAAGACATAATACTACAGGATCAGTTCGGATTACCGATGACCATGTAATTAAATGTCTGCGCACCCGTGTTGGCGTAAGTGACCGTGAACCCCGTGTTTGAGACCGAAGAGAGGTAGAAAGCACCGGCATTCGTGGTCGGGGTCACGACAACCACAGGCGTCTGAGTAAATGATACCGCGAACACCTTGGACACGGTGGTTCCGCCTACGGATGAAATGTTTCCGCTCAGGTCTCCGTTTGCTGCCGAGGTGTTCAGGTGCCCCGTGACCGCGACTCCGTCATCCTCAACCGCGAACTGGAGCACTCCGTTGACCGAGATGCCAAGCTCGAAGGATGGCGGGGAGCCTATGGTAGACAGCAGGTACATGCCCGTGCCCGCCGCGCCGATGAACGCGATAGAGGGCGCACCAGCGGAACCCGAGGTGAAGATGGGGTTGCCCC
>Ga0187874_10001041_pt1 | contig 28104 bp, 20 predicted proteins | sample June2016WEW_16_1_3_FD_132993 | JGI IMG/M metagenome (GOLD analysis project Ga0187874, IMG submission 132993) | Peatland microbial communities from SPRUCE experiment site at the Marcell Experimental Forest, Minnesota, USA - June2016WEW_16_150 | ecosystem: Environmental > Terrestrial > Soil >... | reverse complement strand
TACGCTGCGTCCAGCGGCACCGCCGCGCAGGGGCAGATCGTTTTCTGGCTGTCGCAGCCTACCGGCAACTTCCAGCAGGGTAATTTTATCGTTACCCCGGATATCGCATTGCTGGGCGGCGGCGACCCGCAGCAGATCGCCGGTATCGCTCTGTGCAACACCGGTAAAGGCAACTACTGGTTTATTCAGGTCGCCGGTATCGCCGAAGTGAAGTTCAAGGCGTCGCCGCTGAACGTATTCTCGCCGATGGTCGAGGACTACGTCTCAATCGACTTCAACACGCCCAGCGCGAATGCGGACGTGATCGGCGCCAACGCCACCCTGACCCCGGCGATCCTCAAAGGTCTGATCGGGCGCGCCTGGTACCGCGTCCCGGTTGCCGGTCAGATTTCGCCGGTATTTCTCGGCGTTGCCGGTCCGACGTACATGCCGTCGTAAGGGAGGATCATCGATACCATGATTATCACTCCTTTCGCGGACTCGCCCCGCAACGGCGCATGGGGAGATCGTCCCTATGCGCCTCTTGACTGGACCGGACCGGCCAGCTACGTGCCGGTTGTCAACAATTCAGCAAATCCGCTCGCACCGCCAACCGGCGGGCAGGCAATTAACGCGGCTAACTTCGGTTTGGCTACGCCAAATATCGAAGGTATCTTCGTTGTTGGAAGCAGCATTTCTGGCACTTACACCGTGCAGGCTTTTCAGTACGCCGCTTACAATCAGGGGCAGGGCAATAATACTTGGCTGCTGCGGTGGATCGTAGCGGCCACCGGGGCCGAAGTCGGCGCGGGCGTCAATCTGTCCGCCGAGATCGTGCGTCTGGTAGCGTTCGGTTTGCAGTAGCGCAGGAGCGCAGCGGGTATCCATGCCCACCAATCCATATCCGCTGCTGACCTTCCAGCAGCTCTACAAGGAGCTGACCGGGGAGATATCGCCGCTGCCCGATCCGATGGCGGCGCGCATTATCAACCGCGCATGGAAGCGCATCAACGACTGGCGGATGTGGTCGTGGCAGGTAATAGCCAATGCGCAGTTATTTGTGCCCGCTGTAATCTCGGTCGGCACATGTAGTGTTGTTTTTAACAGCACAATGGTGGTTATGTCTCCGTCGGCAACGGCGGCTCTAAACACGGTGGCTTTCGGCAATCCGCCGCTGGCGTCGCCGATCCTCGGTGTAGGTTATCAGATCAGGCTGGGCAGCAGCGCAACCGCTCTGCAGTCGCCTGTCGGACCGAATTACACTATCACCGGCTGGGACGGCAACGGCAATATGACCATCGACGCTCCTTACGGCCAGGCGTCCGGCACCGGCCTGCAATACCAGGTGCTCAAAGCCTTCTACGCCGCGCCGTTTCTGCCGGTTACTTCCACCGGTACGGACGGTCAGTTTGCCCGGTATCTGTCGATTACCAACCTGCTGGACGGTTATGCGATCACCGGCCGCCAGTTGTATTTTTCGCAGGAGGAGCTGAACCGGATCGACCCGCAGCGCGGCGGGCAGGGCGATGCGTACATCCTGGCGTACCTGCAACATAACTCGCGGGGACAACCGGTGTATGAAATGTATCCGAACCCGGTGAATACCGCAAACACCTACCAGGCAAACTACGTAAGCAAAGGGCCGCTGCTGACAATGACCGCGCAGCTGCCGCAGGTCAGCTACGCTCTCGACGACGCGGTGACGTTTCAGGCCAAAGTGTTCGCGGGCCAGTGGGCGATGGCGAACGTTACCCGATTTAAGGATCTGCAGGGCACCAACTGGGTGCAGTACTGCGCGGAGATGGAACGGGAACGAAAGGTAACATTGCTGAGCTGTTGCAGGGAGGATGACGAGATCATGCCGTCGCCGAAGCCGTTCGTGTTCAACGGCGGGTTCAGCTTCCCGCTGGGCGGTGAATTCCTGCAGTCGCACGATATCAGCAGTATTCTGCCTCCGGTATAATGTAGACTCTACAAAGGAGATCTGAATGCGCAAAACAACGCATGGCGGATCGGGCATGATCGGCGGGGTCCGCTCGCCCATGGCCGCCAGAGGACACGGTATTGTCGTCGATAAACCGAAAATGCACCCACCCGGCTGCGACATTTCGCGGCGCAGCGGCACCGGGCGCACTCCGCCGGTCAGTTCGCCGCAGAAAGCGAGGGACAACGTATGAAAACCAGCAAAGGCGGCAGTGCACATCTTGGGCCGCTGCGCTCGCCAATGGCGAAGGACAGCAACGGGCTGATAAAAAAGGGAAGCCTGCGCCCGAAGGTTGCCGATAACACGATGCGCCCGGAGATCCCGGTGGCCGGGGCGCGTGTGCGTTCGGCGCAGACAGCGGGCAAAGTAGTCAAGCCGTTCTAGGAGGCTGGCCCGGCGGTGGCGTTCCAGTACATCACCTTCACTACCGCCGCCCAGCAGCTTGCCGGTCGGCTGCAGGACCCGAACCTCGTCTACTGGAACCAGCCGAATGAGCTTCTGGAGTGCCTGTACGAGGCTGTTCGCTTTAATCAGGCGCTCACGGGATCTTACAAGCAAAAGCTGAACTTCAACACTGCTGCGAGGAAGAACTACTACAGTCTTAGCGATCCTTCGGTAGTCCCCAACACCCCTCTTCAGAACTTCGTCACTGATGTTGAGGTCGCCAACAACATCCTCGCGGCATTGCTTGAGCCGCCGCTGACCACGGGATGGACCGGGACCGGACAATTTACCTTTGCTCAGTTACAGGCGGCCATGCAGGCGCGTCTGAACCGCTTTATCGGCGATACGGGGCGGCAGGTTACGCAGCAGAACATTGGCGGTCCTTCCCCTCCGATTGATCTGGTTTCTCTTCCTGACGGGGTTCTGGACGTTCGCAGGGCCGCCTGGATGCCTCTTCCCGGAGTGCAGATTTATCCGCTGGGAAGAATGGACGAGTGGGCGGAACAGACCTACATCCCCGCGGCCACCCAGCAACCCACCCAGCCGATAGCTTACAGCGTGTACGGAGTGCCTCCGCAGACGCTTCGGTGCATTCCTCCTCCATTGTCCAACGGAGAAATCGATCTGCTGATCGTTCAGTCCGGTGTGACTCTTAACCTGAATCCGGCGAGCCCGGTAGTTATCGGTATCAGCGACGACCTGACCCCTGCTGTTAAATGGGGAGCGCTGGCGGATCTGCTGGGGTCGGACGGTCCTTCCCGCGATTACGCTCGGGCCGCGTATTGTGAACAGCGGTATCGGGAATTCGTCGAGGTCGCCCGTATCTATGCTTCGGTGCTGACCGGATCCATCAACAACGTCACCTGCGGGATCGGGTCCGTGTTTGATCTGGACTTCTATCAGCCGGACTGGCAGCAGACTTCGGGTCCTCCCACATTCGTGGGGATAGCCGGGCGTCATCTTGCCTGTGTGGGGCAGACCCCCGACGGAGTTTACGGCATTAGCCTGTGGACCTGCGCAAACGCCCCCGTCAGCGGCTACATGCAGATCGGCCGGGACCAGATCGATCCTGTTCTCGACTATGCCCAGCACATCGCTTCTTTCAAAATGGGCGGAGCGGAGTTTGACGGAACTGATCGTCTGTATCAGAATCTGATCACCAGCGCCAAAGCACAGAACGGACGGCTGGAGGCCATTGCGTTCTACAAGTGTCAGGCTGAACTTCCTGCGACCAAAGGCGACATGGAAATGGCGAGGATGATTGCCTGATGGACTTCAGGAGAATTCCCGGAAAGTTCGCCTATACCGGGATGGACATCCACCATCCGCCCGATCTGCTTCCTGACGGAAGATGCTCGCTTTTGTTCAATCTTCAGCCCGACACGCAGACCGGAGCACTGACCACCCGCCCGGCAATTGCATCGCTTGCCACGACCGCTGCGGACGTTCCGATTCACTCCATCTGCCGGATGAACGACAGCACCCCTGAGGCTTCATCCAACCCATTCAGCCGCTTCGTGGGGGCCGGGACAGTGCTCTACTCGGGCGCCGGAGGCTCTCTTTCTTCTCTCGACACCGGTTTCAGCGGGAATCCTCTGGCAATGGTTCCGTATCGCCCCCCACAGTCCCCCGAACCATGGCTGTATGTATTCGATTCGGCAAAGCAGCAGCGCTACAAGACCGACAACTCCAGCAAACAGAATATCGGCATAGCCGCCCCGATTTCGGAGCCATCTTCGGCTAGGATCGAGCCGCTCTACAAGATTTTCAGCAACACGGAAGCCGGGGAAAATGCCTGGTCCGGTCTCTACGGAACCGGCGGAACCATTGGCTCGGTCCTGAGCGCGGTCGCGCGTATTCCGGCGGGCGCCACGGCTCCGGTGATCCTGTACGACTCCGGGACTACCGGAATGGCCTGCATTGCGGCTTCAGCTTCAAATTATGGCTGGATGACTGCTTCATCCATGGTGATTGTCGGCGGGGAAAACGTAGTAATCGAACAGGTTTTTCCGGCGATAGTTTCAACCGGCACTACGGTAGCCGCGATTCAGTACGACAGTGGTTCATCCGGGTTATGCACAATTGTTCCGGCAACGCCGCTTCCGGGCGTCGCGCGTAATCAACTGCTGCTGCTGGGAATAGGACCGACTCCGGTAAGAGTGCTCAGTGTCACCGCGGCTCCTGACGGATCGTACAGTTTCCGTTGCAATACCGGGGGAACTACCATATCTGCCGGGGCTGCGATAACCTCACCGCCAAACTTCCGTGCCTGGACCACCAGCAACCATGTCGGCGGGGTCGGTCTTACCGGAGACTGCGTTACCGCTACGCTGACTCCCACCGTCGCAAATGGTTCGATGTCTGCGGTCATGGCAGGGGCGACCGGTCCGGTTACTTCTTCGCTGGATCTCACCAATGTCGGCGGCAGGCCGATCCAGAACGAAGACTATCTGCATGTGAGTCTCTGGTTTGACAATCCGCAGTGGGTGACCGAGGTTCATCTGATGCTGAACGTTGACGCCGCCGATGCGGATTTTCAGCACAATTACTATTACTACGTTCTTCGTCAGTCCGATTTTGCGCAATCTGCTCTGGGGGGGGCTACACCGGGCACCCTTCCGACCGTCAGCGCACAACTTTCCGCCGTTGAGTACGGGATTGCTTCACAACTAACCAGCGAGGAAGTTGTGCCGATCGCTCCCCAGCCTGCTTATCCGATCCCGGAGAATCCGTCCACAGCTTCACCGGACCCCGCAGAGTTCAATATTGGCCAAAGCAACTGGACCGACGTCCTGATAAAGATCAACGACCTTACCCGGGTAGGGACTGATCCGTCTCTCGGACTGAGCTACGTCAATGTCGTCGGAATACTGATCTATGTGAGCGGGGGAACGGTTAACGCCAGCGTGGGGGGGTGCTGGGTTGGGGGAGGTTACGGGCCTGACTGTAATTTCAATATCTACGGCAATCAGGATCCCGAGATTCAGTGGCGCTATCGTTATCGAAACTCATCCACCGGAGCTCACTCGACGGTCAGTCCCGAAACGCGCAATGGTGAAATACTTCGCCGGCAGGGAATTAATTTGACCGCTGCGGCCAGCAGTGATGCACAGGTTGATTATGTGGACTGGGAGCGCAGAGGAGGTTCAAACCCGGACTGGCATTACGTTGGCTCGCAGCCTGTGGCCCTAGGCTACACATTCACCGACACCGTAACCGAAGCAGCAGCACAAATCGGCGATCCGCTGGAGGTTACATCTTATCAGCCATGGCCGGTAACCGATGTCCCGCATTCCGGGATGGCTCTGGTGGTCGGAACTTCGGTGGTTTATGAATCGGGAGATGAGTTCAATCCGCGCTGGCTGAGAGGCACCGAAATCATCATTGGCGGTAATACATACAGTCTGTTCCAGCCGCCAACAAGCGACACGACGCTGACGCTGGCGCAGTCCGTTCCGGGGACTCCGGGAACGATTTCCTTCTCGGTCCCGGAAGCGACAATCGAAGGTCAGTCGTTGTATGCGGGATGGCTTGATGAGGCCAACAACCGCATCTGTGCCGTGGGGGACCCTCTGAATCCCGGCCTGATGTATTTCAGCAACAACGACAACCCCGACGGGGCCTCCGACAGTGGTTATATCGAGGTCACCACGCCGTCAGAGCCGTTGCTAAACGGATTCTACGCCGAAGGCAGCAACTACGTGTTTACGTCTTCTTCGCTGTACCGGGTCGAGTCCACTCCGGGACAGGCTAACCCATACACCAGTTATCGACTTGCAGGGATCGACGGGCTCGCCGGCCCGTGGGCCTTCGATGCGCAGCGCTTCATGTTGTTCTGGTGGGGTCCCGACGGGATCTACATGTACAATTTCGGTGCGCAGGCGGTGAACATTACTGCACCGGATTTGTATCCGTTATTCCCCCATTCCGGCCAGTCCGGGCAGCAGGGTATTCCCGGAGTTCCGGTAAGCATCGGTGGCCAGACAATTTATCCGCCCGATTATGCCGAGACTACTTCGCTTCGGGTGGCCTACAGCGAGTCGTTTGTGTATTGCTCTTATCTGAACAATGCCTTGCTTTCCAACTACAACGAAACGCTGGTTTTTTCGCTGGACTCCAAAGGGTGGAGAAAAGACGCTTACAGCCCGAATGTGACCAATTTTCTGCTGGAGAGAGGAGTTCCTAATCCGCTGCTTCTGGCGGGCGGAAGCGACGGTAATCTGTATCAGGTTTCATCCACAGCGACCGCAGACGCCGGAGGAGCTATCGCCTGGGCGGTTCTACCGCCTGCGCAAGACGCCGGCGACAGCCGCGCCAACAAGCAATGGGGGGATCTGCTGCTGGACTACAGCACCGCTGCCAATGCCAATGCTCCGACGCTGGCGGTTTTCTGGGACGACCTTCTGGTTTCGGGACCGACTCCGGCGGTTGCTTTGTCCTCGTCGAGAACACAGAAGGTTCTCGATCTGATAACTCCCCCGCAAACCAGTGATACCCTGATTATTCATCGCAACATCACTACGCTGATCTCCGGAACGGGTCCGATCTGGCTTTACGAATGGCAACCGTCGTACCTTCCGTTGCCCGAAAACACCACCGCACGCGTGGGGGACTGGCAAATCGGAGGACAGCCCGGTTATAAGTGGATCAATGGTGTGGTGATCCATATGGACACCGGCAACATCGCCAAGAGCTTCACAATCGAGTACGACAATCAGGTATCTACTGCGGCAATCACCGTTCAGCATAACGGTGAGCAAAGACTGCCGTATTACTTCGCTCCGATCTACGCCCATGAAGTCCGGCTCGTCCCGCAGGACGATGTGGTTTGCCGGGACTGGCATGATGAGGCGTGGATTTTCAACCCCGAGCCGGAATACGGGGGAGCTCTGGCGGTCAACTGGGTGAACGGAGGTCAGGAAGGGTATAAGTGGATCAACGGGATTCTTCTGCATGCCGACACCTACAACAACGCCAAGGTCATTCAGGTTCAGTTTGATGGCAATGCCGGCCCGACGGTAAACATCACCATTCAGCACAACGGCGAGGAGGCTTTACCGTACTACTTCACTCCCGTTTACGCCCACGAGATGAGAATTGTCCCTCAGGACGCAGTGGTTTGGCGCTATTGGCCGGATACCGCCTGGATGTTCAACATGGAGCCGGAGTACGGTGGGGCACTGGCCGTGAACTGGGTGGATGGAGGAACCCCACATTACAAGTTCGTGCAGGGCTTCCGTTTACATGCGGATACGTTCGGCCAGAACAAGCAGATTCAGATCCTCTACGAAGGCGGGATTGCAGGACCCGTCCTGACGATCAACCATAACGGTGAAGAGACGCTTCCGTATTCGTGGACGCCTCCGTTCAAAGCTCATCTGATGTATATCAAGCCGCTGGATAACGTCCCCTGGCGTTACTGGCCCAATACAGAATGGGTCTATGAGATCGAACCAGAGCCGGCGAATTACTGGATCACCCAACCTACGGCGATGGGACAGCAGGGCTATCTGCATACACGAGAGATGTGGCTGGCGTTCGCCGGCGCCACTGCCGGGGGTGTGGTCAGCGTGATAGTCGACGGAAATCTGACGGTTTTAGCCACTCTTCCTACCGCGGCATCACCGGTGAAGAAATACTTCCCTCTGCCGCCGCTGAAAGGGCTGTACTGGCAGCTCACCGGATCGGGCACAGGATTGCAGTTCTACGAAAAGGATATCGAGTTTCTGGTGAAGCCGTGGGCTTCGACCGGTCCCTATCAGAGGGTAAAGCCATTCGGCGACGTATCCGGTGGTGCCGGAGTATCGGGAGCGAAAATCTGATGGCACGCAGAGCCGGTCCTCCTCCGGTAGGAATTAACCCGAATATTCCTCTTCCGATACAGCGTGATCTCCGCAAAGTTGCCGATTTCGCTTTTGATGCGCAGAGCAGGGCAGAAGCAGCCCAGGCGACAGCAGCAACAAAGTTTGGCAAAGAAGACCTGCTGGAGATCGCCACGGCCGTGCGTGCGGAGTTTCAACCTGGCGGCGAGGTCCCTTTCAGTATCACCGGGCTTCTGGGGCAGGCGGCGCAGCCTCAGATCGCGGGTCTGCCTACGCTGACGGCGCTTCCCATCGCCGGGGTTTACAATCAGGTCAACACCGCTGTGGTGGTGAATGGCGTGCTGTACGTGTATGCACGTCCGATAGGGAATCCTTCAGCACCTCCGGCGTGGACGCCGGTGTCCGCAGTCACGGTGATTGAAGACACCCATGCCAACCGCGTATCTCTGCCTCAGTATGCCGCCGCCAACTACCCGGCCGGACCGCACTTTGGAACGACGTTTTTCTGGGAGACAAACTCAACCCTGACTGACCGTCAAAGTCTCTATGTTGTCCAGCAGATCAGCGGCGTAAATAAGTGGGTTTTCGTTACCGGACTCTACCGTGATGTAATCGGCAACATTCCAACGGATTTGGGTACGCTCGATACTGGTTTCCTGTTCAGAATAACCGGGCAGTCACTTACCCTCCGTTGGCTTGGGACCGTGTGGTCTTACGACTCCGGCATCTACATAGGCACATTTTCGGCAGTCGTTTCATTTGCGGCAGCACTTTCCGGCGTAGGAGCAGGGCCGCCGGCCTTTGATTCCACCTACGAACACAACTGGATATGGAACGGCTCAACGTTCATTCTGAACGGCGAGAGTTCCCAGCAACGGGTCATGACGGGAGGATCCGCCCCCCAAGGCGGCGTCTGGTATCCGTGCGATGGGGGAACTTATACGTGCGTAACGTCACCCATTGGCACCGCGAGTATACCTACTCAAAACCTGAACAATCCGGTTGGAACCCCACCCGAGCCAGCCCTGCTGATGACTGGCGGAACGGCGGCGCTATCTCCAGCGACAGCACCGAAATGGGACGCCGCGGCGGTTACGGACGATGAAAGCTCGCATGCGCACAGTGTGGGAGATACAACCGCAAATATCACCACCGTCGCCGGGGCCACGACGGTGGTAACCAGCGTGAACGGAACGACAGGCCCCGGGAGCGCGCACCATCACGCGCTAAGCAATGCAAACGCGAAGATCAACCCGCCGGGCGTGGCGAACGGCGGTCTTGCACAGTATTATGGAACGAGTTGGTTTATGAGGGCATGATGAGATTGTTAATTGGTTTTCTTATAGCAGCGGCCGCTTATGCTCAGTCCTACTGCCGGGTGTGGAACTGGGCTGAGCAGGGTAACCAGACCATTGCGGTTCTCGGGTATCAGTCCTCTCCGACAACGCCGGTCCAGGCGTCCTACCCCAACGCCACGATTACGGTTTTCACCAGCGGATCACAGAGCATCGCTTCAGCGACATACGTGAGCGGAGGGTCATTCACCGGTGCCCAGGGTTCCACAGCCACGGTCGCGTTCCTGGGTGTTCCGTTATCCGCGGGCAGCGGAGCCATCGGAACCCTGACACTGACGGGAACCAACACGGTAGCTCCGGGTACGCCGATCGCCATCAATGCATCGGGCAGCGGGTTCCTCAACCCATCGGTCAGCGGTGTTTTGAGCAACGGGACCGCAACTGCTTCGGGAACCATTGTTTTGAAGAGTGTGATGACCGGCACGCTGGCAACGATCTATTCGGACAGTCTTGGAAACCCACAAACGAACCCGTTCACTCTGACTGCCGGAAGCACAGCCAGTGGCAACGGCTACTCATTCTTCTACGCGCTGTGCGGGGCGCATGTAGATGTTCAGATTTCAGGAACCGGGGTTCCCGTACCCTTCACTCTGGGAGACATAATCGCTGGCGGAGGAGGAAGCAGCGGAGGAAATTCGGTAACGATATCATGTCCCGCTACAGGTGGTGATGTGGCTCCGGCAATCAATGCCGCGATCACTTACATTCAATCAGGCAGTGGCAGAGGTGGAGTGATATCGTTTACGGGAAGTTCGCAGACATGTACCATTGGCTCAACCGTTGTTATTCCTGCTGGCATCACGCTGAATGTTCAGAGCGCCCAACTATCCAGCACGATAAATCCGGTGGTTCAGTTGGGCGGAAACTATTCCGCACTGGTCGGAGCACCTGGGGGAAGCGCTGAAATAAGTTCTTCGTGCACAACCGGGCGAGTCGTGTTCATTTCAAGCAGTATACCGAATAACGCAGTCTGGCATCCCGAGGTCTCCAATCTGCACATTGACGTAACGGGAAGCGCGGGAAGCTGCAATGGTCTTGAAGCACAATCCTGGTACGGACATTATAACGATCTGTACATCACACACTCCGGGGCTTCAGGAGGACTGGGCACAGGCAATGCCGTAGTGCTGGAGGATCAGGACCCGTCAGGAAACGGCGTCGGAGCTTATCTGAACAATTTCACGAACCTGCGAGCCGGAGATAATCCCGGAGGCGTTCCTATGGGCTTCGGAACGGGGATTTTTCTGCACAATGAAAACGCCGCATGGGGAGTCACCCAAACCAATTTCTTCAACACATACTCGACTTGGAACAACGTGGCGCTGAAAACGCAGGCTACCACCAGCGTGCAGGTTCGCTGGACCAGCTTCTTCGGAGGAGGCCTGTCCTACAGCAACAGTGACAATGTGCAGTTGTCAGGCAGCGACCAGATTTCGTTCCATGGCGTGGACAACGAGGGCTCTGCAACCGGATACGGGATCAACTGCAACGGCTCAAACGGTGAGTTGTACGCAGGATTTGGCAGTTCCTTTGGAAATAACTCACTGGGGACCTATGCGGCAGCGTGCAGCGATACGGACGGTTTTGGTAAATCATGGGATGCCAGCGATCATGCGGGAGTTGACGAAGAAACGATCCTGTTCAACGGAAGTCTTCAGCGGCTGAAAATGCAAAATCTGGGTTACACCACTCCGACCGAGATCGGCTACCACTGGACCGGGAATATTTGGGAAATCGGAAATAATCTTAAGCGCATTTCAAGCACCCAGGCGAACCTCATTGATCCAACGCAGGGCGGCGGTATTCTTTCCATGGGTCTGGGTTCGCTTTGCTGGTATACGGCAACCGCCGGAAGCAATCCCAGAACCCTCACGCAGGTGTGGTGTTCGGCTCCGAATATGGTTGCCTCTTCCCTGCAATCGACTGGTCTGACGACTATCGGAACAAACCTTCAATTTGGAGCGGTTGGTTCTCATATTCAGGAGGATGGGGCAAACGCCGACGCATCAGGGAAGTGCGGCATCAGCGGGACCACCTGCACCTATACTTTCAATACGCCCTATACGTCGAATGCTCCGGCATGTACGGCAAGCGATGAGAACAATCCGGCTCCCGTTCAGGTTGCGGTGAGCACGACGGCGGTTACGTTCACAATCGGGACCGGTGGAGCAAGCGGAGATAAGATTGATTTCCATTGCTTTGGATACCCGAATTAGATGAGAGCTCGAATTACGATCATGCAGCTTTACCTTCTTCCCGGAAATTTCACGCGCCCTGACAAACTGCATTGTCTGCGATTGTGGTTGTCAGCAGCGATTGTTAGCGCATCTCTCTGTGCTCAGAATGCAATCCCGGTAGTGTCGGCAGCCAATCCCGTACAGGAGGGGCAGCCGTCAATCGGGGCCACCTGCATCATTCCCTCGCCTTTCTATGTAAACCTGAACACCGGCGCAATGACTTCGTGCCAGCACGTGCTCAGCGGGTACGGCGTGTGGACGGGGATATCCGGTTCGGGGAGCATTTTCGCCTCCTACCAGTTCGGAACGCAGGCGGCGCTTACCGGGACGGGGCTGTACCTGCAAACCACTTACCCGGCGATGTTCACGACCACGCAGACCGGCTCGGGAACGTCAGGAGCGCCCTATGTGGACGCGATCACGCTCACGTCTCAGAACGCTAATCAGGTGTTTGCCGCCCCGAACGGCTCTGCCGGTGCTCCTGGATTCAGGGCGCTCGTTGGCGCGGACCTTCCATTGCCTACAGCCAGTACTATCGGCGGTATCGAATCAATTACGGAAGCCACCCATAACTGGATTTCGTATATCGATACTTCCGGCGTTCCGCATCAATCTCAACCGGCCTGCGGTGACCTAAGTAACGCGGGCACCGCGTGTCAGTCTAATACCTCGGCATTCCAGGCTGCTGCTGCTTCTGCGGTTGACCTTGGCGGTTCCTCCACTCCATTCCGCTATCTCTACCTATACGGCGGGGGCTCGTTCGGATCGAATGCCTATCAGTTTCTTGGGACCCCTACAGCCGCGCGAACCTTCACGCTCCCGGACGCAAACTCGAATCCAATCCAGGGAATCGCCAACCCGAGCGATACGGAAGTTGTTAACTACATCGATACCAGCGGCGTTCAACATCGCATCGCGCAAAGCGGCGGGGGCACCGTCACCGTAGTAGGCTCCGGGTCGCTCACAAACACGGAATGCGTCACGGGCGGCGGGACAACCACAATCCAGACACCAAGCGCGAATTGCACCGTGGACTCCAGCGGGAACCAGACTGTCAACAGCCTGCACACCGGCGGTGCTTCGCCGACCGACAGCGGCAGCGCGGTTTTCAACGGGATATCGAGCGGCGCAGTCGGTATCGGAGCTGCGGACGCGGCGGGAGCGTCAATCCTCTACGTTCTTCCGAGTACGAACGGGCTGGCCAATCAGGCTCTTATCGACACCGGCGCGACAACCTGCCCGACGCTTCCGGCGGGGTCTCCGACAGTCTGCCACCTGCTGCAGTTTGTCACGACGGTCGCCTCGGCCACGACCGCAACTAATGTGGCCGGCGGTGCGGTGGGTTCGCTTCCCTATCAAAGCGCAGCAGCAACTACACTGTTTGTTTCCGGCAATACGGCGGCTACCGATGAGGTCCTTGTGAGCCATGGAACCGGTTCAGCCGCGCAGGCACCTACGCTCACTAATACCCCCGCACTTGGCGGGGCCAATTTCACAGGAGTTCCGCTTGCCAGCATCATCAACGGCACGCAGGGTGGTTTGGTTGCGGGCGGCGGCAGTGCGGCTGCCCCTCAGGTTGGCGCGGCGGGAACAGCGAAGCAACTTGCACTATCGGGCGGCACGGGAGCACCGACATTCATCGACTTCCCTGAACGCTACATGATCCCGGCGGCGAACTGCAACAACGCAACGGCTGGAGCAGGGTGGTCTATCGGATCGGGCGGCACGGTGACCTGTCGCGCGGGCACCAATAATCTCGGCGGGTTCGTATCAATCTCAGACACGGCGGGAACGTTCGCGCAGTTCATGGTGAGTATCCCGGCAGATTGGGACACGAGCACATTGCCATATGTCGGTGTTGGATTCGAGGTTGCCAGTGACACTACCAGCGGGCACACCGTCATTCCTGAAGTGGCGATCTCCTGTCCAGGCGCAGTGAACGGCACGGTTTCTGATGACCACGCACTGACCGGATATCTCGCGCTTACCACGGTCACTCTCGGCGGGAGCGCCGTTGCGCACGGGTTCTACACGACCTCAATTCAGCTTGATTCGACGCGCATGAGCGGATGCGTGGCAGGTGGGTTCATGATCGTCTCGATAGGCAGGGCCACGGATACAGCAACGGGGGTGACCGGGTTCTACTATGCCGATGTGACCTTCCCGAGACTGCTAGCTGTACAGGCTAATTAACATGCCTCATTCACTGATCGCCATTCTCTGCTGGCTGTTTGCTGGGCAGTATGTGCCTTTCTCGTTCACTCCGGCTTCATCCAACAGTTTCACTCCGCAGAACCCCCTGACAAACTACACTTCAAACTGCGGCGGAACATCGGGGGGAACCTGCGCCACGGGATCACAGCCAACCGTGCCGATACACGTAACACGTCTCGTCGGATTCTGGATACTCGGGAACGGCTGTCCTACGGCTGGCACAACTGATGTGACCAGCACGAACGGAGACATCTGGACTAATAATGGCGGGACATACGATGGGGCTACCGGTTATGCAGTATGCGTCGCTGGGGTAGCAAACTCTCTCGGCGGAACGAATGACATCGTGACCGCATCGGTGCCAACCGGAGCTGCCCGAGGCATTTCCTATATGGACCTGACGTGGATGGGGACCACACCCACGTTGTCTTTTGTTTCAGCCAATACAACAAATTCAAGTCCGTGGGCGCTGGTAAATCCCTCGATATCCACAAATTCCGCAATCCTTCAGGTGTGTGGCGTCGCCACGACTGGTTCGTACACAAGCGTGACAGGCGGATACGCTGGCGTGGCAGGTTCTAACCCGGCGAGCCGTTATAGTTGGTTTGTCTACAACACGTTAGTGGGCACGGGGAATGTTACGTGGCCGAGCACGACTGCTCAGAATTGCGCGGCAGTAATAGCCTACCAATAACATGAAACCTGTCATCGTTTTCCTTCTCTTCGCGGTCGCTCTCGGCGCGACGACCTGCAACATCACGACCACCGGAACCATCCAGTCCGACGGCTCGGTAAGCGGGTCACCAAACCAGGGCGACGTGTATCAGATACAGGGGACCAACACCGGATACGCCTACGTAGACGATGACGCGGTTGCCAACGGTACTCTTGTTGTCACTTCGCCGAGCGGCGGGCACACTGTAACGACAGGATTGTTCCTGCTGAACCAGCATTCAAACGGCGGCACGAATACATTCGCCGCACGTATTGCGGCGGGATACGTGGCGCCAGGTTCGTGGATGGCCGGGGTGTGGACATGGCAACTGAATTTCTCGGACGAACTAAGCAACACCTGCACAGCAACCGGATCGTATACGGTCGCCTCAACATGGAATGCTGCGAATGGCTTCCTGCGCCAATACCCCGGAACGACCAATCTCGTCACCGATGGCAATAATCAGGCATTCTGGGGTCTGGGGGGTCAATGGGTTGCGCCTTGGAACAGCAGCCCTTCATATTCCGTTTCGCCTAATTACGCAGGCACTCCTGCCAGCGCGATGGTGACCGTGAGCGGAACTGCCGTTACGTGGTCGAGCGGTGCACAGTTCTCCACCCAAACTCTTTCGGCGGGGGTCTACAACCAGATTTACATTTGCCCGACCGGTCCGTCAAGCTGCGTCTACTATGGCGGTCCCGGCGTAGTAGTCAACAACGCTACTTCCCTGACCCTCCCATCAAGCGGCGGCACCTATTCCACTCCGGTTCCTGCATACCTTGGCTTTGTTCGTGATTTCGGTTCAGGAGGAGGCCGCGCCATAGATTATCAGTCCACCTTTACGCAGGCAGCACAATTCATGAAGCAGTGGGGTGTTAACCTCACTCGCTTGTCGGACCTCAATAATCAGCCGGAAGGCATTGGCGGGACGTTCCTCGGAACAGGCTACAACACTTACAACTTCAATATGAGCGGGAACACTAACTGGGGCGCTCCGCATATCGATTCAGTGCTGGCTGCAATGCACGCGGCAGGAATCCATTTGAATATGGGTCCAATAACAGGGTTCAGCGGTGCCAGTAGTATCTGTCCAAGCTACGTCTGCACATCCGCCGAGCAATCGAACCTCCAGCATTACATTGCTTACGTTTCTGCCAGGTGGGGAGCATTTTCGGACTTCTATGAAATAGCTGCCGAGATGCATCCGACGCAGACCTGGGTTGATCATATCGGTGCTGCCCTGGCCACCGGAGTAAGCGGCATTGCCGGAGGAAATCCCGCGGATCCATACGGTCACTTCATCACGGTGTCCGACTGGCCTCCGTATCAGACAGGCTCGCTCCAGTACGGTCCCGGCACATCGACGCCCGACGCCTACATGAATCAGATTTCCATGGACAACGTGGACTCGATGAACGGGACGGCGATCTACTCGTACGCCAGCAGTGGGTTCGGGTCGCCGGGGACCTATTACTGCGGAAACCAGAGTCCTTTACTGCCGAGCAATCAAAGCGAGGGTCCTTCGGGACCAAGTGCAGCTCCTCTCCCCGGAGGAAGCGGCGTGCTCGGAACCTATCCCGCAACCCAGAGTCCCGCTGTTCCGAACGATGAAGTAAACGGCGCGCGGATCGTTGATGAATTCTTTTCGCTGTGCGGAAAATCCACGGCTACGGCTTTCAATTTTCTGAGCGATTTCTTCCCGGTCAATTCAAGCACTCCGTTCATCGCCGAGACATGGCTGGACTTCACCCTGGGCAAGTACAACATCGGGAACTTCATGGTCGGTCTGGATCCGGCTGCCGTTCCGATCTCGGTTACTCTGGGCGGCGGCTGTGCGGGGGCTGCCTGTAATACTACCGGTCTTGGTTCGACTAACCACATGCGCTTTGGTATTCTCAGTTCGACCGGAAACGCCACAACCGGCGTGCCCAACGCGGTGACTAATCCTACGGTAACCCTCACGGTCCCCCAGGCGTCCATGACGGGGGCCTGGGTGTTGCCTTCGACCGGGGCCACGCTCGCCACGTTTACAACTTCCGCTACGGCTGGTTCCCAGAGCTTCACTTACACCGGGACATTCAATGTGGACTTGTGGCTCCAGTTGGACGCCCCCACCGCAACAGTCACGCTGAACGGAGTGAATTACAACCTTCAGCAGCATCCGCGCGTGATGCTCGATGGTCCGAGCGGTGCTCTTTCGACAGCCCTGCAGAACACCGCCACCAGGGCGAACGTCAGCAACATCGCTTACGCGGCCCTGCAGACCCAGACTAACAACTACGTTTCGCAGGGCTATCAGAACCCCATGACCGACTACGCTCTGTGGTCGGACACTGGCAGCAGCAGCTACAACGCCTATCCCGGCAACAACACTCTCATGTGCGCCCTTATGTGGTGGGCACAGGGCGGCCCGAGCCAGTCGCCCATCGATCCGAATGGCTACCTGGCCTGCGCCGAGTACGGCATCGAAAATGCCATCCGCATCGTGGGGAACAGCGCGGCATGTCCGACCGGCAGCAACTACTGCGGCCCGGTCTCCGCCGGCGAGCGCACCAACGATACTGACTATGTTCGGCAGTACATCATAGCCTATGCCCAGGCGTATTCCATCATTCGCAGTCAACTGACGACCGGGCAACGGCAAACATTTGCCAACTATATGCTGAACGACTGGACGGCTTCGCAGGGTGGAATAGACACGACAGCCTGTACACCCCAGTCAGTCACCCAGGGAACGGGAACTCTTTCGACAAGCGGCTCCAGCCAGACGGTGACCATTACCGGCGGGACGACATCTCAGATCGGAGTCGGATACGTAATCTTCAACACTACCAGCACCGTGGGTCCAGGCTTTCAAAGTCAGTGGTCCCCTGCCACTGTCGTAACCGGGATCACCAACTCGACGACATTTACGGTCAGCAATTCCGTCAACATCCCGTCAGGACTCTCGTTTCCGCTTATCTATTCGCCGCCATGGACGACCGGAAACTGCGGCATCGTCTGGTTCATGAAGCATCACTCGGCCAGCCCGCCGATTGCGCCAAACTATGTGGGAAATTATAACAGCGGCGGCGGGGATCTTGCTCCTGATTTGAACCTGAACCTGACCGGTATTATTGGCGAGTTAGCCATTGGTGACGCTTTGGCCGACGACGACCCCCGTGCCGTCACGCTGTTTGAGCAGGCATACAACTGGTACTACGCGAATCAGTACGGATTTTATCTCTCGGCGGACACTGGGTTTAGTTCGTCCGGTAACGCCTACTCCAACGCACGCACGCATCGGTTCAAGCATCAGGTGTATGAGATGATCCAGAAGTCCGTTATCAGCGGACCGAACCTCGGTGGCCAGTATTTGACGCGGGAAATTCCTTTCGAGTTCATGGGGATGTTACCGGATTCGGTGCAGGGCAGCACTTACGATGTGATCCCGTTCCAACAGGCCGACGCAAACAAGTGGGGAACCGGATCGGGCGGAATTGAGACACTGTATACGATTGCCGGGATTCAAAGCACAGACCCCAGCACTCCATATCTCAACTACTATCTGATGACAAGGCGCGGCGACTATGTTGCTTCGAGTATGGGATCGAGCACAAGCTGGTCCGAACCGACCGTCTACGCTTATATCTTTATGGACCCGGCGGCTACGCAGACGAACATTACCGGTTTTTCTACGCAATACCTTTTCAATGACACAGAATACTCAACCTGCGTCAGTCTCGGACTAACCTGCTACCCGAACCAGACATGGTCACAAGTCCTGACCCGTTCGGGATGGTCATCAACGGACGACGTGGCGATGCTGGAGGCGGGATGGACCAACGGGTCAGACCACAGTTCCGGCGATACATCTGACGGCATGGGCAACTGGGGGGATTTTCGTATCTACCGTAACAGTGCGTTTCTGCTGGCCGACGACACCGGAGCGCAAACGGATCATACGAACAGCCCCGAACAGATGAACATGATCGAACTGGGCGCGGGAGCGAACTGGGCCCAGGGAACCACATATGAAAACTGGCCCACCCCATCTTATGATGTGTATTGCAGCAACGGAAGCGGGGGCGGCGGGTCTCGCTCTTACGGCGGCACATACGGCGGTTGCAACGCACCGATCCTGCGCTGGGCTTCGACCGATCCGACCGGAGACAGTTCGAACCGGTACATGTACGTGATGACGGACATGAAGAATGTCTACAATCCAAATAACATCACGAGCGCTCCGGTCCGGGTGCAGCGGCACATCATGCACTTCAAGAAGCCTTCCTATCAGGATTACTTTGTGGTTTATGACGACGTAGCGACGGGAGCGGCAACGACCATTGCAGCGCTGTGGCAGTACGGGCTGTGCGCCTGGGTTCCCGGTCAGGGTTCCAGTTCCCTCGGAACATGCGGGACGCCGGCCTCGGTAATCAACTTTTCGGGAAATACAGTCAGCGACACGCAGGCAAGTTCCCAACTGAATTCGACTTTCATCTATCCGGGCGCGGCAGGAACGCTGATCAATCAGGGCAACACGTACACCGGGCACAACATCCCCACCGGCCTCACCAACCGTCTCTACTCCTGCCAGGGTTCGAGCGGGACCTGCAATACTTCCGCAACCAGCTTCGAGGAGATCGTGGTTCACCAGCCGGTCAACGGCACCGGAACCATGCCGACGCTCACCGCGCTGACATGTTCAGGGACCGGAGGAAACTGTGCGGCACAGCAGATTGCAGACAGCGGCTATCCGCGGGTGGCGATGTTTGCGCGCCAGGGCGTTTTATTGACCGGCGCGAGCTTCACGAGCACGCACAGCGGTACGGCGCAGTATCTTCTCGCGGGGTTCGCGCCGGCCTCGTACAACGTCACGGTGGGCGGCAGCGCGGTAACGGGATCTCCGTTCACGGTCAATTCCGGTGACAACACGATCTACTTTGAGAGCACCGGCGGGGCGGTAGCCGTCTCGCAGGTTGGCGGCGTCGTAGTGCCCACGGTGACGACCACGACGGTCTCAGGTGTCACCTCGTCAGGCGGAACTACCGGGGGTACCGTAACGAGCAATGGCGGGGCATCGGTGACGAGCGAGGGAGTCTACTACGGGTTGTCTTCGCCTCCCGGCACGCTGTGCGCCGCCGGGGGAACGAGTTCACCGTTTACGGTTACGCTGGGAAGCGGCGGATGTACGGCGTTGAGTCCGAACACGGGCTATTATTATCAGGCTTGTGCGACCAACTCGGCGGGGCAGGGCTGCGGGAGCATTCTGAGCTTCACAACGCTGGTTTCTGCCGCTGGTCCGAGTGTGACCGTAAGCGGCGCGGTAAAGTTGAGCGGTAACACGGTGTTTCACTAAGCATCGCACATACGTCCATTGGGGCAGGCAGAATCGGCGCACTACCGTTCATTGCCTTACACATGCTCCCTGATGTAAACTTCACCCATGGGCGCACCAGCTACCGGATACCCGCTGCAGCCACCTGCTTATATCGCAGGTACGATCACCATCAGCGCGGCGCAGGCGAACACGCCGCAGCAGCTGCTGGCGCTGATTCAGGCGCAGCTGGACGCCAATTGTCCCGGCGTATGCCGGGCAATGAGCGTGCAGATCGACAACACCGTGCTGTACGGCGGCTGCCAGTCGCAGGGCGGTACTTCCACCGCTCTCAGCACGAGCAATTACGGCTGGGAGCTGACCAGCACTTTCCCGATAAAAACATGGGGGAGCGATTTCCCCGGATCGCAGGTTCCCATCGGCAACATGCAGATTTTCATGGCCGCCGGGACATTTCACGTCGAGGTACTGGTTTAAAGCCATTCCATGAGCGGGTCACCCAGTCCCGGCAGCGGTTTGGCGCTGGAGCCGATCAGCGGCAACAGCCTGACGCAGTTCATCAGATCCATCGAAGGGCTCACCGGGACGCAGGGACAGAACATCCTCGGGCAGGGATTGCAGGAGGAACAGTCCGGCATCAACGCCGCCGGTCCGGCACTCAGTTTCCTGACCAATCTTGTGAAAGGCGACCAGGCTGATGTAACGCAGGCCGCGCAGCCGCAGATCGACCAGATCACCCAGCAGTTCGATGCGATCCGTAACATGATATCGCTGCAACCGCGCGGCGGCGGCAAGACTACCGCGCTGGCGGAAGCGCCGTTTCAGAAGGCCGGCGATATTCAGCGCACCGAAGGCGCAATGCGCACACAGGCAGCCGGGCAGCTTGGCAACCTGTCTGTACAACTGGCTAATCTCGGTTTGGGCACCGCCGGTCTGGGCGAAGGGCTGGAATCGCTTTCGGCTACCACCGCACTCACCAAGGAAGGGCAGGATTACAGCCAGCCATCGGCGCTGACGCAGGTACTGCAGGGATTGTCGTGGGCGACCGGCGCGGCCGAAACCGGAGCGCAGATATCGCAGTTGATCTAGTTATGTAGACTCTACAAAGGAACCGCACACAGGACCTCCTTCATGGGCGCACTAACACAGTTGATCCAGATGAAACGCCAGCAGGAAGCGCAGGGCGTGGTGGATTCGCTCGCGCCGTCGCAGTTCATCCTGAAGAGTTTCGAGAAAGACCCGTCGAGCGTGGACCCGACGGTGCTGGAACAGGCGTTGAAGAACATTCAGGAAATCGGCAACGCCGAAAGTGGGCAGTCCGGTGGCGCAGGCGGAAAAGGTGGCAAGGGTAAAGGCGGGGGCGCGGGCGGTAAGGGCCTCGGCGATCTGTTCGCCAACATCGCATCGTTGGGTATCGCGGGCGTGCGCAAGCAGGAGCTGTCGCGACGCGAGCGAATGCAGACCGCCGAAACCGACGTGGCCCGCAGCAACCCGCTGTTGAAGTTGCGAACGCCGGAAGCCCGGCAGGAGATCGCCTTGCGCATGCAGGCGGTCGAAGCCGCTGAACAGCGCAAGCAGCAGCGGATCGCCGATCAGGAAGCGTACGAAGACCGGGTGAAACGCGCCGATGCCACCGGGGTTACCGGGCGCGACCGCACCGAATACCTGCTCACCGGGAAGTTTCCGACCGGCACCGGTGCCACCGGGGGCGCGCCGCGTGTAGTTTACGGCAAGATCAAAGGGCAGGAAGCCGAAGGCGTGCAACCGTTGTCGTTCAACCCGCGCGACCCGAACGGCTATATCGACGTCAACGGGCGCACTTACACCAAAGAACAGGTGGAGCTGACCGGGCCGCCCGCGCCCACCGACCGGTTGTTCGGGCGGTCGCTTGAAATCGCCAAGATCGTGGAAGGGGAAGGATACAAGCGAGGCACCCCGGAGTACAATCAGCGGTTTGGGCAGATCGCCGCGGCGGATATCGGCACGTCGATTGCCGCGCAACAGCAACGGATGGGCATCGCCGGGTACGAATCCGGGATCGGCGCCGGGCAGGGGATACCGCCGGATCGCAGTGGGGGACCACCGGCACCGCCTGCCGCAACCGCTACGCCGTCTGCAGCACCTGCCGCAACCGCCGCCACACCTACCGCCACGCCGCCCGCGAAACCCCGGCTTACTCCGCGCACTGCAACCGCCACCCCGACACCTGCAGCCGTAAAATCCGACGTTATGACCGACCGGTTCGTGTCCATGTATATCGACTCGGTCTTCGGCAACCGTCCACCCGGTGGCGGCGCCGCCAACATCGGTGTGATCAAGGGACGCGATGCGCTGCGTAAGCGGCTGGGACTGGACCCGGTGACGTTCAGCGCGGTGATGGCTGGCGACAAGGCCGAAGTGAAAGCGATGTTCGACACGGTTGAGCGCAAGGTGGCTATCGAGCGCGTCAACAACGTGCTGGCGCTGGTGGGCGACCGCACCATCCAGAACGCGCAGCGGGTGGTAAATACGGGCAGTCCGTGGCTTACCCGTCCGTGGCGGAAGATCGAACGCGGCGCTACAGGCGACCCGGCGCTTGAAGCGTTCCTGATCGATATGAACGAGATGACCCGGCAGTACACCACGCTGACCGCCGGCGGGGCGCTCAGCAAGGCGATGCTGCCTGAAGGCGCTGCCGAAAAGGTGGAAGCGATCCTCGACCCAAACGCGACCCTGCAGGAAGCCATCGCGCAAGTACAGGAAGTCAAACAGTTTGGCAGGATGGAGCAACAGGGTTTTGCCACCACGCAGCAGCATATCGTGCAGAAGATCCTGAGCGACGTTGGCGGGCGTGGTGGTACCACGCATTTCACGGAAGGCAGTGATGCCTGGGACATCCCGGCGGACAAGGTTGACGCGTTCAAACGCAAACATCCCAACGCAAGGGCACAGTAATGCCGGACGAATTCGACCAGTACAAAGCGCGGTCGGCCGGCAGCGCATCGGGCGACGAATTCGACCGGTACCGTGTCGCTGCGGGGCCGCCCAAACCGAAACTCAAACCCAAATCGGAGCAGAAAAGTCCTGCGGCGAAGTTCGGTGGCGCATTCTGGGAGAACCTGTCCGCTGCATTCAGTCCCGCTAATGTGCTGCGCGGACTGAGCGATATGGCTATCGCTTTTTCCGGCGATCCGGCGGCGTTCAGCGAAGAGAATGTAAAACGAAAAGAACAGGTTTACGAAGGTTTGGCGGGCAGCACGGAACAGCCTTTTCGGGAGATCGCGCATGGCGCTCCCGCTGAGGGTGCCGGACATCTGCTGGGCATAGCGGCGCCTTACGCAGTGGATGAAGTTGTCGGCCGCGGGCTGGGTAAGATTGCGCGCAAAACCCTGCCCGCCGCGGCCCGATCCGTGTACGAAGCCGAACTACGCCCCGGTACGAAACCTTCGCTTGCGCAGCGCGCCGAAATGGTTGAGCGCGGGATCGAAGGCAACCTGCCGATAGAAGAGAAGTCGCTGGGCAAACTGGAAGCCGCAATAAAAGCCAACAAGGACAAGATCGACACACTAACCAAGGACCCGGCGAGTCCGTACGCGGCGCGCACGGTACCGGTAGCGGACGTATTGTTGCCGGTAGACCAGTTTATTCAGCGTGTCGCCCGCGTGGACAAGGGCGCGGCAAAGGCGCTCATGCAGCGGCGTGCGCAGTGGGCAAGGTCGCTCGGCGGAGGACCGGATACTACTATCGCGGCGGCGCAGGCGCTCAAGGAAGACCTGTATGCGGCGATTAACAGCGGGTCCTATGCCGGAACCGCTGAACCGGGCACGCTGGTACAGGGGCGTAAACTTGCGGCGCGCGGAATCAAAAAGGCAATCGAAGACGCGGTACCGGAGCAGCCAATCCGAAAGATCAACCACGCGATAGAAACCGACATTCGGCTGAAGGACACGATCAACAGCGCAATCAAACGGCACCCGTCATGGATCAACGACTGGGCGGTGTTCGTATTGGGAGCCGGGGCGGGAGAGGCGTTGGGCGGGCATATCGGCGGAGGCGCGGCGGCGGTTGGAGCGCTGACCCGGATGGCCGCGCGCAACCCCCGTATTATGAGCCGTCTGGCTATTGCGCTGGACCGCAGCGGCAACGCGGATCTGGCCGCGGCGCTTAAACCGGCAACGGCGGCGGCACAGGTCGGCGCTGCGGTAAACGGGGGAGCGACATCAAACTGGTAACCATGCCGGAAATCAACTGGAAACTGGATGTCGGACACATCATTACGATCCTTGCGCTGCTGATCGGAGGCGCGGTAGGCTGGGGTGCCGTCAATCAGAAAATGGAGGAACACACACGCGCGCTACAGGATATGCGCACGGAACTGACTCTGATTCACGAGAAAGTGGATGCCATCAGCATTCAGCAGGCCGTTACCGCCACGCAGTTGCAGGAACGGGAGCGGCTGGCGGACGAAAAACAATCAAGCAAGTAGAGTAGACTGGTTACAGGAAGGAGTTCCGTTGTGGATCTCATCACATTGCTTGTCGCGGTGATTGTCGTGGTCGCGGTCGTCTGGGGCGGTTTCTGGGTGTGCGACCGCGCCGGGTTCCCGGTGCCCGTCAAATGGATCTGGGGCGCGGTGTGCCTGATCGTGCTCATCTGCCTTGTGCTAAATCAGGTAGGTGGTGGCGCCGGGCTGCGCACGCCGTTGTGGCACGGCAGGTAATCACTCGATATCGAACGGAACGATCCGCGCGTACACGAACGGTTCGCTCTCCGCATACGCCGCGTCGATCTGTTCGGCACTCACCCCCTGCGCCAGCAGCCGCTCCTTGCTGAGTGTCTTCCGCGTGGTCCACCCGCTGTAGGAGAACCCGTTGAGCCCGTGGCGCAAACCCTTCAGCCCGTACGCCTCGCAGATAGCGCCGAGTTCAGCTTTAATGCGCTCAATCTCTTCTTCGGCTTCGGACTTCTTCGCCGCCTGTCTCACAGCCTTCTTCAACAGCTCGACGGCGCGGGCGAAGGTGTCGTGATCGTCGATTACCGACGCGATGGGCAGGTTGCTGCCGGATGCGGACAACAAACGCTTCTTTTCTTCTGACATTGCTGCGTTCACTCCTTATCTTTCCAACGTCGTAAAACCTCGCAATCGGCGCGGATGGGCACACGCCACAGGCGCTCGCCGGTGTCGCGGTCGTCCATCACATGCTCGAAGATACCGACCATGCAGGCGCCCACCGCGTCGGCGTAGTCTTCGTCCACTTCAGCAACGATTTGATCGTGTATGCTCAACAATGCTTCACAGTGCAGTCCGGTACCGCGGAACGTGTCGAACGTGTCCTCGGTTTCCGCCATTACCAGCTTTGTCTGTTCCGCATTGCTGGCGGTAATCGCATGATTCTGCGCCTCGCGCAGTCCTTCGCTTACCTTATACGGCAGGCTGGAGCGCACCTGCGGGATGTAGCGGGGACGGCCCCACGGGTCCCATACGAATCCGTAGCGTCGAGCCCGGTAGTGTTCCTGAGCGAAGTACGCGGCAACCTCGGGGTGTTCCCGGTACCACTGCTGTATAAACCGGTCGCACCATTCCTCCGTAAGCCAGTCCGGCGGGGATATTCCCGCCGCCCAGTAGTCGCCAACCAGTTGCGACAGCAATCCCTTTTTGGTGACACCGTTCTGGATACCGAAGTTGGTCCGTTTGCTTGGCATCCGGTGCAGGTACTTGTCCACTTTAGCCGGATCCTCAATGTGGAACGTCTGCATCGCGGTGTGCATGTGCGGATCGAAGAACGGGTCTTCATTGAACCGCGCGATCAGCACCGGGTCATTGGCTAAATGCACCATGTCGCGGAACTCCATGCCGGAGAAGTCAACCGACACAAGGCGCGTGCCTGGGGAGGCAACGAACGCCGCGCGGATGCGGGCGCCCAGCGAACTGCGGATAGGTATCTGCTGCAGGTTCGGCTTGCGGCTGCTGAGCCTTCCTGTGATCGCCCGTGTGGTGGTGAATGTCGTGTGCAAACGGTTTGTAGACTCTACATGGGGAAGTTCGCACAGCGGGCAGCAGGGGCCTGCCGGGTGTAACCGTGCCATTGCGGGCAGGGCGTCGCAGAACGCACTGCGCAGTTTCGCGCGTTCCCGGTAAGCAATCACCAATGGCACCACCGGGTGCTGATCGCGTACCAGATCGAGGTTCTTCCGTCCGGTCGATACCTTGCCGCCGCCGGTAGACTTAAGCTTTGTATTGCGGCCAACGCCCAGCAGATCGAACAGCAGCTCGCGGATCTGTTCGGCGCTGGATGCGTTGATGCCGGCCGATCCTTCTTCTTCTTCAATTGCTGCGGCGGATGCGCTGAACCGGTCCAGAGCGAACGGCGGAATGTAGGACGCTATCTGCTTTTGCAGGTCCGCCATTTCGGCGGCGAACTGCACCGACAGTTCCTGCAGGTATGGCACGTCAACCGCGATCCCGACACGCGACATCCGGTTGAGCGTTGGCAGGATGGATAAGTCCAAACGCCGGACGTTTTCAAGATCCGGCTGTCCGGGCAGCGTTATGCCGTTATAGAGAGGCACGGGTCAGTCTTCGTCGTCGCCTTCTTCGTCGTTGCCTTCCCGGTCGTCTTCATCCGGTTCGTCGTCTTCATCCGGCGCGTCGTCCGCTTCGATCATGCAGTCTTCGCTGCAATAGGGCTTGCCGGAATCGCCGATCCACGGATCGCCATCGAATTCCGCTTCGCATTCGGCGCAGGTTGTAATTTCGTTCTCGTCAGGCGTGGAACTCATCTCTGTCTCCTTCGTGTATTCGGAACGCATCGCCGCGCCGGCGCGCCAGTTCAACCGCGACCCGCCCCGTCCAGTCCGCGTCGCCCACGGCGTAGTTTACAGCCTCTTCCATGGTGCAGTTGGCTATCCCCGGCACGGGGTAGCCCCCGCATCTTGCCTCCACATGCGACACCATCCATTCGTTCAGCGGGTCCTGCCAGAACGCGTTCAGCCTGGGTTCGTCGTTGGCGCCCCACGGGTTGTATTCGCCGTCAGGCGCGGTGTTGTCCAGCAGACGTTTGAGCAGCGACTCCAGATCGCTTTTACGTACCTCATCCGCCAGCGGTTTGCCGGTCTTCTTATGAAATCTGCTGCTGCGCCACTGCAGATCCAGCACCGCGACCCGATACGCTTCGAGCATCCAGTCCTGCAGGGCGCGGATCGACGCCGGCCATACGGTTTCCTGATAACTGGTCATGGTGTGGCGGAACAACCGGTAGACCAGCGGCTTAAGGCCCTGCGGCAGGTTGCCAAGGTGGAATGCTTCCTGCATGGTGTCGCCTGAGGGCAGAATGTCGCATCCCAGCTTATGCAACACTTCCATATCGTAGGAGGCGTTGTGGAAGATCGTACGGTATAGAGACAGACCGGCAAACAAATGACGCAGTGTGCGTTTGTCTACAGCTCGTATGAGAACACCCTGTCTGGGTTGCCATGACACCTGCACCGACCACGGATGGCCCGCATGGCTTTCCGTATCGATGGCCAGCACTGATGCGTTCTCCATCCCACGCAGACCTTCAGTATCCGTTATCAGTTTGTAGTCGACCGGTTCAGGCGCCGGGCCCCCGATGAACGCTTCGTAACCTCTGCGGTGCATGTCCAAAGTGCCGCTCAGCCCCTGCCAGTCGTCCATACACACCTGCATCCAGCGGGACTCGTGCAGGCCGATAGCGGGATGGTACATTGGCACCAGCCAGCCTTCCCACCCGAACAGCGTGCCGACCTTGCCAGTGTGTTGTGGGATGCCGTGGTGAAGCTCCAGTCGGATACCCGGCACCAGACTGCAGGCGCTGCTGCCGCACAACACGATCACTTCCGGTTGCGTTCGCGCGATCTCTTCCGCTACGTGGTGCCGGGCGCACGCGGCAATGGTCTTGTCGTCCGGCGCTTTGTTGGCAGCGTGTCCGCATAACACGGTGTTGCAGACGCGGACCTGCGAGCGGTCGACAAGACCATTGCCGCGTGCGCCCGGCACCACGTAGCGGAAGAGATCGCGCGAACGCAACCGGAAGTGAT
>Ga0187874_10001040_pt1 | contig 28160 bp, 24 predicted proteins | sample June2016WEW_16_1_3_FD_132993 | JGI IMG/M metagenome (GOLD analysis project Ga0187874, IMG submission 132993) | Peatland microbial communities from SPRUCE experiment site at the Marcell Experimental Forest, Minnesota, USA - June2016WEW_16_150 | ecosystem: Environmental > Terrestrial > Soil >... | reverse complement strand
GACTATTCCACCCCGATTCACTAACGTCGGCGGGCCGGTAATCAAGAACCAACCGACAAAATTTTATGCCACCGAAAGCCGCTGAAAAATCCGCCGCCGAGGCCAGAACTGCCGCGTCGCACACACGGGAACTCGAAGCCGCCATCTCCACTATCACCAAAACCTACGGCGACGGCAGCATCATGCGCCTGGGCGACGCCCGCGCGCACATAAAGATTGATGTCATCCCGACCGGCTCGCTGGCGATGGATTTGGCGCTTGGTGTCGGCGGCATTCCGCGCGGCCGGGTTGTGGAAATTTTCGGGCCGGAATCATCGGGCAAAACCACGCTCATGTTGCACGTGATCGCCAATGCGCAAAAGGCCGGCGGGCTGGCGGCGTTCATTGACGCCGAGCACGCGCTCGACCCGGGCTACGCGAAAAGACTCGGTGTGAACCTCGACGATTTGCTCGTGTCCCAACCGGATTCCGGCGAGGAGGCGCTGACGATTTGTGAAACGCTCGCCCGCTCGAATGCGCTGGATGTGATCGTGATTGATTCGGTTGCCGCGCTGGTGCCGAAGGCCGAATTGGAAGGCGAAATGGGCATGGCCACGATGGGCATGCAGGCGCGGCTGATGAGCCAGGCGTTGCGCAAGCTCACCGCGATTCTGGCCAAGTCCAAGACGACGTGCATTTTTACCAACCAACTCCGCGAAAAGCTCGGCGTGATGTTCGGCAACCCGGAAACGACGCCCGGCGGCAAGGCATTGAAATTTTACGCCAGCGTGCGCATTGACATCCGGCGCAAGGACACGCTCAAGGACGCCGCCGGCAACGCCGTCGGTAATCACGTGCGGGTGAAAATTGTGAAAAACAAGGTCGCGCCGCCGTTTGCCGAGGCCGAGTTCGATATCCTTTACAACCACGGCATCAACCAGGAAGGCAGCATCCTCGACGTGGGCATTGAAAACGGCGTCGTGGACAAAAAGGGCGCCTGGCTGCAGTTTGATGGCGAGTTGATCGGCCAGGGCAAGGATGCCGCGCAAAAGGCATTGGCCGAAAAACCCGCGCTGGCCAAAAAAATTGTGGAGGCGATTCTGGCCAAACGCGCGGCCGGGGCTTGAATACAAAGCCGGAGAAGGTCTATTTCGAACCGGCCAGTCTGGCTTGCCGGAGACGTGTCGGGGCGTCGGGACGTGTTATTGAATCGTTCCGAGACAGAGGAGGTTGTTCCAAATGATTCATTGGCGGAGCGGGAAGGCTAAATTTCTGTTCGTGTCTTTCGGGTGTTTCGTGGTTAAATTTTCTCCGCGATGATTCAATACCTCGATTTGCTGCGGCACGTCCTCGAACACGGCAAATTCAAGGCCGACCGCACCGGCACCGGCACCTGTTCCGTGTTCGGCGCGCAAATCCGTTGTCCCTTGCGCGAAGCGTTTCCGCTACTCACGACTAAAAAAGTCCACATCAAGTCCGTCATTTACGAATTGCTCTGGTTTTTGCGCGGCGATACCAACGTTAAATATCTCCACGACCACGGCGTGACCATCTGGGACGAGTGGGCGGACCAGGACGGCAGTCTCGGCCGGATTTACGGCGCGCAGTGGACGGACTGGCGCACGCCTGATGGCTGTTCCATCAACCAGATTGACGAAGTCATCGCGCAAATCAAAAAGAACCCCGACAGCCGGCGGCATATCGTCACCGCTTGGAACCCCGGCGAACTCGAGCAGATGGCGTTGGCGCCGTGCCATTGCTTGTTTCAGTTTTACGTGCTCGACGGCGAGTTGAGCTGCCAGCTTTACCAGCGCAGTGCGGACATTTTCCTGGGCGTGCCATTCAACATCGCCAGCTACGCGCTGCTTACGCTGATGGTGGCGCAGGTTTGCGGATTGAAATCCGGCGAATTCGTCCACACCTTCGGCGACCTGCACCTTTACGTGAACCACGTCGAGCAGGCGAAGCTGCAACTGTCACGCGCGCCGCGTCCGCTGCCCCAGATGAAATTGAATCCGGCGGTGAAAAAAATTGACGACTTCAAATTCGAGGATTTTGAATTGGTGGGTTACGAGCCGCATCCGGCCATCAAAGCGCCGATTGCGGTGTAGTTGGAGTTCAAGCTTTAGCTTGCTCCGGACGGCTCAATGGAAATAAAAGAAAACAAGCTGAAGCTTGAACTCCAACATGAAACCTTCTCTTGTCAGAATCGCATCCGCAGTCTGGGTGATTGTAATTGTGCTGGCAATTATTGGCGACCTTTCTGTTCCACCTGCTGAACTTCCGCTTTATATCGGGCTTGCGTGCATTACGCTCGTTCCTCTGATTTTTGGCTCACGTCGCTACCGTGTATTTGGAGCAATTGCCCTGGCAGTGTCGTTGCTGATGGTTGTTATGGAATATTCGGCGGGGATCCGCATTAAAGAGTATAAGGAGCATATTCGGAGTACAAGTACTGAGGAGAATCAACAAACCAACGCCGCCGCAACAAAGCAGCAGAAGCCGTGATGTCGACTAACCGCGAGTTGGAGTTCAAGCTTTAGCTTGCTCTGGCACAGCGAAATGGCATAAACACCGACAAGCTGAAGCTTGAACTCCAACACCAGACAGGCCAAAGCCCGAACGACAACATCACTCGACGATGTATCTCTGGCGAAAACTGAACGAAAAACAACGCGAAGCACTGCTTGAGTCCCGTCAATTTAATGATCGTCCTTGGCACAGTCCGCAACATCAAACCAGCCAGAACGGCCGCTATTTGCTCACTGCTGCCTGTTATGAACACCGCCACATCGCCGGCTTGAATCCAAAACGGCTTGCGGATTTCTCCGAACAATTACTCAAAGTTCTGGAAGCGGATTGCAAAGAAGTTTACGCGCGGTGCATCTTGCCGAACCATTACCATGCTTTGGTCCACACGACAAAACTGCCGCAGTTGCTCCAAAATATCGGGTTGCTTCACGGACGGACTTCTTTTGTTTGGAATGGCGAAGAAAACAGGCGCGGACGCAAAGTCTGGTTCAACTGCGCCGAGACGGCGATGAAATCGGACCAGCACTTTTGGGCAACATTAAACTACGTTCACCATAATCCGGTGCATCACGGTTATGTCCACCAGTGGCAGGACTGGCCGTTTTCCAGCGGTGCGAGCTTCCTCCGGCACTGTGAACGCGAACGGGCAGTAATGCTTTGGCAGGAAAATATCCCATTGACGATTATGGAAAGACCTGGGACCCGTCTGAATTGTAAATGCGAATCCACCGCTTGGAGTTCAAGCTTTAGCTTGCTCTGGCACAGCGAAATGGCATAAATACCGGACAAGCTGAAGCTTGAACTCCAACTTGAAGCACTTCAAGGCCATCGCCGCCATGTCGCTGAACCGCGTGATTGGCGCGGACGGCAAAATCCCGTGGCATCTGCCGGAGGACTTCAAGTGGTTCAAACAAATGACGATGGGCAACATCGTCGTGATGGGGCGCAAGACGTTTGAAGGCCTCGGCCATCCGCTGTCCAACCGCAAAAACATGGTGCTTACGCGGCATCCGCAGCGGCTGATCAGGCAGCATCCGGAGATTTTCGGGCAATACCACGAATGGCGCGGCGGTCGTTATCTCAAGCGCGCCTACCAGTTTCATTTCACAAAGCTGGGGGAAAAGCAGGAGACGGAAATTCTGATTTTCAACTCGCTGAACAAAATGAATCCCGACGAGTTCCCCAACGACATTTTCATCTGCGGTGGCGCGGAGATTTATGCGCAGGTATTGCCGCGCTGTTCCGACCTTTACCTCACGCTGGTGCAGCGCGAGGTGGAAGGCGACGCATTCTTTCCGCCGTTTGAAAACCGGTTTGACCTGGTCGAGGAAATCCAGGACACGCCGGAGTTCAAGATTTTGCACTACCGGCACCGGAGTCTGAAGGGTTCGGAATGAAAGGTGTTGGAGTTCAAGCTTTAGCTTGTTCAGAAGCAGGCTGAAGCCTGAACTCCAACACAAACAGGCGGGCTGTTTCCAGCCCGCCCGAGCGAATTTCAGATTTGAAACCGGCGATTTGAAATCCCGCAGGTTTATTCCGGTTTGGACCCCTCCTGCTTTGCTTCGTCAGCGGCATCGAAGGCGTGTTGCAACGCCACGAGGTCTTCACCGGGTTTGAGCGCGTCGAGGAGCTTCTGCTCCTCCTTGAGCTGCTCTTCGGTGTAGCTGGCGGCCTTGATGGACAGGCCGATGCGGCGTTCGCCCTTGTCAATCTTGACGACGCGCGCGGTGACTTCCTGCCCCACCTTGAGGACGTTCTTGATTTTATCCACGCGTTCTTCGCTGATCTGCGAGATGTGCACGAGGCCGTCAATGTCGTGTTGCAAGCCGACAAACGCGCCGAAGCTCGCGAGCTTGGTGACGTTGCCGGTGACGAGGTCGCCGACCTTGTAGAGCTGGTCAATTTTCTCCCACGGATCCTGCGAAAGCTGTTTCATGCCGAGCGCGATGCGCTGGTTCGGACGGTCCACTTCCAGCACCACGGCCTCGACTTCGTCGCCCTTCTTCAAAACCTCGCTCGGATGATTGATCTTGCGCGTCCAGGAGATGTCGGACACGTGGATCATGCCGTCAAGGCCCTCTTCCAATTCAACAAACGCGCCGTAGCTGGTCAGGTTGCGCACCTTGCCCTTGATGCGCGAGCCAGCGGGATATTTCTGCTCGGCGGTGTCCCACGGATTGCTTTCGAGCTGGCGGATGCCAAGGGAAATTTTCTGTTCCTCGCGGTTGATGCCGAGCACGACGGCTTCGATTTCCTCCCCCTGCTTGAGCATGTCACTGGGCCGGGCCACGCGCTTGGTCCACGACAATTCGGTGACGTGCACCAGCCCTTCGACACCTGGTTCCAGTTGCACAAACGCGCCATAGGGCACGAGGTTGACGATCTTGCCCTTGACGCGCGCGCCGACGGGATATTTCATTTCGATGTTGTCCCACGGATTGGCCATTTTCTGCTTGAGACCGAGGCTGACGCGCTCCTTCTCCTTGTTCACGTCCAGCACCACCACGTCAATTTCCTGGCCGATCTTGAGCAATTCGGAGGGATGCCCGATGCGGCCCCAACTCATGTCGGTGATGTGCAGCAGGCCGTCAATGCCGTTGAGGTCAATGAACGCGCCGAAATCGGTGATATTCTTGACGGTGCCCTTGCGGATGTCGCCCGGCACCATCTCGGCCAGCAACTGGGCGCGGCGCTCGCTGCGCTCCTGCTCAATCAACTCGCGGCGCGACAGGACGATGTTCTGCCGTTCCTGGTTGATTTTGACGACCTTGAACTCGTAGGTGTTGCCGACGAATTGCGCGAGATTCTTCGGCGTGGTGATGTCAATTTGCGACGCCGGCAGAAACGCCTCGACGCCCACGTTGACGACCAGGCCGCCCTTGACGAGCGACTTGACTTTGCCGGAGATGCGGCCGCCCTCGTTGCAAATCGTGAGGATCTTATCCCAGTTTTTCTTGAACTCGGCCTTCTCGTGCGACAGGACGACCATGCCGTCCTTGTCCTCGAGCTTTTCAATCAGAACATCAATTTCATCGCCGACCTTCAGCGTTTTGATGTCCTCAAATTCCATGCCGGGGATGACGCCCTCGCTTTTGTAGCCGATGTCCACCAAAACTTCCTTGGGGCGGACTTCGATGATCTTGCCTTTGACAATTTCGCCTGCCGCAAAACGCATTGCGGTCTGCTTCATGGCTTCTTCCATCGTGAGCATAACTTGACTATGGATACTGCGGGAACTTGGGCCCCAAACGGCGGGAACCGAAGCTCCATTGCCTAACTGACCAGTCGCTGCAAACGGCAACGGAGGTTGACGGTTAGGTTGTTGGTTTAACTGTTTTTTCTCAGCCTCATTGAACATCCACCCTCCGCAGTCCTGCTACGGAGGACGGGTCCGCACGCGCGGCGTTCAGGCAAGATGGAAGATACGGGAAATGCGAAGAATGGCAAGTATTTATTCAAACGAAATATTATTTCTGCAATTTATTCGTTTCTACGTTTGGGAAAACGAGGGTGAGCATATTCTTATTAGCATCGGTTTTTTCTATCCTTGCCACCTTCGGCTTAACCATAACCGGTTTTGAAACAGCATTTGTTGGGAATGAGAAAAAGTATGTTTGGAACGCTATTCCTTCAGGCGGCCAATCTTTTGCTTGCGCCCAAATTCCAATATCGCCTTGTCCAATTTCTCCAAAGCTTGAATTCGGTATTTGTGGTATCAAGATCGGCGGAAGTCCAATAGAATTACCTGGAAGCATAGCAGACGGAACACGGTATATCCATGCTCTGTATTTGTTCGTTGTAGCGCCTCTCGAATCTAATGATATTTCAGGTATGTCGTTGGCATCCCATATTTCCCAATGTGGGTCCGGCACGGCGTTCCAATCTTTTGGCAGAACAACGACAATTTGGGCGTCTTGGGCAAAGGCAGGCGAAGAAATTCCAAACCGCAATATGACATTGGTTTGTTTCAACTCTATTGGAGTGGCCAGACAACCCCAAATTTCATGAGTTTGATTAAAAGAGGGTATAACCAAAAAACTATTCGTAAGCTCAATAGTATCCTCTGGCTTCTCGGTTGCTAAAACAGAAAATGTAAAATGCGGATGCGGCTTCTTTGATTCAGACACAATACGCTAAGACAAAAAGGCGAACAAAGCGGAATCTAAAACCATCAATGACCAAAATAATGTCCTAAAATATCTAAAACCTGATTTTTTAAGATGATGGCTAATTACAAAAATTCCACACGCCACGGCAATAAAATAAGCAATGAAACCCCAAATATGAAACCCAGCCTCGGACAAGCCGGCACCCACAATGGCGAAAACAATTCCTCCAGAGATTTCTAAAATATCAATCAACGCATCCGCTTTATCTGATTGCGGTGTAATTTTTCCCACAACCCAAACGCTATTTCGCGCCAGCCATTTTTGTCGAGCATAATCTAGTTTCACCACATTCAACCTATTAACCATTGGTCGGCTCACGCCGGCAGCGGTTGGCCCTTGGTTTCAGGCGCAAACGGCAGGATCAGCAATCCGATGACATAAATCGCGGCCACGGCGCTGGCCGCACGGCCAAAACTGCCCAGCACTGTGACCAGATAGCCGGTCGCAAACGGCCCGCTGGCCGCCAACACCCGGCCGATGTTGAAACAGAAACCGGCGCCGGTCGCGCGTATCCGCGTGGGATACAATTCCGGCAGGTAAATCGGGAAACCGCTGAAAATGCCGTTGTTGAAGAAGCCCAGCAGTGGTAACAGCAACAGCACCTGGGCGTAGGTCCGCGGCGTCAGAAACGTGACCGGCAACATCACGAGGCTGCCGAGGCACATCAGGGCAAAAACCCATCGTCGGCCCACACGGTCGGCCAGCGGACCGAAACTGAGGTAACCGGCCAGCGCCCCGACATTCAGCAGCATGGTGGCGTAGCTGACACGGCTCGCCAGTCCGGATTCGTTCACGCCTTGCAAGTCCGGCAAAGCGCGGATGAGTGTCGGCGTCCAGTTCGTCGCGCCCCACAAACCGAACACCGCCACAAACGCCAGCCCGGAGCCGACCAGCGTGGAACGAACCAGCCCCGGCGCAAACAGTTCCGCCAGTTTCGACGATTGCCGGCCGCCGGTCTGCCTCTCTGCCGCGCGTGCCTTGACCCAGCGTTCCGGTTCCCTGACCCATAAGAAAACGAAGACTGCAACAATGGCCGGCGCGACACCGACGACGAAAAGAAAACGCCAACTGCAGTTGCGCAGGACCAGGTTGAGCACCGCTGCCACGAAAAATCCCCCGGCCCAGGCCGATTGCAGCAGGCCCGCCGCTTTGGTGCGTTTGTCCTCCGGCCACACCTCGGCCACCAGCGCCGCGCCAGCCGCCCATTCGCCGCCAATGCCGAGCGCCGTGATGAACCGGAACAACGCCAGTTGCCACCAGTTTTGCGACAGCGCCGCCATGCCGGTGAACACGGCGTAAATCAGGATGGAGAAAACCAGCGCTTTGGTCCGCCCGAAATAGTCCGCCAGAGCGCCAAACACAACTCCGCCGATGGCCCAACCAATCAGAAAAATTGAGAAAATGATTCCGCCATACCAGCCGATGACATCGGCGGTGACAGGGCCACCGCCGGGCGAGCGCAGGAGATCATGCAGCGCGGGTTGCAGGACCAGCGCGTAGATGGTGGAGTCCATTGAATCGAACACCCAGCCCAGCCATGCGACGAAAAGCACCAGCCATTGGTAGCGTGTGACCCCGTGACGCCAGGAATCGGATTTCACGGGAAGACAGTCTAACCGGACTTTCCAACAAAGAGAAGTTTGACGTGGCGGCGCTTCATTGACTCTCTCCGGTTGCGCACCTACCTTCACCTTGCATGTACGATCTCGTCGCGCCTTTCAAACCCGCTGGCGACCAGCCGCAGGCGATTGCGAAGCTGACTGACGGCATTTTGTCCGGCGCGAAGCATCAAACGCTTCTCGGTGTCACCGGCTCCGGCAAGACGTTCACCGTCGCCAACGTCATCAAAAACGTGGACAAGCCTACGCTGGTCATCTCGCACAACAAGACGCTGGCCGCGCAGCTTTACGCCGAGTTCAAAGGGTTTTTCCCCAACCACGCCGTCGAATACTTCGTCTCCTACTTCGATTATTACCAGCCGGAGGCTTACATCCCGCGCACCGACACGTTCATCGAAAAGGATTCGAGCCGGAACGAGGAGATTGAGCGGCTGCGGCTTTCCACAATGAGCTCGCTTTTCGCCCGGCGCGACGTAGTGGTCGTCGCCAGCGTCTCCTGTATCTACGGCATCGGCAGCAAGGAGGATTACGAGGCGATGGTCATTCCCATCCGCGTCGGCAGTGAAATTTCGCGCGAACAATTCCTCACGCGCCTCGTGGATTTGCAGTATGACCGGAACGACATCGCGTTTGAACGCGGCCATTTCCGCGTGCGCGGCGACACGGTGGAAGTCCGCCCCGCCGGACGCGAGGACGGGCTGCGTGTGGAATTTTTCGGCGAACAAATCGAGCGGCTCACACGCTTTGAACCGTTGACCGGAAACAAAATTGAACTGCCCGACGCGGTCACCATTTTCCCGGGAAAACAATTCGTCACCACCGCCGACAAGATGAAACGCGCCAGCCTCACCATCCGCGAAGAGCTCGGCGAACGCATCGCGTGGTTTGAAAAGCACGGCAAATTGCTCGAAGCCCAGCGCATCAAGCAACGGACGGAATATGATTTGGAAATGATGGAGGAAATGGGCATTTGTTCCGGCATCGAAAATTATTCGCGCCACATCGCCGGCCGCCCGCCCGGCTCGCGCCCCGCGACGATGATTGATTTCTTTCCGAAGGATTATCTGCTGGTGATTGACGAATCACACGCCACCGTGCCGCAAATCGGCGGCATGTATGAGGGTGACCGCTCGCGCAAAACGGTCTTGGTCGAGTACGGTTTCCGCCTGCCGAGCGCGCTCGACAATCGTCCTTTGAACTTCAAGGAATTTCAGACGATGCAAGGCCAGACAATTTACGTCAGCGCCACCCCGGCAGCGCGGGAACTGGAATGGTCGCGGCAGAGTGCGATGGAAATCCGTAGCGCAGGCGTCCCGCCTGCACAGCCTGAATCGCAATCATTAGAAAGCAGGCGAGACGCCTGCGCTACGTTACAGCAACCCGGCGTCGTGGAACTCGTCGTGCGTCCGACCGGGCTGATTGACCCGAAGGTCACGCTCAAGCCGCTCAAGGGCCAGATTGACGATCTCATCGAGGAATGCCGCAAGCGCGCCGACGCGAAGGAGCGCGTGCTTGTCACCACACTGACAAAGCGCACCGCCGAGGAACTGACCGATTACCTGCGCGGCATCGGCGTCAACGTCCAGTATCTCCACAGCGAGATTGACGCCATCGAGCGCGTCGAAATTTTGCGCTCCCTGCGCAAAGGCGAATTCGACGTGCTCGTCGGCATCAATCTGCTTCGCGAAGGGCTGGATTTGCCGGAAGTTTCGCTGGTAGCGATTCTGGATGCCGACAAGGAAGGCTTCCTGCGCAGTGAAACCAGCCTGATTCAAACCGCTGGCCGCGCCGCACGGCATCTCCACGGCGAGGTGATTCTCTACGCCGACGTGATGACCGACAGCATCAAAAAGTTTCTGGCCGTCACCGAATATCGTCGCCAGAAGCAGCTTGATTACAATCGGGAACACCAAATCACGCCGCGCAGCGTCTGCCGCGCCGTGGAGGAAAGTCTGGCCGTTTACGAATCGAAACGTGAAGCCGGCGCATCAGTGCTCAAAGACGCCGGCATGGACGTTGACCTGACGGAAACCATCAACGAACTGGAAACGGAAATGCTCGCCGCCGCCGAGGAGTTGAAATTTGAAAAAGCCGCCCTGTTGCGCGATCAAATCAAGGAACTCAAACGCCTGATTGACGGCGAAAAAGTGGAGACGGAAGCGAAGCCGGTGAGCTATCGCAAATCAAAAAAAGCACGCCACTAAATTGACGCCATGCTGCTGCTTGAATAATCTCGGCTCATTGCAAAGAAATTGAACACCAAAAAATGAAACCTAAAATTAGCGCTGGTGAGTGGGCGGCCAAACAAAAATCTCCAATGACGCGTTCAAAGGTTAAAAAGTATTCATCTATGCGTTTGGCCGAACTACGAGAAGTTGGAATACAATTCGTGGAGATTTTAGGTTGTAATTATCCGCCAGATGAGTGCGATGCCTACCGCTCAATCAAGGGACAGAAATTTGAAATTGAATCTGCACCGCTATTGCCACTTCCAGGTTGCGATAAAAAGTTTTGCAAGTGTATTCATCTTGCCCGCGAGTGAACAAATCATGCTCGGCTCACATGGCTATGCTTGTTTTTACCGAAAACTGGAAAAGCGAATTAGAAAGCCGCTATCGGAATCATAAGCGATACACCAAGCCATTCATTTATTTCGTAGCAACTGAAAATGAATTTCAATCTATCCGAGAGCAACTTGAAGAATGGGTTTCTGCTTTGCCGGAGGACTTGCGAAAAGAAAGGGCGATTAAAAATTTGCGGTCAGAAGAAAGTTTCCGACAGACATATCACGAATTAGCTGTCGGTGCTCTATTAAAAAATTCAGGTTTGAAAACTGAATATGACAAGGAATTCAATGGCAAGACACCAGATTGGTTCATTTCCTCAAATGACGGCTCACAGGATTTCATTGTCGAGGTATTCACTGAAAACATTTCTCAATCAGCGGCATCTTGGGACACACGCCTTTCTGATTTGCAAGGAAGGCTTTCAGATCTGCCTTTTGACTTTGCGTTATGTGTTGACGTTCCATTTGATTGGAACCCGGTGAGCTTGGACTCACGACGCAGCAAAACGATTGCTGAAGGAGTAAGAGCCTGGCTTGCCAACAATAATCCTTCGGTTGGAGAGGAACTTCACTTGGATGAATTTTCCTTTGAGGTTATTTTACGCGATCGTGGATGTTCCAAAGTTAAACTCATGGGATTTGCTCGACCATTTTGGGTGAATCCTCGGCCATTAAAAGAAAACATTGCAGAGAAAGTTCATAAATACAAAGTTCTCGTAACTGCTAATCGAATTCCATTTGTAGTTGCTGTCGTAATGGAATTCCGCACCGGCTATGGTGCTGATGATTTGGAAAATATTCTGTTTGGACAAGACGGGCTATTTAAGAATGAATCATTATTGAGCGGTGTAATTCTAGCGTCGCGATCAAATACAAATAAATGGGAAATGAAGTGTTATTTAAGCCTTGATGCGCAAAATCCTTTGCCGGCAAACCTATTCAATTCGGGACTATGCACTTGACAAATAATTGATTCTCGGCTACATTGTAGCCATGAAGAATAAGAACGGAAAGAATGATTGCGAGACCACGTCAGACGGGCTGACCCTCATGCAAATCTTAAATCGGTTTTCGACGGATGACGCTGCCCGTCAGCATTTGGAAGGCGTCCGCTGGAAAAACGGCATCGTTTGCCCGCACTGTGGCTGCAACGACCAGACCAAGTTTTCCGGTGTCCAAGCCAACCCGGAAAAGAAAGTGCGTGCCGGACTGCGCTGGTGTTCTGCCTGTGAAAAGCAATTTACCGTCACGATTGGAACCATTTTTGAGGACAGCCACATTCCGCTCCAAAAATGGCTGATTGCGTGGTATCTGGTTTGCAGTTCCAAAAAGGGCGTTTCGTCCCTGCAACTGCAACGGCAGCTTGAACTGGGCAGTTACCGGACGGCACTGTTTATGACGCATCGGATTCGTCATGCGCTCAAAGACCCGACATTCACCGATAAACTCAGCGGCACGGTGGAAGCCGATGAAACATGGGTCGGTGGCAAAACACGCGGGCACGGACGCCATTATGTCGGCAACAAAACGCCGGTGGTTTCCTTGGTGGAGCGCGGCGGACGGAAGCGGTCGCTGGTGATGACCCGCGTGACCGGCAAAAATCTCAAAGAAGCGTTGACGGAACACGTTGACCCGTCTGCCACGGTGATGACCGATGATTTTCGGGGCTACCGCAAAGCCGCAAAAGGTTTCGCCAAGCACGAAACCGTCAATCATTCTGCCGGTGAATATGTCCGTGGCGATGCGTTCACTAATACGGTCGAAAGTTCGTTCTCACTGCTAAAGCGGGGCGTGATGGGAACGTTCCACAGCATCAGCAAAAAGCACCTGCCGCTTTACCTTGCCGAGTTCGACCATCGCTGGAACCATCGAAAAATCAGTGATGGCCAGCGCACAGAAGAAGGGTTGAAAAAAGTCGAAGGCAAAAGGCTCACCTACCACCGGCCAAAGAATTGAAGGAATTTCAAAAACAAGGTTGAATGACTGGTCAAATAGGCTACGCTTCAAAGCGTGAAGCGCGAGCCGCTGAAAACAGACCTGCCCTTTGACGAAGCCCTTCGCCGGGCCATGTTGGTCAAGCCGGAACGGGCACGGCGCAAAAAATCGGTTTCACGCACAAAATTTCCGGCAAAATCTCAGAAGGTTGAGCGTTGACACCGTTCTGTAAACGAATTTTACTGCTCACGGCAAATTCAGTTATCGCGTGACGATTTACGATTACATCAAGAAACATAAATTGAAGCACTTTGCCAAGTGGCCCGCCACGAATCAGGAAATTCACCATCTGTTGATCGAACCGCAGGGCGACGTGTTCGACCTTTATCGAAATTCAAACAGCACTCATTTTGTTTCCATAAACCGGACAAAGGGCAGGTTTCGCATTTTCCACAGTGAATTGGTTCCACATTTTAGCGAGTGGTGTTCGACAGATTTGGATAACGGGAGCGACATTCACTAACCAGTTGCTCGATTGCCTGCTCCAACGAATAGCACCATGTTATGTGTTTCCGATGCTCGTCCGAACGAACCGAGTATAGTGGCCCCCTGTATTTTTTAATTTCCCATTCAGGGAAAGCGTTCAATTCCTTCATCAGCCGGTCGAAATTGGTGTGCTGTGATTTTTTGCGTCTCATGGAATAACAGAACGGAAAAATCGAAAAACGAAGTGACCTCCCCGCCGAACGCCGAGAATGCGGACACAAATTTTAGCGCCCCCTACTGAGCGGCTATGGGCTGTGCCACTGGCCGGGGCACGGCCAGTTTGGGTGGAACCGGCTGTGCAAGTCGTTTAACGTTTTTGCAGCACCAAATCGGAACATCCCACACAAAAAGCCACAGGAAGAACCAGCTTCCTAAAATAAATCCAATAGCGATTCCCGCTTCCTGCCCGCCTTCACCGGCAATAAAACCCACGATGAAGGCGAAAGGAATGCCGATGCAGGCATTTCGCCACAGAAAATTCCAGAGCGCACGCCAATAGATATGTTGAAAACTGTCCCGTTTCAGAATCAGCCGGTAAGTGCAACGACTGAGCCAAGTTCTAAAGACAAAGATTCCCAAGCCAAAATACGCAAGGACGCCCAGTCCGGCGGGTGGTAGCTGATGGCTCACAGCATCAGCACAAGCTGCAAGGCACAACCCGAAGAAAGTCCAGCCGATAAGTTGACCAAAGCCAAGTTTTGTGGGCTTAAATATCTCCTGCCGCACGGAGTCGGACAAGTTGCCGCCCGAAACCATAATCGGCGGTATCGGGGGCGGTATTGGTGATGGCGAAGATGCTGCCTTTTTGGGTGGTGCCCCGCAATGGGGGCAGGCTGCCGCTTCACTGCTGACCTGCTCGCCGCATTCATAGCATTTAAGTAGAGCCATACGTGAATTCAAAGTTGTTAAGCTTTTATCTCTTGCACATTTTCAATGCCAGAGCCGGTCTTCACTCTAAAACGTCCAACCTTATCGCGTGCAAAGTCGAGACATTGTGAAGACGAAAGGGTAAATTCGTAGCTTGTAGATGGCTGCAAAACAGACTGCGGTTTTGGGAGTTCAGAACCTTCAGACTGCTCGATCCATTCCCCCTTGTTTCGGTTCCATGTCTCAAACACCGAACTAAGTATTTCGATTTGGCGTGGGGTTGGATTAAATATGCGGAACGTTCTTAGCTCAGGACTCACACAACGGATTTCAAGTCGCTCTTTCTTTTCGTGCCATCGGAGCCACGCAAGAACGCATACGACCACACCGCAAATCACGCTAATATATTGAAGCCACAGGGACATATTCTTTTGCCTAATAGACAACGGACACCGCGTTACTTAGCATAGATTATGCCGTTTGTGGATGGCACTCTGTCGGACTGCTGTGAAGACTGGCAACGGCAGCGACTTAACGCGAACTGTCAGGCGGTTCTTTTTTATCTGTGTCGGCGGTGTCCACCCGAAGCTGTGTAAGGGAAGGAGACGATGTTATGCCTGATTCTGAAATTTCCCTTGCGACGCCATACACCATTTCCGTCAGTTTTCGTTTCCATTCCGCTTTGAAGTCGGCGTCAAATTTGTTAAGCCTTTGCACCCGTTCTTCAACTTCTTCCCGGCTCATTAGCACGGTTTGCACCTTCTTTTCAGGGAAGTCCCTTGACACCACCGGAATTGTATATGCCGCTTTGGTCGGCCCGGCACAGCGGGGGTCGGCCTTTTTGACTTCTTCGACCGCATAAATGGCAGTCGCAATGGCTGTTCCCAACTGCATGTCGGCGATGTCCTGCGAACTCAGGAAAAAATTCGCCAGCACTTCACCACAGCCAATTGCCACGCGAGTTCGGTCTTTCGCGTGCGGCTGTGGGCCGCGCATCAAAGTTGGCCCGGCTGTTTCTGAGCGAATTATGTAAACGTAAGGTTCGCCTTCAAAGTAATAGGCCACCATCAACGTAAAACTGTGTCCGGCGAAGTAGTGAACCAGCGTGTCGCCCTGCAACTGAAATTCTTCGATGATGTTTCTCTTTACTTCCGCGACCGCAGCGTTGGCCAGTTCCGCTGGTTTCCGGTATTCGTCCAGTCTTTCGGCGGCAGCGGCGTTTATCAGTCTTTCAACCGCCTGCGACGAATAATCGGCGTGGCCAGACCGGGCGACTAAAGCACTTGCGCCGTCCGCAAAATCAATTCTGGTGATTTTATTTTCATCCCTGTCAGTGACGCCGGTTTCCCAATCGCTCATTTGGCTGTCGCTGGCCATGACGATTGCGTTATTACAAATCAGGGCAACACCAACTGTCATTATCTTAACCTTTGGTTTTGGCTGCCGGTAGCGTTGCCGTGTTTGCTGCGGGGATTCAAGAGAAATTTCAGTCAAAGTATTCATGGCGTTAGGTAGTAATTTTTTGCGTTTACAAAAATTTTTCGGCGTTCAATTTGGAAGTGTGGCGGGCGCAGTCCCAAAAATTCCACAAGGGAATTGCTGGACACGCACAAGCTTGACGGCATCCTGCGTGTCTTCGACAGTTCCCATAGTTTCTTTGGGGCTGGTTCCGTCCCGCCACACTAATTATTTGTCAAGTGCATAGTCCCGATTCAATTGAATATTTTTCCATTTTCCCACCGCGTCATCGGCGCGCCCTCTTTGTAGAACCAAATCCAAACTGAATCAAGCTCCGTAGGAGCAGCATATTCTGACGATTTCGCTCCTGACGGAGCTTTGGATTTTTTAATTTCGATTTTCTACAAATATGCCAGCCCTAACGGGCTTTCTGCACAAATGCTATTTCGCCAGATTCGCCCTTTGATTTGAAAAGATACTTGCCCGGATTTGCCTCGCGACTAAAATTGCCGATATGAACCGGTTTATCTCCACTCTGTTGGTAATCCTGACAACTTTCTGCGGTGCATCGGCGGCTGAAAATTTTCCCACCCTGCCACCCGGTTCAATCGCGCCGGACTTCAACCTGCCCGGGGTGGACGGGCGCAACTGGTCGCTCAAGGATTTTGCGGGCGCTAAAATCCTGGTGGTGATCTTCACGTGCAATCATTGCCCGACGGCGCAGTATTATGAGGAGCGCATCAAACAAATCGCAGCCGACTACAAGGACAAGGGTGTGGCCGTGGTCGCCATCATGTCCAATGATCCCAAATCCGTCCGGGTTGATGAATTGTGCTGGACCGACGTGGGCGACTCGTTCGACGAAATGAAAATCCGCGCCCGGGACCATCAGTTCAACTTTCCCTACCTTTACGATGGCGACACTGAATCCGTCGCGCACGCCTATGGTCCGGTCGCCACGCCGCACGTGTTTGTGTTCGACGCCGCGCGCAAACTGCGTTACGCGGGCGCCATTGACAATTCCGAACGCATTCAACACGTGACGAAACAGTATCTGCGCGAGGCGCTCGACGCGTTGCTGGCCGGCCAGGAACCGCCCCTGACCCAGACCAAAGTCGTCGGCTGCTCCATCAAATGGTCAAGCAAAGCAGCCTCGGCCCAGGCTTACCTGAACCGGCTGGCGGCCGAGCCAGTGTCGGTCTCACCGGCGGACACCAACACCCTTCAGGCTTTGCGCCGGAACGAGTCCGGCAAATTCCGGGTGGTGAATTTCTGGGCGACGTGGTGCGCGCCCTGCGTGGCGGAATTTCCCGAAATCGTGACCATCAATCGGATATACCGCCATCGGAATTTTGAATTGGTGACCGTGTCCATGAACGAGCCGGATGAAGAGAAATCCGTGCTGGAATTTCTGAAAAAACAGCAGGCGTCGAACCGCAATCTCATTTTCGCCTCCGCGGACCGGGACGCGCTGATCAATGCCTTCGATCCCGGCTGGTCGGGTGCCGTACCCTACACCGTGCTCATCAGCCCGGAAGGCAAAATCATCTATCGCGAAACCGGCAGCATCGATTCCCTGGCGCTCAAACGAGCCATTCTGAAGGCGCTAAACGAACGAAAGCCGTGGTGACTCCGTGGCGTGAGGCGGAAATTTGGAATTTAAAAAGGCCGCCCTGGTGCGCGACCAGATCAAGGAACTGAAGCGAATGATTGACGGTGGCCAGCCGGCCACGGGGGGAAAAGCACAACCGGCAAGTTATCGGAAGAACGCGCGATAAGACCACGCTTGAGCGCAAGCATTTCAGTCAGTTTGCTCAAAATCGCCGCAAAATTGCACGTCAGATGGCACGCTTTATGTTGCTGCGTGCAATCTTTGAACAGCGATATGTCAACCGGCGGCGAGGAAAACAAAGTCGTTCCGTAGAGAAAGGAAATTGAGCAACCATGATTATTCCAATTCAATTGGCCGGGATCAACGGCATCAACGCGGAGAATGCGATTCGGGGATTGATCCCCTCCCGTTCCAGCGTCGGTGAAGCCGTTATTTTTTTTGGCACTCTAATCCTGGTTGCGCTGTTTTTTTTCACCGCGGCGGTCATTTTCCGCCCGCGGCACCACCGACGGCATTCGCAACATCATCATTCAAAGCCGGCACCAAACATGGACTTTGAAGATGCCCACTGCAAAAAAACTTCCTTGGACCCGTACCACAAACACCGGCGGCATTCGGAGGTTTTTCCGCTCAATCCAACACTGGCGGAAGTCGGCGGCCTGCCGCCGGTTCGCAACAAAGATCGATCTCCGTCCATGGCTTGAGGTCAAACGATTCCCGGTTATTTTTATTTGAGTTACGCCGACAACCGGCGTAATCAAACGCGGGCAATTCCATCACTTAAGATTCGACACCCAAAATGGATAGCGGCATGAACCGGCCAAAGAACGAAGAGCCTCATCCCAAACCGCCGGCAATATCGGCGGACTCACCTTTCTGGCCAAACCCGTCAAGCTCGACGACTTGGTCACCTGCATCGAAAACCACCTGGGAAAATAGGCTTACGACAGGCAAACAGTTGGGCTTTTGCCTGTCAGCCGCACCGTTGCTGGAAGCCTTTGCCGCTCGCAAATCAAAACGCGAAGCAGGCGCGTCCCCGTCGACAAAACATGCGCAAACGTCCCTTGACCCGGCAATGACACGGTGGGAGATTGCGGCAACCGTCCATGTTGGTAACCAGTGATCCATATCAGGTCATCGCCGGGTTCGGCGTCGTGTTTTTATGCCTGGTCGGTTTATGGCGGCTCACCGTTTGGGTGCGTGAAGCACCGGTCAAACCGGATCCTTGGGATGCCGAGGTTGAGCAAAAATTAGCCGACCCGGAAACGGTGGAGGTCTGCCCTCACTGTTTGACTCCACAACCGCCCACCGCGTGGTTTTGCGGACATTGCGGAAAGGCCGTTGGTCCCTACAACAACCTGATGCCTTTCGTGAACGTGTTCTCCGAAGGCGAGGTGTTGAGAAACGGCACCACCGGCCGATTTCGAAACCGGCCGCTGGTTTTGATTGGTTACGTGCTGGTTACCCTGGGCATCAACCCCTTTTTCGCGCCGATTTACTGGTTCTTTCTCCTGTCCAATCTGAAACGTCCCCCGGCCGCATGGGAATCTGCCGAGGACCAAAATGCCCTCCAACAAAGGGTTCAGGAAACAACGAGATCGGAACCACCCGCTTGAGCTCAAGCCGCAGCGTGGCTGACTCCGAGCCGCTCGCCGGCCACGGCGGTTTCATGCCACAGGCTGATGAGTTCACACAGTTGCTGCTGCCACGGCAGCACGCGATTTTCCAGCGCGTTCGACAACGGAACGGTGTCTTCCGAGTGACAGGCTTCGTCCACGTCCTTGATAATGGCGGCGACCTGTTCGAGCTGCCACTGGCGAAGTCGGGTAAGTGAGGCGCCACCCGTGGTGGGTCCGCAGGCGTTGTCCGGCAACAGGCTCAACGTGAGCACCGGTTCCTTGAGTTGCCGGGCCAGGTTCCACCAGAGTTCGCGCGCTACGCCGCTGTCGTTGATGAGAACGAGGGTGATGGCGGTTTCAACATATTCCCGGGCAAGTTCGGCCTGTTGCAACGCCGTTTTGAGCAGCAAGACGGACGTTTCTTTCAGCGTGACCGTCCCGGCTTCGACCCGGTGAAAAGTTCCACAATGAATTAACGGTAGGGCCAGGTTCACCCAGTCGCCATCAACGTGCAATGAACACAGAACGCGTTGTCTTTCCAAGGCGAGGGTTTCGAGATAACAGCGAATGGCGTTCAGGGAACGATGCCCCTCCGGCGGTTTCACCGGCAAACCATCCAACGTTACCTCAATCCCGCTGCAAAGCTGCGGAGCTCCGGGTGAATTGTTACGCATAAATGCCGCAAAAGCCGCATAAAACGTGCCTCAAACGGCAATTACCCTGAAAGTTATTCACAGGGTTATTCACCAAGGTCGCAGTGGCTAAAGGCGGGCTCTCCTTCGGTCTCTCGCGTTAAAGCTGTGTTACAACCACAACCCATCAGAGCGTTTTCAGGCTTGGCTGCTGCCCTGATCCGCAATTAACCCAGGAGCGCAACCATATGATTGACGAAGTAAAAACCGGAAGTGATTTGCATCCCGCCGGCTGCCGGATATCAAAGCGGCGGGGAAGATTTTACTGCGGACGTTTCAATATTTGTTCTTGCGAAGAGACTGCGGCACCAGCCACTCGAAAAACCCGCCGCACCACTGATCCTCCCGCAAATAGTGCGAATAACGCATGCACACGTCCGCCAGGAACACGAAACCCAGCAAGACATCGAAAACGGCCACGGGAACGTTGGCGGAACCGATTTGAAGATAATTCTGGTTCATGAACGCCCGGATCATCCCACCAATCATCATTTTCCCGCTGCGGGTGCTGGCGATGAGCAACATGGCTATAAACGCACCTTGTGACAGCATCAGGCCAAAGATGGTGAAAATGGAAATTCCCGTAATCGTCCGGGGCAGATAACCGAATCGAACGAGCCGTTGCTGGGTGCCGGACCAAAGCAGGCCCAGAAACGGATAGAATGGCAGAAGGCACGCCCATCCCGCCTCGTTGAGCACTTCGCCGCGCCGGGATGAATCCCTCTCCGCCACCGCTGCCGCATCGTAAGTGTGGAATACTCTGGCATTTGCAGTCTTGCCCGCCGGCCACGGCTGCAGAACATAACGGATCAAATAGGGACGCCGGGCTTCACCCTTCTCCACCAGCAGGTATTTTTTGTCTTCGAAGTAAATGGCCGGCGTATTCATAGTCTGCACCTCCCAATCAGGCATTTCGTGTTTTGTTTCGATGACCACTTCGTTGTCCGCCACCGTCACCTGATCCGGCCCGACGCGGATGACCCGCTCTGGTTTTATGTCGGATGGTTCTGTCATAAATTTCTGATTTAAGTACGTTTGTGCGTTCATCGGTTCCCCTCAACCCGGCAAGTCAAGCGTCTTGCCAGCCTGGTTTTGGCACAGTCCGCGCTTCGGATGATTGTTTAGGGGAAGCTTAAATCAGAGGCAATGAAAAATTACCAGCCAGGAACACCCGCAAAACGAACCGGAGCCGGGGAAAGAAGAAGGTTTTTGGCGAGGTCGTCCTACTTCGCCGGATTCGCGCCTTTGACACGCAACTGTATCGCGTAAAGTGACTTGCTCGCGGTGATAAACAGTGTTTTGTGGTCCGGGCCGCCGAAGCTGACGTTGGCCGTCCACGGTTCCCGAATGTCAATGTGCTCAACCTGTTTTCCGGTTTTGTCGAAAACCGTCACCCCATGACCACAAAGATAGAGGTCGCCCTCCTCGTCAATCGTCATGCCGTCCGAACCTTTCGCACAAAACAGCGTTTTGTTCGTCAGCAAACCGTCGGGCAGAATGTCGTAACGCCAGGTCCGGTTCGCCTGGATGTCGGCGACAAATAGCGTTTTCCCGTCCGGTGTGCCGGTGATGCCGTTAGGCTTTTGGAGGTCATCCGTCACACGCCGGAGTTCTTTCCGGTCGGGTGAAAGAAAAAAAACCTCCTCGTTGGTAAGCGCCATCGCGTCGTGGTCCCACCACTTCCGCTGGTAAAACGGGTCGGTGACATACATGGCGCCGTTGGGCGCAACCCACACGTCATTCGGGCCGTTGAGGTATTTGCCTTGAAAATTCTTGACGAGCACGGTCACCTTTTTGTCGGGCGCGACGGACCAAAGCTCGTTGTGCTCGTCGCAGCAGGCGATCAAATTGCCCTTCGCGTCGAAATACATGCCGTTCGCACGGCCGGCGGGTTGCAGGAACGTGGAAAGTTTCCCGTCCACACTCCATTCCATGATGCGATTGTTCGGCTGGTCGGTGAAAAAAACATCGCCGGGCGTGTCACACGTCGGACCTTCGGTGAAGAGAAAATCGCCCGCGAGCTTTTGGAGTTTTGCGCCGGGCGCGGGGACGCTCTGGGCCTTCATCCCCGGCGCAACGGCCAGGCTGACGAGCACAACGGAAAGTAAACGGGATGTTCTCATGGCAACGCTGGTAAAGTGGCGTAACCGCCCGCCGGAATCCATCAAAAAAGCTCTTTCCCAATCTTAATCATCATCCCAATCCATTTCGTTCAATGATTCCGATTATGTGCCGGATAAAGATCAGGATGGGTGCATTTTGACACCACCGCCGGAGCGCCGAACACCGGTTCGGCCTGATCGCGACATTCATGCAATTCGCGCCGATACGGTGATCGGCGTTCCCTTTTCACCGTGCCTTCGTGGTGGTGGTGGCAAATTATCCCCAGACCGGCATCGATGCCAAAAACGCTTCTTGTTTTCGCTTATGACCTGACGCATTTTGGAGGACGCTGATTTTGCGCGCGACCATGCAGCCTGGAACCAAACGTTTTCTGCACTTTCTGCAAAACTGGCTCATCAACACCCTCGCGGTGCTGGTGGCCTATTACATCGTGCCGGGCATCCGCTTCGGCCGTTGGAGCGATTTGTTGATCGCCTCCGCGCTGTTGGGGATTTTGAACGCGTTCATCCGGCCCATCCTGATGTTCTTTGCGCTGCCACTGCTGATTTTCACGCTCGGCCTGTTCACGTTCGTCATCAACGCACTGCTGCTTTATGGCGTCGGTTGGCTGATGGGACTGTGGGGACTGCAATTCACGGTGGACACGTTCTGGTCGGCGTTTCTCGGCGCCTTCATCATCAGCACCGTGTCTATCGCATTGAACATTCTAACCGGCTCGGGCAGCACGCGCGTCACCTTCCAACGCCGCCAGCCACCGCCAAAAAAATCCGATGACGACGGGCCGGTGATTGACGTGTGACTCCATTTGCGATTTGCGATTTGCGAATCCAGCTTCAATTCATGCGCCGCGTAAACCGTATATCGTAAATCGAAAATTTGAGCCGACTCACATCGGCTGCTACGATTTTAACCGATACGCCACGCGCAAAGTTTGAACGCCGCGCGCATGAAATTCCCGCTCGAAATCCGTGGGCAACTCCGCCAGTTCGGACGGCGTTTCGATTTTGTCAAACTCTTTGCCCGCGCCCATCAGCTCAGCCATTTGCGCAAAATAATCCCCATCGTCCGTGCGCAAATAAACCACACCGCCAGGCACGAGCGCGGCGCGGGCCAGCGCGGGAAACCGGCCGTTGATGAGCCGCTTCTTATGGTGTTTTTTCTTCGGCCAGGGATCCGGAAAATAAACGTGCAAGGCGGACACTGAGTGCGGCGGCAGCAAATACTCCAGAAAATACGCCGATTCGATGCGCACACCGCACAGGTTCGTCAGCCCGGCGCGGCGGCCCTTGCGATCCAGTTTCCGGATGCGGCCCAACAGCCGTTCGACGCCGATGAAATTGCGCTGCGGGTGCAGCTTCGCATAATCCACCAGAAACGACGCATCACCGCAGCCCAATTCAATTTCGAGCGGTTGCGCCTGCGGAAACAGCGCAGCGAGGTCAATCTGCTCGACAATGGACGGCAGACGATAAATCAAACTGGCCGACTGGCTTTGGTCTGATGGCATGGCGCAAGTAAATTCTACGTTTGCCCACTTTGACAAGTGTGTATCATCGTCAGCATGAAAAACGAACCTTCACGCCCGGCGCGTATCCTGGTTTTATATTACAGCCGTGACGGCCACACAAAGACGATGGCAGACCTGGTCGCCGAAGGCGCCGCCAGCGTGCCCGACACGGAAGTGCGGCTCAAAACTGTCACCGAAGCCACCGCCGACGATCTGATGTGGTGCGACGGCATCGCCGCCGGCTCGCCGACGCACATGGGCACCATCGCCTGGGAAATGAAACAATGGTGGGACGTGGTTGCCCAACCCCTCTGGCCGAAAGTTGAGGGCAAAATCGGCTGTGCTTTTTCATCCTCAGGCGGACTGGCGGGTGGTGGCGAATTAACCTGTCTCGCACTCCAAATCGTGCTGATGAATTATGGCCTGCTGGTCTTCGGCATTCCGGATTATGTCGCGCCGGGACAAACGTTGCACTATGGCGCCATTTGCGCCGGCAAACCGCGCAACGATGGCGAACGCGAAGCCTGCCGCCGCCTGGGCCGGCGCTTGTCCGAGTGGGTACAGACGCTCATCTGTGATCGTCCCGAATACGATCCGCGAAAGGCGACCTACGCCCGGTTCCCGTGAGGCAGGGTAATTCCCCGCTGAAAACCGTAAATGGAGAGCTGGTCGGGGCGGTGAGATTCGAACTCACGACCTCTTGTACCCGAAACAAGCGCGCTACCAGGCTACGCTACGCCCCGACTCCGGAGCAACGGAATCTGCCCGCCTTTCACACGAAAGGCAATGCCGATTTTGACACCTTCAACGATTGCCCCAATTACAGCCGATTACCACACTTGAAGCTTCGGGACGGTCTGTCAGGCAGTCATGCCCGTCCCGCCCGTCAGCCACCCGGATCTTCGTCACGACCGGTGGAGCGGTCAAAACCCGATGCCCTCGGCGCCGCTTACAATGACGGCAAACGTTGGTTACTTATTTTGCTTTCGACCGGGCAATTATCGCTGACCGAAAAAACTCGACAAGTCGTGCTTGTTTGTTTAATTTGTCGATATGCAAACAATATTTGCAAAGTCAGGTACCGACGATCCTCCTGACGCGGTTCATCTTCGGTCGAACACCCTGGCCGTCCCGAACGGCAATGGCAACGGCAACCGTGCGCTGGTGGACGCGTTGGTGGGTTCCAGGATTTATCGGGAATACGAGCACGCTTTCGGCGACATGACCGGACTGCCGGTGGCGTTGCAGCCGGTGGAAACCTGGCAGTTGCCGCATCACGGCAAGCGGAACGAAAATCCGTTTTGCGCCTTAGTGTCGCAGAAAAGCCGCGCTTGCGCCGCGTGTTTGCAGGTCCAGGAACGACTTTGCGCGCGGGCAGCGAGTGAACCACAGACGGTCACCTGCCCGGCGGGACTTTGCGATACGGCCGTGCCGGTGCGGTTGAGCGACCGGTTGATTGGCTTTCTCCAAACCGGGCAACTGTTCCGGAAAAGACCGAGTGAAGCCCAGTTTGAGCGGACGGCCAGACTGATGGAAAAGTGGGGATTGGAAGTGGACCGCGACACCCTCCGAAAGGTTTATTTCTCCGGCAAAGTGGTCTCGCCCAAACAGCACGAATCCGCGGTCAAATTGTTGACCATTTTTGCCCAGCACCTCGCCATATTGAGTAACCAGGTTTTCATCCAGCAGGAAAACGCCGAGCCGCCGGTCATCAAGCGCGCCCGGGAATACATCCACGAGCACCAGGCCGAGGAACTTTCCCTCACCCAGGTGGCCCGGGCGGTCAACATGAGCACGTTTTACTTCTGCAAAATGTTCAAGAAGGTCGCAGGCATCAACTTTACCGACTACGTCGCGCGGGTGCGCATCGAAAAATCAAAAAACCTGCTGCTCAATCCCAACCTGCGCGTGAGCGAAATCGCGTTTGAAGTCGGCTTCCAGTCCCTGACCCATTTCAACCGCGTGTTCAAGAAACTCCTCGGCCAGTCGCCCACCGATTACCGGGCGCAATTGCTCGTGCCTTGAATGCCGCAAACCCAGGCGCGGCTGGCGGCGGTCATCCCTGATTCCGCATAGCGGCCTGGCCTGAGCGTTGGATTCACCACCGTGAAATTGGCCGCGGGATTGCCAAGGCCAAATGCGCTGCCTGAATCCCCTTTACAAAAAACGCGAAACCTTTAACAACATTGGGGGAGTATTCCGCTCGAAAAGTGGGAACTTTTCCTGCGACGAAAATTTTATGCTGGAAACGCTTTTATATCCCAAGACCGTCGCCGTCATCGGGGCTTCAAGGAAGCCCGGCAAGGTGGGTCATGCCCTGCTGGCCAATCTCATAAACGGCGGGTTCAAGGGGACGATTGTTCCCATCAATCCGGAAGCCAGTGAAATCCTTGGCCTCAAATGTTATCCATCGCTTGCCGAATACCAGGGTCAGATTGACCTCGGCATCATTGCGGTGGCCGGCCAACACGTGAAGGACGCCCTCCAAAGCTCAATCCATGCCGGCGCGAAATCGGTCATTGTCATCACTGCCGGCTTTCGTGAAGTCGGTGCCGAGGGCGCAAAGGCCGAAGAGGAACTGGTCGAAATCTGCCGGCAGGGCGGTGTGCGGATGGTCGGCCCGAATTGTCTGGGTGTGCTCAACACCGACCATCACATGAACGCCTCGTTCGGGCCGTCCGCTCCGCCGCCCGGAAAAATCTCCATTATCTCCCAGTCCGGCGCGTTGTGTGGGGCCATTCTCGATTGGGCGGCCGACCAGAAGCTTGGGCTGGACAAAGTCATCAGCTTCGGCAACAAGGCCGACCTCAATGAGGTGGATTTCATCCAAGCGCTCGCCGAGGACAAGGAAACCAAGGTCATTGCCGGTTATCTGGAAAGCATTGAGGAAGGCAACAAGTTTTTGCGCATCGCGGAACAGGCGGCCTCGGTCAAACCGGTGGTGATTCTGAAGGTCGGCATCACGCAGGCGGGCGCGAAGGCCGCGTCGTCGCACACGGGCAGTCTGGCGGGCGCGGACATTGCCTACGGCGCGGCGTTCAAGCGCGCCGGGGTCATCCGCGCAGAACACTTTGAAGCACTCTTCGATTATTCCATGGCGTTCGCCATGCAACCGCTGCCCAACGGCGAGCGTGTGGCCATCATCACCAATGCCGGCGGCCCGGGCATCATGGCGGCGGACGCGGCCGAGTCGCTGGGTTTGAAAATGGTTGCGCCCGATCCGGCCACCGACACCAAACTCCGCGCCTTCCTGCCAGCGGCGGCGGCATTTGGCAATCCGATTGACGTGATTGGCGATGCCGATCCCGACCGCTATGCCCGGGCGTTTGAAGTGCTTCAGGAGGATGGAAAAATTGACGCGATCATCGTAGTCGTAACGCCGCAGAACATGACGCGTCCGCTGGAGCTGGCGGAGAGGCTCGCCGCAGCGCACAAGGGCAAAAAGCCGGTGTTGGCGTCGTTCATGGGCGGCACGGAAGTCGCCGCCGCCAAGGAAAAACTGATGGCCGTGGGCATTCCGAATTATCCCTCGCCCGACCGCGCGGTGACGGCGCTCCGGGCGATGTGCGATTACGCGGCCTGGAAACGCCGTCCGCCTCGCATCGTTACACGTTTCCCGGTCAATCGTCGGCGCGTGGACCGCATCATCAACCTGCAGATACGCAGCGGCGCGGTGCAGGTGGGTGAAGTCGAGGCCAAGGAAATTTTGCGCGCCTACGATTTCAATATTCTGGGCGGCCAGTTGGCCCGGACCGGCGACGATGCGGTGGAAATCGCCGAGCGCCTCGGCTATCCGGTCGTGATGAAAATTTCCTCGCCGGACATCATCCATAAATCGGATTTCGGCGGCGTGCGCATCAACCTGGCCAACGCCGAGCAGGTGCGCGACGCGTTTGATTTGATGATGCTGCGCATCCAGAAACGCGCCCCCAACGCGCACCTGCGCGGCGCTTACGTCGAGAAAATGGGGCAGCGCGGACGCGAAGTGATTCTGGGCATGACGCGCGACCCGCAGTTCGGCCCGATGCTCATGTTCGGCCTTGGTGGCATTTTCGTGGAAGTGATGAAGGACGTGACGTTCTATCTCGCCCCCATCACGGCGGAGGAAGCGATGCAAATGTTGAAGGGCACGCGTTCCTATGCGCTGCTCCAGGGCGCGCGCGGCCAGGCACCGGTGGATTTAGACGCCATTGCGGGCGCGCTGCAACGCATCAGCCAGCTCGCCACGGATTATCCGGAAATCCTGGAGCTGGACATCAATCCATTCATCGTCGGGCCGGTTGGCGTGCAGGCTTACGTGGCCGACGCCCGCATGACCCTTTCAACCATCAGCAAGCATCATGAGTAAACCGATTACCTACGACCCGAACTGGCAGGAGAGCTGCAAGTCACAACTGCTCACCGCCATGGAAGCGGTGAGGAAAATCCGGCCCGGCCAGCGCATCTTCATCGGCACGGGCGTCGGCGAGCCGCTCGAATTGGTGAGCGCGCTCAGCAAACGCGCCTCCGAATTGCCGGACACCGAAATCGTCCACCTGCTGACCTTCGGCGAAGCGCCCTACGCGCACCGGGAACTGGCGCAGTATTTCCGCGTGAACAGTTTTTTCATCGCTGAAAACGTGCGCGACATCATCCAGGAAGGTTTGGGCGACTACACGCCCATTCACCTGTCGGACATCCCGCGTCTGTTCGATTCCGGCCAGCTCCCGCTGGACGTGGCCCTCATTCATGTCACGCCGCCCGACCAATACGGCATGTGCAGCCTCGGCGTGTCGGTGGACATTGTGAAGAGCGCCACCGAAAACGCCTCGCTGGTTATCGCGCAGGTCAACCCAAACATGCCGCGGACGCTGGGCGACTGCTTCATTCACATGAACGACATTGACGTGCTGGTGCCGTCCGACGCGCCGATTCTGGAGGTACCGGCGCCTGAAG
>Ga0187874_10001036_pt1 | contig 28239 bp, 23 predicted proteins | sample June2016WEW_16_1_3_FD_132993 | JGI IMG/M metagenome (GOLD analysis project Ga0187874, IMG submission 132993) | Peatland microbial communities from SPRUCE experiment site at the Marcell Experimental Forest, Minnesota, USA - June2016WEW_16_150 | ecosystem: Environmental > Terrestrial > Soil >... | reverse complement strand
TGGTTGACGTTCATTGGGTTCTCCTGTTTGAAGTTTCTGAGCCGGCTGTTCAGAGCCGGTCTCGGCATTGTACCCTTCAGGAGAACCCTTCGCCATTTCAGCCCTTATACATTCAAACAGACGATGGCCTTCTGTCGTCTGTCACCCGCCCGCGCTTTTCCTTCGCCCCAACCCCCCGTTTTCGCGGTACCCTGTACCTAAAGTATGCGCGCACTCATCTTGCTCGCCGCCATGGTGGCCTGTGCCTGTGGTCCGGCTTCGCAGGCCGAAGTCCCCGAATATGGCTACGACGTCGTCCACGTCTATCCCCATGACCGCACCGCCTTCACTGAAGGCCTCTTCTACCTCGACGGCTTCCTCTATGAGGCCACCGGCCTCGAACAGCATTCTTCCGTACGCAAAGTGAAACTCGAAACCGGTGAGGTGGTCCAACAGCACGACCTTCCGCGCGAGTTCTTCGGCGAAGGCATCATCAAGTGGAAGGACAAGCTCTACCAAATGACTTATAAAACCGAAGTCGGCTTCGTCTATGACTTCGCCACTTTGAAAGAGGAGAGCCGCTTCAAGTATCCCGGCCAAGGCTGGTCCTTCACCACCGACGGCAAAGTCATCTACATGGACGGGTCGCGTGATGTCAATGCCGAAGCGAGTGACCCGGAAATCCGCATCTGGGATCCCGAAACTCTCAAGGAAACAGGCGTAATCAGGGTGACCGAAGAGGGCCAGCCGGTCAAGAACTTGAACGAGCTCGAATGGGTCAAGGGCGAGATCTACGCCAACATCTGGCAGACCGACCGCATCGCCCGCATCGATCCCAAGACCGGCAAAGTCGTCGGATGGATCGATCTCACCGGCCTGCTCGCCCCCTCCGATATCGTCGAAACCGGCGATTTCCGGACCGACGTCCTCAACGGCATCGCCTACGACGCCCAGCACGACCGCCTCTTCGTCACCGGCAAGTGCTGGCCCAAGCTGTTCGAAATCAAACTCACCAAAAAAACTCCGCGCTAGATTCCTTGCTGGCCATTCAGTATCTTCAACCGCTGCGAAGACTACGTCGCTTCGTGGCGCACGCACTCATGCGCTATTTCGCGCGCTCCCCGATCAGGGCCGTGTGATGGATCTCGCTATTCCGGTACAACCAGAAATATCGAGCATCTGTGCCGGCAACGCCAGCGGTTTGATTGTGGCCGTCATCCTAAGCCACCGAACGTGACGGCTGAAAAAGGCGCCGATGGACGGGCAGGCGCTTTCGCCTGCCAACCTCCGGGCCGCCCGCAACGCCCTCTTCATTCTGACTTCCTGGACTTCTGGCTTTTGACTCCCATATCCCGGGATATGAACTGCGAAGCCCTTGCTGCTAGACTGTTATTGCACCCCATGGACCTTCAAAAGATTCAGCAGGAAATCACGAACCAGAATCTGGACGGGTGGTTGTTCTTCGATCACCACTTCCGCGACCCGCTGGCTTACCGGGTTTTGGGTCTCCCCGCCGCCATGCCCACCAGGCGCTGGTATTACATGATTCCGGCGCAGGGCGAGCCCATCGGGATGGAGCACCGCATCGAACGCAATGCGCTGGGCGCGCTGCCCGGAACGCGCATTCCCTACTCCAGTTGGACCGAACAGGTGGCCGCACTCGGCAAGCTTACCGCCGGCATGAAGCGCGTCGCCATGCAGTTTTCTCCCCTGTGCGCCATTCCTTACGTCTCCATGGTGGACGGCGGCACCATCGACCTCATCCGCAGCCTGGGCGTGGAAGTGGCCAGTTCCGCCGAGCTGATCCAGGCCTTCGAAGCGCGCTGGACGCCGGAAGCCCGCGACATGCACTTTGAAGCCGGCCGCCGCGTGGACCGCATCCGCAACCAAGCCTTCGCCATGATCCACGAGCGCCTGTCGAACGGCGTGGCCATCCGCGAAGTGGACGTCAAGAACTTTTTCCAGGAGGGTTTCGCCAGGCACGGCTTGCTCACCGATCACGGCCCCATTGTGGGCGTGAATGCCAACGCCTCCAATCCGCATTACGAACCGGAGGAGGAGTCGAGCGCCGCCATCCAGCGCGGCGACTGGTTGCTGATCGATCATTGGGCCAAGCTCGATCAACCGGGCGCGGTGTACTACGACGTGACGTGGACCGCCTACTGCGGCGAAAACCCGCCGGAGCGCATGCGCACGGTGTTTGAAACCGTCAGGAACGCGCGCGATGCGGCCATCAGCCGCGTGCAAAGCGCGATCTCCGCGGGCCAGCCGCTGTGCGGCTACCAGGTGGACGACGCCTGCCGCGAAGTCATCGTGAAGGCCGGCTTCGGCGAGTATTTCACGCACCGCACCGGCCATTCCATCGGCATCGAAGTGCACGGCAACGGCGCCAACATGGACAATTTTGAGAACCACGACGAACGGCGCGTCAGCCCGTTCACCTGCTTCTCGATCGAGCCGGGCATTTACCTGCCGGAATTCGGCGTGCGCTCCGAAATCAATATGTTCATCGCCGAAAACGAAGCGCTGGTGACCGGCGAAATCCAACGCGAAATGGTCTTCCTGTAAATGCCGGCGCGGGCACTGGCGGCCGTGGCGACGTTGCTTTCGTTCGCGCCGCACGGCAACCGCGTTGATCTCGATCTCGATCGCGGCAGTGCTCAGATACTGTTCCTCACCGACAAATCGTTCCATTTCCGCCGGGCGCTTGATGGCCCGTTGCCCGCCGCGGCGCCGCCGGAGACGCCTCCACCCGTCACTATCCAAATCGACGACACACCCTGCGCCCTGCTCCTGCGCACCAAATTCCTCGAAGTCTCGATCGACAAGCACGGCGTCCGGCTGCTCGTCCGCGGCGCCGGCGGCGAACCGCTGATGGCCGACCTCACCGAACCGAAACCGGACGGCCCCGGCGTATCGTGGGATCGTCAGGCGCCGCCGGGCGTGCGCTTCTACGGCCTGGGTCCCCGCACCGACCTTACTTTCGACCTGCGCGGCAAGTCCGTGCAGGCGGAAATCCCTTTCCTGCTCTCGACCTCGGGGTGCGGCGAGTTTCATGCCGGCACCGGACAGTTTCATTTCGACTTCACCGCCGGCGACCGCTACCGCATCCAGGCGCCGCAGGTGGATTACTATTTCTACTACGGGTCCAACCCCAAACAGATCTTCGAGGCCCGCAGGGACGGCCCCACCATCGCGCCGCTGTCCTTCAGGCAGGCTCCCGGCACCTGGGAGACGCTGCGCTCGGAACTGCTGGGATTGGTTCAGGCCGCCATGTCCGGCGACCTCTATCCGTCGTTCGACCTCGGCGCCTACGACAAAGCCCCGCCGGAATTGCAACAGCGCGCGCGGCAAATCGGTTCGCTGGTGCAGCGGGTCACGCCGGGCACATTGGGGCTGAGCGGCTTCCGCAAACAACTGGCCAGCTTCTTCGACATTTACGACATCGAAGTGCGCGACCACGGCCATCCCACCTGGCATCCCCTGCCCTTCCAGTTTCCCGACGATCCGGAATGCGCGCGCCATGCCGACGAATTCATGCTGGGCGATGAAATGCTGATTGCGCCCATCTACGCGCCCGGCGGCAAGCGGCAGGCCTATCTGCCGCAGGGCATCTGGACCAACCTGGAGACCAACCAGGTCTCGCAGGGCCGCCAGACCATCGCCGTGGAAACTACGGCGCTGCCGGTCTTCGCGCGCAATGGCACGATTGTTCCAATCGATTCAACGGGCGGCATGGCGCTGCATTATTTCCCGAGCCTGGGCGGCGAGTTCTTCCTGCTGGAGAGCGAAACCGGTGAGTACACGCAAATCCACGCCGCGCCCGCGGCCGACGCCATGCGGCTCGAGATCGAAGCGAAGAAGGATCGCGATTACCAATGGGTGGTGCACCACGTCGAAAAGCCCACTGCCGTTGGCTTCGAAGATCGCGCGTACCATCCGGCGCCTTCGCCGCTGGCCCTCCCGGATGGCGCCTGGTATTACGACGCCGCGCAGAAAAACCTGCAAGTGCGCGCCAAGGTGAAAGCCGGCGAGGATCGAATTATTAATCTAACGTGGTAACTCAACTTTTCCCGTAATCTGGGCAGGTATGGGATGTATCGGCGCCGGACTTAGTAACAGCCCCCTCCGCGACGGTCAGAAGTTCTTCAACTATTCACTTGACAAGCAACCCGCACGTGATATTCTATACAAAATCCTATGATGGACTTTGAAATCAAGTTGGCCTTCCAGTAGTCAACTGTCAGCGAGAGTTTTAGCAACTTTGAAACATAGGCCGAACTATGCCTAAAGAGGAATATAAATGAAGATGCACGCTCACCGGAGATTCGCGCCTAGCCGCTCGGGCCTCGGTTTGATTTTTGTCGTGGTTGCCGGACTGTTGCCGCAGATGACGTTGGCTCAAGTGCCCCAAGATCCAGCCGCGGCTGCGGTTCCGACGATCACCGAGCTGACTAAGCCGCCGGCGCAGACCGGGAGGACCCCTTTTTCGCTCCAGGTTAAGGGAACGAATTTCGTAGGCGGCTCCGGAGCCGACCCAGCCAGTCCATGCAGTGTAAATGTTGTTGCCACTGCGGACACTACAGGCAGCGTCGTTTGTTGGAACGGCCAACCTCTTAAGACGCAGTGGCAATCCCCTACAGTGCTCATAGCAACTGTTCAGCCTGCTCTTGTATCCGCGCTAAGAAAGCTCGGCAGCGCAACAATTACCGTCGTTAATCCAAACGGAGTTCAATCCTCAGCGATGTTGGTGACTACAGGCGCAGATGCCGAGGAGTGTTCGATTGCAAAGACTAACCACGCCTGTACGCTGGTAATCGATCGTCTTAACCCGCTTGCCCCGCCAACGATTCAGATGTATCCGAAGACGACCCTAAGGGTCGTCGTAAAGAATCCCTATGTTTTCGAACGTTATTTCCTCGACTACACGAGTGGCCAGCTTGCGCAAAAACCGGACGTCGCCACCAGCATCGCAACGGGTCTGTCGCCATCTCTGAAGGATGCCGAAGAAATCGCGAAAATAATGGATATGAACCCTTCCGGCCGGCGGGCACAGGCTCACCATTGCAGTGTCGACGACATTCGTAAGAAACCAATTCCAAAAGCGTCGGCTGATCTGACCGATGATATCGCTGTTTTTTATACCGGCTGCCTCAAAGAGTTCGCAAGGAGCGCGAAGGATATCTATCACAGCCTGGAGTCCTACACAGCCCCAGACGCTCATCCGCAAGAGGGGCCCGGAGTCCTTCCCACCCGCGACCATCTTGGACAAATCTCAACCAAGGCCGTAGAGCTTTATAACAACGAGGTCGAGTTGTCCAAGGCGATAGCCGCCGCAGCCGCGAAACTTGATCCACCCCCTGCGGCTCCCGGAGCAACGTCCCCTCCTCCTTCCGCCCCTCCAGTACCTCTGACAGCGGACCAAACCAATGAGGTGCGAAATTGGGTGGCTGCGGTCACCTTGGCGGATGCTGTAGCGAAAGACCTGTACTCGTTTTACTACCGGATAAACGACCTGCTCGCCGGTCCGCCAGACGGGGGTCTGCCGTCGGGCATTGTGACGTGCGCCAGTCTTGGGGTACCACCTCCGAAGGATACGGATTCAGAAGCGAAATGTCTGAGCCTTTTTCCCGTAACCGATCCGCCGGTCAACAACGCAAAAGTGGTTACCCGGCAAGTCACGTACGCCATCGACACGCTCAATTTGATACAAAATTCGCAGCAGGCGATACCTGACCCCACCAAGAAGAGAACAGTTGCAAGCGTAACGATCTTTTACGGCGAAGCGCTATGGGAGATTTCGGCGGGCACATTTTTTTCCACGCTTGCGGATCGATCTTTTTCAATTTCTCCGGTTCTGACGAATGGAGCCCTGACGGGCAAACGGGTCACAGAGAATGTCTTGCACCCTACGGTCGTACCCTTCGCAGCTGCAAATTACCGGATCGGTTACGACTGGAAAACACCGCGCTGGCGAACCGCCTTCTACTGGACGTTTGCGGTCGGCATCAATCCCAATACCGTCTCAACGGACTTCGGCACCGGGCCGTCTATTTCGTGGCGGGGCCTGATGTTCAGCCTGCTCTGGCACGCAGGTCATGACACGCGATTAACGCAGGGCCTTTATAAGAATGAGATTCTCCCCCCTGACTCTTCTGCGAGCGCTACATCTCAAAATTACTGGCGGCTGGATCGGGTTGCGTTCGGCATAAGCGTACGGACACCTTCGCTGACCGGAAGATGACCGCAACCCAGCCAAGGCGTCGCAGCAGCCGCGCCATTCCCCGCCGTCTCGTCACGTACCCCCGGATCTCGGTTCGCGATGGCGCTCTCGGGCCGTTTCGCTGACATTTGGCGGTTCGCCAATTAGACGGCGTTCGACGCTGTCCGTAGCAGGTGTTTCTCGAGCCAGGGGAGATTGGGGACAGACGCATTTCGGCCTGCGACCAAACGAATAAGTGCGTTAAGAGGGAGCGCCGGCGAAGATCGCATCACCAATCTGATGTGGTGAGGCTTCATTTCCGCAACCCTCCCCCGCCGGTGGCGCGGATCATCTTGCCCCACAGCGCGCTGGCTAGATCTTCCTCATCCTCAGCATGGACCGGCACCACGGCGATGTGCAAACCGGCCATTTCGTCGGTGGTGGACGGACCCCACAACACGCGCTTGGGCGGATGGCTGGGGTTGCGCGGATTGCCGTCGGAATTGTCGTAGGTGAATTCCATGACTACGTCGGTCCCCGCGGGCAGGCGCAGCGGCGCGGCGTAGAGATACTCCTGCTGCCAGGCAAAATTCCAGTCGGCGATATGGATCAGCATCCGGCGCGTGCCGTTGGGCAGCACGGCATAACCGAGCATATCCTTGCAAATGTAGTGAGCGTGCGGGTTGATGCCGATGGCGTCAACGGCCACGGGGATGGTGAAGTGGTCGGTAACCTTGTATGTGCGGTCTCCGGGCGGAATGTCGATGCGGCTGGAGCCCAGCGGAATGTCCAGGGCCTGGCGCCGCGGCTTGCGGTCGGTGAAGTAGAGCGCGACGGCCGTCCGGTCCGACTCCGGCTTTCCGCTCGGATGGTAGTGGACCTGCAACACCAGATCGGCGCCGGCGTGGAGCAGGATGGGGATGTCGCCGGGCGCGCGGAAGGGAAGCGCGCCGGGCGTCCAGCCGGCCAGGCCGCGCGCCGGCAGAAAGCCCGGCGTGCCGAAGCACTCGTAGCCCGACCCAGTGTCGCGCTGGCGGGCCGAGCCGGTGATGTCCTGAAACAAGAGTGCGTGATGAACCACGCGCCGGTTGCCGGGCTGCATATCGACGGCGCGGACCCACCGGTCGCGCGGAATTTTTGACGGCACCACGAAGCAGCGGTACTCGTCGGGCCCATCGGCCGCGACGTCGTAGGCAGTGGGCATGCGGGTTTCCAGATCGGGAGGGCCGAGCTGCCAACCCTCGGGAAAATGGGGCGGCGCGGGCGTGACCGCGGGGTTGCCTTCGGGCGTGCCCTGGGCGGCCCAGCGCGCCAGGGTCGAGATCTCGGCATCGCTCAGGCGGCGCTCGTCTTGGAAGTGCGGCGCAACCGGCAGCCACGGCGGCATGGAACGATTGTGTGTGACGGCGGCAATTATGGCGGCCCGTTTGGCGGTGTCCTGGTAGGTGAGGAGACTGAACGGCGCGACGCCGCCCGGCCGATGGCACGAAGCGCAATGGCGATAGAGGATGGCCGCGACCTCGTGCGAATACGTGACACTCGCGCTCCCCGCCCAAAAAGCCGCCAGCCATCCCAACAGGTGCACAACCATATTGTGCCGCAGATCGTATCTTCAACGCTTCATCGATGCGCTTTCGTGTTCCGCGAAGACCGCTCCCTCACGGTCGCGGCTCGCTGAGGAGCACTACGCGATGGAAGACCGCTCCCTCACGGCCGCGGCTCGCTGAGGAGCACTACGCGATGGCGACGGGCCGGATAGGAGACGCGGTGGCGCCGCGAAGTTTGAGCGGCAGGGCCACGAAAAGGAATTCGGCAACGCCGGCGCCGGCGAGCGACTCCAGGTTCAGGCACTCGATGATGTGAATGCCGTTCTCGACTAACAGGTGGACGTGCACCGGCATGTTGGCGTCCGGGAGTTTCTCGAAGCCCACGGTGTCGGAGCCCGCCGCGTAGACGCCGCGGGCGCTCAGCCATTGCGCGCCCGCCAGCGCTGGACCGGGGCCGCTGGCCTGCGAGACAAAGCGCGCGGGATCGTCCCAAAAGCGCGCCCAGCCGGTGCGCAGCAACGCGACATCGCCCGGGCGGATCTCGACGCCGGCCGCGCGCTCGGCATCCGCCAGGTGCGCGGGGGTGATTTCGAAATCCACCGGCAGCGCGTCGACGCCGATCTGGAGCGCGATATCCAGCAGTACGCCGCGTCGCAGGATGGGCGGAACGGTATCGACGGAGTGCCGCCGCAGGCCACCCGCATACGATTGCAGCGCGGCCGCTTCTCCTCCTCCATACAGTTTGCCGCCGCAGGAAAAATGGCACAGCGCGTCGATGTGCGTGCCGACGTGACTGCCCAGCGCGATGGCATCGGAAGCCGCGCTGTTTCCGGCCGGGCCGGTGTACTCACCATGCTGCTTAACCAGGCTGAAGAGGAACGGCGGATGGGTGGGATAGTGGGGCATCCCGATGAAATACGGTTGCGCCAGATCGTAGACGCGCGAAGAGGAAAGGCGATCGAGCAGCTCCATATTAGAAATGGTAGTGCAGGCCGAATTGCATGATGCGTGGGGAGTAGAACATCGATCCGATGACGCCGAAGGTAGTGGAGTTGATGTTCTGGTCGCCCACGTAGAAGGTGGGATGGTTGAGAACGTTGAAGGCGTCCATGCGCACCTCGATGGACTGGCTCTCCTTGATCTTGACGGTCTTGGAGAGACTGGTATCGATATCGAAGGTCCAGGGGCCGGAGAATTCGCGGCGCTGCAACGCGCCGAGCGTGCCGGCGCCGGGATTGGAGAAGACCTCGCCGGTAAAGTTCGCAGTGCCGGGTGCAGAGACGCCGCTATGGTCGGCGGGATTGATGGCGGATGGCGCCACCTCGACCGGGCCGTTGCCGGTCATCTGGAAGCTCACGATCTGGGCCAGTGCCGCGCCGCCCAAGGTGGTGTCGGCGGAGTTGTAATAAGAGCGGACGACGCGATTCAAAGTACCATAGCTCGAAAGAATGGAGAACGGCGCGCCCGATTGCCAGACCCACGTGGCGCCGAGAATCCATCCGCCGATGACGCGGTCGAGCCGATGGTAGTGCAGCGCGTGATTGCCGCCGATGGGGAGCTGGTAAAAGCCGTCGGCCTTGATCATGTGGTTGAGGTCGAAGTTGGCGCGCGAACGCTCGAGCTTGGGATTGTTGAAATCGAGGAACGCCTGGAAGCGTGTCTGCAAGTCGCCATCGCCGTCGCTGAGCACTTTGGAGAAGGTGTAATTGGCGTCGAAAGTCAGTCCGGAATGGACCCGGTGGCGGGCGGCGATCTGCAGCGAGTTGTAACTGGAGCTCGAATAGTTAGTCAGCATGTCGGCGCCGAGCACGTACGGATTCTGGAACAACGGCACGGCATTGGTGGGGTTGAGGCCGTTAGTCTGATAATAACTGGCTAACTCGCCGGCCTGGCCGGTTTCGATCAGTGTGACTACGTTGGAGTCGGTGAAATCGCCGCGGCCCGAGAACTTAGTCAGCACGGAAAGCGCCTGGCTGCCGGGAACCAGCGGGCTGAAAGCCGGGTTAAAGCCCCTGCCGGCGGCCAGCGACAGGAATCCATTGTTCTGCGCGCGCAGAAAATCCGCCAGGAAGCCGTTGCTTTGAATCTGCACCTGGTTGAAATCGAAGGCGCGGTAGGCGCCCACCACGTGGTTGCCGACGTAACGCGCTTCGAAGACCGTATGCAGGAATTCCTGCTGGATGCCGAAAGAGTATTGCTGCACATAGGGGCGGTGCAGATTGGGATCGACCGTGGCGACCACATTGAACGGGTTGGTGGCGTAGTTATCCGCGACAGTTAGCGGCACCTGGTAAGTGGGAAGCTGGACGGCTGGCACGCCGCCCGCCACGGTGTTGCTCAATCCCGTGGCGCTGGCGAATCCCTGTAACCCGGCGTTGGCTTCGAGCATGTTCTCCGGGGCGATGATTTCCTGATCGTTGACGTAGCTGATGCTATAGCCGCCGCGCAGCGCGGTCTTGCCGTTGCCAAACACGTCCCACGCCAAGCCGAAGTTGGGCGCGAAGTCTTTCCATTGGCGTTTGTACCAGGGGTTGCCGACGGAGCTACCGGCAAAGTTCAGGGTGGCGTTGGAAAGCAGCGTCTGGACTGCCGAACCGGTCATGACGGGCAGGAGTTCGAGCGAGTTAGCCTCGTCGGCAACTCCCGGGAATTCCCAGCGCAGTCCCAGCGTCAGGCTGAGGCGCTTGGACACCTTCCAGTTGTCCTGCACGTAGGCGGCGTAGTCGTTCAAGATGAAATTCCGCAGGAAGGCCGCGCCCGGCACGTAGCCGGAGCTGCGGCTGGTGACGTTGAGCGTCTGCGCGTATCCGTCGATATAGCCGCCGAGCGTGGCCAGCAAGGCTTGCGCCGTGTAGTAGTCGTTGATGGTGACGCCGGGCAACTCGGCAGTCTTGAGGGCCGGCTGGCCGGAGCCCATGGCAAGCGAATAGCTGGGAATCACCCCGGAAGCGTCGTAGGAACGAACGCGGATATCCTGGCCGTGGAAGCCGAACTGCACGTTGTGGCGGCCATGTTGCCAGCCGGCATTATCGGCCAGCGTCACGGTGTTGGTATCCCGCCCCTGCGGCTGGAATTCGTTGACGGGATCGGAGAACAGCATGCCGGTGAGGTAGTAATTGCTCGGGTATGACTGGTTATCGAAAAAGTAGCCATACGTGAAGTTGAAGCCGAACAAAAGCTCGTTAGTGATGTGGGTGCTGGGCGTCGAGCGCCAGGAGGCGGCCAGAAAATTCGAATGCGTGGGGTTAGTGGCTTTGGGAATGGCGGAGTAATCGTTCTCCAGATCGGGGCGGTCGGAATTGTAACGATTCCAAAGATAGGTAACGCTCACCTGGTGACGGGTGTTGATGCTGGAGTCAAGCTTGCCGGTGAGGTTGTCGCGGGTGCCGTTGTCGCGCATATTGAAGCGGTAGCCGCCGGTGTTCAGGCCGTCACCCACCAGGGCATTGTTAATCTGGCTGGGAGCCGGAACCTGCGCCAGCAATTTCTCCATCGTAGGATCGACGCCCGCGAGCGAGCGCAAAGCCAGAACGTTCACTTTGTTGAGGGCGCCGGCGCTGTTGCGGTAGGCGAAAATGCCGGCCGCGGCGCTGGCGGTCAAAATGGTGTCGTCGACGGGGGTTTGTGAGCGTGTGCGTACACCTTCGTAGTTGAAATAGAAGAAGAGCTTGTCTTTGACCATGGGGCCGCCCAGGGTGAAACCGAACTGATTCTGGTTCAGGAAGGGCAGGCCGACGCCGGCCTGGTTATTGAACCAGTCATTGGCCGAAAAAAAGTTGTTGCGGTTGTACCAGAGGGCTTCACCGTGCAGGTCGTTGGTGCCGGAAGGCGTGGAGAAGGCCGTTTGCGTGGCCCCGCCGGAAGCGGCTGCATTGGCGTTCGAACCGACCAAAGTCATCTGCCGCACCTGGCCCAGGAGGAGCTTGTTGGGGGTGTAATCGAGAGCGTTGTCGCGAATGTAATTGTCCTGAATATTGACGCCATCGAGGGTGACGTCCGAATACGAGGTGCGCAGACCGTTGATGACGGTCGCGGAATTGCCGTTTGAAACCACGCCGGGCTGGAGTTGGATGAGGCCGAGCGGATCGCGGTCGAAAATGGGCAGGTTCTTGATCTGATCGACGGTGACGGTGTCCGCGATCTCGGCATTGTTGACCTCGACGCCCTGGGCGTCGCCGGTCACTTCCACGGTCTCCGCCACCGCAGCCAGTTGCAGCTTGACCTGGGGCACGGAAGTCTCGCGGGCGGCGTCCACGGTGAGACCGCGCAGCGTGAATTTGACAAAGCCCTTGGCTTCCACCGTGAGGTCGTAATCGGCCGGCCGGGCGGCGAGGAAGTTGTACGCACCATTGGTCGCGGTCTTGGTGGAAAGCAGGGGTTTCTTGCCCCCGGCCATGTACAGATCCACCTGGGCGTCGGGAACCACGGCGCCGGAGGAATCGATTACCGTTCCGGCCACCCGCCCGGAGGACTGGGCGAACAGGGGAACGGCCGAAAGCAAGACGGACAGCAGCAACCCACACCGAAAGCGCATGTTCTATTAGAACCCAAAAAGCCGCCGGGCGTTTCAAACCAATCGGCGCTATCCAGACCATCGGCTTGTGTCGTCAGGCTGCCGTGCTTAGCGAGGAATGACAGACCACGAAAGGCGATGGTCTGTCCTACTGAGCGCTATTTCCGCGCGTACGTCACGATGACGGTGGTCTGGCCCGATCTGCCGGTGGCCACAATCGTCAGGCTGCGCTGGTCGCCTTCATCGGCGGCGACGACCGTGCCGCCTTCGCCGTTGGCCGTGGAAATGTTGACATTCATCGCCATGTCCTTGCACTTCCCTTCGTAGAAAGCCAGCACTTGCGAGGCGCCGTCCGGGGTGGTGAAAGTGAATTCGCCGCCTTCGCCTCGGGAGCTATTCGAGCCGCTGCCCGATCCCTGCGCCCGCAGGGCGAAGGCCGGCTTGGATCCCGGATAGGACGGAATCCATGACGGCAGTTTGCCCTCGCTTCCGAATTCCACCCTGCCGTCCCGCCCGGTGATTGCGAAGCCGCCTCCGCGCGTCCGGTCGAAGGTCAAGCCGGCCTGCCGCGCGCGGTGCAGCACGAAATACCCGATGCCCGCCGCGCCCAATCCGCACAAGACGAATAGTCCCAAAATCACTACCAGCACCCACACAATCGGGCTGGTTCGCCGAGCCAAAGGCGCTCCCGCCGATGCCATCGGCGGCTGCGCCTGAGCGGCGCCCGAGGACGCCCCGCACTTGGTGCAAAAGGCGCCGGTCATGGTGGCGCCGCAGGTAGAACAGAATGCCATGATTGCTGTCACCCCCGCACCAATGTACTGCACGTTGCCGCGCGGCGCAATGGCGAACGAAAGGCGTCGCGGCCCGCCTCTTACTTCAACTTCAACACAGCATCCTGGTACAGCAATTCGAGGGTCTTAACGGAGCTCGGCTTAGCGCGGTACACGAAGTAGAGAAACCCGCTGAACGCCGCGTGGTGGGGGCCTTCCACCAGGGCCGTCTCCACCGCTACTACTTCCGCCTTCACCTGCTCCTTTTCCACGCCGCTGGGATTGTCCTTTGGCGCCTCGACGCGCGGCGGAAGCTGGCTCCCCGGCGGATTGCTTCCCGGAAACGGATTCGGATTCCGCGGCGGGCCGCCAATCACCACTCCCGCATTCCCCGCGCTGGCGTCGATTTCCCCGTTGGGCCTCGGCTGTTCCCATTCCGGGTGTTGCAAACTGGCGGCCACCATGCTCACCGCCTCCGGCATCACGGCCTTCTTGCCGTTGATGCGCAGCGTAAAGTCGGCGTTGTGAACCTCGATGGTCCCGCCCTTCGGGGGAAACACGGCCACTTCCACCACCAGGTAATCCTTCGCCAGGAATGCCTTGTCTCCGCGCGAAAAGCTATGCACCATGTATTCCGCGCCGATGGCCGCGGCGCGCGTACTGGCGTGTACTTCGTAATCCTCGGGCTTCGGCTTGGGCTCGGTGCCCTGTCCAAACGCAGCCACCACCGAAAACAGCAGCAACCAATACCGCATGCTTGATAATACCCCCGGCCACCGGACGGCATGATACCCTGTTCCCTCAGGAGCGTATCCCATGACCAGACGCGAATATCTCAATTGGATGGCGGTTGGCGCGGCCGTCTCCGCCGCGAGTGACGCATCCCCCGAAGAGCAGTTGCGGCCCGGTGCGTCCCCCGCACCCCAACCCGGCGACGCCGACCGCGAAGCCCGCATGAAATGGTGGCACGAAGCTCGCTTCGGCATGTTCATCCACTGGGGCCTCTACAGCACGCTCGGCCGCCATGAATGGGTGATGGAAGAGGAAGGCATCCCGGTGGCGGAATACGAACAGCAGGCCAAGCTATTCAAGCCCAAACCCAACGCCGCGCGCGATTGGGCGCGCCTGGCCAAACAGGCCGGCCAGAAATACATGGTGATGACCACCAAGCACCACGAAGGGTTTTGCAACTTCGACTCGAAGCTCACCAACTACAACGCCGCCCAGCAGGGGCCCGGCCGCGACCTGGTGAAGGAATACGTGGAAGCCGCCCGCGCCGAAGGCCTGCGCGTGGGCTTTTACTACTCGCTGATGGACTGGCACCACCCCGATGGCGCCCGCTGCAAAAGCGCCGACGGTAAGATCGATGAGCCCGCGCGGCGCCGCTTCGTCGATTACATCCACGGCCACGTTCGCGAACTCCTCACAAATTACGGCAAGATCGATATCCTGTGGTACGACGTCAACTGGCCGCTCAACGCCCAGGAATGGGAATCCGAAAAAATGAACGACATGGTCTACAAGCTGCAGCCGGAGATCATCGTCAACGACCGGAACGGCCTGCCCGGCGATTTCACCACCCCCGAGCAGACCATCCGCGCCTCCACGCGCGCCTGGGAATCCTGCATGACCATGAACGGCAGTTGGGGCTATCAAAGGGCCGACGACAACTGGAAGACACCCAAGACCATCGTGCGCAACCTGGTGACTTGCTCCCACGACACCGGGAATTACCTTCTCAACATCGGCCCCAAGGCGGATGGCTCCATCCCCGAAGAATCCGTGCGCATCCTCACCGCGGTGGGCAAGTGGATGGAGCATAACGGCTCGACCATTTATAAGTCGGATAAGTGCCAGCCGCGCGCTTCCGAGTTCGCCGAATTCTCGCGCCAGGCGAATACGCTCTTTATGCACGTACACTTCTGGCCCGGCTCGACGGTATCGCTGGGAGGTCTGCGCAACAAAGTGAAGTCCGCGCGCCTGCTGGCCGGCGGCAAAGACGTGAAGTTCGACCAGGACGATTTCCGCGTGCGGTTCACGGGCCTGCCCGAAAAAGCTCCCGACGATCCGGTGACGACGATTGCGATCGAGTGCGACGGCGAGCCCAACCAGGACACCTCCAACTACGTCCGCCGCGAGCGCCCGCGACGCGGTGTGGGGGTCTAACTGGAACAGACGATCGGTGGCTGTGTCGTCTGTTGCAGTGGGCCTGAGGCCCGCGAAATTTCGTGAAAAAGTGTGGAGCGGGCCTCCGGCCCGCAACGTCGGCTTTCCAGCCGACGTAACGCCGACAGGAATGTCGGCGTTGCAGGCTAGAAAGCCTGCTCCACGGTTTTTCGACCCTGTCAAGCTGCCGTGCTTTATCGCGGCGTGACAGGCCACGAAGAACGATGGCCTGTCCTACAGGCTAGCTCGGGTAATAGCCTTCCCTCGTCTGAACCAGCAGCCCCTTCTGCCTGGTGGTGAGGTGAATGCGGCGGTACTCGCCGTTGTTGGGGGCGCCCTCGGGAGTGTAGCCGATGCTGTACTGGCTGCGCAGATCTTCCTGGATGGCTTCGTAGACTTTGTCGATCGGCATGCGCTTGGAGACCTCGAAGAACCGGCCGCCGGTTTCGGTCGCGATGCGCTGCAGCACCTTCTTCCCATCCTCGGTGTTTCCCATGCCTCTACCCGGCGGCATGCCCATGCCTCGCCGGCGCCCTCCAAATCCGCCGGGCGTACCCATGCCGCCGTACGCCTCCGGATCGGAGAAAAGGATGGAGTACACCAGCGTGTCGGAGCGCTGTGCGGATTCCACCGCTGCGGGAAGCGATAGTTTGCTGCCGGTATCCACGCCATCGGAGAGGATGATCATGGCCTTGCGTCCGTGCTGCTTGCGCATGATTTCGTCGGCGCCCAGATAGACCGCGTCGTACAGATCGGTGCCTCCGCCGCCACTGCGTCCGCCGCGTCCGCGGCCTCCGGGATAACCACCACCGCCAGGATAGCCACCGCCGCTGCCGCCGGTCCCACCGCCGCCCTGATTCCCCTGCTGGCGCCGCCCGGCCCCGATTTCCAGTTCGTCGAGCGCCTTGCGCAGGGTCTGCCGCGAAGAGGTGAGATCCTCCAGCAGCTCCACTTCGAAATCGAAATGGATGACAAACGCCATGTCTTTGTCTTCGCGCATCATCTTATCGAGGAAATGGTAGCTGGCCAGGCGCTCGTCGGCCAGAACGTTGCGCTGACTGCCGCTGGTATCCACCAGCAGGCCGAGGGTCAGCGGCAAATCGGTCTCACGCGAGAAATAGCGGATGACCTGCGCGCGGCCGTCCTCGTCGAGCAGGAAATCGGTCTGCGTAAGATCGTTGACTACGTGCCCTAGTTTGTCGCGCACCGTGGCGAGGACATTCACCACTTTGACATTAGTGGAAAAGGTGGCAGGGGGTTGTTGGGCCGGTTCGGTTTGCTGCCAGGCGCGCAAGAGGCGCGTGGCGGGAAAGAGCCCCAGCGCTCCAAGCAGGCTCCGCCGGGAGAACGTAGAGTGGTCTTTCATGTCGTTAACTTAAGATGCGCGGGAGCGGCGGAGGGTTACGCCACTTCCCGAGGTTTCACCCGCCAGGCGGGCTGCAGCGTCCCGTTGGACACAGGTTTGGATCAGCCTAGTTCCCGCGGCCGCGGCCGCCGCCGCCGCCGGCCGGCCGGCCGGGCTTGCGCGGCAACAGGTCCGGCCGGCTGGCGGTGTTATAGACGAACCAGGCCATCACCGCCGACGCCTGCTCCAGGTCGTTGGCCTGCAGGCGGTCGTAGACGTCCATGTTCGAATGGTGGGTGCGCGTGCTGTATTCGAGCGGGTCCTGAATGAACTGGAATCCGGGAACGCCGTTGTTGTCGAAGTTAGTGTGGTCGGTCGAACCGGTGGCGCGGATGGTCAGGGTGTCCGCGCCCAGATCTTTCAGCGGCGCTACCCAGGCTTCAAAAATGGGCCGCACGGCGTCGTTGTCCTGCATATAGATGCCGCGGATCTTGCCGCTGCCGTTATCCAGGTTGTAATACGCCGACATCTTGGCCTGTTCGGGCTTGGGCCCATCGGTGCCCTGGATGTGGGCTTGCACATACGCGCGCGAGCCCAAGGTGCCTTCTTCCTCGCCGGTCCACAGTCCCAAGCGGACGGTGCGCGGCATTTTCAGGTCGAGCGCCTTGAGAATGCGGATGGCTTCCATGGCCACGGCCGAGCCAGCCGCGTTGTCGGTGGCGCCGGTGCCGCCGGTCCAGGAATCGAAGTGGCCGCCCAGCATCACGCTTCCGGCGTTCGGATCGGCGCCGGGAATCTCCGCCGTGATGTTAAACGAATCGCCCGGCGGCGTGAACCTGGTCTGGATGTCGAACTCCAGGGTGACGGGGATGTTGTGCTCGATCAACCGTGCGATGCGGTTATAGTGCTCGTTGGTGATGATTACCGAGGCGATCGGCGCATTCTCTTCGGTGGTTTGCCCGCCCTGTCCCACCACCGTGCCGCCATCCGGTCCGTTGCCCGGCGAGATCAAACCGAGAACGCCTTCATCCTTGTAGAACTTCATGAGCTGCGCGCGGAAGCCGCCCGCTGCACCGCGGCCACCGGCTCCCGGAGCGCCGGGAGCACCGGGAGCGCCTGCCGCCCCGCGTGCGCCGGCGGCGGCCGCCCCGCGTCCGGCCGCTCCGCCGCGAGCTCCACCGGCCGCCGGCGCGCGCGCCGGGAAGCCCAGCGGCAGCACCGCCGGATTGCCGCCCGTGGGATCGGGATAAATTTCCGCAGCCGCCAGTTCGGCATCCGTCAGACGGTGGGCGTAGGGCGCCGTCACCATCTCGGACGCGTGCGGCGTGGCCGTCAGCAGAAACTTGCCCTTCAGCTTGCCTTTATACAGCTCCATTTCCTCGGCGGTCGTAATCACGGCCATCATCGCCTGACCGCTGACGTCGCCGTTGGTGCTCAGGCTCCACGGCTGCGCAAACCCGATGATGGGCTGGAATTCCGGCTCCTTCATCATGGCCGCGAACCGCGCGCAGCTCCAGCCGGCGCCGACGAATTTCCAGGTCTCCATCTGCACGTTGGAGAGTCCCCAATCCTTCAGCGCCTGCACGGCCCAATCGCCCGCTTGTTTGGCGGCGGGTGAACCGGTGAGCCGCGGCCCGTAGACATCGGTCAGGTAGAAGGCCGTATCCATCACCTTGGAGCGGCCGGCGAAGGCTTCCGTCTTGATCCGGTGCAGAACCCCGAGATCCACTTTTTCGGGGGCGGCGATTTGTGCCCACAGGCACACCCCGGCAACCGCGGCGAAACCAACGATCCATTTGCGCATGTTGCGCACTGTATCACCCTGCGCGGGAGGGCTGCAATCAGTGGGTCATGGCGTAGATGATATAGTCGACGCCCATGCGAATCGATTGGTCGGAGAACTTCTCCGGATAGCGGGCGTCGTCGGCCCACTCCCAAGAATCGCCGATGTCGGAGTTGTACGAAATCGCCACCATCACGCGGCCCCGGTCGTCGTAAATCGCGCGCCAGTGAGCGCCCTTGCCATCCTCGCCCTCGGGATACTGCGGGGTTTTGAAGCCCTGGCGGCGCCAGGACCAGCCGGGAATCTGCACACGCGTGCTCAGATCGTAGACAGTGTGGAAGATGGGGTCGTCGTCGGGCACGTCGCGGATTTCACGATCCGGAAACACCTGTTTGATGGCTCTCTCAAAAATATTCCATTCGAACTTGCCGTGGAAATCGTCGGCCATGAAAAACCCGCCGCGCAGCAGGTATTCGCGCAACGCCTGAGTCTGCTCGCGCGTCAGGCCCCACTCGCCCACCTGCACCGCATAAAGCCACGGCCAGTCGTAGGCATCGCCCTCGTCAAGGTTTACGCACTGCTCCACCGAGCGCACGTGCAGCCGCGTAAGCCGCCGCACGGCCAGCGAGAAGTGCCGGTCGGCGGGCGGAAAATCCTGGGTCCACAGGGAGTAGCCGACATGCCAGTCGAGGTCGCGGCCGTAGTAGCCGTTGATGCCGCCTTCGCCCGGCGGGTACATGAGCCGCGCGAAAGCCCACTCGGTTTTTTCCTGATAGTCGTCCGGCAGCGGAATTTCGCCGATGCGATGTTCGATGCCATCGAATTGGCGGAACGGGCGCTGAAACGCGTACAGCATGCCGGCCAACGTCAGGCCGCTACCGAGCAACGCCAGTGCTTTTGGGAAATTCATCCCCTCCGCCGTTACTTCGAGAATATCACGGCGGGTTTTGCGCGGACTCTATTGTGACGACAGGAACACGGCGGGCGCGCTATTGGTGTTGGTGGTAACCATCTTCGGGGCCAGAACCCGGCCCAGGTCCAGCGCGGTCATACGGTGGCGCTGGAGCTCGTCTTCGGCCACCGAGGGGTCCACCTGGCCAATGCTGTAGCTGATTGTGGTGGGCAGAACGCGGAAGTAGTATGGTCCGCTCGTCCCGATGGCCGCCGTGGTGCACTTGCCTTTCGTCGCGCAGAACTTGTAGGCTCCGGGCCGCGCGGCAACGTAGAAGTACGTGTTGCACGCCAGGCGGGCCAACTCGACCTGGTTGGCGTAGATGGTCGGTTTGAAGATCACCATTTCACCCTTCGGGCAGGTTCCGTAGATTCCCACCCAGACGCCCTCGGCAGGTTGATCCGCTGGCGTCTGCTGGCCCGGTTGCGGCGGTTGGGCTTCCGCCGAAACCGGCGCCGCCGGGACGGGCTGGGAAGCGTTCAGCATGGCCTTCAGAACCGCCTGCGTGACGCCCTGTTCTTTTAGACTGATCAATTGTTCGGGGTTGGTTTCGAAAGCGCTGGGCTTGTTCTGGATAGCCAACACAATGGTGTCCTCATCGAGCCCCGCTTTGACCATCTTGACGACGTCGGCATTCACCAGAGGCTTGGGCTGCGCCGCAGCCTGCCCCCCTCTGCCAACTCCGGCGAAGACCGACAACATCGCGACCGTCGCCATGACCGCCGTAAACCGTATCTGCACACATCACCTCCGAGCGATGGGTTCAAATCCATTCTGCGCCCACGAGGGTTCCGGGGCAAGCTTCTTCGCGGCGGGAGAATCACAGCAGTTGAGCCGTTTGTCGCAGAATTCTACACCCTGGTGAAAGCCGGGACAGCTACCGATTCCAAAGGCGGGAATTGGTAGCAGTCCCCGTTTTGCGGAGAGAGGCGCTAGAGCGCTACTGTCCCTCGTCCGGATGGCCCAGGTAAATGTCGTGTATGCGGAGCAGTCCCAGCGCGCGGCCGGCCTCGTCCACTACGGGGAGTACCGAAATCTGCGAGGGCCGCCGCTCCATCAGCTCCAAAGCCTCGCCCAGGGTGGCATCGGGGCCGATGGTTACCGGCGTGCGCGTCATCACGTCTTCGGCGCGCAGGGCGCGGATGTCGTCGTGATGCGTCAACACGCGCCGCAGGTCGCCATCGGTGACGAAGCCGGCGAGCGCTCCATCCGCCCGCACGACGCACGCGCCGCCCATGGGCCGCTCGGTCATGGCCAGGATCACTCCCTGGAACGAAGTCTCCGGCGCCACCGTGGCCACTTCGCCGCCGCAATGCATCGCCTCTCGCACTCTTAGCATCAGGTTGCGCCCCAGTTGGCCGCCGGGATGAAAACGGCCGAACTCCTCCGGCGTGAAGTCGCGCGCGAGCGCGAGCGCGATCGCCAGAGCGTGCCCCACGGCCAGTGCCGCCACCGCGCTGGCCGTGGGCGCCAGGTTGTGCGGGTCTGCTTCGCGTTCGACCGATGCATCCAGCAGTACGTCGAGGCGGCCGGCCAGCGGCGACGCGGCGCTGCCCAGAATGCCGATCAGGGGCGAACGGAAGGCGCGCAGCAGCGGAACCAGCGCCAGCAGCTCGCGGGAGCTGCCGTTCTTCGAAATCAGCACCGTCGGGTCGCCCGGAGTGTAAATTCCCAGATCGCCGTGCACCGCTTCGGCCGGATGCAAAAACACCGCCGGCGTGCCCGTGCTGCAAAGTGTGGCGACGATCTTGCGCGCGATGTGGCCCGATTTCCCGATGCCCGTCACCACCACTTTGCCGGGATGCGCCAGAATCAGATCCACGGCGCGGATCAGCTCGCCATCGAGGCGCGCGGCCGTCCGGGCCAGGGCCGCGGCTTCGATCTCGATAGCGGCGCGCGCTGCCGCCAGCCACTCCTGTTTCGAGCCAGACATGAGGAACCGACTATCATCGCATGCATCATGCCGCGCTAAAATGGCGGTCTATGTCACTCCGGCGTCTTCTTGCGGTAGCACTGGTCGCCTGCGTCCCGCTGGGCGCGGAGATCCGGTCGCTGACCATTCTCCATACTAACGACGTGCACGCCCATCTCATGCCCAGCGACAGCCACCTGGGCGGCTTTGCCTATCTGGCCTCGGTGATCCGCCAGGAGCGCGCCAACTGCGCCGGTTGCATCCTGCTCAATGCGGGCGACCTGGTGCAGGGCACTCCCGTCTCGACCATCTACCAGGGCTTGCCGGTCTACGAAATCTCCAACCTCTTCGGCTACGACGCCGCCACCCTCGGCAACCACGAATTCGATTACGGCTGGATGCAGGCCCGTAAATTCATCCAGACCGCCAGCTATCCCATCGTCACCGCCAACCTGGTCAACGCCAAGGGCGAACTGTTCACGCCCAAGCCCTACGTGATCCTCAAAGTGAACGAGCTTCGCGTAGCCGTGATCGGCGGCATGACGGAAGATCTCCACACCCTCACCAATCCGGACTCGATGGGCGACTGGCACACCACGCCGCTGGTGGAAGCCGTACGGAAATGCGCCGCCGAGTTGCGCGGCCAGGCCGACCTGATTGTGCTGCTGGCGCACATCAACGCGAACGAAGAACAGGCCATCCTGGAGTCGGTTCCCGAGGTTCAGGTTTCCGTGACGGGCCACCTCCACGACGGCCTCACCGAGGCGCGCTCGCACGATGGCCGCGTGCTGGTGCGCGTGAAAAGTTACGGCGTGGAGATCGGCCGCCTCGATCTCAAAGTCGATACCGCAACGCACAAACTGGCCGACTGGAAATGGAGACGGATTCCCGTGGATTCCACAAAGATAACGCCGGCCGCGGATGTGGCCGCCCTGGTGGATAAGTGGGAGGCGCAGGTGAAGGCCCTGGTGGACCGCCCGCTGGCGATTTCCAAGCGCGAGTTCAAGGCGCTCCAACTCAAGCCACTCATGGAGAATGCGCTCCGTGAAGAGACCGGCGCCGATTTCGTATTCATCAATGCCGGAGGCGTCCGCGACATCCTACCCAAGGGCCAGTTGCTGGAGCGCAATGTCTGGAACATCATGCCCTTCGACGATATGCTGGTGATGGGCACCTTCAAAGGCAAAGACCTGCCTGCGGTAGTGCTCGGGGACCGAAAGGTCGACCCGAACCACGAGTACACGCTGGCGGTGAGCGATTTCACCGCCGCCAACCAATCCACCGCCGAGAACCTGCGCACCACCGGCCTCGAGTTCCCGCACCGGATTGGTATGGTCCGCGACCTCCTGATCGATTGGTTCCGCAAGAAAAAGGTGATCGAGTAGGACAGGCCTCCTGGCCTGTCCAGGCCCTTTTCCACAACATGCCGGAACGCCACCCCATGCTGATCGTCTTCGCCGGCCCGCCCTGTTCCGGTAAGTCCACCCTGGCGGCGGAGGTCGCGCGGCTTCGTGGCCTGCCGCATCTTTCCATGGACGCGACGCGCCAGCGGCTCCTGCCCGACGCCGCTCACACGCGCGCCGATCGGCAGGTGGCTTATCGCGGGATGCACTTTGCCGCGGAACTGCTTCTGGCTGCCGGCGCCGGAGCCGTCCTGGACGCGCCTTACGACCAGCCCGAAAACCGCGCGGAGCTCGCCCGCATTGCCGGCAGCGAGTGCAAGCTCATCGAGTGCCACGTCGCGCCCGACATCGCCGCGGCCCGCCTGCGCGAGCGCGGCCTCGACGACCCGGCGCGCCCCGATCTCACCGAAGAGCGAGTCCGCCGTCTCGTCCGCGGCTATCCCTACTCCGGCGCGGGTCTCGAGCTCGACACCACGGCGCTGGCGCCCGAAGCCTGCCTGGCGCGCATCGCCGCCTATCTTGGTGAGGGATAATGACGGTGATCCTATGCTGATTCTTCATGTGCATGTCCGCGTCAAGCCCGAACACATCGAGGCTTTCCGCCGGGCCACCATCCAGAACGCCGCCGCGAGCGTGCAGGAGCCCGGCCTTGCGCGTTTCGACGTGATGCAACAGGCCGACGACCCCACGCGCTTCGTGCTGGTCGAGGTCTACCGCAATCTCGACGCCACCGCGAAGCACAAGCAGACCAGCCACTACCACGCCTGGACCGCGACCGTCACCGACATGCTGGCCGAGCCGCGCACACGCGTCACCTACGAGAACGTCTTCCCCGCCGACCAGGGCTGGTAGCGGCATGCCATTCGACTTCTCGACCGCCTCGCGCATCCGGTTCGGCGAAGGAACCGCGCGGGAAGTCGCCGGCGCCGCAGCCTCGCTCGGCCGCCGCGCTCTGGTCGTCACCGGCCGGTCGGCCGCGCGCTGCGCCAGCCTGCTCGACGGTCCGCGCTTTGCCGTGCCCCACGAACCCACCATCGAGCTCATTCGCCATGGCACGGCATTCGCACGGGAAGAAAACTGCGATGTGGTGGTCTCGATCGGAGGCGGCAGCGCCATCGACGCCGGCAAGGCTTTGGCCGCGCTGCTCGCCAATCCCGGCGATCCCCTCGATTACCTCGAAGTCATCGGCCGCGGCCTGCCCCTGCAGAATCACTCCGCGCCTTTCATCGCCGTCCCCACCACCGCCGGCACTGGTTCGGAAGTCACGCGCAACGCCGTGTTGGCGTCGCCCGAACACCGCGTCAAGGCCAGCCTGCGCAGTGCTTCCATGCTGCCGCGGCTAGCCGTGGTGGATGCCGAACTGGCCTACGATCTTCCCCCCGCCGTCACTGCATCCACCGGGCTCGACGCACTGACCCAATTGATCGAACCGTACGTCTCTTCGCGGGCCAACCCCATGACCGATCTCTACTGCGTCGAGGGAATGCGCGCGGCGGCCACCGCCCTGCCCCGTGCCTTCGATCACGGCCGCGACGCGCAAGCCCGCCGCGCCATGGCCTGGGCCAGCCTGCTGGGCGGGCTGGCTCTGGCAAACGCCGGCCTCGGCGCCGTGCATGGTTTCGCCGCGCCCATCGGCGGCATGTTTCCCGCCCCGCATGGCGCGGTCTGCGCCGCCATCCTTCCACACGCCATGGCGGTCAACCTCCGCGCCCTGCGTTCGCGCGCTCCTCGAAGCCCGGCCCTCAGCCGCTGGGATGAGGTGGCGCGGCTCCTCACCGGCCGCCCTCACGCCACTGCCTCCGACGCGGTTGGCTTTGCCGCCGATCTCTGCCGGCGTTTCGAAATCCCGCCGCTCGCCGCCTATGGCATGGGTGCATCCGATATTGCCATGCTCGCCGAAAAGGCCGCGCGGGCCAGCAGCATGCAAGCCAACCCCATCGTTCTCTCGCTCGAAGAGCTTCGCGAGATCCTCACCCTGGCGCTTCCAGCGACAGCAAATTGAAACCCCGGCACGCCGGGCACCGGTAGCGTTCCCAAAACCAGAGCACGGCCCGCACGCTCGTTTTTCTGCGCAGATACGCCTCCGAATGCCCCGCGCCGCACCGCACGCACACGTTCACCCAGGCCTCTTGGGGAGCCGCCACGCCGGCCCCGCCGAACTCGAACGCCCAGCCGTAGCGGCTGAGGCCCGTCCCCAGACGCCGGTCCAACCAGCGCAGCCCCCAGTTCAGGAAGGCCAGGAAGCGTTCGTTGCCAAACGCGAACAACGCAATCCGCCGCGGCGGACGCGCCACGAAGTTGTGCGAATTCAAAAACGAAAGCGAGCTGTACAACGTTTTTGTGCGGCGGTGCTTCACCCCGGCCATCCGCTCCACCAGCCCGATCACTTCCTGCGGCGCGCCAAACGCGTTCACGTGCCCTCCGCCGCGGGCCAGCCACCGATAGATCCGGTCCGCCAGAGTGTTCGAGTCCGGCACCGCGATATACAGCGCGCCGCCCGGCTTCAGAACGCGCCCAGCCTCGCGCACCGCCGCCTCCAGCTCGTGGAAGTGCTCCAGACTGTGGTTGCTCACAATCAAGTCGAAGGCATGCGTCGCGAAAGGCATGCGCGCCGCGTCGCCCCAGACGTACCATCCCGCCGCCATGGCGTGCGGCTTCTCGAGGTCCAGGCGGACCACCGTCAGATCGTTCCGTTTCGCCGCGAAGCTCCCCGCGCTCGCGCCCATGTCCAGCACACGGGAGTGGGGCATAAGGCCTTGGATCAAGTGCATCACCAACGTCTGTTATCTCATAAACCCGAGATGTCAGTTGCTCCGAATATTCCCAGCCGTACCGGAACCGGACGCCTGAAGCCATTTTGGCCCGTCATGCGTCCAATAACCGAGGCAGTTTCGGACCCGAATCCGGGGGTTGCTCCGCCGTAATCCGTAAACTAATTTAAATCGAGAATTATGGACTTGCGCGCAGGTTCGGAACCTTTTAAGATAACAAAGTAACGTTACTCCGAATTATTTGGGGGGTTTAGGATGATTTATTCGCGCTCGGCCGAATACGCGATCCGCGCTTTTGTGCACCTGGCTACGGTGCAGGAAGGCAAGTACGCCATGGTGAAGAACATCGCGGAGCAGGAGGATATTCCGGCGCACTTCCTGGCTAAGATTCTCCAGCAGCTCGCCCGTAAAGGACTGCTTCGTTCCAGCAAGGGACCCACCGGCGGCTTCGCGCTGCGCGTCGATCCGTCCGAAATCCGCCTGCTGGATATCGTCGAGGCGCTGGACGGCCTGGCTCCATACCAACAGTGCGCCAGCGGCCTGTCCGAATGCAACGACGACATGCCGTGCTCCATGCACGATAGCTGGGTGAACCTGAGATCGCGTATCATGGATTATCTGGGGCGGAACACCATCCTGGACCTGGCCAAGGCGCTGGATCAGAAAAAGAAGTCGATTGCTCTGACCAAACAGCGCAAGTCCAGGCGCTCGGTTGCCGCCAAGCGGGCTTAGGCCCGATATTCTGGATAGTCCGGAGGCACGATGGGATCGGTATTAGTCCCCATGGTGGTCGAACAGACCTCAAGGGGCGAACGCGCGTACGACATTTATTCCCGGCTCCTCAAGGAAAACATCATATTTTTAGGCACGCCGATTGACGACCAGGTCGCCAATCTGATCATCGCCCAACTGCTGTTTCTGGAAGCCGAAGACCCCGAAAAAGACATCTCCATTTACATCAATTCGCCGGGCGGCTCGATCACCGCGGGCCTGGCGATCCTGGATACCATGGCCTTTATCCGTCCCGATATCGTCACCATTTGCGTTGGCCAGGCGGCGTCGATGGCGGCGGTCCTGCTGGCCAGGGGCACCAAGGGCAAGCGCTTCAGCCTGCCCAACTCGCGCATCATGATCCACCAGCCTTCCATGCAGGGTTTGGCAGGCCAGGCCGCCGACATCGACATCTACGCGAGAGAGATCCTGCGCATGCGGGAGATCCTCAACGGAATGCTCGCCGACGCCACCGGCCAGCCGGTCGAGCGCGTCGCCAAAGACGTGGACCGCGATTACATCATGGAGCCCGACGCCGCCGTGCAATACGGCATGATCGACCGCGTCATCACCAGCCGCGATCTGGCGCCACTGCCCATCAAAGGCTAACAGGGCCGCGTTAACACCAACTGGTAGCGCCGGCGGTCTTGCCGCCGGTGTCTGGTGCGCGCTTGACCATCGCCAAGGCCCCTCACTTCACCCTCCGCATCGCCACCAAAATGCGCGACCAGTGCGGGTCGGTCAGATCGTCGATGCGCACCATGGGGGTTTCGAACGTGGTGGCGTCGATGAACTTGCCGTCACCCAAATAGACCCCGGTATGGGTGATGCGTTTGTCGGAGCTTCCGAAATACAGCAGGTCGCCGGGTTGCAGATCTTCGCGTTTGACGGGCGCCAGGCCATTCCAATCGGCCTGCGGCTGCGCGTCGCGCGGCATCAACACGCCGCGGCGGCGCTCCAGCATTTGGGCAAAGCCGGAACAATCGTAGCCGAAGCTCGAAGTGCCGCCCCAGGTATAAGGCGCGCCCATGAACCGCTTGGCCAGCGCCAGCATTTCCGGGATGGAGAGCGGCTTCACGTGGAAGGCCGCGTCTCCGGTCTGGATCCACCCGGCGCGGTCGTCGGGCAGGCGCACCTGCAGCCACCGGTCCTCGGGCGAAGGTTTGGAAACGGCTTCCAGTCTGGTTTCAAACGGCACGGTGAGCAGCGGCGCGTGCCTGGTGACGCTGGCGTCGCGATAGATATGCGCGAACAGGCTGACTACCTCCGCTGCGCCATCGGTCGAGGCATAGGCCGGCCCCGGCCGCAACATGGAAAGCGGCGTCCAGCCGGTGTAATCGTCGGCCGTGCGGATGTGCGCCCAACCCTCGCGTTCCTCCATCAGCGTGACGTTGGCCCCGTAGATGGCCTGCGACACCACGTCGGCGTCCTCCGTGGGCTTGGAGTACATGTTGGCCACCGGCCGCAGCACTACGGCATTCGGCAACTCCGCGGCGAAAAGAGCGAGCACCACCAGTCCTGTCATTTCACCTTTTAGGGTACCGCAGGCCCTTTCGGAAAGCCGGGGTGAGTATCGACCGGATGGTGGACCGCCGGCAGCGTTCGCAGGTAGGCGTAGATGGCGCTCAACTCCTCCGGCTCCTTCTTCGCAAAGCCGAGCCACGGCATCAGCGTGAAGGACTGCGGCCCCGGCAACGGCGGCGGACCGCTGGTGGCATACTCCTTGAATTCATAAAACTTCTTCTGGAAGAACTCCTCGCTCCATTTGCCGATGCCGGTATCTGTGTCGGGCGTGATGTTGGCGGTCACCACCTTGCCATACGGCGTGTCGAACACCATCCCGCCAGCCAGGAACTTGCCGGGCAGGGGGTTGTTCTTCTCGTCCACCGGTGTGTGGCAATCGGAGCAGCCGCCCACCGCGACCAGGTACTCGCCGAACTTCTTGGGGTCCGTATGATCTACCGGCGCCACGCTGCCGGCCGGTTGCGGGGCGCTCTTGATCAGCACCGAGACCGGGAAGATCAGTTTGGTCTGCGGCAGCGGATTGTGGACCGGCGGGAGCGAATCGAGAAACGCCACCAGCGCCTGCACATCGTCGTCGCTGAGGCGGCGGTACGACTGG
>Ga0187874_10001034_pt1 | contig 28316 bp, 29 predicted proteins | sample June2016WEW_16_1_3_FD_132993 | JGI IMG/M metagenome (GOLD analysis project Ga0187874, IMG submission 132993) | Peatland microbial communities from SPRUCE experiment site at the Marcell Experimental Forest, Minnesota, USA - June2016WEW_16_150 | ecosystem: Environmental > Terrestrial > Soil >... | reverse complement strand
TGGATGAAACGTTTCATTTATTTGCAACTTAACGAGATTGTGGGAGGCACGATTATTTCAATCGTTTCAGCGTCAATTTTTTTCGTTTGCTTTTTTCTTTGTTGCAAATTTTCTTCTAAATCTTTAGTTTGGAAATTTGGTAAATTGCACATGATTATCATTTTGAGGCTTCATCTAATTAGGATTTATGAATTATTCGTCCATTATCGGACGTTCGATAAATTGGGCTTTTCTATCATAGAAATGAAGTTGACGGACTAATCTATAGTTCACAAACCATATATTCAAAATCTAATGTAATGAAGACAAATATCGGGCAGTTAAGAACTTTGAGCCCTTTGGGCGAAACGTAATGGAAAGCAAAGTAACTTGGATAAGTGATAAGCGCAGACACCCCGAAAGATACAAAGAAGAAAACGTAACTTACCCGCAAGCGTTAATCAATGTGGAGAATAGCAGTTATGCCGTAAAAAGATATCGAGCATCATAGGTTTGTTGTTTTTTTATGATTTGTGGTTTCATATGAAGAGTCGTCTAACCTCTTTTCAAACGTTTGTGAGTTTTTCCACCACACATAGGACAGATTCAACCATACTAATGTAACAAAAGTGAATATTGCATTTTGAGCAATGACGAAAAGTCTATGAGCTTCACTCGCAAATTAAACACAAGGGATACACGTTTGATAACGAAAATTCTTGTAGGCGCAGACGGTTCTGAAAACTCTGAAAAAGCTGTGGATTACGCTCTTGAAATAGCTGACAAGTTTTCCGCCTCTGTTCTAATACTCAACGTTTTTCAGTTGCCTCCAGAGATTGGAAATCAACTTAACATGTTTCAGCAGCCTTCATCGTCTGGATATTCCCCAGAGTCAATAGGTTACCAGTCAATTATCAAGGAATTTAGAAAGGTGCATGAGGCAGTTTTGTCCAGAGCCACTGAAAGAGCGACCAAACTAAAGCCTGCCCTTAAAATCACCGCCGAACTCAAGGAAGGAGACGCATCATCACAGATAGTTGAGACTGCTGCGAACGGAGAATTCGACTTAATAGTTATAGGTCACAGAGGGGACAGCCAAATCAAAGAACTATTTCTGGGCAGCACAAGCGAAAGAGTCGCCCACCGAGCAAGATGCGCCGTACTAATTGCCAAATAAAGCTATCAATTCTTCAATCGAGGCAAAACGAATAAGGGTGCGTGACAATTGAACAGTTGAAGAGAAGAGCGGGGGTGCAATCAAAATTAAAAACAAAACAAAAAACAAACCGAAAAACGAAGTAAAAGGCAAAACAAAAAACAAAGGAAAAAAGGAGTGGAAACAGCGGTAATAAAAGTGAAGAAAAATGAACATAAAAAAATAGTTTTACCAGGAAATTGCGTTAACATTCTTAGAGCTGTTTATTTCAAAAACTCAAAGAGAAAGGTTTAGCCGTATTCAGATTTCAGAATCGAACGATAAAAAGTTATAAAAAAGGGAAGCTGGTGACATCGCCACTAGTAAGTGGTTCAAATCCCACCCCCTGCACCAACATAAGCAAAGCCATAGCGGGTCCGTTTGGGTTATGGTTTTGCTGAAGCTTGCGTCTTCTGAAATCAGGTTTCTCAAAAAAAACTTGGAGATTGGTGAACATCTTTGATCATTTAGGGTTTGCTGAACCACTGGTCCTAAAGGAGAAAAGGACCACATGCAAATGACTAATCCGTATCTATTGAGAATGCGTGAATTGAGCCAGAGCCTTCTCAGCGCCCATATTTTTCTCTTTTTCATCTCTTCTCATTGCTTTTTAGGAACTAAAAAAGGGGGATAGATTTTTTGTTTTGCGACTTTAGCTCATGGCCGTTTTCTTGTGACTAAAAGTGCGAGTACCGCGCCGATTATGATTATGACGATGATGATCGCGATGCCTATGTATTCGAGTGTGGTTTGTGTGGCGACGCCGCTAAGTGGTGTTGCTGTTGGTGCGGGTGTTGCTGCTGGTGTGCTGGCATAGAATCCTGTTGAGGCGGTGGATCCGTAGTAGGATTGTGTGCCTGCGAAGGTAGCGTAGACTGTGTAGTTGCCTGGTATGTCCGGTTTCCAAGTGAACGAGTAGTCGCCTAAACCGTTCGTGGTTGTCGACCCGATCGTTCGGTAGTTGCCGTTAGAATCTATAACCGAGAACGTCACCGGAACACCAGTTATGTCGTGTGGCATCGGCTGTTGCTGGTATACGGCTGCCATAAATATGCTCATGCTTGCGTCAGACACTGCTGGAACGCCGTTGGGGAAATTTGCTGCGACTGCCTGTTGTTTTGTGCCTGCAGACACGTCTATAACCGTACCCGTTATTGTTATTGGAGTAGCGGTTGTGACGCCGATGTTGGGAGCTGAAATTGTTGTTGCAGTGGGACCTTGGCCGAAAGCATATACTTGGTTGTCGTAGGCGTTGAGTGACAGTACGATTCCGTATGAAATTTCTGTGGATGTAACGCTCGTGTCAAGTTCGCTCCAAACAAGGTTTCCGTTAGTGATGTTTATTGCAAGCAGCTGGGCTCCATGGAATAGGGGTGGATTGTATTCGTGACCGATCGCTAAGTAAGCAATGTCGTTGGAGACACATGAGCTGGTAAAAACCCATAGCGGCCAAACGTTGTATGGAGTTTCAATTCCAGAGGGACCAATGAGTGTGGTTGTATTGGTGTACCATAAGATCTTTCCATTTGTGGCACTTTGACACCAGAGGTCGCCTCCCAAGCCTTCCCACAAGATAACTCCGGGTCCAAAGTAGGGCTTAAGACTGAAGAGATCGTAGGCGTTTGGTGCGGCTCCGTTTTCACCTGTCAGAGTTTGTTCCCACACTTTGGTGCCTGTGCGCACATTGTAGGCTACGGTGTCGTAACTTACGTCGTTGGCGATGACGATTAAGCCTTCTCCGTATACTTCAGTTGTTCTTGTCCAAGGCAATAGAGCTGCTGTCTGAGAGTAAGTTATGTTCGAAAGCATTAATACTTGGCCCGAATCCTGGTCCATGGTTGCTACGACAAGCCAGCCTTCCTGATCACCTCCAACTCCTTGCCCATTAGAGAATCCCGCCGTCATTATCACCGCGTTTCCTGTTATGGAGTTTAGTGCGAGGGCTGGACTGAGGGGCACTCCCGAAATGTTGTTAGGCACTTGTACAGACCACATATACCCGGTACTCATTGAATACACTGAATTGACTCTAGGTGTCCATTGCTGATTCGTTCCCTGTCCGATAGCCATCGTCATGTTAACCATGGTCAAGTGAGGCGCGGTATTCTTGACGAGCACATTAGTTCCTGGAACTGGATGTGTCACTTCGGTGCCAGCTGTATTGTTAATGAAGTATCCTATCATATCACCAATAGCATCCGTCCTAAGCGTCAAAGCTGACCCATTGGCAACGCTAAGAACGTACTTTCCAGTCAGAGCATCATACATGTTCCATTGGGTTGCAAATGCTTGCTCAGCGATTAGAGTTCCTCCCGTGTCGGATGGCGGCAGTGTTCCTGTAGTCCAGATGTAGGGACCTACAACGCCATATTGATTGATCGTTTTTTCGTTCACATTCATTCCGCAGCGAAGCGCATTAGTAGTGTTTATGACCCACATTGTTTGTCCATTGTAGAGGTTTACTGCTGCGATACCGTTTGAATAGGCAGTGCTCGTTGTATACCATGTTGAGTACATTATGCCGTTCATAACGACTGGCGCATATTTCGGTTCATACTGACTTGTTGACCAGTAGGAGCTGTCTTGCTCATTGCCTCCTAAGTCTCCGCCAACTACACCACCCGCCGCCCATGGTTTTGTCCAGAGAACATGACCACTTTTTACTGACAGAGTGTAGGGATTATAGTTGCAGGAAACGTTGTAGCCTCCTGTTGTTGCAAATGTGACTGCTCCATATCCTAGCCATGGTCCAGTGAGAGGGTACCAGTTTTGAACGTTTTCTGCAGAGACCGGGGTTTGCCAGTAGGATGTTGGAAGTGGAGTAAACGGGTATGCCGTGTGTATTATCGGCTGTTGCTGCACTACAAGAGTTTCTACTTGACTTTGGCTGGGATCGCTAATAAGTCCTGAAAAAGGGCCAGTTCCTGAAAGTGTTTGTCCGCCGTAGATCAATTTGAATGTGTAATTGCCAATTGTGTCGGGAACGAAGTTGAAAAATGTGCCTCCGGTGAGGTCTGATGTATACGGACCTAGGGTCTTAGATGTGCCAGCAGGTGTTGTTTCTACAACTGTCATATTTTTAGCATCTTCGACGCTCGGTAGAGGTGCAGAAAGGAAAAAGTTAACGTTCACTGTTTGACCGATGCCTACAGGGTTAGGAGCGACGTTAATGAAGGAATAAGACGGAATGTGAGTTCCTTTCGGTGGGTAAACTTGAGCTAGTGCCAAGGGTGATAGTGTCATCGAAGCTAACATTGAAATTGTCAAAAGTATAGCGATTGTAACAGCTATTTTTTTATTGTTTCTTATTTGCATTTTTCTTTTTTCTCCTATATTTTATTTTGGTTGAGAAGAAGCAGAATAGAAGCCTTTCTCAACCTAAGCTCCTTTGCTCGATTTTAGCATAAATAATTTACCTAATTTCCTCGGCGCGATTTAAAGCGAATAAGCGCCATTATTCACTTAAAAAGGATAAAAAATTAAATGTGAAGTAGGGTTTTACTTCATAAAAATGATGTTTCACCAAAATGATTCTGACCTCCGAAGGAAAAAAGGAGGTTTTGGGGACGACGGCTCCACTTTGTTGAGGGTAAAAATCCACTCCTGCACTAAAGGCTTTAATTTAAACCAAAAGTGAAAAGACTATCTTGATAAATTATGAAGGAGCTAAGAAAGACTTAAGCACTCATTTCCACTAACACAAAAAGAAGGCAAGGTTTTTGCATGGTTCATAGAAGAGTGCGAGGGGGAAAATGCAAGATTAAACATGTTGAGAAGCAACCCCCAGTCGCTGTGGATGACGAATTGGAAGTGAACATCACAGACGTTTGTCCCAGTGGAGACGGAATGTCAAAAATTCAAGGCTACGTCATAATGGTGCCAAACGCCAAACCCAGAGACCGCGTCAAAATAAAGGTAACACAAGTCGGCGAAAAAGCTGCAATTGGCGAAATAATCAAATAATTCTTTCTGTGACTCTGGTTTGCGAAGCCTTTTAATTTTATTAGAAACAATAGCAATTTATGGAAGGGACAAGAAAAAGAACTGTTGTCAAATCTATAATTTGGAGAATAGTCTGCATAGTTGTGAGTGTTTTAACGACTTTTTTCTTGACGCGCAACTGGGACATCGCGGCAGCTGTGGGAACGATCTATAACGCCATAACCATGGTGCTGTACTATTTTCATGAAAGGATTTGGGGCAGAATAAAATGGGGCATGTCGGAAGGCAAAAATAAATAAGGCAAGACCTCCCACAACAGAATTAGCCTCAACTACTGGATGACCGTCTTGCCTGACCAAATCAACCGTGTTTCGGTTTGGAGAAAGGTTTTGATTAGAGCTGGATTTTTCTGGTTTGCTCTGCTGGTTGCAGATTACCTTGCCGTCTATTTCTATGGTTCATGGTTCTGGTCTAACGCAGCATATCTTTTTGGAAGCGACATCCAAGTTACTTTTGGAGTGTTAATGTTCATTGAAGGCGCCGCAATACTTGCTTTAGGCGCTATTTGGGCTTCAGGTTCGATGGAAACCCAGTTTCAATGGGGCAACATCAAAACTAACCCGTACTATCATGGGGAAGACTGGAAACAACGTAAGGATGAGATACAACAGGAAAACGCGGTTGGAAAGATTCTTATGCTGGCAGGGGGACCTATCCTTATAGCTTCTTTCATTGTGCTTTTGGCGTAGGCAAGTTTATCTTTTAAGACGGCGAAGAGCAAGCCAAGAAATGCCCTTTCTTAACCTCATTCAGTTCAGGCTCTCTTCCTGTGCAGTACGCAGTGGCACGGGGGCATCTTGGGTTGAAGCGGCAGCCTGCCGGAGGCGTAATCGGGCTTGGGACCTCCCCTCTTAAACGTGCCCTGATGTTTTTGACTTGGGGATCAGGTATGGGCACAGCTTCAATTAGCGCTTGAGTGTATGGATGAAGTGGATTATCATACAATTCATCCGTGTCCGCTAACTCAACTATTTCGCCCAAGTACATAACGCCTACACGCTGGCTAATCTGACGAACCGAACTCAAATCATGGGATATATACAAAAACGATAACCCAATAGTTTTCTGCAAGTTTCCAAGCAAATTAAGAATCTGCGCTCGAATCGAAACGTCCAAAGATGAAACTGGTTCGTCGGCAACGATGAATTCCGGCTCGACAGCTAAGGCTCTGGCAATGCATATTCTCTGCCGTTGTCCGCCGCTGAATTCATGTGGGTATCTTTCTGCGTGGTATTCTTCTAGACCTACGAGTTCCAAAAGTTCGTAAACTCGGTCAGCCCGCTTTTCTTTCGGGACGTGCCCATGAATAACAAAAGGCTCCGAAATGATGTCGCTAACCGTCATTCTCGGATCAAGAGAGCCGTAAGGATTTTGGAAAATCATCTGCATTTTTCGTCGTAGCTTCATTTTTTCTTCTTTCGAGGCAACAGCAAATTTTTCAAAAATATTTTCGCCGTCAACGATAACCTCACCTGAAGTGGGTTCGATCAGGTTAAGTATTACTCGCGCGGTCGTTGTTTTTCCGCATCCGCTTTCCCCGACTAAAGCAAAGGTTTCTTGCTTTTTGATGTCGAAACTTATGTGGTCGACTGCGTGGACTACTCCCACTTGCTTCTTAGTTAACACGCCTGTCGAGTAAACAGGAAAGTACTTTACGAGGTCTCTGACTTGGATGAAGCTTTCAAATGTCACTTTCTGCTCGTCTCTCCTTTCAACGTTAGAAAACTCCATCGGTAGCAGGCTACATAATGGTCCGTGTCAACTTGCTCAAGCGTGGGCGGTGACTCAGCACATTGGTCAATGGCATATTTGCATCTTGGATGAAAACGGCATCCGGACGGCGGCTCAATTAAGTTAGGAATGTTTCCCGGAATTATGCTTAACGTTTTTCTTCTATCGAGCCGAGGGACAGCCGCCAAAAGCAGCGCGGTGTAGGGGTGCCTTGGATGCTCATAAAGGTCCTCAGTCTTCGCTATTTCGTAGACGTTTCCCGCGTACATGACAACAACTCTTGTCGTCATTTTAGCTATTACTCCCATATCATGCGTGATCATGACCAGTGACATACCCATTTTTCTCTTCAAATCCTCAAGCAATTCCAAAACTTGCGCTTGAATTGTCACATCCAAAGCTGTTGTAGGTTCATCTGCAAACAGAAGTGTTGGCTGAAGAGCCAGAGCACGTGCAATTGCCACTCGCTGTTTCATGCCTCCGCTGAACTGGTGGGGGAATTCACGCATACGAATTTCAGGGTCAGGAATACCGACTAAGCTTAAAAGCTCAACGATTTTCCTGTGGCTTTCCTCTTTGGAAACTGATTGGTGAGCTAATAAAACATCTTTGAGCTGAGTTTCAACTTTGTAGAGAGGGTTTAATGAGGAAGAGGGGTCTTGGAATATCATGGCTATCTCGCTTCCCCGAATAGGCTGCATTTCCTTTTCAGATTTCAACAAAAGGTCTTGGTCTTTGAACAAGATTTTGCCTTGCACTATCCTTCCCGGTTTGGGAACAATCTTAAGCACCGAAAGAGCAGTAACCGTTTTGCCGGATCCTGATTCGCCCACAATACCCAGTGACTCGCCTTTTCTAACATCGAATGAAACATCGTCAACAGCTTTTACGATTCCTGCTTCAGTGTAGAAATGGGTCTTTAAACCTTCAATCTTCAGTAGTGTTTCCGCTTGGCTTTCCCTCCATTAATCCCTTAACCTTGGGTTCAAAGCGTCCGACAACCCATCTCCTAAAAGGTTAAACCCAAAAACCGTTATGAGAATAGCCAAGCCAGGATACAGTTCAGCCCACCAGACCACTCTCATATCCGCGAAGTTGTTTTCTAGTATTTGCCCCCAAGTCATCGTGTTAGGGTCTCCAAAACCTAAGAAACTCACCCCTGCTTCTAGAAGGATTGCATAGGCGATTGTGAGGCTGGCGACTACTATGATGGATGAGAGGATATTTGGAAGTATGTGTCTGAAAATTATTCTTTTGTTGCTTGCGCCTAAAGCTTTCTCTGCTTCAACGAATTCAAGTTCTCTGACTCTTAGGAATTCTCCTCTTACCATCCTAGCGTCTCCCGGCCAGTTGAACACAGCTAAGACTAGAACGACTATGCTCAGCCCCAATGGTATAGAAATCCCAAGAAAATTGATTGATGTACCAACACCGGCGCCCAATGTGAATACTCTGACAAAAATTAGTATGAACAAAAGTGACGGAAAGACAAGGAATATCTCGGTTATTCTCATCAAAACGTTGTCGGTCCATGACCCAAAATAGCCAGCGACAGCTCCCACGAGAATCGCAATGGCCATCGTTATCAAAGTCACTACAACTCCTACGTAAAGGGCAAATTTTGTTCCGTGAAGAATATCGCTCAAAACGTCAGTTCCTAAAACATCTGTGCCCAAAAGGTAATGGGAATTCGGGGGCGTTCGAACATCCCCATTGTAGAAGGGTGCAAGAGCTTTAGCGTTTGGGAAAGCTGGATAGGGCGCAAGAACATCTCCAAAAATTCCGATGAAAACGACGCCTAACACAATGATTAAGCCGACAACGCCTGCCTTGTTTCTCTTGAACCTGCGCCAAGCAACAGCCCATTGACTAGCTGATCTTCTCCTTACTGCCGGATTCGCTTTGTCGCTTGATTGGGTTGTCATGCCTTCTACCTAATCCTGACCCGCGGGTCAATGTAAACGTAGAGAATATCCATCATTAGATTAGCTATCAACGTCATGACGGTGATCAACATAGTAATTGCCATGATTACTGGAAAATCCAAGTTAAGTGTCGACGTCACATACTGGCGTCCAAGCCCTGGCCAACTGAAAACGTATTCAGTCATTGGGGCGCCGGCCAACATGCCGCCTAACGCAATTGCGAGGAACGTTATGGCGGGGGTGACGGCGTTTCTGAGGGCGTATCGGTAGACTACTTTTCTGTCGCTTATGCCGCTTGCTCTCGCTGCAAGGATGTAATCTGACCTTAAAACTTCCAGCATGTTTGCTCTAATTAGACGTATGTTTTGAGCCAAGGAAACGTAGACAAGAACAATAACTGGCAAAATAAAGTGAGCAATAACGTCCAATGCTGGGTTGCCCCACCAGAGAAATTGCGTGCTGCCTTTTGCGCCTGCAGAGGGAAGCCAGCCCAAATCGAAGGAAAAAAAGATTATGAGAAGCAATCCAAACCAGAAGGTCGGCATTGAAACCCCGAAAAGCGAGAATGAGGTAACTGTTAGGTCCTGCTTGGAATATGGTTTTCTTGCTGAATGAACAGCAATTGGGATTGAAATTGCGAAGGCAATTATAAGTGAAACGATTTGGAGTTCCATAGTCGGCAAGATTTCGGGTCCAATCAGGGTAAGGACAGGTTGCCCACCATAGAGTGACTTACCGAAGTTCAAATGCAAGAGGTTACTTACCCAATTCAAGTATTGAATGGGAATCGGCTTGTTTAAACCATAATAGGCGCTCAAGGCGTTTATGGTTGTTTGGTCAATGTTCGGTTTGCCGATTCGGATGAGGTCAAGAGGGTTTCCTGCTGCATACATAGTTATGAAGGCGATGATTGAGATTCCCACTGCCACGGGAATCATGTAAAGAAGCCTTCGAATTATGTACCTGAACATTGAGCTTTGGGCAAGTGCTTTCAGCCTGTTTGCCAAATCTTCGCTTCTCCTAACTCCTGATTCTATCGATGTTTTTTATACTTAAGGCTTTTCGATTGATGCCCTCCATAGCAAACAAGTTAACATTATAAAAGTAATGTTGGGTTTCTTGAAGGAATAGCAAGTTTAATATATTTATAGCATCCAAGAAGGAACCAGCGAACTTAGGGGTAAAATAAGTATGGGTATTAGCAAAAAAACTCTAACAATAGTTCTGATCTTCGCTCTAGCAGCTTCGATGATGACACCAATGACTTTTGTAAAAGCGCAACACAATGGGCTATTCAAAGTCACTATTATAGCACCTGGAAACGCTAATCTTCTGAGACGCCAATGGTCCCAAGTCTTCGCTAGCAACCTCCAACAACTTGGCATTGATGCCAACGTAGTTTATTTAGACTGGACTAGCGTGTACAGCCGCGCATTAACACCCAGCCCTGACATGGTCGGTAAAACCTATGACCAAGGCGGATACGACATATTAGCACTCGGATGGACGCCGGGATTGATACCAGAACCAAGAGAAACCTACTATGGCGGAGCGGCAGCATTCTTCGCTCCAACTGGACAAAACTACTATCTCTGGAATGACTCGCAATCCAACAGCTTGCTCGACCAGTTCATCACCTCCACAAGTGACAGCGATAGGGCAAGCGCACTAACACAGTGGCAACAAGTCTACTACAACCAAGTACCTGCCTCACAAATAATGTACCAGGAAGCACCTGTCGTAGTCAACCCAGCCATAGGCAACTTGTACACACCTGTCACGGGAGGCGGCGAAGGATGGCTTTACTTTAACGCGCAACCTTACCCGCAGCTACTCACTCGCAGCGATGGCAAAACTTCAATAACTTACTGCTCCACTGGTTCAATCGATGCTTTGAACCCACCTGAATCTGACAGCTGGTACGACGTTATTGTGGCTGCACCAATCTTTGACGGACTTGCAGAAACGTGGCCGACACTGAATGGATTAAGTGCCCTTGAAGCTCCAGCCCTATTGACAACTTGGAGTCACAGCACAGATGGCTTCACATGGACATTTAACTGCAGGCAAGGCGTAACTTGGCAAGACGGCGCACCTTTCACAGCAGACGACGTACTGTACTCGTTGTGGGCGTTAATGAACCCAGACACAGGCAGCCAATTCGCGGGCTACTACCAGAGCGTATACGGTGACAATGTCAAATTCACATACTCAGATGGCACATCTGTAACATTAGGAACCGGCTCCAGAACGGGCACAATACAGGCAACTGACAAGTACACAGTCGTCGCGCATCTCCCAGTTTGCGCTGATGGAAAGCCTTACGGATACTTTGAACCGTACCTGCTATCTTTTGCCAACAACATAATACCGATGCACATCTTCTCACACATTGCTCCAGCGGACTGGTCAACCTCATGCTTCAATACAGGGCAGGGATCAACGACCATAAACGGCATAAAATACACTGGCCCAGTTGGCACTGGACCCTACAAATGGGTAAGCTATGACCCAGTGGCTCAAGTTGTACACCTTCAGAAATATGACAACTATTGGAATGCAACAGGCTTAGAAAGCATGGGTGACTTCAAGATAAAAGACTACTACATTCAATTCATCGCTGACAAGACCTCTGCCTTAGCAGCATTAAAGAACGGCCAAGTCGACATGCTTGATTATAACTACCAGATGCAGACCGATATCCCATCAATCAATCCATCGTGGGGTAAAGTGATTATCCTGCAAGGCGTAGGCAGACAAGAATTTGGATACAACATGGAGAGCCCAATCTTCGGCACAGGGGTCAACACTCCACTCGGCCAATCTAATTCAGCCCAAGCAGCCCAAGCAGCTGCAGACATTCGCATCGCTTTTGACTACGCAGTACCTAGGCAGCTAATAATAAACAATTTACTTGCCGGATACGGAACAGCAGGTGAAACACCAATGTTGCCTACACAGCCATACTACGACAATTCGATAAAAGCAAGACCCTTCGATCTTAACCAAGCTAGGCATTACTTGGAATTAGCGGGATACTCGCCGCCGACAGTCAACGGAGTTGGCATAGTGAACTTGCAAGGCACCTACAACGACAGCAGTGGAAATCCGCTGGCAAACGAGACAATCACCTTGGAGCAGACGACTAACAACTCGACTTACCCAAGCGGACTAACCGGGGTATCGCACTTCACAACAGACATCAACGGCTTCTACAGCTTCACAGTCAACCCGACAGCAGCTGGAAAATATTACTATTATCTGATGGATGACACCTCAGGAACACCGGTTTACACCTACTTACAAAGCGTCAACGTAGCAGCATCTTCAACATTGAGCAGCAACACAATAATATTGATAGCAGCCGTAGTGGTTGTCGTTGTAGTAATTATAGCTGCAGTTGTTTTGATGACGAGAAGAAGACATAAGTAAATACATCTTCCAACCTTTTTTTATTTTTTTTTAAGCCCCGAGAAATGACGCTATCAAACATTCGACAAACAGTATAACGGCTAAAATCAGGTATTTGTTAGCTCTTTTCTCGCTGCTCCGAAGATTTTCAACCGACCACTTATCATCTGACTTACGAATCTGCTCCTTAGCCTTGCTTGGCAAAGCAGAACCTGAAAAAGCAAATGCGCCACCCACCAGAAAAGAAACACCAGCTTCAAGCAACGCAGTTTTTGAGAAATAACCTGAATTGGCCCAGCTAAAACCAGACCAAACGAAAACGGCGAATAGGATTAAGTTGATTGCCCAAACAACCAAGTTTGCCTTCAGAACCCAGATGAAACTTTTCTGCCAGTATGAATCCACCATATTTTTCAGTTTATATTTAGCCCGTTGCTTAATAATTATCACTATCTTTCAAGTAATTTCGGTTCTGAGCAGATTTGGGCAGATTTATTTTACGAGCAACAGAGGAACCTTGGCGTAGTGCAAGACGTGGCTGCTCACGCTTCCGAGAAATAAGTTTCTCAGCGAACTATACCCGCCCCTGCTCATGACGATGAGGTCGGCACCGTCTTGTTCGGCCGTTTGAATTATAACCTTTGCAGGATCACCTAGCTCCAGTTTCTGCTCAACCTGTATTCCCAAAAGTTTTGCCGCTGCATCTTTCAGAATGCGAACCCCAATTTCTTTAGTTTCAGGCTTCAATCTCAAAAGCCGCGGCTCTTGAACATGAAGCAAAACCATTTTGGCTCCAACCGCCTTAGAAATTATAGCGGCTTTCTCTAAGGAGTGTTCATCCTTCTCGGAACCTTCAACCGGAACAAGGATTTGGGTGATTTCTGCTTTTTGCCTAACTATTAGGATTGGAGTTTTGATTGCTGATGAAACTTTTTCGGCTACGCTGCCGAGATGAAAGTCAAGTTCTTTGCCTTCGCCTTCGCTGTTGCCTATTACGACAAGATCGTAGTCTCCAGCGTCAGCTTCGGTGATTATGACGTCGGTAATATCAACTCCTTCAAGAAGCCGTTCCCTCGTCGCGATCTTTGCCTGCCTAAATCGAAGGGTAGCCTGCGAAAGCAACTCTCGACCTTCCGTCAGGTAGCTTTCTCTTATTTCTGCAGTCACTTCATCGGGAATCGCGTACTCCTTGGTTGTGGGAACTGGCAACGTTCTTGGGAATTGACCTATCGCATTGCTGATAGGTGCATAGTTTTCTCTCACGGCGTAGTTCTTTGCTGGGAGACTAATAGGCTCATTGGGGAAAACATGCATTAGAGTGACTTGCGATTCGAACGGCTTGGACAGAAAAATCGCCATGTCCTGCGCAACCCTATTTTGGACTGAGCCGTCAATCGGTAAGAGAATGTTTTTGAAAATGGGTTCCAATTTTATCCCCTTAAGGTTACTTTATTTTTGCTTGCTAATTAATAGTTCGCTGCAGTTGCATTATCAATGCTAGATGCAGCCATTTTTTTCAAATAGCATCTAAAAGAAGACTTTAAAGCAAGAAAAGCTTGCTTTTCTCAAGAGTGAAACTCTTCACTTTGGGGAAGAACAATGGAAATTGCAGCTGAAGAAAAAATCGACTTGAGAAGCGATACCGTGACGCTGCCTACGGACGAAATGTTGGAAGCGATAAGGCATGCGGCGTTGGGTGACGACGTTTATCGGGAGGACCCAACGGTTGAGAAACTTGAAGAAATGGCGGCCCAGAAGATGGGGAAAGACGCAGCTCTTTTAGTCACAAGCGGTACGCAGGCAAACCTGGTGTCTTTGATAAATAATACGAAACGTGGAGATCTCGTATTCTTGGAGGCGGAGTCTCACATTTACTGGTATGAGGGAGGCGGAATATCTGGAGTTGCTGGACTACTGCCTTGGCTTATTAGAGGTCACTTTGGAGCAATCGCCCCAGAAGATATTGAAGCAGCATTAAGACCTAAGAACATCCATTTTCCCGAACCCGCTCTAATATGCATTGAGAACACTCATAACAGGTACGGCGGAACCATAGTCACTCCCAGCCAGATGCAAGCGATAAGCGAAGTGGCAAAAAGGCGTAACTTAAAATTCTATATGGATGGCGCAAGAATATTCAACGCGGCCGTAGCCTCAAAGGTTAACGTGAAAGAGTTCACAAAGCATGTTGACAACCTGATGTTCTGCCTATCAAAAAGTTTGAGCTGCCCAATCGGCTCAATGGTCGTGGGGGATCAACAATTCATCGAGAAAGCCAGAAAGACCCGCAAAGTTTTAGGCGGAGGGATGCGGCAAGCTGGGATAATCGCTGCAGCGGGAATTGTTGCCCTTGAAACAATGATCGATAGGTTGGAAGTAGACCACAAAAACGCTAAGCGCCTGGCAGAAGGGTTAGCAAAGATAAATGGAATCAAAGTCGACCTCATTGCAGTTCAAACGAACATGGTTCGTTTCGACATAACCGGTTTAGGTGTACCAGATGAAGTGTTTGTTCAAAAGCTAAAGGAGAACAACATTTTAGCCTCAACCATAGCAGAGAAAAGCGTAAGAATGGTAACCCACCGTGGAATAGAAAAAGACCATATCGAAAAAGCAATCAATGCAGTCGACAAAATAGCAAAGGAACTGTGCCCCAAGAAGTAAACATAACGCACCAGAACAAATTGAAAAAGAAAATTCTCATAAAGTATTTACTAATCAAGCAAGCGGGTGAGAAAACCTTAAAACCGCAAGTGGTGAAACCAATTCTAACCAGTTGACGGGTCATCTAATGTTTAGCGCTTACAAGGGAATGTCGACAGAAGCAAAATACATAATCTACTCGTCCGTTTTGCCTGCAGTAGCTTACGGCATGTTCTACACCGACATAGCCTATTTCCTCACAACAGTTCAGGGATTAAGCTTCAACCTCATGGGAATAATCGTGACGATTATGGGAGTATCCACTTTTGCCACGAGCATTCCCATGGGAATCGCAGCAGACAAATACGGCAAAAAACGAATTCTGATATTAAGCAACATTATAGCAAGCATAATCATCGCCGTCTTCGCCCTAACCACAAACACAGCATTGTTAATAACAGCCGCTATTTTCGAAGGCGTTTCAGAAGCAGCTTCTTCGGCGTCAATCAGCGCATTGCTTGCTGCGAAAGCCGAAGACACGAAGAGAAACAGTGTCTTTTCCATGTTTGGCTTTGCCCAAAGCACGGCCTTCGGCGTCGGCGCTGTTGCGATCTTGGCGACATCAACTATGGCTGGATTCTCAAATAAGGAAAGCCATGTTCTTCTCTACGTTATACTTGCCGCACTCAGCCTAGCTTCAACAGTAATAATCTTGAAAGTCAACGAGTCAAAATCCAGCAAAGCTAAAGCAACCTTAAACGAATTGCTTCCCAGAAAGTCAAAAAATGTTTTGGCGAAATACGTCCTGACAGGCGCAGTTATCGCTGTAGGCGCAGGATTAATCGTTCCCCTGATGACTGCTTGGATGAAAGCCCAATACGGCATACCTGACTCGCTGAGCGGTCCAATTCTGGGCATTTCAAGCATCGTAATAGGCGTAGCCACGCTTGCCGCTCCTTCACTTGCAAAGAAGTTTGGAGTCGTTAATGCCATAGTCATTACGGAAGCTGTTTCAACACTGTTCATGTTTGCAACGCCGTTTTCCCCGAATTACCTTATCGCAAGCGTCGTTTACACTTCAAGAGCGTTTCTTATGAACATGTCAAGCCCGCTGGCGCAGTCAATGATAATGGGGCTGGTTCCGGAGGATGAACGTGGGGCAGCTTCAGGCATTAGCTCTGCACTTTGGAGATTGCCCAACGCGTTGAGTTCGTTCGTCGGTGCCTGGTTGATAGGCATGGGATTTTTAGCCGCCCCATTCTTTTTTGCAGCCCTGTTGTACCTAATCTCTATCGGCTTATTCTGGTATTTTTTCCGAAAAACGAAAATGCCGGAAGAAAAAGTTAATGGATAAATGGTGTCACAAAATGACTGAGTTCAAAATCTCCCTTGCAGACCCTGAAGACACCGAGTTCTTGGTAAAGCATAGGGGAGGCATGTGGAAAGATATACGTCCCGAACTTTGCGAAAAAGCAAAAGAAATGGAAGACTTAACGCGCGATTGGATTAAAACTAAACTATCCGAAGGCAAACTCATCGGGTTTATAGCCAGAACACAAACCGGGGTCGTAGCTGGAAGCGGTTGTATTTGGCTCAGAGATGATGCCCCGCGACCTTTCAATCCATGCTTGGAGGCACCCTACCTAATGTCAATTTACACGGAAGAAGGCTTCAGGCGGGCCGGGGTTGCAAGAATGATTGTGCAATGTGCAATCGAATGGTCTAGGGAGCACGGCTACAAAACGATTAGCCTTCATGCTTCAGGCGCTGGGATCCCGCTTTACGAAAGATTCGGTTTCAAGCCCACAACCGAAATGAGGCTAATGCTCTGACGCTTTGACTTTTTTCTTTTTTTGGATTTCTGAATTGCAGCTTGTTCGATAATTCTTTATCCACGAAGAGTACCGCTGATGACTCAACAAAAGCGAAAAACTGACAAGGATTTTTCAAAAAGTCTTAATTGATTTTCATGAGGATAGAAAACTCGCAGTCTACAGTTTGCGTGAAAAAGCGGTTTAAGACGTTTTAAATTATTCGCGTGTTGTAAGTTTTCAGGTAAGCTTGGTGTTGAGCATCGTATGGATAAGTTTCGTTTGACGGGTATGGGAAGCTTGTCATGGTTTGGAATGGAAGCGGGTCAACAGTGAACGGAACATACGGTAACCCGCTGCCTTTAAACCAGCAGTTTGCAACGACGAAATAGTCTCTTACCCAGCCTTGGGGAACAGGAGGCAAATCTGCTGGAAACTGGATTGAAACTACGTCGCCTTGTCGCCCAACTACGAATTCGTCGTCAGCGGACTGCACGAGCGACGTGACATCGCCATATCTTGTGAAGGCTCCAGCGGAAGTTGAATTCGGTACATATGTCTGTGATAAGTCGGCTGCTGAAGGGGTCAGCGTGTAAAAGTTCATGTCCTGCTGAGTAGAAGTGCTTACTCCTATGTAATCGAACTGAATCATTTGGTAATAGTTTATTCTCAACATGAAATTGTTAGTTGGGAACAAGCCTGTTAAGTTAACGTCAAAGTACTGGTCCGTAGTCGCGGGAATTGGAAACTCCCGGTCCTCAGGAACGTTTACCCAGCTTCCGTTTTCCGCCATCACCTGCATTGTCGGCGGCGGCGACGGCATCACTCCCGGTTTGCTAGCATAACTCAAGAAGTTCGCGCCTCCGGCGCTGGTGCTTGGCCATTCAGTGCGAGCGGCAACTAACAAATTTATGTTCTTTGCGCCGGCTAAGTTGCCAAGGTTAAGCGTTAAGTTATTCCATGTCCACCTGTTAGCAGTTGTAAAGTCACCGTCAAATTTGGAGATTAACGGAAGAACATTTTGTCCCTGCCCGTTTACAGCCGAGACGGGAGTAGAATAATCATTCTTTAAGGAATAAATTGTTCCTTGACCAGCGAGGTTGTAGACAAAGGTGCTTTTTGTCGAGAAAACATCCGTACCCGCGGGGTGATCCACGGCTAGCAGTTTAGCCGAGTCCAGATAAAAGATTTCGTTTGTATCTTCAGCGATATTAATGCTGTAAAACCCGTTGAGAGGCTGCAGCTGAGCCGGATCCAATTTTATGTAGCCATACGGGTAGTTGTAGGAGAAAACCATTGAGCCATCAGGGTTAAAGTATTCAAGGAACCCTAGCCATCCTGTGCCATCGTTTACATCGGCAGCATAACTGTAACCAGTTCCATTCCAAACGTAAAGTTCAGGGCACGAAGTCGGCGCTGTCCTTACAAAATTTCCCACTTCGTACGTTAAACCCTGAACGTTAACTGTTTCTGAAAGACTTGTGGATCCGTCATTCCAGCCTGAAAACGAGTATGTAACCAACCCCCACTCACTATTCTCAACCTTCTCCGAAGCTGGAACCGTAACGATGTGGGGTCCAACAGACACCAGCCCTGAAAATCTGGTGGAGTAGGAAACCCCGTCCAAAGTGAAGGTAGTCCCTGCTTGGTTTAAAATAATGTTCAAAGTATGCTTACCTGTCGGCACAACAGTAAATGTGTTAGCTTGCCCGCCCGCATTCAAGTTGTAACTTCCAACGCTACTCTCGTTTAACGAAGCAGTCACGTTAGTTGAAGCTCCTCCCGCGAGCTGAACTAGAACATCCTGTACGATTTCCCCGTTCACCGAGAAAGGAAACAGATAACTAACATTTTCATTTCCAGCATTTCTAACGTCAACTGAAATAGTTATCGTTTGGTTGGGCCAAGCTTCAATCGGGTTTATGAGCAAATTTGAAACTTTAAACGAGGCAGGCAAAGCCGTTGGAGGAGGAGCAGCAGTAGGTTTCGGAGGCGAAGAAGGAACGAGAGGCGTAGGCGAAGGAGTCGGCTGTTGGGAACCAAGATAATTATTTTCGTAAAGATAAGCAACAGTATCTCCAGCCGCTATCAACATTATTACAATGATAATTACTGTTTGGATCTTGGTAATTGCTAATCGTGAACGGGGAATCAACTCACCTCCCATAAACTTGTAAGACATGCTTTTAAAAATTGCTCATTTTTGGTAAAACCTCTTCAAAGTTAGTTGATGACTTACACATATCTTTTAAAGGAGGGCCGCATTTTTTGATTAACTCCATTTAAGTTGGCGACCTGAGCTAAAGAAGTCAACAAAAGAAGATGGAATTCGGTTGAAAAGCATAAATGAAAAAGAAAATGATGTGGGCGGCAATCGTGATTACAATAGCTATATTGGCGACTTTAGTCGTCAGATTTCAACCGTTAAGTCCGAACATCACAGTTAAAGCATCTCCGATTCGGGTGGCGTGTGTTGGCGACAGCATAACTGCGATTACAGGGTACCCTTCTGATCTCCAATCGCTGCTTGGCCCTGGCTACTTAGTAGGTAACTTCGGGGTCAACGGATCTACTGTGATGCTTAATTCTTGGAAACCGTACATGTACCAGTCTGAATTTCAAAAAGCCTTGGATTTCAAGCCCGGCATCGTCATTATTATGCTTGGAACTAACGACGATCTTGAGATGCTTCGTCCATCCAACGCAAGTTTCGAAGAAGATTACGCTAAACTAATCAGCGCATTCCAGCAGCTTGGGAGTAAGCCACAAATCTGGATTGTAACGCCCCCGCCGATTTTCAGCAACAGTTCGGACCTAAGTGTCCCCTATTTCAGCGGGGTTATAATTCCAAAAATCGAGGAACTCGCGAACAAAATGAATCTACCAATAATCGACGTGTACAATGCTTTTGGTACACATTCAGATTACTTCGTGGATGGCGTACATCCTAACAGCGAAGGAGCAGCTCTTATCGCTTCAGAGGTATCCAAAGCGATAATCCAAAAATGAACTCGTCCCAAGAGCCCCGCTTTGGTGAATCGCGAAGTTTTTAACATTGATCTACGTATTATTAGTTTGAGGGTTAATTATGGCTGTTCTCGAATGCCCTTATTGTTACAAACCCTTTGAAGTTGAACCGCCGGATAAACTTCACAATGCCTTCTCATCAGCAAAACCAATACGAAATAGCTTTCATGGTAATGTTATGAAAATCAAGGTAAAATGTGAAAATCCAGAATGCAAAAGGACAATTACCGTTTTCTGGTATGCTCCTCTAGAATACTTCAACAGGATATGAATGAAATCAAGCATTCCGGCGAGAAAACAACAACGTGGCTGGTAACAGATTCAAAATCTCTTGTTTGAGTAAAATTAAACAGGTTGGGTCTAAGCCTTAACATGTTCGCGGTCCACTGAGGCTATGTCTTTGTCGTTGCACAGTCTTTCACCGTTTTGACTGTGCTGCTCATGGCCTCACTGCAACATATAGTGATGTTCAGCCCATTGAAGCCTTGTCTTTGCCGCGCATCAATCTTTCGCTGTTTCAATTGACACGCTCATTGCCTCAATGCACTGCGTCCAATGTTCAGCCCATCGAAACAGAGTCTTAGTCGCATACCAGTTTTCCGCTGTTTTAACTGGTACACTCTTTGTCTCGATGCATCGCATTTAAAGCGTGCTTCCCAACCTGCAAAGTTAGATAGGCTTAGGTTCTATAAATCATGTTTTTAACAGTCTTGAAGCAATAAACTCCTTGCTTAAACAAATAAAAGAATTCTTTTCTATCTAAATTGTTGGTTCTGCTGAAAGATACTTCAACCATTCTGCATAATGGAACAGGCAGCTTTTGACATGAACTACGCAATTTGACATGAAGAGCGCAATTTTTTGTGAAAATGACCGAGAGAAGAGCCAAAGGGTCATATTTCTAAGTCGCTTACAAAATAACTGCTCATTAGGCCAAGATTAAGATGTTGCAGCAAACTAATGTAAGCTTTAAAAATGCTTCCCATATTATTTGCTTTGTTAAAACTTGCCGAGCGCTCCTCCATGTCATTGATACCCGAAGTCTCTAACCCATTTCTGGCGGCGTTTGCTGGCGGATTACTTTACGGATTAGCTGTCTGCACTGCCTCATGTCTACCCTATATAGCAAGCTACATTGCAGGTGTTGGCGCCGGTTTCCGCAAGAGTGTAACCATAACAATGATTTTTAATAGTGGGCGAATAGTGGCTTATTCTTTTATCGGATGTTTAGTTGGTTTATTTAGCGGTATATTCAGACTGTTCGTTTCTAACTCCGTAACTTCCCCGTTCCAGACTTACTCCTCCATTGCCTTTGGCATTTTGACCATGGTAATAGGCATAAGCATCATTCTGAAGTCAAGGTCCCCATGCGAATTGAAAACGCTGAACGGTCAAAACTTGGCAGCACCGACGAAAATGGGCAGGTTTGGGTTTGATTCTAAAGCTTTTACGTTGGGGTTAAGCAGAGGGTTAATCTTGTGTCCACCATTGGTGGCTCTTCTGGTTTATTCCCTCCCGTTTTCAACACCGCTTGGCAGCGTTGGATTAGCTTTTCTGTTCGGTTTAGGAACCGCCCTGTCCCCGATGCTTTTGCTGGGAGGCGTCACAGGTTGGCTTCTTAACAAGGCACCGTTACTTCGGATGTGGATCTCAATCGGGGGCGCGGCAGTGCTGATTCTGCTTGGGATAGTAGCATTAGTAAATGCGATAATTCACGTATAAAAAAAGAGTCGGAAATTTCTAAGAAAAAATTAACATTTTCGTGTTGCAAGCTACTGTAACCCTTTCAGCGACTAAAATCTTCTAGCGCTCGGAGTTAAAACAGGGATTTAGTAGAAGTTGCGTGCCTCTTTCCTTTTCTCTGCTTCCTCGTAGAAGCGCAGAACTTCGTCGATTATTTCAACGTTTGAGAGCAGCATTCGTCTGCAGCAGTATCTTTTTATGCCGAGGCTGTCAAGAATGTCGCTGGCGTTTTCGCCTGTTTTGATTCGGCGTGTGAACTCATCCCATTGATCGCCGACGAGTTTGCCGCAGGTGAAACATCTGACTGGAATGATCATGTTTTTCTCTCCTTACCTGTAACTCTTCTGTTCTTTAGATCGTGCGCCGGCTCCACCGAACTTTTTGGTTTCCTTAGCCCTGCTGTCACCTACAATCATAGTGCGGTCGTATTCGCTGAACACAGTACGCAGGTGAGTGCTTTTTGTCCATTTCAAAAGTGCGTTTGCGACTGCAACGCGCGCTGCTTCTGCTTGACCCATGTAGCCTCCTCCGCTGGTTTGGATATCCATATCTAGTTGTTCCCAGACTTCTCGGCCCGCCTGCAGTAATGGCTCCATGATTTTTGCTTTTGCGATGTCGGGTTCGTAAATTTCAACCGGTGTCTTGTTTATCCGCACTTTCCCATTGCCTTGTTTAACTACTGCTCGGGCCACTGCGGTTTTTCTTTTTCCACTGACTACTAAAACTTTCTTCGCTGGCATAACTATTCACCTTTACTCCAGCCTATTTCTTTTGCCAGTTCTGCAAGGGTGAAATGCGGCCCTTTCAGATTGGCAGATGAGGCTTCCGTGAACGTTATCATTTCTTTACCTTTAAGCTCCATGGGTATGCCCATGAAAACTTTGAGTCGTTTATAGGCGCTTTTGCCTTTAGGCTGCTTGAATGGAACCATGCCTCGCACGGTTTTTCGCAGATACTTGTCGGGTCTCCGATAATGGAATGGACCGCGCTCAGGAGCACCTACCTCGAGAAACTGTTTGGCCTCTGCAACTTTGCTCTTCTTTTTACCAGAAAACACCGCTTTTTCAGCGTTAAGAATGATTACTTCTTCCCCGTTTAGAAGTCGTTTGGCAACTTTACTGCACAATCTGCCAACTATTAATCCTTCAGCGTCAACGAGGGTAACTGGAGCTTTCGTGGTTTGCATGTTTTTCACCGAATAATTCTGATTTTTGAGCCTTTAGGATTCTTCTCCAAGAGCTCAGGAATTGAAATCCATTTTGCTTTTGCAGCAACAAGTTTTGCTTTGGCTTTTTCAGAAGCAGCAAACGATGCGACAGTCAAAGCGTGGTTTATGCTGCCTGAACCTAAGATTTTGCCTGGAACGACCACTGTGTCTGCGCGCTTTGTGTTCCTGTTTATTGTGCTCAGGTTAACAGAGATTCGCTGACTGCGTGTCTTGGAAAGGTATTCAGCCAAGTCTAGCCAGATGCCTGCTTGCTTTTCTCTGCTCTCCTTTTTGAGCAAACTTATAAGCTGGATTAATTCAGGATTGGTTGATTTTGACTCTTTCATTGCAATTCAGCCTTTAACAATTCTTCAATTTCATCAAGTTGTTTGCCTAGCACTTTGGTAGCTTCTTGTAGGATACGTCCGGGTGGAAGCGCACCAGTTGACTCGAGGTTCATAATAAAAGCGTTCTTTTCCCATTCAACTGTGAGAGGTGAAGGCTTTTTTGGGCAAGCTTCAACGCAGTCCATACAGAGGTTGCATGCTAAGAGGTCTCGCACGTCGACTTTTTCCTCTTTAAAAGCCAGGACTTTGTTGGGGCAGATATCAACGCATTTTGAACATTCTTCGCATTTTTCTACTGGAACAGTTATCTTTGGGTAATACTTGTAAGCGCACATTGAAACTGGCTGCCACTTCGCATGGGTCTTGCCTCTTCCCAAACGAGCGTAGGCCTCAAGTTTCAGTTTCTGGTTTTTTGCGAGTTTGATTATAGGGATTTTGTCTGACACAGGTATAATTTCAGGGTTTTCAGATACAATTTCGCCTGAATAAACCGTTCTTGTTCCTTCCTTCGCTTCAGCGTCAATCGTGAGGGTTACTCGACATTGCGGACAACCGAATTCACTTTGGCATTCACATTCTTCAGGAAGGTTATAGGCATCCAAGTCAGTTTTCAGCGGAGTGAGACCCAACCTGTGGGCGATTATCTCGTCCTGCAGTATGGAGCTATTCTCAATCATGACAACTTCTTCGATTGCCATGGTCGGCACTTCAGCAAGCGCTATACGGCGCAGAGCGTTTACTAACGGAACGTCTGCATCCTTGATGATTATGCGGAGATTGTTATCGTTCTTTTCAAGGATTTCCATTTTCACGTGCTGAGACACTCCAATAAGATTACTGTAAGAGGTTTTGCGTTCAATAGAGATATAGGTGCATTATTTCAATTTTTCTGTTAATAAAGAAGGGAAACTGAGTTTAGACTCTTCTTCCTCTTCTGCCGCCAGGCCTTCTGGTGCCATCGTGAGGAATTGGTGTAACTTCTTCAATGCGTTCAATACGGAATCCAAATCTCGCCAAGGCACGTATGGCTGCTTGGGCGCCTGGACCTGGAGTTCTTGGTCCACTACCGCCGGGAGCTCTAACTTTTATGTGAATTGCTGTTATCCCTTTGTCTCGGGCTACTTCAGCCGCGCCGGTTGCCGCTCGCATGGCCGCATAAGGTGATGATTCCATGCGGTCTGCTTTAACGAACATACCTCCGCTCGTTCGGGCGATTGTTTCTGCACCTGAAAGGTCAGTAATGTGAATCAAAGTATTATTATACGAGCTGAAGATGTGGACGATGGCCCATTTTTCGTTTCTTTTGCTGTTGGCGCTCAGAATCTGCCGCCTCCTCTTCCGCCTCTTCTTCCTCTGCTAGGTTGCCTAATTTCAGGCTGTTTAGCTACGACTGATAAACCGGCTCGTAATGGGTGGGCTTGGTTTGCGACAGCGCTTTCAGGTGAATAGATAACTTTGGGCTCATCTAACTTTGCGACCATGTACCCTGGAATTGTTACCCTGCGATTGTCAACAGTTACGTGCCCATGAGTGATTAATTGACGTGACTGGAAAACTGTTCTTGCTAAACCCTTCCGGAAAACGATTGTTTGAAGCCTACGCTCCAAAATGTCTTCTATACTTAAGTCGAGCACGTTGTCCAAAACAGCAGTTTCTTGAAGGATGCCGACTTTCTTGAGTTTTGTTAGCAACTCATTTTCCATTTTTGCTCGTTCTTCAGGAGTTTTGCTGATGAGTGAACGGGCGATGCCTCTGGTCTTAGACAAGGTTGTCTTGAAGCGCCAAAGTTCATGCTTGTTACGTAGGCCATATTGACCCAAAAGTTTGAGTTCTTCTTGAAGGATGTCTTTGCGCCAGCGAAACCTGGGCGTATCAAACTTTTTACGCTGCTTCTTTGGATCCCCCACTGTTATTTGCCTCCTTCGGCAGATGCGCCTGCACCAGGCTTCTGCAAGAGGGTTTTCTTCTTGACGCCTAAAGCCTTGCCAGCTCTTCCAGTGGTCTTAGTTCTTTGACCACGGACTTTGAGACCGTATGCATGACGGTATCCACGCCACGATCTAATGTTTTTGGCGTCGTCAATATCCATCTTTGTCCTTAAAACTAAGTCAGCGCTGAGAAGATGCATGTCTTTTCCAGTGTCAGTATCTTTTCGCCTGTTAAAAAGCCAAGTGGGAATGCCGTACTTCGCAGGCTCCCGAATAACGTTCTCAATCTTTGATATATCCGACTCTGTCAGGAAGCCCACTCGCAGGTCAGGATTCACTTCCGCCTTCTTTAAAATTGCGTTTGAGAGGCTAAGGCTTACACCCTTTACTTGAGCAATCGCATAAGAAGTCTTAAGGGTACCGGGAACGTCTGTACCCATGATACGAAGTATATAACGATATTCCTGTGACATGCTAAATTTTCATCCGTTTTACATTGAAAGCATATACGAAATGAGACAGTGTTTATTTAAACCTTTTTGACTCGGAAAACTTAACTGTGATTTAGGTACGAGAATCCTCAGAAAATCAATAATCGTCTTTTTCATCCGTTATTTCCTCACGCAAAGTTATTTTTTGATTACTCGAAAATTGAGTTGAGTGATCGGCTGTTTTGTCGCCTGCGGCTTTCTTCTTTCTCCTTCGCTGATAGTAATACGCTGCGGATAGAATGGCGGCGCCTGCTACAGCTGAGGAAACCGCTATTGGAACGACTGCTGAACTTGGGGCTGTCAGTTTGTAAGGACGCATCATCTCGTTATCTTCATGCTCAAGAAGGTGGCAATGCCAAACGTATCCTGGACCAGCAGTTGCGTCAAACGGAAAGCCTGAGCCGTCTTGCTGCGCAAATCTCACTCGAATCGTTAAGACTTCGCCTGAGTTCACCGTAATGGTGTCTTTCCAGCATTGCTCTTCTGGCGTAGGATAATTTACAGTGGTAAACATGAAGGATGAAAGCAACTGAACATTTCTTGTCGGATGATTAAACGGTGGCTGCCCATTGACGCTTAACCATTCATCTACGTAAGAACCTGGAGCGTTTAATGATTGACGCTGGGCAAGTTGAAACTGCACCAAGTGAATGTGAATCGGGTGGGCATCCATAGTTGGATTGACAATCACCCAATCCTCGGTTGCGCCCAACTCAGGCGTTTCAGAGGTTGAGGCACCCCAAGTTTGCCCGTCAAGTAGAGCTTCAACTGTTAAGCCGTTTGATCCAGCGATCTCGTAAAGCGTCAAGACCCGCTGCTTTGTCGGTTTTGGTAAGGTCGGAAAGTTTGATCCCGCAAGCGTAGGGTTGAAGGGTTTTGGCGCTGAATTGATGTTAAAAGGTACTGTTCCTTGCGCATTGTTGGCTGTGAACTGCATTATTTGCCCGACGGTCTGTGTCTCGCTGGCCGAGGTTGAAATAAGTGCTGTGTTTTGAAGTGTAACCTTTTCTCCTGGCGCAAGAATGGAGAAGTCCACTATTATATCCGCGCGTTCAGCAGGAGCCAAAAACAAGGTGGTAATGGGGACTGGCGCTTTTAGGTATCCGCCGTCGCTTCCAATCTGGATAAAGGTCATGGCATTTGAAAAACTGAGGCTGTAAAATCGCGTGTTTGACCCGTTTAAGAGTCTGAGTCGATATTGCCCTCTGTCAACGTTCATGTTAGGCCAGACTTTGCCGTTTACCATTATGGCGTTGCCCACGAAACTGTTTACCCAGTAAGGATGGGTGTCAGTTACGGAGCCAACAGAGGTATAACTTAAGGAACCGTCACTGTTGAAGGACCTGTCTTGAATCACAAGCGGCATTTCGTATTTTCCTGTAGGCAGCATGGCGGCAACTTTGTCACTTCCATTGGATTCCCTTATCAGATAGAAACCTGCAAGCCCAGACATCACATTCAGTCGAGTGACACCTAAGGCGTGATCATGATACCACAGGGTCGTCGGTTGCTGAGTATTAGGGTAATAATATACTGCGGCGTTCGAACCAGTCTTTTCAGCGGTGTAGTATGCTTGACCATGCTTTCCATCTGATGTAAACCATTGATTTGGGCCTCCGTCTGAGTAGGACTGGTTTTCACCGCCATGAAGATGGGTGACGAGGGGAACGGGAGATTGCGCGTTCGGATAGCCTGGTGGATATGTCGGAAATGGTGGTATAGACATGGGGATGTTGATTGGGTTAGCCCAGTGAATTGTAGGGTCAACTGCAAACATGTACGGGGAAGTGATGTTGTTTTGCCACACAACTTGGATTGGAACTCCTCTTGTGGCTTCAAAGGTAGGTCCAGGGCTGCTCTGAACAGAACCTAAAGACTCACCAGTTATCGCATCAATGGCTGGACCAGCGTAACCCCAAACTGGGGTAAGCAAATTCATTGAGGGAGGAAGAATTTGTTGATTAAAACTCGCCATGGCCACAGTGTAGTCGTGTCGAATCACTTTGCCCTGGCTCGTCACGACATTCGGCTGGTAAATAGGCGGCGGGCTAACTAGCTGGTTCTCGAACTTGGGAATGCTCATCGGATCCAAAAGAGACGACACAGAAGCAGCAACAGTAGCCATTAACCCTATTTTTGTTTGTCTTGGCTGTTCAAGAAGCTGATTCGCCACTTTGGGCACAAAAGCCAAAGGTTTTAGAGAGTTTGACAAGAAAAGTGTGGCTAAGCCTCCGCCTGCTGTTATAGCTGTCAATTTCAAGAATTCCCTTCGATTCAGCCCTTGGTCGCTGAGAGTTATCCTAGCCTCATTGGTTGTTGGCGAGGGCACCGGTTTATTCCCAGAGTTTAGAAACGCTGGATCGCTGTCCTTCTGCTTTTTGATTTGAAAACTTCGACTCATTCTTCGATTCACCATTTAAGCACGAAAACTAAGATTTTGGATCAGGTTGTATTCTCAAGGTTGAGAGAACCGCGTTGTTTTAAGAACATTTGTGACTGTATAGAGACATCAACAACCACCAAGTTTCATGAGGTAATTTACTTCTTCGGCGAAACCTAAATGTTGGTCAATTGCAAGCTATAAACGGAAGAGAATGATAGGCGTTATAACAATCATCGGTCTAATAGCCGCAGCCTTCACCACAATATCACTTCTTCCACAGTTAATGAAAGTCTGGAAAACCAAATCAACCAGAGATATCTCAACAGGAATGTTCACGCTGTACTGCAGCGGCGTGTTCTTGTGGTTCGTCTACGGGGTCTACCTCAACGACTTACCAATCATGCTTGCGAATTCTTTAGCTTTCGTCCAAGCACTTGCAATTCTGATTTTCAAAGCAAAATACAAATAATAACTGCCTAAGTCAGCCTTCGGC